>JAABUO010004540.1_pt1 | contig 16350 bp, 17 predicted proteins | sample 5559291 | NCBI WGS metagenome assembly JAABUO01 (sample SAMN10711878, study PRJNA513372) | rock metagenome | isolation source: Antarctica rocks | place: Antarctica: Victoria Land, Finger Mt sud
CTGCCCACCAGGATCTGCTGCTTACATCTCTGCCTGACAGGCTGGCTCCCAGATGGCAGCTCCTGTCAAGCATCGCAGATGAGCAAGCAGCCTTCAAGGCAGAGGACCACCTCACAGCCCTGGCCACCCTGTCCGACCAAGACTTTGCTCAAGCGTTCCAGGCAGACGGTGAGGTTCAGTGTGGAACAAAGCTGTTTGGCTAGTATGTGTTGCTGCTTCAGTTCCCACAAAGGGATGTGGTTGTGCCCCGGCACCAGGCAATGCTTTCTCGTTCCTGTATGCGCAGATTGGAGAACGGACATGTTCTGACCTGAGGCATCGGCACTTGTCACGTTCCTCCGCTTCATACAAACAAGACCTACAATTTTCGTGGAACATGTGCGCCATAGCATGCTGCGCAGTATGCTCCAGGCCTACAGCTGCCTCTTGTGTCTTGCTCAACATTTGCATAGACCGCATTGACAGACAGTGATGCTGGCATGCACAACGGCACACCTCTGTATGCAGAACACAGGATGTGCCAGTTTACACTGACAGCCAAGTGTGTGTTGCTGTGCAGACATCCTAACTCCTGGCTGATGAGCTCGGGGCTGGTGAGCTCGGGGCTGATGAGCTCGAGGCAGGGCTGCATGTCATATGGACAAGCAATGTGCATGCCAGTAGCGAGCAAATGGATGCAGTGACTTGAAGGCTTTCGAGATGCACTCCTGAGGCAGAATGACTGGTATGGCTTCATCCTTTATCCTAAACAGGCACCACTCCAAAAATGCTTAATCACCTTTAGCTCAAAGCCATGAAGCGTGTCAAGCAGCTTTCTGCTATGGGGTCACCTACAAGCCCGCTTGACATGTTTAGTTGCCGTGAGGCGCCTGGATGATGCAATGTATATTGCTTTGCATGGTCAGACTTCATCAGCCGCAAGGTCAGGTTGCTGCTGCTCTTTAGAGATTATGCTGCCCTTTTTGCGACACTATCTGTACTTGTGCTGTGCCCAAAGTTTTGTTTCAACAAATACAATTCACAGCTTTGCCAAATGCTGAATTCAGCTTGACAATTATCATTTCATTGATCTTACCTCCCATCAGTAATGTGCCATGACTTCAACTTTGTCATCAGTTGATTCTACAAGGCGTGGTAAGCAGTCTTGCGTTATGCAGGGCAGCCCTCTGCAGGGCGGTCATTCCCCACCCATTTCTTGGGTCCCCCCCTGAATGCAAACCCCTCTACCTGAGCAGCAGCAGCTCCATTGCTGGAGCCTCATATTGTTGGAGGTCCCCTCAGGTCAGCCAGTGCCAGCCACAGCAGCCGTAGTCTTCCAAGTTGACAGCTGCATACTGCATGCAGAGGTTTGCATGCTACAGTACACATGTGGGTCCATTAGCAGGTTGTCTTATCTGGTCTGTGCTGCTGACTCAGCGCCATATGACAGCTGCACATGCCAATTTGTGTTTTGCTCTGAGCATAGCTTACTCTATTTATCGAAAGCCTATCACTCTTACTGAGGCTGCTGCTGTAGTAAGTTTTTTGTGAGTTACAATGTTGCAGTTCCAGCATCCTGTCTGCCCTGTACCTCAAGCCTGACTCTGCTCTTGATGCTAGCGGCTTCAATCACTACCAGCACCATGGCTATTGCTTGCTGCTAACAGCAGCATGTCTGTCTGTGCAGAGGACGTGACGATTGATTCGGCTCTGACTGTCAAATGGTCTTGCTGAACAAAGGCCCATCCTTGAAGTGGCTTCCTCGACGCCAGATCTCTAACAAGACTGTAGTTGAAGAGAGTCCTGGCTTTTGAAGCTTTTATTGCTGTGCTGTCAAGCACTGGATTGGCCACAACCTGCCTTGATAGATCATCCCATTGGTTATCCTTTTCAGGTCAGCCATCATGTGGGACTCCCTTTCATTTGTTGTGGTCTTTGGTTACAGTACTTTTGGGATGTCTCATCTGTCGGCAGGTGCTATTTTGCATGATACAAAGGTGGCAACTTATATGGGACGGACAATGTGCTGTCCTGCCATTGCTAGGAGGCATGTGGCATCCTCTGCTGACCCTCGGGGTGTGCCTGCTCATCACTCAATGTGCTACTCAATCTGGTTGGAATGCTACCAATGCCTTGCAGGCTCCATGTGGAAAGATCAGCCATACCTGGTGTGCCCTGAATGCTTGTCATACACCATGATGTGCAAATGGTGGAGCCACTTGTGCCTCTTTCTGAAGTTGCAGCCTTACCTGCACAGCTTTGAATAGCAGTGAGGCCTGCAGGCCCATGCCCATTCAGTGACTTTGCACAAAGGTCCATCTGCTTCACACTTTGTGTTGGTGCTACCTTCCTCTCTACAACCCTGCTGCAGCAGTGATGTGCATGCATGTTTGTATGACAGTTGGCTGTGAGGCTCAGGGCGCGGGTAAGGCTGCAGCTCAAACTTGGACAGCATATCTATTGTGTGCTTGCCGTCATAGCAGCATGAGTACGAAGTCACTGAGTACCTGAATGCTTGAGTAAAACTGTTTTTCAATTGCATGTTTGTACCCTTTGCAAGTACTTCTAGAAGGGTGAGAGAGCAGACAAACAAAGCCAGAGAGAATAGCGCTGATTCTCCTTAAGTTTGGGCTTGTTTTCCGCGTTTGGGATAATTTCTTTGCTCTGGACTGCCGCCTTAGGGGGGTTCCTATGTGCGTAGACTTTTCTTTTCTGTTCAGAACACAATAGCCTATATTCAAGTTTTCAAAACACGATATTCAAAGCAGCAACAAACTCACATCAGCAAGAAATGTACACCACTGGTGTCATCAGTTACAGTACTCACAGCTAGCAAAGAGTTGCTGAATAATGCCTTGCCACAAGTTTCTGCTTGATGCGGCATCATAACTATGCTGCACTGGCGCATCTTGGTTCATCCTGACATGTTGGCACGCCATATGCTGCCCACAAACATTTTATGGACATCTGAACTTAGAGATAGACAGGGACTTCTAATTTGAGCACTTGCGCTGTCTGCACACTCTGACGTGGTATTGATCCAGCTATAACACACATTCCCCCAAACAGGTGTTCAATGAAGATACGTTTGAGCCAAGAATTCCCTTCTGCAGCTCTAGCTGACATTTCCGACTCAACACAAATGACATTCACAGCTGCAGCTGTCTGCAGAGCCTTCAATTCTTCTTCTACAAAACCTTGAGAGGGAGAATGCTGCTGATCAGCAGCAGAGTCCTGGGATCTCGAAATCAAATGCTCGTGATCATGCTGCAACGATGCGATCATCTGCTCTGCATGAGCATGCCAGCTGTTGCAATCTGCCTGGATCTGCTTTTGTACTGGTGCAGCAGTTGTGGCTGCAGCTGGTGAGGCAGTCATATCTTGGCCTGAGACTTGAGGCAGCTGGACTGCAGCTGCCTTTATGCTCCTTGCCTTGCTATCTATTGGCCCTAGTTCAACATCAAGCACTACCTCTGAGTTTTGTGGTTGCTCCTTTTGCCCGGCAGCATCAGGGGTGACGCATAGCGTCTTCCAATCTGCCTTTTCTTTCTGATCGTAAATATCCACCGCAGATGACCTGAACGTCACATGTTGGTTCAAACGGTCTAAGCGTTAGGTGCAATCAGCAAACAAGTTGTTGAAGCATGGCAAGTCACACAAAGCACAGCTGCAGGCCGTTTTTTGGCAGCCTGTATGCTGACATGACAAGCCAAACGTAACATAGCTGCATGCATCACAGCAGCAGCAGCAGCAGCAGAAGACGCAAAAATGCCTTATTCACTAAGGCTTCCCTCCTACTCCTTCTCACTCACGCATGCACTCACTCATTCAATCATCCATGCATGCATGCAAAAAGTGTCTTCCCCTAGGGTCAGGTATGTACACTCCCACGCTGCTGATTGAATGGCCACATCTAACTGGCCTCATTACAACGTAAACAACAAGGTGTCAACAAAGTCGCGGTGACGCGCAGTTACGCTTTACTACAAACAGCAGCGACTTGTTTTGATATGTACTTATCAATTGATATGCTTATCTACATACAAGCATCCCTGCTGCCTTACCTAGCTGCCATGGCCCTATAGCGAGCATCTTCACAGATCTTGCGCAGCATGGCTTCTATGAAGGCTCTGTCCTGTGTGACAGTGTCTCTGAAGCCGTACAGGCAGCTGACCTCATACACACAGCGCCCTTTCAGCTGGCGCACCTCAAACCGCTCTGTCTCACCCATATGGGGCAGGACTACCTGTAGTAAAAATTCACCTCATAGTCACCAGAGATGAGGCAGTGCATGGATCATATGAGTTCACCCCAATGGTGGGTTCATGCAGCACATATGTGGTGCTGGAACTAGACACCACAGTAACAGTGTGAGTACACAAGACCCCCCTCCCCTGCAAAGTGGTGCATCAGCAGGCAATAGAGCTCACCTTGCGCATTGTCAGGAAAATGGTGGCATCATGCAGCACAGGCATGGCGAGCATGAGGTGCAGAAAGCCCACAGGAACCCCGGAAGCTGGGTGCGTGGGGTATATGGCCAGGCCTCTTGCGCGAGCAGCTACAGCACCTGCATACACTCATTCATCTAACTCGTGACCTCACTTTGCTCGTTCATTCGTGCATTCGTATTACTCATTCATTCACATGTGTTGCCTAGGGTCAGGTATGCATAGCTTTGAGTGATGCCTGTGTGACATCCTGCTTTGGCAGTCAGCATACTAGGGATGATCTGTGTTGCTATGGTCTACAGCACCAATAGCAAACATGACATGGTCAATCAGACCAAACTGGTTGTTATGAAAGCATACATGTTGAAGAATTGGTTTTTGGAAGCACAGACTGTGGAAATGTCAGTACAGAATGAAGGTGCTGCATGAGCTGCCACTGCACCTGGATCAAACAGCGCCAATGCAACCAGAACAAGCAGCTGACTTCCACAAATACATGTGTTTAATTGGATACGTGGGTGTAACTGAAGATTTTTGGAGGAGTGCTGGAGAGGTTTCTAGAGAGACCTGTAAAGAATTGTTGAAAAGCAGAAATTTCACAAAATGCAGAGCAGAGCAGATTTGTTGCAGAGAGGTGGGTCACAAAGATTGTGCTGCAAGAGAGACATGCTGATGTGGTCAGGAGGTGTGCAGTCATGTATCATTTGCCTCACAGCATCAAGCCTGCAGTCAGGCGTAGCCGGCCAACATGCAACATGGCTTTACAGCAGTGCACTTGGAAATGTAGGGCAGCTGCTGTATCTGATGTGAGCAACAAATAATCACTTGTAAGTCTGTTTTGACAGTGCAAGATGACCCTTCACAGGACAAACAAACCATATGACAGACAGACCGTATGACAGACAGACAGGCACAAATCATGCCATTACCAATGAGCATTGCCAAACAGGCAGTCTGCAACAGACCTGATGCTCTATGTAGCTCTCCATCAACTGCTTTTTCACTGCTGCTCATCTGATCAACAGCCTGCTGAGAAGCCATGTGGTTCACATGGTGCAGCAGCTTAGTCATGCCCCAGAACCACAGGCAAGCAAGGAAGAAGAAGGCTGCTGCCAGAGCCAAGGGGAACCAGCCCCCGTTTGGAATCTGCATACAGAGCAGATTTCTATCGTTGCCTACAGCATGCTCCTGATTAGGCATCTTTATCTTGTTCAGTCCATTCAATGTATTCGTGCAGAATTGAGACACACTTTGTATGTGGATCTGCACAGAGTGCTGCTTAGTTGACCATCTTGGAGTTGAGCAAGGCCATCTGTGTTACGCTGTGAGTGTGCAATCAGCCCACTTTGAACCTGTTGGGGGAAATCATTGCGATGACTAAATGGCCAACTAAGCTACATGGTGCCACGCTGCACGACAGGAGCACCTGAGTCCAGACACATACTTGAGCATACAAGCACAAAGCACTTCTAAGTACACGCCTTGCTACTGTTCTTTCTTCCAGTTTTCAGTCATGCCAAAGAGTGGTCAACAGACTAAGATGGGGATCCCCCTTTTGTTTGTTATGGAAGGACAATAGTTTACACCGACAAGGGCTGAATTGCAGCAAAACTCAAAATTTTGTTGGACACTGTTCAGGGTTTTCACATGCACAGGAACCACACCTAATGTGATACGCCACCAAGTGTCAAGCGAAACTTGCACATGATGCCACAACAACAGTGCCAGCAGGCAACTCAGCAGAGACTCAGCCAAGAGTGCAGCAAAGGTGTCATGTCATCCTGGACAGTCAAGGAAGACAAGATTTGCCATGTAGGGAACAGATACCGAAGCAAGGCAAAGATCAGACAAGTGTGTGCTGTGTGGCAAACCAACGCCACAGCAGGAAGGGAGCCAGGAGTGCCTTGCTATAAGACAGAGATCAAAGCTAGGAAAGCAGGGTCAAGCATTGAACCCGAGTTCCTTCAGGGCCCAGATAACTAGAAACCTCAAAATCACATGATGTTGCTTTGAGAACTAGGCAAGGCGTAGGCCTGTGCATTTGGGGGTGGCTTTGCTGTCTGCCTGGCCGAAACTGTGACGTGCCGTGTGCTCTGATGCTGATAAGGACAAGAAGATGTACCTTGTAGAGAACCGAGGTAAGGAAGATCCCTTCGACAAAGGTGAGAACCAGCCAGAAGACAAATGGAATGATTGGATGCAGGCGCCACACCAGCAGCATGCAGATGCTGGCCATCAGCGTGGTGATGCACATGACTGCCACAACCGCCACACCTGCATGAACACGGAGCCAGCATGCTAAACCGCAGAGGCAAGACAGTTGTGTGAATGCAACTCCAGCAACATGCAAATGCTGTCCTATGCACAGCAGTGCACAGGGCTGCCTCAACAGCCACCTTTGCCGCTAGACCCAACGCTGCATGTGCACAAGAGCTGCCATGCTCAAGCTAAGGAACAGAGCAGAATGATGCAAGCCCCCATCATGCCATGCCCCGGCTGCTGGGGCTGGAGATGAGCAGCATTTGGTCAATGCTCAGGACAGCCGCAGCAGCCAATTTTGATGGGTACAAATACAGCTGCCAGAACAACTTGGCTGACTACACTCAGCAGCGCAATCAAGCTGCATCCTGTTGTTGTTCCTGCGTGGCATTTTGCGCATAATACACATAAGCCTGATGCTTCCTAAACTAAATGCATCTCCCTTGTCTGCAGTCTTGCATGACACCTGCTACAGTTCTAAACATGGCGAAATGTCCATGCAAGCTGCAGAGGCATGCTGACACAGGCTCACATATTGAAAATGTAGAGACAACATTGCGCAACTTCCTGCTAAATAATCTATAGTAGTTTGTGTGGTACAAACATACAGCCAAGACATGTTGCAGCAACACGTGCCATGAGAGCCCAACTCTTGCATGCTTTCAGAGTCAAACAAAATGAAGCACAATGCAGTGAGCGGGAAGTTGGGGGAAAGCTCACCAAAGCCGTTGCCAATGGCTGTATTACTACGGAAGATGAGCACACACGCCAGAGTCAGCAAGCCCAACAGCCAGTTCACCACTGGAATGTAAATCTGCCCTTCAACCTTGCTACCTGCAGACAAACTCAAGCTGTCAACATCAGTGCACATGCAAAATCAGCTGTATACATACACATATATTCACAATGCAGCTGTGTAAGTAAGGTTGCGCAGAATGTGGTAGGGCATGACCCAGCAGTAACTCTTGCTTTTGTGTTGTGTGGTAAGCATATACAAAGGGCAGGCATGCCTCAAGATGGAGGCTGTTGCAATCATCTGTAGAGCAAGATTGTGGACCATGTCACCAATTGAGTTTGTAACCTGTGTGCAAGATGTTGAAAGGGGGAAAGCAGTTGAGACACTGATTGAACTCTACAGGGTGTAACAGTGTTGAGATGAAGGAGCACATCGAGGGTTGAGTCTGTTACCTGTGTGCAAGATGTTGACAGCCAAGGGGAGAGGGGGGGGCAAGTTGGGACACTGACTGAACACTACATGGTATAACAGCGTGGAGATGAAGGACCACATTGAGTCTGTCGCCTGTGTGCAAGATTTTCAGAGGGGTGGGGGGGGGGGGGGGTGGGAAGGGGGTGAGAGCAGTTGACACACTGACCAAACACTACATGGTATAAGTACGTTGAGATGAGAAGAGTGTTGAGAAGAAGCACATCGATAATTGGATGTGTTACCTGTGTGCAGGATCTTGACAGGGGGGAAGCAGTTGAGGCGCATGGCCTGGCGCACGATCGAAAACGTGGAGGTGATCAGACTTTGGCTGCCGATCAGGGCCCCAGCTGTGGCAATCACAAAGCATGGCCAATACATGGGCTTTGGGATAGCCTGCATGACAGCAGTTGTGTAATGGATGCCATAAAAGTCTGCCGCAACTGTACTTGACATAAAGGTCAAAGCCAGAAAGGGCATCTGCAGGAGGATAATAGGCATATGCAAAAGTCAGACGGGACCTTGCTTGCATGTGTCGAAAAGCATGGCTCTCTGATGTGTGTCACACAAAAGCCTGCATGAATCAATTGAATGAGACAGGATAAAGTCCTTTTGGATGTTTGCATGTGGTTGTCTGACGGTTCAGCTTACAAGCCATCCGCTGGCAGGCTGCATTCCTTTGTAGTGTTTTGATTGACACTTTGTATCCTTTGTTTTGTAAGCATTGTTTGCTGGCTGTGCAGATTGTGCAGTGGCCAACATGAGACCTTCTAAGGTTCACAGATCCTGATGGCAACAAGACCTTGCATCATGACAGCGGTTTACCTTGAAATAGGACTGCGCAAAGTCCTGAGTGTTGTGCATGAGGTAAGCTGCCTCCCCAAAGTAGATCAGTAGGACAGAAGGGTACACCAATCCCAGAGCCACAATCTGCAGCCATAAACCCTGGTGAGACAACGATCTGGACACCAACATTTGATACCGTTGATAGTGACAGAAAGGTGCAGATGACTCATGCCATTTTTACAGGCAGTACTAGGACAGATGGGGGAGACAGAAAGATAGACAGGCTTGCGTAAAAAGGAAGCTGTGCAGAAGAGGACATACGTCAGCAACTATGCACACAGTGACAGTCACGTCTGGTGCATGGATACCATGGACACAGATACTTCATTCAGATTATATTCAAACATACATCAGTGCCCCTTGATGAAAGCAGTGATGTATGTCCCTGCATGTATGTCAGCCTTGAACCTTACGAGCAAGGATCTTACCAAAATAGACTTATGTGAGAAGTGACCCATGTCAGCAAACATGGCTTCACTGCCCGTGATGCACAACACACAACCCCCAAGGCTCAACCATGCTCCTCGGCTCCCAGACTGGAAGTATCTCACAGCATAGCTGGGTGACACTGCTTTGAAGATGTCTGGCTGCCACTTTATGATGTTGTAGACACCTATGGTTGCGTTGACTAGGAACCATGTGATGAGGACGGGTGAGTACAGGATGCCAATTCTGCTGCTGCCCAGACGCTGGAGACAGAAGATGACAACGATGACTGCCACGCTGATGCCCACAATCACATCTGCAAGTCATTTCCATGTTTGCGTTCATGCAAATCTGCGTAATGCAACCTTGGTGATGCAGCACAGCAGATAATGTGATTGGCATGTTGATGGCCGCTACCACATACAGTCTATCTTTGCAGTGATGTACTCATGTATGCTACCCAAATCATGAAGCATATCAACTGTTGCTGCCCACCATGACATCTGCTCAACGCTTTGGAAACAAAGCTGTCTTCCGAGCATGACAAGCTGCAACTTGTATCAAGACATGACACTCATTGACACACCCTTCGTGCAAAACATGAAGATGCATGCAAAGTTTTGTGATGTGCTAGACTGTGCATATGCTTGTTGCAACATCAGTTGTAAAGTGCTTTGCATCTCATGAATGCAAGCACACCTGCATTGCCTTCTGTATTGTGCACTGATAGACATACTTGCACACAGACATGCTGACTATCTCGAACATTGGCAACATACATGCTAACTATTGTCATCATAGGCAACATACATGCTAACTATCGTCAACATAGGCAACATGCATGCGGTCACCAAAATATGTGCCTACAAATCCCTCAAAGATATACAGAGTTAGCCATCAAATGCAAGGTGATGCTTAGCATGATGCATTACCATTGCTCAAGCTTGGATCGGGGATCTGGAGACCTGACATGGCAGACATCACTGCAATTCAGCACACAGGCGAGTCAGCAATGTATGACAATGAGACAGTGTGGATGCCAGATCATGTCTGGCATGTCATTAGCAGTCTGTGTCCCACCCTATTCACAGTCAGCAGCTTGCAGGTGGATATTGCCAATGCAAAGTTGCAGTGGCAACCTTCTGCAAAAGCCGTGCATGATGGAGGAACGCAGTTACTGAGGCAAGTGTATCTTGATGGTTCACAATGTAATGCACAGAGCAAGGTTACATGCATGTTGCAATGGATGAACTGAAGCTGCATAATTGACAAGCGTAGTACCTGAAGCAGCAGCTGTCATGACTCCATCCCCAATGGTCATGCTAGTCCCCAAGACTGCCAGCAGCAGCAGGGCCTGCTGTACCCTTTTGCTCTTCCTCACAGCAGCAGCTGCCTTATCAGCCAGTGGATTCGTCTTTCTACCTCTGCAGTGTTGAAAGCGCGCTTTGCACAAACTGCTCCAGATCTAAGACCAACATCTAAGACCAAAGTCAAGCTGAATGCTTGCAGGAGGGGTCCTGGGGGGAGTAAGCAAGAACCCAATGTTACACTCCTGCTACTGATACACTGCTGGGTAGTACTGACACGCCTTCCCAACAGTGCACTAATTGAGGTGATATACAAGACAGTAGGAGACAGCTACAAACAGACACAGGCAGAGCACACACCTAGCCTTGTCTACATCTGTGGGGATTCTGTGTGCATACTGCCCAATGCCAAGACGCTTGCACATCAAAGCGTACATGGCGAAGATGCCACCTGCATACAGCAGCATGCACAGTCAGGGAGGTATTTGTGCCTTGTCCTGCAATGCAAGATAGCCTGACTGGTCGAGGTCATTCATGTGTCATGTTCAAGCAAGGGTGCACTGATGCCTGATGCCTAAGTCCCAGGTGCAGCAGGTGTTTTGAATGCAAAGCGCTACAGTCTACAACTGCACAGAATGACTCACAAAGTGCAGTCCCAACCTCATGATATGCAAGATTACGCTATATCCAACACGGAGGGCCGGGCAACATACATTCTATGAAATGTTATGCGAAGTTATGACCAGGCCACACGAGATGCAGTACTGACACAGCAGCCATGCGTTTACTGATGTATCAAAGGGTCTGAGAGTAATAGTTGTGCTGTACTGTGAGTCTGTAAAGCTGAAAGAGGCATACCCTCGCCCTCGTCATTGAAATTCATGACAATGAGGATATACTTGACAATGGTGATGAGAGTGATGGTCCAGAAAATAATCGAGACCGCACCCAGCACATCCAATGGAGTTGGCTCTGATGAGAACACATTAGGGAAGGTGTACAAGGGCGAAGTGCCTACAGAACACATTTTGTGTTTGGAAAAGTTAACAAGCAAGACTGCTGCTTAATCAGCACCACGACCAAATGATTTGGCACAGCAGCTTTGGAGGAAGCTGTGAATGCTGGAGCTTGAGTGATTGTACCTAGATCACCAAATATGACTCCAACAGCTTGATAGGATAGCTTGAGGACAAAGGTGCCTTTCTTCTTCTGTACAAAACAGAGAATGTGCTCTGTGTGAGGGATGTAGACGTTGTCACGACACCAAGATGTGGTACAACAGGTGAATGGCATTTGCAACACGGTGTGGCAAAACAGCAGATACCTCTTGCTGCAACTTTTGCACTGCACGATCCAGCTCTTCAGCTGTGTTGGAGCTGTCGCCTGCTAGGTCCGTACTTTTAGTTCTATTTCTCGGCAACCGTCGCACAGGAGCATTTGACGGCAAGCCTGCCATGATGCTCAAGCCTGTGTATCGCTAAAAGGGCTTGCTTGTGAGACGGGTTCAAGGGCTCCAGCCAGAGCCCTTCAACGTCGCAGAATCGCCGTCATCGATCTTCCGACCACATCTAGTGTGGTGCAACTCAGCCTGTCTTTTGTCGCTGTGCATCATGTCATTGAGCTTGTCATAGCTTGCAGCGGCGTTCAAGCGTGCAACAGCGTCGAGCGTCGAGCGTCGAGCGTCGAGCGTCGAGAGTGTGTTAGTCTGAAGCTGTTTTTGAAGATGCGGCATCCCCAGGAACGATTTACCGTCCCGAACAGGAGCACTTGTCTGGGACGATGAAAGCATAGGAGCTCCGAACTTCTCAACTGGCTCTGCCGCTGACGCACCCACATCATGCAGGCTGAATCACGGTGCGGACGCAACAGCTTGATATCACAATCGAAGCAGGCAACAACTGTCGCGGATCGCACGTTGCACGCTGGTCCCCGCTTGAATCCGCTTGTACAGTGAGTTAGGTTGAACGCCATGCAAAGGTGGTTTCTTGCCGGAGCGCTGCTCCTTGCTATGACCGTAAGCAATGCTGCAGCTCAAACTTCAGGTAAATGCCACGCACGCCGCCCATCTAGAATGCTTGTCAAGCGCAAACTGGTCTGCAAGAGGCAATGTTGTCGCGGGTAGCCTGATCCTGTAGCATGATTGCAACGCGCATGTCCAGGAGCATAGAAGCCGAGGCATCTGGTACTCTCCGGCAGTGTCAGTATGATGAAGCAACGATGTCGCTTGTGTGTTGCAGAATGGACGGACTTTTGGGGCACTATCGTCAACTATCAAGATGGAGCGGCTCCAAGTACAAACCGGAGACTGCATCGTCACCTGCTGCAGGTATCATAAATACTGCATTGCTGACTTTTGACAAAGTCAATATCGTTATGCACAAGGACCTCGAAGCTCGCACCAGCTCAGCTTGCACCATTGATCGTAACGCCTGTTTCATCTATCGCTAAAACGCTTCTGTCACGTAGTCCTCCTCCGCAGCGGCTTCCGCGGCTTCCAGCATCTTTCCAACAGCTTCAAGTGATTGGAACGACATCGCCAACACTCTTCTCAGCAGCAACTGGAGTTCTCTGGAGCCCACAGCTCTGCAAAACTTCAGTAAAAACCTGCTCTGAACCTTTCCACCCTTTCTACTGCACATCTAGACCAGCAAGCCACCTTACCATTTTGTGCACAGTGCAAGCAGCTGCTTTCTGCACCACACAGCCATTCTTGAGGTCTATGCAGTCGCACTGCCGCTGCTAACAAGTGCTTTGGGCAACAAAGTGTTCAAGCATGTTCCGCACAGTTGAATGATCCCAAACATGCCTGCATCTCATTAGTATCATCAGCACACTTATTGCCTGAGTGCCCAATGTGCATGACATGCACTCTGTCTCTCAACCAACAGCTTGCCTGCTGTTGGTGCAGACTGGACTCAGCTAGGTGATTTTGAACAGACCACCCCAATTGCTGACCTGCTGCAAGAGATCCAAGCTGAAGGTGTTCCTACCACCGAGGACCAGGTATGTTTTCCCTGTTCTTTGCAGCATCTGACACGGTGTAAGCTTGCATGCACACCAGGGCTGCAGATTGCATGCATGCGGCATGTATCCGGATTTGCAGCAGGCATGGCATGCAGAATATGATAAGTGCTCCAAAACCTTGGTGCAAATAGTCACATGCATGGGCTTGTCAAATATCCTCCTGCAGTGCATTTTGTCTGAACTGCAGGTGAAGGCTGACGTGAATGACATCATCAATGCCTTCTGCACACCGGACTCCTTTAAGAACAGCTCAAAGGTAGTCACCACTGCTCATAATGTGCCTGACAATACGTGCATGATCAAACATCTATATTGTGTAACACACAGTTCATGTATATGTCATGTGAGTATATATATATATATGTGTGTACACATGTATATTGCCTGTGCCAATGCATATTGGTTGTGCATCAGTTGCTTCAAATTTGTCAGACGAGTAGCAGGTTTTAGATTTAGACTGCGTCACCTCCAACAAATGCCTGGGCTTTAGCCATTCAACACCATTCATGCGTTGAATGTGGTGCTACACATGTACTCAAAACGGCCCTGGCTGAGTTTATATTAAGATGAGCAGGTATGGCACAAAGCTGCATAGGACCTGACGTCAATGAGTCACTTGAAGTCTAGTGCAAACTGAGAAAAAATTGAGCTGCATGCAGATGCCAGCATCTTGCTCAGGGCCCACCATCATCTTGGCTTTGGAGCCTCATGAGTGCCTGCTGGACGACTCCACCAAGCAAGTCACCTGCAAGCCTGCACAACTCGTGCTCACCAAGCTAGCAGGTATGACATCACACATCACAGTACTCCAGTAATTACGGTATCATGAGTTTATAATGCGTACATGCACTTCTGGCTATCTGTCATTCACCCTGCTACCACCAGTGTTGGCTTGCTTGTTGCTTATGCCCTTGAGGGCGTTCTTCCTCTTCCTGCTAGATTCCTGTACCTCCAAATGGCACTACATTGATGAACGTCACTATGAGCAAAAATATGCTTATACGACAAGGTTTCCCTCTGCACACAACAACAACCAGCTATCATACCTGCAGCAGGCTGTAGCTTCTGCCCTTTTGGTTTGTAAGAGGACTCTGGCGCAAGAAGGACTGCGTCCATGTCATATCTGCAGATTGCTCAGATTACTTGTGTTGATGGACTGCAGGCAGCTGCCAGCACAAGTCAGAATCAGCGGTGAAGTTCACAGGCAAGAGCTGCAAGATCCAGAAGGAGGTTGGCTTCAGCAAGAACACTGTTCAAGGCGGCGCCAATGAGATTGTCCCCATTGACTTCTCCAAGCTCACTATGACCACTGATGATGACTCATCATCAGCCACTGCCAACGCAACTGCCACGGCTGGAAAGTAGTATCACATCAGTCAGCCAGGAATCTGCAGCCTTGTGAGCAAAAGGCAGCTGTGCAGCCTTGTCAGCTATGACAGCAGTTTGACATCTGAAATGATGAGCTGAAACTCTGCAGCCAGCCTGTGGTACTTGACGGCAAAGTAGCCATTGTGTAGAGCCAGCTTCTGGCCTGGCATAACAGCAAGCTGCCTTGAGTCAGCTTTGTCTGTGATGTGTATCTTTGGTGTTACTGAATCTTGTGAGTTTTGTAAATATGGCTAGATATTGCTGTCCAGCAAATACTATTTGCAAGTTGCAGCAAGGGCACACAATCGGCATGGTGTGCTCTCTACAAGCCGTTGGCCAAATCTGTTGCAGTGAATTGCAGTGATCGCACTTTTGACTTGTCTGCAAGTGATCTGGAGTTCATTTGCATGAAAGATGCATGATGGCAAATTTGCAGCATCACATCAGAAACATACTTTGGTCAACCATAGATGGCAGCAGAAGCATTCGTGCATGTCATACACAGAACCTATCTGACATTGCTGGAAGCTGGGCACCATGACACATGCGCAAGTGTCTTACAGGAGTCAACAAAAGTGTGTAAAGACCACCATGACCCATAGCACAGAAGATCTTCTGTGCTATGGGTCTAGACACAAAGCTTTTTCGCGAGTGATGTTTACAATGTGTTAAAAGGGTGATATTGTGATTTAGTCCAAGGTCAGCAGCAGTGTATGGCGGCTGAAAGGCAAGGGATCGGAAACAAGAACCAAATACAACATTGTAAAATAACATACAGCAATTGCGAACAAGTAGAATGAAAGTATAGATCAAGCAAGTGTGGAAGGGGGAATTTAAAACAGTGAATTGAAATTTTTATTCAACGCAATGCAATGCAATGAACAGTAGCAATGCACAGCAGAAGGCTGACAGCAGTTCACAAATTTCAACCAGTTCCCATGGGTCACTATAATCTTCAACAAATGCTCAAAGCTGTGCAAACCGGTTACTGTTTGCTTTGTCACATTTGTAGGGTCACTGCACCCTGGATGAGCATTGCTCTACTGTGCTGCTCCGGCTTACTCCGGCCAAGTGTGATGATCTAATTATAACTGACTAGGGTATTAGGGTATTTTACGTAACAACATGCATGTGCAATACACAAATCGTCTGCAGCAAAGCCTCATCACTGCAGTGCCTTGACAGCATCAAAGAATCAGAAGCTGATGCGCAAGTCAGCTTAGGACGTGGCCACGGCCATGCATTGCAAGTCCAACTCAGCCATTCCCAAACATCTAGTTGTTCAAGCCTGAGAACTTTTTGAGGAGGGGGAACCAAGTGTTCGCAATTAGCCCACAGGTACCCAGTGTGGGGTCAAATTTAGCTTGACCCTCCCCCCACATGTCCATCAAGAAGTAGCCCTGCACATTGACATACTTTGAGATACTGTCAAACTTCAAATACCCATATCAGCATGCCCCCTGTATGCAGGACCATAGCCCATGGGTGG
>JAABUO010004541.1_pt1 | contig 16349 bp, 19 predicted proteins | sample 5559291 | NCBI WGS metagenome assembly JAABUO01 (sample SAMN10711878, study PRJNA513372) | rock metagenome | isolation source: Antarctica rocks | place: Antarctica: Victoria Land, Finger Mt sud
GCACCGGGAACCGGGCATCCGAGAGATTCGTGTCCGTATCAATCGGCACCGTTTCTAAAAGCGGCAGCAGCGCCGGGCCGTCGTACCAGTCCATGTTCTGCGACGCATCTACGACATTGTCCCCTAACAGTGCGCTAATCGGGATAAAATGCACGTCCCCAACTTCCAGCCCGGACGCGAACGCCTCAAAGTCCCGCTTAATCTCCTCAAACACGGCCTGGTCAAAGTCCACTAAATCCATTTTATTTACGCAGACAACGATATGAGGAATGCCCAGCAGCGACGCAATAATCGCATGTCGGCGCGTCTGCTCAATCACCCTTTTACGGGCGTCTATCAAAATAATCGCCAGATTTGCCGTAGACGCCCCTGTCACCATGTTGCGCGTGTACTGGATATGGCCTGGCGTGTCCGCGATGATAAATTTCCGCTTCGGGGTTGCAAAATAGCGGTAGGCCACATCAATCGTGATGCCCTGCTCCCTCTCCGCCCGCAGCCCGTCCGTCAGCAGCGCCAGATTAACCCCTTCCTCCCCCCGCCGCTCGCTCGATTCTCGAATGGCCTCATACTGGTCATCAAAAATCGCCTTACTGTCGTAGAGAAGCCGCCCAATCAGCGTGCTTTTCCCGTCGTCTACGCTCCCCGCCGTCGTAAAGCGCAACAAGTCCATGTCCAAATAACCCGACGTCGAAAAATCACCTAGTTTATTCACAGGGCACCCTCAATGCCTTCCGTAAAATCTGGAACAGTTGGTAAAGCCAAACTATCCATCGCCGATTTGACTGCATCCTCATCTATAGCCGTGATACCTTCTTGGACGGCGTAGCTAAGAACCGTCGCCGCATTAGAAAGAAGCACACGCGGATTTTGTCTGTTCTTTAGCAACATATTAATGCCATCTTCCGTGAACGGCTTAACAGTTCCCTTTTCGGACTCATCTATACGATAGAAATCTAGATGCGCTACGATTATTTCGCGTGCCTGATCCTCACTAGGCAAAGGAAGTTCTACCGAGTTCGGTGAAGTGGGGTCCAGTCGTGCGACAGCAGACAAGCCGGCATCAGCCCAGGCTTGTGACAAGCCTACGGAAGCTTGTTGATGAGTTGTCAAAACACAAGAAAAGAAGTTGTGCGTTGTGTTGGCATAGCCAGGGCGTATTGTGCAAAGACCAAACTCTTTCGCGAATTCGATGCGATGTTTTCTCGTCATCTGATCCACCAAGTTTTCAATATCATCTATGAATAAATAGCCTCCCGCAAAACCTGCCGCTCTCAAATACTCCACTATATCATCAAAAAGTAACGTGCGGGAATACTCTAGTATTTTTGTGTCATGCGGAACATAAAAAGGGCGAAGATTTCCATCCTTACGAAATGAGCGCAGATAACTCTCGAATTCTCCTTTGGCTAGCGCTTTTGCTACGCTGGGTTGAACCCCGCCATCTTTCAACTGCTTTTCCACCTCCTCATCAAGAGACATAGGGGAGACACTGTTAGTTTGCAAAACCGCATCTTCAAGTACGTTCTCCAAACTAACGCTACCATCTGAGTTACTAGTGATCGCAGTGGCTTGTTCTTCCGTCAATGCATAGAAGCGGAGGGCTGCTCGTGAAGCCCGTAATACGCCGCTCTTACATATATCTTCAAGAGCTGATAAAGCCAATTGCTCCATGTAGCGGCGATCTACTTGAGATGGAAAAGCGACATAAACCACGACAGCAGAAAATCGCCCCGAGAATTCGTTCTCGCCCCAATCTGTGTTTATTCTGTGCTGAAAGTAGCGAAGTAAGGCTGTTTTCCCCATGCCTCGACCTCTTTCCTGATCACCTTTAGACCATAAATATGCTAAACGCGCTCTGTTAGGAAAATCATCTGGCCGCACAAGAAGTCGCTCAAACTTTTCGATTTGGTCACGAACCGGTGACGCCGCATATATAGCGCCGTTCCGGCGAGGGTCTTTGTTATATGGATCAACCACCGGTTCAGATGGAAAAGGAAGTTCTCTCAAGCCTAACTTTGAGTAAGGAGAGGTTTGGGACAATGTAGATTTTTTAGGGATGTTCATGGCTAGGGCCTCCTAATCAGGTTGTAGATTTGTGTTGTCTCGCGTGAGCGAATGAGAGGACGACGCCGAGCGGTAATCCCTTCATATCGTAGGCCTACACTTAAAGGCGCGTTCTTAATGTCGAGCAAGTAGTTCACGCCTTCATCAAAAGTCGCTTCGGGAACTTTTAGCTCTAGGCATACCATGTCCCGAACATCAGGCAGATCATAGTAACCTGCTTGGGGAACTAAAGCCAAAAAAGCGGCTTCAAGAGCATTTAGAAACTGGCGTTGTGTGTCAGCATCATTCATATCCGGCTCACAGAAATAGATGCGGTAAACTATGCCTGAACTTAATGGAACATCTAGCGGGAAGTACCATTTGTAAGGAGGGTTATCGGCGACACAAGGAGAATAACTTTTGGCAAATTCACATCCGTTGACGTTGGCCCTCATCACGTTGAGTAGGCGCAGGCTTATCAATCGATCACATAAAGATCGAAACAAAGACTCTCCAAAAACTGTGTCAGGCAGTGAGTACCGCAGAACGAGTTCTTGTAGTACATCCTCAATTTTGCTGGGACTTTTCTCTTTGCATTCGGCCGATGCAATCATTGCGTAAGCGGGAGCAAGTTCGTGAAATGTAGGCTCAAGAAGCCTGTCAAAGTAATCTTCGCTGGTCAATCGACCTGCTTCGACGATTGGCCGCCAGATGAATTCTAGTTCTAGGTGTCGCTGAACCATGTACCGAAGATTATCGTAAGTCTTCAAATGAACACTTGCCATTAACCTACGCAATTCGACGTGTTTGTGCTCATTCAACAGTGACAATGCGTACTTGCCGTCCTCAGTGATGTCATAGCGTCCATGACTTGAAGTTGCAAAGCAAAAATGGACTAATTCATTGCAGACTTTCTCTCCAACAGCCTCAAAAGTTCCTTTAGGTTCTGGCAACATCAGCCGAAGTGCCTTATCACTAGCATACTTTAGTATACTACGCGAAACCGCAGCCGTCTGCTCTTCGCGTTTAGCTGTCGCTGGTAGCCCTGCCAGCACACGAAGTCCAATATAGTGATAGCCGACATCCGATATGTTGTAACTAGTAATTTTCAAGCTATGCTTCCTTTCGCTTGCCTGAACTGCGCCAACAGGTCTGTGCATTCAGCATTAAGTTTTCTGAGTTGCTGACTTAATGCTATCGTATGCAGGCGACCCACTGCACTTAAAACAATAGTTGTCTCAGATTGATAACCGCATCTACTACTGAACCATGTTTCGCTTAAGACAGAAGCAAGATGCTTCACTTCTACTTTGAAATCCTCATACTGATCGTGCAGAGGGTCAGAAATAACCAGCCCTTCATCTAGCGTCGCATTCATTATCTTAACATTTAGGGATAGCATCGGCAAGGGTCTTAGGCCGGGCGCAATAGGATGGATTCCGAGTCCAAGACATGCTGCAAGTCCACTTTGCTCGAAGGAGGTATTGGATATGAAGACGGGGCAAATTTCTTCTAGTGCTAGTTCTGGATTAAAAGCAATGTAATCAATAATTTTGGCAAAAAAAACGATAACATCGTTCTTCTCTGGTGGAGATGAGTGCCGATTTTTCATCTCAACTATCGCATAAGCATATGGATGTCTTGCCACAATGTCAACTTCGTGACTAACACCGGACGCAGTATCAAGTCCTAAGCCCAAATGCATTTCGCGCTCTTGTGATATTTGCCAGTCTTTAAGATGAACCATGCAATTCTCCCGGAACCTCTGCTCAAATCCTTGATCTAATGTCGATTCTCGCACACAATGTTGCCAGTCATAATTGACAAACTTGTAGCAATGTTTCAAGAAATGGAGTATTGCTGGCGATGAGGCATCTGAGGCAGTAAGCACGAGCAACATCTCCTAAAAATGGTCAACGTACAACCCTTCGCTGCTGACGGCTTCATTGGAGAGGGACACGCCGCAATTTATTCCAATGCTGAGAAGCCGCCGCTCCCACTCGTCCTGCGGCTCAAAGGGCTGGGCTTGCTGCTCTCTTTCAGCGGCTGCCGGGGCGAACTCGGCCCGCAGTTTTGCCAGGACTAAATGCTCCGGGGTTGTTCCTAGCTCCTGCGCTCTTTTGGCGACTTCTTGTTCAATCTCAGGCGTCAATATGATTGTTGTCAATTTGAGTTATCCTCTCGTAAATATCCCTTCGCTGTTGCCTCGTGAATGAGCGCTTCGGCATACTCCCAAAGTGTCTGCGAGCCTTCGTACATGTGGCTGTTGAGGCGCATCACTTGATCCTCGGAAATGCCGTGTTCGCGCCAGCTTCGGCCCTGCGTGTGGTAGTTATGCAGCAGCGGCATCAACCGATCTAAAGCGGCGGCGAACTTGGCTTCCGGCGTTTCCCGCGCCTCAAATTCCTGCCATAACTGCGTCAGCTCTGCTTCTTGGTCGGGCGGCAGCAGGCCGAAGATGCGCCGGGCGGCGGCATTCTCACGCTCGGGCTTTGTGGCGTTCCCAGCGGCGTCATAGATATACGTGTCGCCGGAATCAATCTCGACAATGTCATGCACCAGCAGCATCTTCAGGACTTTGAGCGCGTTGACTTCGGTGCTGGCATGTTCCGCCAGCACCAGGGCCATGACCGCGAGGTGCCACGAATGCTCCGCCGTGTTCTCATGGCGCGTTTCATTGAGAAGATAGCTTCGGCGCAGGATGCTTTTGAGTCGGTCCACTTCTAAAATAAACGCAATCTGCCACTCCAGCCGTTCGGTGTTCAAGTGCTACTCGCAATCTTAGGATAATGAAACTTGTGTTGTGTTAGCCGGGCCATGTGTCCGGGCATTGAACTACCCGTCTAGGAAGCCTGCGGCTGACTGTCCAGGGGACAGAAGAACAAAACGCTATTGATACTGTCTTCCGTCCCCCGGACGGTTGGCGTCTGCGCCTCCTAGACGGGTACTTTAGTGCCCGGCTGAAGACGCTCACAGCATCATAACCATACCCTCAGCAACCCGGCTTGTACAAAGATAGGCGGAATGTTTCGGACGAAGCTCGATTGCTTTTCGATAAACTTCATCCCGATCTTTACTGTGATACAACACTTTGCCGCGCGTCACTACCATCTGTGGAGTAACTTCCGGGTCTTCTACTAATATCCATTCCTCTTTGTAGCAAGCTTTAATTTCTTGAACCGTCAGCACTTCGTTCATAAGTTCGCGTCCTTTTCTTCCGTCACACTCTGCACCAGCGCGTCGCATTTGTTTGGATGCACCTGCCGCAGACGCCGCCAGTCGGCGATGTTCTGGTCATCCAGCAGTACGTCAGGCTTGGGCAGAAACGCGAGGAAGCAGTCTGCGATGCGAAACTCTTCGGCGCTTACTCGGGCATAATCGGCTCCGCCGGAACTCCAGCAGTAGAGTGTCGCGCCCAGCTCAAACAGCGACCAGATATGGCCGAGGACGGCAGGAATGGGAATGCGCTTCGTGCCGTAGCTGCGGACAAACGTGTCGTCTACATCTACATAAATGACAAGCGGCGTCATAAAATTTTCCCTAAAAATAGCCTTCTTTTTTGCGGTCTTCCATGGCGGCTTCGGAGCGCTTGTCGTCGGCGCGGGTGCCGCGCTCGGTCTGGCGGGAGGCAGCGACTTCCTGAATGATTTCTTCGAGGGAGTTGGCCGGAGACAAAACTGCGCCGGTACAGGTCATATCGCCGATGGTCCGAAAGCGCACCTGGCGCACTTCGGGACTCTCGGTTGGGCGCTTGTTCAAATAATCGGAGTCAGCCAGCAAATTGCCGTCGCGGTCTACGACCTCGCGCTGATGGGTGAAGTAAAGGCTCGGCAGAGGGATTTGCTCCTGCAAGATATACTGCCAGACATCCATCTCGGTCCAGTTGGAAATCGGAAACACGCGGAAATGCTCGCCGAGATGCTTGTGACCGTTGAATAAATTCCATAGCTCCGGGCGCTGGTTCTTCGGGTCCCACTGGCCGAACTCGTCCCGGTGCGAGAAGAAACGCTCTTTGGCACGGGCTTTTTCTTCGTCCCGGCGTGCGCCGCCGAGCGCGGCGTCCACTTTCAGCTCTTCAATGGCGTCGAGAAGTGTCACGGTTTGAAGCAGGTTGCGGCTGGCATTGTAGCCTGTTTCTTCTACGGCCCGGCCCGCGTCAATCGAGTCCTGCACGGAGCGAACGATGAGCTTGGCCCCAATCGTTTCCATCCATTCATCGCGGTAAGAGAGCGTTTCCGGGAAGTTATGTCCGGTGTCAATGTGGAGCAGGGGAAAAGGAATACGCGCCGGCCAGAAGGCTTTGCGGGCGAGATGACTCAAAATAATCGAGTCTTTGCCGCCGGAAAACAGCAGCGCGGGCCGCTCAAACTGGGCGGCGACTTCGCGGATGATAAAAATAGACTCAGCTTCCAGCTCTTGTAAATGGGAAACTTGGGTAGCTTCGGGGTTCAGCATGACAGTCATAGCCTTCATTCTACCACAACAAAGCGGTAAAGAAAAAAGGCTCCGACCAACCGGAAAGTTCCCTGGTCTTAATGGATGTCCCTAGCGCGTCTGGAACGCATAGGAAGGATAGCCATCGCGCTTCAACAATTGAACTTGTTTATCGGCGTCCGAGCGGCGGACGAAATCGCCGGTCTCCACTCGGTACTGTCCGCTTGCGCTGGGCCGGACAAACGCATGGAACCCGCGCTGGCGCAGCGCCTCGGCAAGCGTGTCCGCAATGCGCCTCACCCGAAAAGACGCCGCCACGACATGGTACGGCTGGGAGGCTGCAATGGTTTTGACACGCGGCTTCGGCGCGGCGACGATCTGCGGCTTCGGCGCACGCGGCTTCGCGGCTGTAAGTCTCGCTGGAACCGGCGCGGCTACGGCAGAGACTAGGCGCGGCGCATCAACCAGAATGGTCAGGTGATGGGAAAACGCGCCGTTTTTGCGGCTGTCCAACGCACTTGCCGTGAACCGGTAGCGTCCGGGTGCGGTGGGGGTCCAGGCCGCGCTGGAAAGGCTGCCCTGGGCCAGGGCCAGCAGCGTTTTCGCCCCGCCGTCCTTGCCGTAGGAGATGGCAAGGGTCGCGCTCTGGCCCGGCGGCAGAGACGCATACGCCGAGATCATCACCGGCTTTCCCACCGGAACATGCCGGGTGCCGCTGGCGCTGGAAAGCGTCACGGTCAGCGGAACAGCGGCGGGGGAAACCGGAACCGAGGCGGGAGCGGAAGGGACGGCGGCAGGGGCAGACGCGGCAGGCTGACGCGGCGCGTCCACTGATGACGCTCCGGTTTGCCGCGTGGGAGCGGTCAATGGCCGTGCGGCGGCGGCAGAATTCTCCGCCTGACTGCTTCGAAGTAGGTGCGGCAGGAAAAACAGCATTGCCGCCGCAAGCAGTGTCCAGGGCAGGATTGTCCAGAACGGAAACCGGCGGTCGCTTTCTGCCTGCTGGTCTTGAAGGAAGGCGGCTGTCTGCGGCTGGCCGCAGTGAGGACACCGGGCGCTGCCATCCGCCATCTCAGCGCTGCAATGGGAACAAAATTGAGGCATACTTTATCTTTCCCTGCTTGCCGAGACTTGTAACCTCACTCACGGCCAGAGTTCCGGTCTGTCACTTGCGACTTATCACACTCAAACAGTTCAAGCATTATGTAGGGGCAAGCTCTATCTCTACACAATCTACGCTTAATCCACCGACGCCAATTCAGAGACGCAGTTCATTTCTAGAGTGCGGACGTAGCGCTTGAAGTCGGCTTCGAGTTCGTGCTTGAAGCGGCGGGAGAAGCCGAGCATTTCGGCGATGTCGGGCAGGAAGCCGGGCGGGTCGTAGGCAACGGTCAGGGTCAGCACGATGCCGCTGCCCTTCCTGGGCTTTTCTAAGTGCAGGGACAGGACGTACAAAAACAAAGAGCCGACGGACTGCCAGCACAGCGTTTGGTCAGCGCACATGGTCCGCTCGGCGGCGAACCGGACCTTGCGGCCTTCCAGCAGCACCGTGAAATAGGCCATGTCTTCTTCTTCTTCCCCTTCTTTTTCTCCGTTTGTGTTCATTGGCTCGGCGTCGCAGACATGGGACAGCAGGTGCGGCAGGCGGTCCAGCGTGTTCCACTCAGCCCAAACCGTGCGCCAGGGGGCGTCGGCGGTCAGAGTGATTTCGTGCGTGAATTGCATAAAAGTTAGTTCTCGCGGCTCAAAACAGCCAGGCCGCTAAGATAAGGGCGCAGCGGCTCGGGAACTTGGACGCTGCCGTCCGGCTGCTGGTAGGTCTCTAAAAGCGTCGCCATCAGGCGGGGCAGGGCGGTCCCGCTGCCGTTCAACAGGTGCGGGAACTCGGGCTTTGCGCCCGGCTCGCGCCGGAACCGGATGTTGCCCCGGCGACTCTGAAAGTCCTCGCAGTTGGAACACGACGACACTTCCAGCCACAAATCCGCGCCGGGCGCATATATCTCGACATCGTAGCACTTCGCCGCCGCAAACGAAATATCCCCCGCCGCCAGCAGCTTCACCCGGTAGGGCAGGCCCAGCGTTTCCAGAACGTCCGTGGCGTCGGTCAAGAGCGTTTCCAGTTCCGCGTAAGAAGTCTCCGGCAGCGTATACTTGACCATCTCGACTTTGTCAAACTGATGCACCCGCAAAAGCCCCCGCGTGTCCTTGCCCGCCGCGCCGGCTTCCCGCCGCCAGCAGGGGGAGTAGGCCATGTAGTTTAGCGGCAAATCGCGCCCGTCTAAAATCTCATCCCTGTGAATGTTGACCAAAGCAGGTTCAGCGGTCGGCAAGGCGAACAAGTCTGATTCGGCGTCATGGTACATCTCCGGCTGGAACTTCGGCAGGTGCGCCGAGGCCGCGACGCTGTCCCGCGACAGAAAAAACGGCGTCGCCCACTCCGTGTAGCCATGCTTGTCCCGGTGCAAATCCAGCATGAACTGAATTAACCCACGCTCCAGCCTTGCGCCGAGATTGCGGTACAGCACAAACCCGCTGCCGGACAGCTTGGCCCCGCGCGTGAAGTCAATCAAGCCTAAGTCTGTGGCAATATCCCAGTGCGCTTTCGGCGCAAAGTCAAACGTCTTCACGTCGCCGTGCGTTTTGACAATTTGAAAATTTTCTTCCGGGCCGGGCGGCGTGTCCGGCGACGGCAGGTTCGGGACATAAAGCAGCAGCCGGTCCCGCTCTCCTTCCAGCCGCTTGGCTTCATCGCCCAATGCCGCTTTGCGGTCTCCTAAATCGCGCAGAGACGCTTTCAGCGTTTCGGCCTCGTCGCGTTTGCCTTCCTTCATCAACTGCGGAATGGACTTGCTGCCGCGCCCAAGCTCCGCCTGCAATTCTTCCGCGTCCGCCAGCGCCGCCCGCCACTTGGCGTCTGCTTCCAGCACGGCGTCAATCTGAGAAGCATCCGCCAGCCTGTCTGTCAGCCGCGCTTTGACCGCCTCCGGCTCCGTTCGTATCTGTCTAATATCCAGCATAATTTATTACTTTATCGGATCGCTATGACGAGTTGTCGTCTGCTTGATCTGTTGCCGAGCCAAGATGCTGCTGTGCGCCATGAAGAACACGGATAATTCGCACAATCCCTGTGTCAGTTTCGGTCGCCTCAACAACGAAGAACAAAATACGGTAGGTCGTGCTGCCATATCGGTGAAGGAGTTGGCGTATCGGACGATCAAGCCTGCCGTTTTCCGGTGCAAGCGGGCAGCGGGAAGGCATCTGTGTCAGCGAACGAATTGCTTTTGCGATACCTTGTCGCAGCCGATTTGCCGCCTGCGGGGAACGCAGAAGTAGATAATAATAAGCAGTATCTATTTCCGCTTCCGCTGGCTCCGAGACTTCAATATGGTACTCTGTCACGATTCCAACTCGGCATCAGGATACCGCTGCCGATGCTCCGACAAAAAGTCTTCGAATGGACGCACACGTCCCTGGTCAATAGCGTCTAAGCCTTCTTGGATAGCGGCGACATTCGCCTCAAAATCCTGTTCATGCCGCGCAATGCTCTCAGCAAGCCAGATGTCGGCAAGACTTTGGGCATCTTGTCCTTGACGCTGGGCCACTTGGCGCAGCTTTTCCTCAGTTTCCGGTTTCAGCGTAATCGTCATCGTCTTAACTCCTGTCTTCACTCAGACCGTTTACTAAATGCACCAGCATTGCTGCCATGCTCTGCAAATCGGTAATCTCAACACGCTCACAGGCCGTGTGCGGGTCCTTCTCAGGAGCGCCGATAAAGACCCAGTCCATTGGAACGCCGCTGCGGTCAATGCCGCCGCCGTCGGAGCCGCCGTGCGCCTCGATTTCACGCTGGAACGGCAGGCCGCTGGTTTCGGCAAGCGCCAGAACGCGGTCCAAATAGCGCCGGCGCGGCAGGCTGCTGTCGCGCAGGGAGACGGCGACGCCAAGCCCGCATTTGATGTGTTTGGTGTGCCAGGTCAGGTCGGTAATCAGCGCTTTTGTGATGCCGTGCGTTCCAAACAAGTGCCGGGCGCAGACCAAAGCGCCGCTGCCGCCGGTTTCTTCCTGCACCGTGAACGCGGCGGCGATTTCGGAACACGATTTGAGCGCGTGCAGCGCCGCCCACGGCCCGGCCCGGTTATCTAAGTAGGGCGCGGTAATCCTGCCGCCGGAGAAGGCTGGAACAGCGGCGTAGACCCAGCGGGAGCCGGGCGCAGCCGTTGTTTTGCCGCGCACTTTCCAGGAACCGTCTGCACGCCGGGCCAGTGTGTTGCCGGTTTCCGGCTGCCCGGCAGGACGGACCCGGTCGCCCGGCTCGCCGTCCGGGCCACCGATGCGAATGAGCCGCTTGTCGTAACCGAGCGTCCAGCCGGTCGTGTCGAGATGGGCGAAGACGGCGACCGATGGCTTTGCGCCGCGTGTCACCACCAGGGAGTCGCCGAGGCGCTCAGCGGCGGCGTCCGGCACTTCGCGTACCAGCCAGTCTTCCAGCCAGTCCGCAAGCGCCCCTTCATCGCCCGCCGGGCTGTCGTGTCCCAGCAGTTCCCAGAGCAAATCCAATGAGTATTCGTCCGGCATAACTGGAAAGCATTGTATCTTAAATGCTGCCGGGTTGTCAAACGATAAGAACCTGACCGTCATAAGTGACAGTCAGGTTCCTGTGGCCTCCGCACTTCCTATCTGGTACAATAGCGTTACTATGCCTCTTCTTGAAGTCGAAAACCTCACAAAACGCTTTCCGATTACCCGCCAGACCGGGCCGTTCTCCCGTGTGACTGATCAGGTTCGCGCCGTGGACGGCGTGGACCTGACGCTTGACGCTGGCGAGACGCTGGGGCTTGTCGGTGAGTCCGGCTGCGGCAAGTCAACTTTAGGCCGCTGCATTCTGCGTTTGATTGAGCCGACCGGCGGCAGCGTCACATTTGACGGCCAAAACCTGCTGGCCCTACCGCCCGAAGCGCTGCGGCGGGAGCGGCGCGAAATGCAGATCGTGTTTCAGGACCCGTTCGCGTCCCTGAACCCGCGTTTGAGCATCGGCGCGATTTTGGAGGAGCCGCTGCGGGTGCATAATATCGTGCCGGCGTCCGATGTCCGGGCCGAAGTCGCCCGGCTGCTGGATCAAGTGGGCCTGCCGCAGACTGCCGCCGCTCGCTACCCGCATGAGTTCTCCGGCGGCCAGCGCCAGCGGGTCGGCATCGCCCGCGCCCTGTCCCTGCGGCCAAAGCTGATTGTCGCCGACGAACCCGTGTCCGCGCTCGACGTTTCCATCCGCGCCCAGATTTTAAACTTGTTCCGGCGCTTGCAGCAGGAGACCGGCGTCGCGCTTCTGTTTGTCGCCCACGACCTCGGCGCAGTCCGGTCTATCAGCCACCGGGTCGCCGTCATGTATCTGGGCAAGATTGTCGAGCTTGCCGGGGCGGACGAGCTGTACGACAACCCCCGCCACCCCTACACCCGCGCCCTCCTCGCCGCCGTGCCAAGCCTCGACGGCGTCAAGATCGCCGCCGAGAAAGTCGAAGGCGATGTCCCGTCCCCCATTGACATTCCGAGCGGCTGCCGCTTCCGCACCCGCTGCCCGTTCGCCGAAGCCATTTGCGCCGAGCAGGAGCCGCCCCTCGTGGGGTTCGACGGCGGCCCTCCCGGCCACTTTTCCGCCTGCCACTTCGCCGCGACATTGCCGGTGCTGACGGCATTTCAGCCGTAATCGGGTAATCGGAAAGCGTTCAAGGAGGACACTCATGCCGACACGGGACGAAGAAACCGCGCAGTGGCAAGCCAGCAGCTTCAACAGCCGCAAAGCCGCCCAGAAGCTGCTGGAAGCCGAATGTTACCGAAGCAGCATCAGCCGTTCTTACTACGCGGCCTACTCTGCAATTACATCGGCGCTTATCCGTCAAGGGATTACACTCGGTCATGGCGGGAACAACCCCGGACATGCGGGACTGCCGATTTATGTCTTAAACAACTTGACTCTGCTTCCTCTGGTGACACGCTTTGAAGTTAACAAAGCCTTACGCCGTTTGTATCGGGCACGAGCAGAAGCAGACTATGTTGCTGCTGCAATAGTGGATAGGTACGCAGCGACCAAGATGCTCCGCGACCTAAACCGGATATTGCAGCTCTTAGGAGCAGAACACACAGGAGGAAACTAGAATGGCAACAATGACTGTCAAAATCGAGCCGGACGTAATCGCACTGGAAGTAATACAGCGTGTTCGCCCCTATCTGGAACGCAATCCTATCGAGAACACCGTGCCGGAAATCCTCGAAGATGCTTTGCATCTAGAGGAAGATTGGTGGTACGTTCCAATCCGCATCGCTCCGGGAACGACGCACACCTACCAGTATTACGACATGCTGACCGACATCGAAGACGAAATCAAAGAACGGGAGCATCTAAAGGTAATGTTCGTCCCCGCCAATTAAGTAGGTAAAGCGCGGGCTGTGCTGACTACGGCTTGAGCGGCTGGGGTTGTAAAGCCACATCTTTAAACTCTGTCCAGGCGATGTGTCTTGTTTCCACACGGATTTCTTTGAGGTGTGATAGCGGCTGCGGCAGGTCCATAATAGTCTGATTTGGATTGTCCCGGCTTTCAATCAGGGTTAGGTGCAGCAGTAGTCTCTGTCCCTCTTTGTTTACCGCGAAGAAGCGAAGGTTCTGAAGATCAGGGTAGGGCTGGATACTAGGGTTGAACAGAAGTTTTCCATCAAAAACACTAAACCGGGTTGACGAAAACCGACTGCCGGGGGAATTTGTAACAGCGTATTCCCCGCGAAACGAGTGAGGAACAACTGCTGCTGTTGTCCAGGGGCCGGACACAGTACCAACCCGTACATCAGCTTTCAGAAGTGGTATGGGGAAAGCGGCCCCATACCAAGTCGGCCCCTTGCGAAGCTGGAACTCAAAACTTTGTGTGGTCATCTCTGTGTATGCGCCGGTTTTGTCGCGTTTCATTTGCGTTATTGTAATACCGTCCGGCGTCGTCCCAGAAACATCATAAATCCTGGGGCTGTTCTGTATTGACTGAGGCATATGAAAGGCGAAAAACAATGCCTTTTGTCCTGGTTTTGCGGTGAATGGTGTGCCAGCCTGCAAAGCTCTCCGATCAATAACCGGCGAGGAGACTTCTGTCCCGTTTGCGTCCCATTCTGCGTCTGGCATTGCGGTGTTGAAGATGCCTATAAGTTGCACCGTTCCCTTCTCTGCCGCTCCTTGCGCCACCTGAGAAACAACCTGCGCTTTGGCTATCGGCTGGAGCATAGAAAGCGGAACGAGAGCAGCGGCTCCCGCCATGACTGCCAGCGCGAGAAAGCGGCGCGGGGAGGTGCGGCGGCGGGTCGTGTCTAAGACCATCTTAATTCTTCCTTCTACTTTTGACGTGTGCGCTATCGGCAGCGCGGCCCAGAGGGCGTAATCGTACAGCGTTCGTTTGCGTGTCATGGTGTCTCTTTTTCTATCGCTTGATGTGGCGTTTGCTTCACCGGCTGCAAAGCTACGTCCTTGAACTCGGTCCAGACGAACGGGCGCGTCTCTACCTGAAATCGCTGGATGCGGCGAAAGGGTGCGGATTTGTCGAAGTAAGCCATGAGACGAAGCCGGGTAGACGTGCCGCTGGGGCTAAAAGAGATCGGTAACAACCTTCGTCCCTGGGCGTCCACCGCCACAACGCGCCATTCTTGTCTCGGCTGGCCTTGTTTCGGTATTTTCGTCGTTACCGTCACCAGCCAGTTATTCCTCGGGTAGTGCTGGATGGGACTGAAAACCATGCTGCCGTAGGCACTGGGAACAACGGCGTCGCCACTGCGAACGGGCGCATGAGCGGCGACTGCGATCCAGGGGCGTGTCGCAATCCCAACTCCGATGGTAGTCGTTTTTTGCGGCAGCGGGAACGACGACTCCAGGTGCCAAATGGAACCAATAGAACTGCTGAGGCCTGGCTGCCACAGACACAGAGTTATTTGACTCCCAGCAGGCACAAACGTTACGTCTTCACCATCATGGATAGCGGGAAGATGAAAAGCAAACATCAGGTTCTTGACGTCTGTGCTGGAAAACAAGTCTTTTTGGAACCTCCGAGAAAGCCCCGAATAAGGCTTCGCATCCGTCAAGAGTGAACCGTCCGCCTGCCACCAGCGCTGGTCCGTGTGATGGATGTTGATGTCTTTCACGCCGATGATCTGCACCAAACCGTCTGAGGGCGGCTTCGGCGTCCCAAAAACCGTCTGTGCCTTGACCGTCGGCTGAAGCATAGAAAGCGGGACAAGAACAGTGGCTCCCGCTATTGCGGCTAGGGCGAGAGATCGGCCCGGCGGAGTGCGGCGGCTTTGGGTCTTGTCTAAAACCAGCAGTATTCTCCGTTTGATGTGCGGGGTCTGGGCCATCGCAATCGCGGATTGAGCCGGCAAGGGGCGGGGCAAGGCACCGGCGATTTCCAGCAGGTGACGGGCGTACTCCGGGGCGGCGACGCCGGACGACAGCACCAAGTCATCGCAGGCGACCTCGCTTTCGGAGCGCAGGCGGCGAGCGGTCAGCCAGACCAGTGGGTGGAACCAGTACAGGGCGCAGGCAGCGTCGGCGAGGCGGTGGCAAGTCCAGTCCCGGCGCTTGATATGGGCCATCTCGTGCAGCAGCACGGAGCGCAGGCGGTCTTCCGGCCAGGTCCCGGACCCCGACGGCAGCAGGACCACGGGCCGCCGCCAGCCCCAGGTCATCGGCACAGGAACGTCGGCGCGGCAGAGGAGCGGCAGGCGCGAGAGCCGAAGCGCGGCGGCGCAGTCCGCAGAGACGCTTAAAGTTGGTGCGTCAGTGACGGAAACGCAGGCGCGGCGGAGGTGCGCGATGCCCCAAAGCCCGAGCAGCGGGCGCAGGCCCGCCAGCACGACGCCGAGGAGGTAGAGGGATAGGAGCAGGAGCGGCCAAAAGCTGGTCTGGGTTTCGGTAATTGTAGGGGCGCTGCTTGCCGCGCCCTCTTGCCTGGCTGCGTCCTGCTGCCTCTTGTTAGTCAAGGCAACAGACGGAGACGCGGAAGCGTTAGAAACGAAGGGCGCGGAAGTAGAAGAGGGCGCAGCAAGCAGCGCCCCTACGTTTCCGTTACCGGAGGGACTATCCGTTGTAGACAGCTCCGCCACATGCCAGCCGGGAAGCGTCAGCGAGAATAGGGGCAGGGCCAGCAGCGCGGTCAGCGTCAGGAGGCAGACCAGATGGCGGGCCGAGGCGGAGGCCCGGCGCAGGCAAAGTAAAACCGCGCCGGACAACGCGAACACGAAAAAGCTTTTCACAAGCAGCATCAGCAGAAGGGTCATGGGAGAGCCTCTTTCTCTTTCGCGTTGTCAATGAGCGCCGAAAGCCGCGCCAGCTCTTCGGGCGACAGCGGCGTGTCGGAAACCGACAGCAAAGTGGCGACGGTCTGCTCCACCGAATTGCCGAAGAACGTCTGCATGACCGAGCGCAGGGCGGATTTGGCGGCGTTTGACCGGGGGCGGGTCGGCAGGTAGACATAGCGCGGGCCATCTTTGATGTGCTTTAAGTGGCCTTTGGTTTCTAAAATGCCGAGCAGGGCGCGGACCGACGAGTACGAAGGCGGGTCGGGCAGGGCAGCCTGCACGCCGGCGGCGGCGGCGCGTCCCTCGCGGTACACGATGTCCATAATCTGCCGCTCCCGGCGGCTTAAACTGCTGTCCGAGGGTCTGCTGGTCTTCATGCTAATAATTTAGCACATTGCGGGCGTTCTGTCAAGCGTTTCTGCTAATTTTTTAGCACTTATTTTTGCGCGAAAAAAGAGGGTAGGGGCAAGCCCTACCCTTACAAGTTTATCATTTCCTACAAGTCAATTGTTTGGCCGTCGTAAGCCAGCTCAACGCCCGGCGGCAAGGCG
>JAABUO010004542.1_pt1 | contig 16346 bp, 21 predicted proteins | sample 5559291 | NCBI WGS metagenome assembly JAABUO01 (sample SAMN10711878, study PRJNA513372) | rock metagenome | isolation source: Antarctica rocks | place: Antarctica: Victoria Land, Finger Mt sud
TTTGTCACCATATGCAGCAGAAGACAGACGCTGGTTGAGGTGCTTCATGCAGCAGCTCTGCCTGAAGAGCATCACAGCAGTGGTCACGCCCAGACAAACCTGCAACACTGCCATGGCTTAGGGGCGCTTCATGCGACAGCTCTGCTCAATGAGCATCACGCCTTGGCTATTTACTTTGACTGAATTACAAAAGTTGCACACGCCCTTATGCATTTTGCATTCCGATTGGAAATTCAGTCACATTGGTCCAGACCGGCAGAATGTGCAATACTATCTTTGCTTACCAGTCTGCTTGAGCCAGGTAGGAGTCCAGGTCTGACATCTGCTTCATGGATTCTAACACAGTGCGCCGCACTGGTACTGCCATGTCAGCCACCGCTGATGTCAGCAGCCTTTCCACCACAGCTTCTACAAGGCGTATGTTGGAGCCGCCCTACACAGGAATCAGCCAAACTGACTTGACTTCTGATCACACTGGAAGATGCAATCATTGGTCCTGCACTGTGCGCACTACTGACGATACCTTGCTTGTCAGAGCTTCTTCATTATGGCCTTCATTAGGTATCTGTAGAAGTAACCCTACCGTTCTTACCCAAAGGACACAAGAGACACGTGCGTGTATGGGTTGAGGTTGATCGGTTTTGCAGGAGATAAGCAGAATTGGCAGTGGTTGCTGTCTGTTAGGGCATTGCTGCTTCTGCCCAAGCTGCATTGTTTGATCAGTGCTGCTGCAGCTGACCACAACAGGGAGGTGCTCAGCAGACACATCAGTCCCCAGCAGACACATCAGTCCCCAAACAAAAAGGAAGCATCATGCTATTTCTGCTGCGGCACTGTATATGGGGTACCAGTGTGCAAGAACCTTTGGCCCCTCAGCCTGAGGGCCTTGTTATGAGATAGTTGCCTCACAGGGTTGGCTCAGAGCAAGCAGCCATGCAAACAGCACGGCACACCACAGCACGGCACAGCACGGCACAGCACGGCACAGCACGGCACAGCACGGCACAGCACGGCACAGCATGGCACAGCACAGCACAATACAACACAGCACAGCACAGCAGCCCTGGGCAGGGTGAAGCAGGCAGGGCAGGCTCACATTTGTCAGTGGCAGAAACTGGCCATTCAGAGGCCCTCCATTCTGCAGTTGCGAATGCTTGGCCACATGCCTTTGCAGCACTTGCGCAGCAGCAGCAGCAGACGATCTGCGGATGGATACATCTGGATCATCCAGATAGGTCATGACATGATCCCTCACAAACTCCAGGAGGTTATACTGTCCAAAGTCAAATGTGCCCAGAGTGAGCAGGGCAACACGAATCAGGGCTGGCCCCTGCAGTTCCCCTGCACGCAATACAAAAGGAGACACATCAGCAGCGTTCCGCGTCTGGGTTGGAATTTGGCCCAAGTCAATATGTGATTGTGTCCGCTGTGGTTGCAACTTAAATGGGCACACTCCTGGGGCTATGCACAGGAGTGACAAGGACATACACATGTCTGTAACTGCTCTGAGATGCAACTCAGGCAATGCTTATCCACACGCTTGTGATGGTGTTGACAGTAGCTTCCAGCAAGACTGTGACTGAGTGAAGCGCCGTGCAAGCTTAGCAGAGATGATTGCAAGCATGTGATGCACGCTGTCGTAACATTGAGACAGATGATGATGACACTGATAGAATTGTGAAAAGATCATGACGGGACCAAGCCAGCCATGTGACTCGTCTGTCCGTATCTGTCTGTATTTGCACACTGAGTGTTCAAAGTGGCCTGTCCTCAGGTTCATACACTCAAGAGAAAGAGGAGCCCCTTGTACAGTACGATCATCCGGACAGACTGGGGGTGACACACATGCAGGGGGCCTGACCTAGCTGGATAGCTTGGGCCAGGGAGTGGGCAGTTGCAGTCGGCAGATTCTCCCGGTAGGGTTTGCGGGTAAGCCCTAGGCTCAGCAGGTCCAGCAGGTGGGTTTGAATCATGGGTAGCAGCTCTGGCAGAGCATGCACCAGGGCCTGTGCATCACGCAAAATCGCTTAGGGTACTGACATTGTGGCAGGGTGTCGACAATTTGGCAATACCTGTGATGCTAGACATCACACCAAATTGGGTAGGGTGCTGATAAATTGGCAGCGCCTGTGAGGCTACGCATGCAAAACATAGCAGATGAAGACAGGATTTGTGGTTTGTGGTCCTGGCGGAGCAGTGCAACACAGTGACGACTGTAAGCTGTGGAGGGCCAAGCGCCCACACCAATATGGCAGGGGTACATGCAGCAGCAAATTGCATGTGCGCACTTGACAAGGAACCAATAATGCTTTACAGACATCACAAGCTGCGACTGACCGCATCAGCAGGTCTACAAGCACAGATTATTTACTTCCATAAGCAACACAGACGAGATGAATAGGCAAACCTACCTGTAGGGTTTTCACCAAGGGTTGGGAGAGACCAGTAGACATCATGGGCTGCGCCAGACTGGTGGCCTCAGTCTTCCAGGTGCTTCCTAGGGCTTGAGCCAAAACCCCGACACATTGCAGGGCTTCAGGGCAGTTTGGACGAGCCCTGCCCTTCACGCTGATGGCCTCTTTGATCTGGTCGGCAACCCGGGGGAGCAGGGGCCCCATCACTGAATGGGCCCCAACTTTTGCTAATGCCATTGCCATCTCACCAAGAGCTGTGAAGCCTGTGGACATGACATTGACATGACACAACACACAGGCATGGAAATAATCCAAAATCATGTTCTGGTCTGACAGCATGGCGCAGCACAGCACAGGACGGCATGGCATGGCACAGCACAGCACAGCACAGCACAGCACAGCACAGCACAGCACAGCACAGCACAGCAGAGCAGGACAGAGCAGAGCAGAGCAGAGCAGAGCAGAGCAGAGCAGAGCAGAGCAGAGCAGAGCAGAGCACAGCACAGCGCCGAGCCAGGGCAGCTTATGACGGCAGTATGCACACATCACAGCACACGTGGGCAGAAAATGCAGGTAGACTGACAGATGGAAACAGAGCTCTTCCTGCCATGATTTCAAAGGTCCAAATACATTCCTGTCCACACAGCTACAGGCAAGAGGGCGAAATTGCAAGCCTAAGGTGCAATACCCAGCAGGCACAGCCTTCAACAAAGGCATGTGGTGAAGAGACCCACCTACACCCCTTTCAGATGGGAACTTGAGCACAGACAGCAGGTAGTTGGTGCACTGCTTCAGGTAGGTGGCGGCAAAGCGCTCAGGGGCAAAAGCTGCCAGGCGGGGCAGCAGAGAAATGACTGCACGCCGTATGAGCCTCTCCTTGCTCTCTCTGAAACGTAGCACGGTCTCGACTACCTCCCGGTATCTTGCCAGCATGAACTCACCTGTGCACACAAGAAAAATAATAATAACAATAATCATAATAATAATGACGACAACAATAAAAACAATAACAAAAGTAAAATCGCTTTCCAGCTCATGATGAGCTAGGTACGTGCAGGACAAGTTTTGGAGAAGTCAATCACAGAATGGCATTGCCTAGCGCTAGAGCATATGGCCCATGATGTCCCCATGTTGTACAAGCTTCTCAATTGAACACACCTGCACGCACAGGGCAGTCAAAAGCCATAGTCAGGTGTATTGTCATAGTCATAACATGGGATGGTCTAGCGCTGGGCTGTACAGGCCAAACGCTCTGTATTGCACGTACACTTCCCAAGCATGCTATGGTACCTGTATGAAAGCCTTGCCTGCAGCAAACACTGCTCACACAAGTTCACATCTGCTGATGCCATGTTTCAGCCTAATAAACATCAAGCAGCATGGCTGGAAACAAGCACACGCAACAGCCTGGCTTTATAAATGATGAGCACAGTAATATTCAGACCTGGCAATGTTTCTTTGTCGAATTGCAAAAATTAGCCTACAGACTTAAGTCACAGCAGATCCCAGCCAACAGCGAGGCTGCTTGATGCAGCATGTGGTTGCTGCCAAAGCTGCAACACCACTGGTAAGACCACTGGGTAACCTCACTGGTAACACCGCTAACGTCACTGATAACACCACTGGTAACACCACTGGTAACACCACTGGTGACACCACTGGTACCATCACTGGTAACACCACAGGTAACATCACTGGTAACACCACTGGTAACACCACAGGTAACTTGCCTGTGTGGCGCAGCAGCTCTCCAAGGGCTAGCAGGGAGCCATGCACCACCTCCACAGAGGTACCCCAGGTCAGACCCCTCTGGGTCTCCTCAAAGAGGCGGTAGTACCACTGCACCCTGTACCGGGTCTCACGCTTCTCCACCAACCTCAAGCACGCCTGCCGATTCACAAACAAGCTCATGGTGAGGACATAGGACAAACTAGGCTCGCAATATATGCCTATGGCAGAGTCGCGTGCCATGAGAGGCAAAGTCCAGGGGTTGCTGTTGTGCTCATGATCAGGGTTGTTTTGAACAATGGACTGCAACCTTCCAAAAAAGATCATCACTCAAACCCAGCTTTGGACTACGGACTGCAAACTTCCGAAAAGAGGTCATCACTCAAACACCACAACATACATGCATGTTAGGTCTGATGCTGATATGGGTAACAGTGTAGGAAGACTTGACTGGCAAAGCAACAGCAGCAGAAGGCACAGCTGAAAGGCAAAGGGTGAGCTTCTCAAGGGAGCAGAGGGCAGAAATACCCTCAGAGCTGCCACAGACGCCTCTCTGACGATGACTTTGGCATCTCTGAGACCGGCCCAGATGATTTCAATGAAGCTTCGCACATGCACATTGAAGACAGCAGGAGCATTCTCTGCCATCTCACGCAGGATGAGGACAGCAGCGTAGCGCCGGTTGCCTTGGCTTTCGCCCCTTAACCAGTCCAAAGACCGTTTGACCTGCATGCACACTCCATGTTGCCGTGCACAATCATGTGTACAGACATTGTGTATCTGAACTGCATTTTTATTTGTTGTCACCTGGGATTGAGCGCACTTGGGAAGCTCTGACTGAAAAGACTCATGACTAAGTTTACTGAGTGCTTATGCTTCTTGCAAAATATGCGGCAAAAAGTGACAAGCAATGACTGCACTGACAATTGTACATACACATCAGCTCCACATTGAGAAGTGCGTCAACACTGTGATGATGTCTATTGGGCACAGAAACTCTCACAACCTGCATGTAGTATCTCACAGCAGTGTGCAACAACAAGGCCAGCATGCACTTTTGCTGTCATGCATGCTTTAACCTGTAGCTGTTAGCAGAGGTTGTTCAGTGCTACAAGAGAAGCAAGGTCTGGCAGTGAGCACCTCATACTCCACTACGTCAGCAGTCAGAGCTCCCCCTGTTTGGACAAGGTGACCCAGAGTTGCAGCAGCAACTTCCAATGTGACAGGGTCAGTGTCTGTGCGAAATACGCTGCGCAAGTAGGTTGCGAAGTTGCTGATCTTTGCAGCATTCTCGCCCAGAAGCTGCATGTAAAGAAAGAGTTTGACATCACGCAAGAACCCATGCTGCTTTGAGTTGGTGAAGCTGCGTTGAGTAGGTGCTTTGCAGATAGGCATACACAGATGTAGTGCGCAGAGGGTGACAAAGACTGGATGATCCAGGATGCAGATACATGCAGCTGCACTACCTTGACATCAATAAGCTCGTCCACGGACAGTACACCTCCAAGCCTTTCATTCTGATCAGAACTGCAGAGCAGACAGGAAGGATGACATATCTATTTGGACAAATATGCAATCTGGTACATACGTATCATGTTGCACACCTGCTGATATGGCTTTGTATGGTGCCATAAAGACTGGTCATGAACCTTGAGAACGGCTGCCCTGACAGGTCTCTGGCCTCTGCCTCAACATACTCCCGCAGAGACCTGTCACCGTCCCTTCTTCTTTCCAAGTTGATGCCAGGCCTGGACATCTCCCCCAGGATTCTGGCAAGATTCTCGCCTCCATTCCTACTTCCTTGATGGCCATTTCTGCCGATCTGAAGCTGACCACCACCATTGGTGGCCATTATTGCTGCACCGACATTGCTTTTGCAAGCGCTTGTAACTCAGGTCTAGAGTTTTCGACGCAGCTGTCGCTCGTCCCGACGCTCTGGTCGCGAACTACACGGTAATAAAATATGGAGAACACTTTGAAGCCGGGAACAGGCAACACGCGGACGTAGAGCGACGTGCCTGCTCGACAACAAGCGAGCTTCGCCTGAGATCACAGTCGCACCGTCGTTGCCGCCGGTGACAATGCAACGCAACACGGTATTTCAGCTGCAAAACGATGATGCGATTGCCTGAAGTTGTTGTGTTGATCTGTCAACTTCCAAATCGCGCAAAATGTGTCGAGCCTTGACTACACCTGCCGCAAAGAGTCCCTTTTCGTTCGTGTTCACACTGTGTCAGGTATGCATAGTTGAGCATTTCGGTTTTGCAGTTTAGATTAGGCTTGCTTTATCTTCAAGCTTCACGCATGTGACGTTTATGAGTCACAGGACCAACAACGTGACATTATCTGCACTATGACGTTAGCGTGAAGCTTCGGTCAGCGCGCGACGTGAATTGTAATGTCGGCAAACAAGTCCGGAATCTCGCGCTCGATTCGGGTGTCCTCGCGCGGCTGACCTGTCTCACCACCCAAATAGCTGCACAGACCTGGTTTGCTGTCCTAGGACGACAACACCGTTTGTGCTTCACTTCTAAAGATGACTCTGTGGAGAACGGTTATGGTGGTGTTGTCATTGGCAGCCACTTCCAACGCCTACTCGTTCTTGAGTTGCGTTGACTACGACAGAACGCAGGACATATGCTACGGTACTTCACCTGCAGCTCTGTGTGCTTACGTCGGCTCACAAGTGCTGTTGCTATCTGGTACACTGAACAGCAGGCGCAGTGTTGCGTGTCGACATAGCTGTGTGTACTTTGACTGCCTTTTAAGAGGGTGTGCCCCAGGCTAAAAGTTTATTTGGCTGGATATGCAGGTTTCATGAGAGACTATGCCAGCATTTTGCCTACTGCAAGTCATGCCTACAACTTCCAAGCAAATGCATACAATTTCACGAACAATACAGTCATGGCAAACAACTTGGCTTCTCAGGCAGATGTAGCAGTTGACCCCACACTGCAGGTAAGACGTTGGTTCACTCACTGCCAATTTTGAGCAGAAATCAATACCTTGCTCAAAGCAAAGGCACGCAAACTGTGCAAAAACTCACAGGCATGATAGCATGCTGTCAGGCACGGTACAGCATACACTCCTGCACAGAGCTGTCCAAGAGTCATTCACCTGCTACCAATTTGGTCCTAGCAACTTCATCAAATTTGTGATTACATACACGCCTGTACCTTGCCTGCAGCATGCAAATACATGCACTCAAAGATGCAGTCTTTGCTGCATGTGCTGACACTGTGTTGCTTTGCTCTGCAGAACCGCACGTCAGCTTCTGCTCCCCTGCCCAACAATCAGCAGGTGTACAATGCGTATGGAGCCTATCAGATGCTTCAGGCTGCTCCCGGCCAGATCATCACACTCACATGGCCCTGTACTGCTGATCCTGATGGCACTGTGGCTGATGGCAGCTCCCAGCTGAATATCTACTACAACCCAAATGCTACTATCAATGCAGGTGTGTTTCACAATGCTGTAATTTGCAGCTGACCTGTGCATCGGCCACGGACGCAAATACTGGGAAAAGCAAGATTTGTCTGCATGGGTTACAAACGCAAAATCATGGCCAAATTTGACGTGCACAGACGTAGTACGTCCAAGTCATTCTTGTATGCAAATGCCCTCAAGTGTACATCTTGGTGTCATCAAGCCCAGTTGTGCAGGACCACATGCCAAGCCAAGCCTTGATCGTTTCTTCGTGATTTGTTGCTGGTCCTTGCTCTCTTGCCTTTTGACTGCTGAGGTGCAAGCCTGGCAGAAGTCTGGTCTCATTACCTGATGTTGGCTGCTGCATTGTGCAGGAACAAATTACAACAGCAGCACTGACCCCAGCCTTGCTGTCTTCCAACAGCATCACCTAGCCAACCTGTCGTATGCTGACAACCTGACCTGCCTGGTGGATGACAACAAGTACAACCTGTCAGTGCACTGTTCAGGCCAGGTTCAGATTCCTACCAATCTGACAGACGGCACCTATACCTTCCTGTGGCATTGGGTCATCAACAACACGTCCCCCCAGCCAGTGGACAATGCTCCATTGTACTTGGACTACAGATCTGCTTTTGAGATCCAAGTCAGAACTCCTTCAAACCTGGTGTGTGTGACAGAAGCTGCCAATGCACCTGCTGCAGCGCCGAGTGCAGCGCCCGGAGCTTCAGCCAGTGCTGCTGCACCTGCGCAGATTGTTTCGCAAGGGAGCTCGCTGGAATCAGCAGCTTTCTCTGGGTAACACAGTCATTTATCTGACTTATCAGCATGAAAGTTGCAGCTTGCGGTCACCAAAACTGACAGGGACTGCTTCAATCACTATGGTGTTCGAGGTTTGTTGAGAGGTGGCAGGACCCTTGTGGAATGGAGGAGAATCTGGGCTTTAGAGTGTGTAAAGTTGAGACACCAGAACCCAGGACTGTCAAAGCTTTAGCATGGGTGAATTTGGAGATGCAACAGATGAGTCAAGTTTGCGCAGTGTTGCCAAATAAATGCCTGCTAGCAACTGAACAGAGAGATCCAACAGCAATGCCCTGTCAGGGTTGGAATAACATTTATTTCAACAATTGATGCTTGATGCCATTCAGTGGCCAGACAGGCTGTGAGGTTTATCTTGGAGTTTGTCAACATGTTGCATGCAAAGTAAGGCAGTGTCATATGAGTCGACTCTTGTGTGGCTTACAGCTTTACAAATAAATCTTTGCCATTTGTATTTCCTTTTGAGTCGTTCAGACGTTTTGTGCCAGTATGTGAGATGCTGATTGTATCTCACAAACTTTGCAAGCCCGTCTTGGCGCAAATGTGTGTGCACATGGGTCATCGATGGTATATATCCAAGTCCACAGATCCTCTTGGCTTGCACGAAATTGGCATGTATTGGCCCACTCGGACATGCAGCTGCAGCTTGCTCTGCATGGGTGTTGTGAGACCCTTAGCTTAACTGCAGATGTGCTTGTGTGTGAAATGTAAGACCACTGGTTTATTGAGGAAAACAAGCCATGCTTGCCTGTATGCACACTCCATCCTGCCTCTTCAGTCTGTGAGGGCAAAGTTGCACTATGCCTTCGTAGCTGTTCAAAGGCTTTTTGCTGTGCTGAGCTCATGTTGCAGTGCTCAAGCAAATCGTTGCAGTGCAGCGATGGCATTGGTATTGCAGTCTGCTAGGTATAGCACGAGCGCTCTTTGAGCAAAATTGATGAATACTAGCTTATGATCATCATGAACAGCTGATGCTCATCCCTTTGAGGTCCAGCGTACAATCTCTTGTTCACCTACTTCCCTTGCAGTCGTTTGCCAAATGCTTGCGCAAAATCTCTGCTCACATAATGAACGACTTGTCCGCGCCAGGATGAGATCACCATAACAGTCGTTTGAAAGGCTGTCAAGAACGCAGTTTCTGAGCAGATTGCAAAGGAGCTCTGCAGCAGCTTGCTTCAGCAGGTCTGCAGGACTGCCCAATAGAGCCCTGAGCCCAATAGAGCCCTTATACCCCCTGACAGGACCGTATTACGGTTCATGTACTTCTCGTATTGCCTAACCTGGGCCCAGTGTTACACGGAAATTTTGCGTACGAGAAGAACGGGCTTTCCGAGCTTGCAAAAGCTGACTCAGCAAGTTCCAGCTTGAAGGCAGCCGAGGCACAAGCGTACAGTGTTGGTTTTGCGAAGCGACGAAGTGTCAAACTTGTTTGTCACCTTGTACAGCCTTGTCTTGTGCACAAGAGAGATCTGTGGAGCAACGACGCTATGAATAGACGGCTGTATTATGCCAAGTTGTGACATGTTTTCCCATTATAAGCTCAAAACTCTTATCTCCACAGGCTTAGAGGCCTGGCTGACGAACGGTTCGTCAGTGTAACTCTTGTTCAAGCTTGACACCACTTGCTGCAGCACTTTTGTCGTTACCAGGTTAGTACTCGGACTTCAAGAAGCACATGTGGCAGGCTTGGTACAACTCATAAACTATACAACAGCAGGTCAGGACAAAATCCAGCACAGTCTGCTTTACTGCTGCTATGCTTGCCTCGTTGGAAAGACTTTGCTTTGGCTCCCTGTCTGCTGCAGCTGGCTAAACTTCTTTGCAACTGACTGCTTGCTGCAAGCTTCAGCTACTGACTTCAGGCCATGTTCTTGCATGAAGATGCATGACATTGCAGCATTCTGCGCATCGGGCTCATGTACACCTGTTGTCTTGCTGCGCAGGCTGTGAACGCAAAATGGCTGAATGGCTCACAATCCTGGACCAGCTTGAGATCCCAGATGGAGCTGTGGCAGGTCTCAGTGCTTCAGATAAACCAACGCTCAGGGGCAAACTGCTCCAATTACCTGCTGCAGACAGGCCATTCTTCTTTGTTGGTCAGCCCCTGGACGTGCTCAAAACATTGCGCACACTACTACCTGACGCACCATCAGGTCAGGCTCAGCGTTTCTTCAACATGATATCGCTCAGTGGCCTGTTGCAGTACCCTTGTGCATTGTGGTGCATCATGAGCGCAACTCTGGTCAGCACCTCTGGCAGCCAACAGCAGATGAGCATATTGCAAAAGTTCCTTCTCTCCTTTTGGGTTTTGTGCGCAACCTACCTGCATTTTGACCTTGTTCTTGAGAAAGCTGTCTGCTATGTCTCTGGTGGAGAGGTTTCTGTTGATCTAGCAGCGCACCTACAACTTGAGTGCAGTCTGAACTGTGTTGCAGGCACAGGGCTTGGAATTGCACCAGTTGACTCTTCATTAACAGTTGCTCAAGAGCTCTTTGCACCATTTTCAGAAGACCTCTTCAGCCCTGAGCTGGATGTTCAGGCTCTAAAAGGAATGCTGACTCAGCCGCTTAGAATTCAGGTCCCTGTGGCTAGCGCTGTCTTTGCACAGTACTGTTCGCTAATGCCATCTCTGTATTGCCCCAGCACTACTGAGAATGCCAGAGGGTTGATCTCTCGTTTTGATACTGCCTTGGCACAATCATGGCCAACAGGCTCGGGATCTGAGCTCAACTACACAGCATTCTGGGATATTCTGGGATTTAAGCTCCCAGAGTTTGCTCAGGGGTACATTGATTGTGGCGTTTCTTGTAGCAGGTATGCTGCATCCTGGCCTGATTGAGAATGATAAGCACAGGCTGGTAAAGCAAAGCGTCGTCTGTCTTGCATTACATGGTTTGCCTGTCTGTGAGGCATGTTTGTCTTGTTTCAGAGGCGTAGAGGATGAAAGCATCACGTTGCCAAAGGGCAAGCGAGACTATCTTTGTCTTGTGGACAATATGCTGATCATTGCTGGTGAAGACAAGCCCAGTAAAGGTCAAATGGCTGAGGCTGACAACGATCTTATCAAGAAGCATGTTGGATCCAACAGAGCTATGTATGGAAGGCTTCAATACATCCTTCTGTTTGGAACTGCGGGACCAGACTTGAAGCTCAATGCAATGAGCATCACCCCTGGTAGTGTCTTGCAAGAGCTGTTTCCTGCAATGGAGGTGAGAGGCTGCAGACCGGCAACAAGAACTTGGAAGGATCTGATGTTTGCCTGTCTCAATACCTCTTGGTCCAGGATGGCAATCGAAAAGTATAAAGCTATGCACACCATGGTCTTGCTTTCATACTGTGCTGCCTTTCACTTCAACATCACTGAATTGCAGGTGACCAGCCCTACCAACAGACAGAAGGCGTTGTTGATGTTCATCAATGTAGTTCGGTGGGTGAGGACAGTTCATGAACAGCATGTCTTACCCGTGCACAGACACCAGTTGTTCAGAAACATGCCCAGACCATCACCTTATCCTGGTGAGTGCAGGTCATCATGCAATGTCCCCTGTCGTGGTGCTGCTGCTCTTCATTCTAGGCCTCATTTATTTTGGATGTCTGCTTAACATCTTCTCTTCTCTTCTTTTGCTACAGAATGTTTTCACATGCAAGAGCTCATATGACGTAAGTAACACTGTTGTTGTGATCTGCAGAACTTGCCAATTATCACCTTCCAAACCAAGTGACACTGCATTTGAACCACATCAAGAAGAGTTTGGCAGTGCCATATACCCACCTTGATACCTTGCTCAAGACATACAGGTTGCTTGCTTCTGGAACCATTCCTGGTGCTTGCCAGGTCGACAAGTTGGAGGTGCGGTGCTTCTATTGTTTAGCTTGTGCTACATGTTCACCTGCTTCAAGCTCTTTTCATTGGTCGTCACCAAAGTAGCAACCCCTTAACAACATTTGATGTGCTGCCATATATGCAAACATCACAGTAGCAGGTCAATGCTATTGACACAGCGCTGACGCAGGTCAATGGTGCTCTTGTGGATCTGCATGCTAGAAGATGCAAGCTGCCTATAGAACCTGGAGATGTAGGTCTAGTGACCTTGAAGCTGAGGCCAGTTGGAATGCATGTGCACATTGCCAACATCAATGAATTGCTCATCCTCATCAAGCAGTTGCTGTTGACCTTGACAGCCTTGCACAAGCAAAAGTGGGTTCACAGAGATGTTCGCATGGACAATTTGGTGCATGGCCCATTAGGGTGGGTGCTGATTGACTGGGAGCTTGCTGGGCCAGCTGGACAGCGTGTTTTCTGGCACAGTACATACCTCCCTCCAGAGGTCAATACTGGCCAGATGCCCTACACAGCAACATCCGACTTGTGGCAAGTAGGCAGGATCATGCAGCGATATGATGTCTTGAGCACAGGAGCAACCAAGCACTTTGCAAATCAGCTGATTAGCAAGCAATTTGCATCTGCTGAGCATGCCTTGTCTGCCATGCCAGAGGTTTAATGTCAGGATGGTGCCGGTGTGATGTTTTGTGTGTGTACCGACATCACTGCACTGGTCGCAATCAGCTTCAGAACGTTCAGACTCATACTTTGAACTCTGTTTCGAGTATTTGATAAGCCCCCATAGCTGCTCTCATGTTATCGCAAGAACCATGTTGGCATGCATAAACTCAACTGGAAACGAAGTCAATTTATGTTTCGGCCAACAGAGGTAGAATGCTGCTGGGTTTCCTGCAAATAGCGAGCTCCAACTTCAAATGCGAGAACAGCAATGTTGTCGTGGTTTATTGCAGAGCCGTTATTATTGTATTTCACACACTCTGCAAGCCTGTCTTGAAGGCCTAGGCGCATGGGTTATGCAAGTCCACAGATCCTGTTGGCTTGCAAAAGTTTGGCGTCCATTGCCCTACTCAGACGTGCAGCTGTAGGCTGCTTTGCATGGGTGTTGTGCGACCCCCAGCGTTAAGTGCAGATGTGCTTGTTTGTGGCCATGCAATGTAAGCCCACCGGTTTTATTGAGAGAAACATACCATGCTTGCCTGTATGCACAGTCCATCGTGACGATTCAGTCTGCGAGAACAAAGTTGCACTATGCGTTTGTAGCTGTTCAAATCTTTTTGGCTGTGCTCAACTCAAGTTGCAGTGCTCAAGCAAATCGCTGCAATGCAGTAATGACATTGATTTTGCAGAGAACACAGTCTGCTGTTTGAGCAAAATTGACGAGTGAACGTGATCTCCAGCATACATCCTCCTTTTCAGCTACTTCCCTTGCAGTCTTTCTCCCAGTGCTTTTGCAAAGCCTCTCCTCACATCATTCACAACTTGTCTGCGCCTGGATGAAGCCCTAAACACCCTGCCTGTCACCATAACAGTCGTTGGAAAGGCTGTCAAGGAAGCGATTGCAGATCAAGTTGCAAAGGAGCTCTGCAGCAACATGTGCCTGCCCCCCCCAATGGGCCATGACAGCTTTCATTTAAGATGCATGACAGAAACTTTATTGCAACAGCCTCTACACTGGCCTCTACACTGGCCTCTACAGCACGGAGGCGCGGATAATCTGGTCGACAGATTACACGCGTTGATGAGTCAGTCGCGGGCGGTGGCTTGAGCCCCTCTGAGCATTCCACACGCACTTACGCTCGTAAAGCTGCTTTCAGGTCATGCTCGATGAGCAACTGATCACACGAGCCTTATTTGGGGGAGCAATAGAGATGAGCCTGCCACAGCGCTTTGTGGATGTCAGCGACTACCGGCCTGTGCCTGATCACCAAGAGGTACACTTGAACCTTGCGTTTCAGCACTAAACTGACACTCAACGGCCCTTGACCTATTGTGCAGGTGTGGACGGACGCCACTTTGGACCAATCCTTCATACTGGAAATAGTAGTAAGAATAGCTGGCTGTGCTAAAACTATCTTCCAGTAGCAGTGCGTAAAATACGTCTGACATGCAGGAACACCAGCCAGTCCCAGACCAAGACTGCTGCAAATTGTATTTCAATGATGTGGCTGAGCACAACCAAGCTGCAAGTTGCCAGATACAAAGCATCAGATGTCCAAGTGCGTGCTTGCAGTTGCTACTGACACGCTCAGCACAGCTGTCCGTTTAACACCAGTGTCTCATCCATGCCTGACACATGCCAACATTTCATCTGTTTGTGTTCTTGAGTGATGCTTGACTTGTGGCTATGTAACAGGCATCCAAGAGTGCCAATGACTGCTGCAGCAACAGAAGAAGTACCAGAGGTTGCTGGTGAAGCTCTGAAAGCAGTAGTCACCGGCCTTCAGTCAGTTGCCAAAGGCAGACAAGAAGTTCACGCAGCCAATGACATTCAGGTACATCCAGATCTGCAACGCTGTTGCATGCATGACTGATCAGGGAACACATTTGCCTCTGTCACATTTGTCTTTGTCATGAGTAAGCAGCCACCTTCCTCATTTCTGTACGACATGTCTATTTCTTGTTTGCGATTCTTGCAGATTCAGCTTGCTGTCTTTAGATATCCTGACAGATATTCAGACATCTTGGTCACCATGAACACACCCATCTTCATCAATGAGGCAAGCGCTGCAGCACAGCATACTGGAGCAGGACACAAGACTGCTCACAGATCTGCACCTAAGCTGTTCGCAAGCATTCTCAGGACGTTTCACATTTTTGATTACACTTTGTTTGGTTAGGTCCGTTGCATGCATGCTCAGTCTTCACTTCCTGCGTGTTGAAGGTTGCTGGCTGCAATGACTGTGCTACACTGCTGCAAGGATTTGTGGGCCTGTCATTCAACTGCAGCTGTAGAATGTGAGGGGTCAAAGCGTTAGTATTAATAAGGTCGTCAGTTTAGTTGATATAAAGTGTAACACAGTCTTATAATCATCATGTCCATCAACAGCCATGGATCACGTACAAGCTGCAAACAGCTCCAAGTATACTCTGTTGTTATAGGTCGAAGCACTGCTTCAACCTGCAACGGACCTGCACGCTTTGTGCCTCAGCTCGTGGCCAGCAGCGCTTCTAACAATTGAACCTAAGCTCAGCCTCAGGTTTCCTTACAGCTAACAGCCTACAATATGTCAGCACACAGCCAGCCCCTGCTGTAGAACAATACTTCCGACATGCATAGAAAACCCCTTTATGCCTGCCGACCTGTTTTGCATTGACACTGTCGTACGTACACACTGATATCAACGGTCAATTGAGCTTTGCAGATAAGTGCAGTTTCGGGAATTGGTCATCGCATTCATCCAGCTAGAAAAAATAGCTCTAAGACACACAAAAAAACAATGGGCAAGGTCCAGGACTGCAGTGGTTTAGGGTTTAGGGAAACACACGACCAAGTAGGTATACAGTCTCGCCTGCATTCGGAGAGTGACTTTTCATGAACTGTTGTGCACACATATGACGCCACGATTCCATCACACCTTTCTGCATGATATGAGATAACATGTCATCAAGCATCCCAGCCATTACGATATGCTACACAGGAGCCTGATTTGACTGTGTAACAGTCACATTCTTCAACCTGTCTCAGCACGTCTCTTTTCTGCTTCTGTCTGCTCTAAACTCTCCACTTCCTGCAGCAGCTGCTGCATCTGGTGGTACAGCTCGCTCTCAGCTTGTGTCTGCGCAGCTTGTTTTAGTGTGGTGCGTAAGTGCATGCGTGCCGATGCAAGGTTCTGAGCTGTCCCTTGACCACTGGACACCATTTCCACATGTAATCGACACAGCTGTAATGATGCCGTTGCATAGGTCTCAAAAGCAGCAGAGTCTTTCTGCCAGCTACTGCCTTGTAGGCCCCGAATCTGCTTCAAAAGGGCCTCTTTAGCACTGACTTGGAAACCCATACTCCTGAGGCAGACAATACCCACTTCAGTACCGACCACCATTTCACGCTGGTACCTGACTCACATGACAACTGGCAGTCACGCCCGTTGCCTCCTGGTCTAATGTCAATGGCTGCT
>JAABUO010004543.1_pt1 | contig 16344 bp, 18 predicted proteins | sample 5559291 | NCBI WGS metagenome assembly JAABUO01 (sample SAMN10711878, study PRJNA513372) | rock metagenome | isolation source: Antarctica rocks | place: Antarctica: Victoria Land, Finger Mt sud
CCGTTGTACTGGACATTGTAGTTGACCGGCGCGGCTGCCGGCGGCGCGGCGGGGGCTGCCGGCGCGGTCGCGGTTCCGGGCGGCGCAGGCGCGGCGGGCGGCTGGTCCGGCGCAGGGAGTGCCGTGCCGGGCGGCGGCGCGGGCTTCTGGGCCGGGCCGGGCGGGGTTGCCGGGACGCCGGCGTCGGGCGCGGTTGTCTGGGCTGTTGCCGGCAGGCTGCCGAAGGCGGTCAAACCGAGGCCGAGGGCCAGGGCAGTCCGAAGGGTCAGTAGGTGGGGCATAATAGGTAAATGGGGCATGATGGGTGAACGGGGCATGATGGGTCGCAAAGTGTGCAGTCCTCCTCGTGTGGTTCGCGATCTTAGGGATCGTCTTGCGTGTGCGATCTTACGGGTTGTTAAGCAAAGTGGCGCTATGTTACCCGATAATTTCACTAGGTTGCATAATTTATGCTGCTTTCAGGCTTAATCTTAATGAAATTCGTGAAAGCCGGTCGGAATAAGGCTCTCTCCCCCATCAGAATGGGAGAGGAGCTAGGGGTGGGAGCCTCTTTACATCCCCATCTCGCTTGCGGTGATGATGGCCCGCGCAATCTCGGACGCGGGCTTTTGCAGGGTCTGGCTTTGGGCCTGAATACGGTAGAATGCTTCCCGCTCGGTAAGCTGATGACGCTCCATTAAAATAGCCTTCGCACGGCCCACGATTTTCCGCGCTTCCATCTTTTCTTTCAGGTCCTCCACGTCCGTTTCCAGCGCCTGCCGCTCCCGGTAGCGCCCGAGGGCAATGGCAATAGACGGGCCGAGTTCTTCCGTGCGGAACGGCTTGCGGAGATACGCCAGCACCCCGGCGGCGTCGGCCCGCGCAATCATGTCTTCTTCGGCGTAGCCGGTCAGCAGAATCACTGCGCCGAGACCTTCGGCACGGGCGATCCGGGCGGCGTCGAGGCCGTCCATCTGCGGCATCATAATGTCGAGAATCAGCAGGTCCGGCCGCAGGCTCCGGGCGAGGCTGAGCGCCTGCCGTCCGTCTTCCGCTTCGCCCAGCACGCGCAGTCCCAGCGTTTCTAAAGCATGGCGCAGGTCCAAGCGGGTCAGCGGGTCGTCATCGGCTAAGATAACTTTCGTGGGTTCATTTGCTGGGTGTGTTGCAGTTAATTCCAATTCTCTGTCCATTCGGGCGCAGCTCAAAAATCTGAGGCGCAAAAAAAGAGGCCAAGCGGCGGCACAAAGCCGTCAGGATGACGGCGGTGTCGGCTTGCCTCTTTCGTAGAGTTTCACAGAGAAAGAATAGCGAGAAAAGAATATCTCAAGAAGATGGGCGCATCAATGCGCGAGCAGGGCAGATGAGAATGCGGCGACTGGCACAGCGTTGTTTCAGGCCGCCCACTGTTCCCGAACAAGCCGGGGCGAAGCGGAGCAGACATAGTATACACGCAGAAAGCCGGGGTTGTCAAGCGAAGGGTGGAAAGGTGTTTTGCAAGGCCTCGGTAGCTGCGTCAAAGCACTTCTGCAAGTGCCTGTTCCACCGCCTGCCGATAAGGCACGGGAGGCCGGGGTAAAATTCGGCGGATCGGCGCGGGATCGCCAACAGAGTCGGTCCCCAGGCTGTCCGCGATGCCTTTGATCGCCCCATCCGGCAGCTTGCTCAGGCGCTCGATGAGCGGCGAGAGCGCACTTAAAAGCGCCGGCGGAATGTGGAGTTTGGCAGGGTGCTTTCTGCCCAAAACGTCTGCGGCAATGTCCATCATCTGGTCGTTCGTCAGCACGTCGTCACAGCCCACGTCGTAACACTGACCGTAAGCGCGGGGGTCGTCAAGCACGCCGACCAGATAGTAGACCAGGTCATCCAAAGCGATGTTACGCATTCTTTGCCGGGCGGGGGCCATCGTCAGGGCGACGGACTTTCCAGCGTTTGCGACCATCATATTGAACCCCTGCCCGCCTACGCCCACGATTTGGGCTGGCCGGATACAGGTCACGTCGAGGCCGCTACTCAAAAGAAACTGCTCCGCGTCCCACCGGCCGCGTACCCAGGCGCTCGGCGAGTCCGGCGAGATTCCCAGAAACGTCACATAAATCAAGCGGCGCACACTGTTTGCCCGGCACGCCGCTACAATGTTTTCCAGTCCGGCTCTTTCCACATCCATAAAGCCCTGCCCCGCCGCGCTGCCGGGCTGAGGCGAAAGCGTATGAATGGAGATATAAGCGGCGTCAACAGATTTCAGCGCATCCTGCATGGATGCCAAATCGGAAATATCGCCCTGCACAATCTCGCAGCCGGCCTGCGCCAAGTCTTGAACTTTCGCCGGGCTGCGTGCTTGGCAGCGCACTTCGTACCCGCCGGCAAGCAGAGCGAGGGCGACGGGCCTCCCGACAAAGCCGGAGGCACCGATGACAAGTATTTTCATTGTTCCCCCACTCAAAATCGAACTCCAACCGTAACGCTGGCACCGGAGAGGTCAAAGCCTCTTACTCTGCCGATTGCCAGATACTTGGCCTCGGCAAAACCACTCGCCCCGACCGTTGTGCCTACGACCGCAGACCCGCCGTAGCCGAGCCGGAACCGTGAGTGAACATTGTCTTCGGGAGAGCGCAAATCCAGCACCACGAAGTCTACAGCCCCCCCATAGTAAGGGATGAGCGGGCGCTTCCGCGTGACATCATCCGCGCTGAACGCACGCCGGTAGTGGATGCCCAGCGGAGCGACAAACGCATGGTGGTTCCCGGATGAGTTTTGCGTGACGTCGAAGTCCGCGCCGAACCGGCCTGCTGCCGAAGGACTGTCGGGTCTGCCGAGCGCAAGTCCGATGATCGTCCAGGTCTTCCCAAACCGGCGGCGCGTTTTGCCGTTCGAAGGTACAAAAAGGCTGGCATCAATTCCGATCTTTGAAATCTCGAAGCCGTGCTTCTTGTCTGGTTTCGCTTTCTTGGGCGGTTGCGCCGGAGCAGACGGAGGCTTAACAGTTCGGTCTGTGCTGGGAGCCTGAGCAAAAGCCGAACCGAGGACAGTCAGCAGCAATACAGTGGTGAGAAAGATTCCCATCAGAGAGAAACGACCACTTTCTTGGCGGAGACGCCTTTTTTCTGAATATCGAGCGCGGCTTGCAGAGAAGCGAGACCCGTTCCGACGACAGACGGCTCCGGGGCGGCGGCGTAGCGGCCTTCGGCGAGAGCGCTGGGCAGGAAGTCCTCGTAAATGATCCGGCTGACCTCGTTGTCCATCAGCGAACTGCCGAAGATAAACTTTGTTTTTACATTTTTGATGCGGCACTTCACTTGCAGCGACACGTTCGACGACACGAACTGGAATATCAGCAGCGGAAGCTGCCGGCGCAGGGGGAAGTTTTTGATGGGAACCGATGGGCTAGCCAGTGAAACAAACTGGTTGCCCTTGCAGGTGCCGACAATATCCACACAGGTCTCAGAGGAGCCTTGTCCAATCGCAAGAGCGCCGGCAAGTGTCTTGCCGTTAAGCGCACTGATTACGTCTTTGATGACGGTCTTGCTGTTGTAGTCGAAGACCTGGCTCGCGCCCAGTTTTTTAACGTAGTTGAAGTTCCGGGGTGAGGCCGTTGTCACCACTTCGTAGCCGGCGGCGACGGCAAGCTGAATGGCATTGCTGCCGACACTTGTGGACCCTCCCCAGATGAGAAGAGTTTGCCCGGTAGGTTTGGGGCTTGCCGAAGGGTACTCAAGCGCCAAATGGTCCTTCTGGAACAGGCCGCAGGCGGCGGTAGACAGTCCCAAAGGAAGAACCGCGGCATTCTCGTAGGACAGGCTATTGGGAAGAGGGGCGGCCATGTGAGCCAGAACAACGGTGTAGGTCTGAAAAGCGCCCTCCGCCGAAGAATTGCGCTTTTTATCCGTTCCCACGGCATGTCCGAGAACACGGTCGCCCACTTGAAACCGAGTCACCTCTTTCCCGACTTCGACGACCTCACCCGCAAGGTCCGAGCCGAGGACAAACGGATATTTGATCCACGGAAAGATAAAATAGCCGATGATCTGGAGGACCCAATCAATGGGGTTAATAGCCACTGCCCGGTTTCTGACGATAATCTCGTTCCCTTGTGGGGGCGTGTACGGTGCGGCCTTGACCTCAAGCGGAACTTGCGTTGCTTCAAGCCAAGCGGCTGTATTTTCTGGCATTCGGAATATCCTTTTCTTCGAGATTCAAGACTTTTTTCATAAATTGATGCTTTTTAGCTGACTCGTGTGCGGATTTCGCCGCGAGCCTGGTAAAGCTCCCAGAACTGATCTGCGACAATTTTAGGATCAATCGAGCTGCCGGTATCCCACGGCGTTCCCTGGATAGTGCCGGCGATCATCACCTCCCCGACATAGACGCCATCCTCTTTAAGCCGCTGCGACAGCAAGCCGACCAGCTTGTACTTTGCCGCGTTGGCAAGCGCGACGCCCATAGACTTCAGGCTGACAGCGTACTCGTCCGCCTGCGGAGTTATGTCTGCAAACGCGCCGTTTGTCACCAGGACGGCTCCTTCGCTTGTGCTTTTCAGGTCAGGAAGCGCGGCCTGAACGGCGCTGAGAAGGCCAACAACAGCAACATCAAAAACGCCCCCCACATTGGAGAAATTGGCCGTCAGGAGGTCTCCTGCCTCGAAGCCGCCGAAGGCGTTCCAGTGGATGACAGTGATGGGGCCGAGCGCGGCGTGGGCTTCTTCAATGGCCGTCCGAATGGCATCCGGGTCTCCCGCGTCCGCCGAAAACGCGGCGGCAGTCATCCCCAATGCTTTCAGCATGGCGACGCCTGCCGCGAGGCGCTCTCCGTTTCGCGCAACAAGCGCCACGGAGAAGCCTTCCGCGCCGAACTTTTTGGCAACGGCGGCCGAGATGCCCGGCCCGAACCCGACAACAACGATGGTCTTTGACATGGTCCCTTGCATTCCTCTTCCAAGAGGCAACCCAACTACCCCTTGAAGTACATTCCGTGGTCAATATCCGCGATCAGACCCGGCTGCACAGGTTCCCAGCCGAGATGCTCCCGCGTTTGTTCCGCCGAGACCGGAGCATCAAGCTCAGCGAAGCGCTTGAACCAACCAAAGTGCGCGGGGGCTTCATCCGCGGAGATCGAAACAGCGGGAACTCCCAGTCCGCGTCCGATTGCAGCGGCAATCTCGCGAAAGGGGATACTCGACTCGGCGGCGACATGAAAACGTGCGCCCGGTACTTGATTTGCAAGAGCGAGCCGGTAAAGGCGAGCGGCATCTAAGCGGTGAACGGCACTCCAGCAATTTTCCCCCTCACCAATGTAGGCTGAGACACCTTTTTCACGCGCGATGTTTATCAGCAAAGGGATAAAGCCGTGATCACCTTCTCCGTGGACAGTTGGAGAAAGGCGGACAACGCTGATACACACTCCACGCGCTGCAACTGTGTCCGCGGCCTGCTCGGTCAAAACACGCGAAAACTGTTCAACGGTGAAGATTGAGCGATCAGTTTCGTGCGCCAGCTTACCTGGCGTAACCAGTGCCGTTCCTGAAGTAACAATAAACGGGCGTTGAGTTCCTTCGAGGACCTTCCCCATTGTTTCGATGTGTTGAAGATCATTTTCGCAGTTTTGCCGCTGCTTGACGGCATTATCATTTTCGCTAAACGCGGTATTAAACCCTGCGTGAATAACCGCATCAGACTCGCTCGCGCCTTTGCGTAAGATCGCTAGGTCTGCAAGATCGCCGCGCAAAACATCGATGCCATCGCTTTCAAGTTTTGCTGCCGACTGCTCGGAGCGGGCAAGTCCCAAAACCTGATGGCCCACACCGATTAGCTCCTGAACGATGGCAGAACCGACGAAGCCTGTGGCTCCCGTGACGAATACTTTCATGACTTTCTCCTTGAAGGAAGCATAAGCCCCCTAGCCCCCAATCATGGGGGAACCGGAGGGGGAACAGAGAAAGAACCCGTAGGGGCGCTGCGAGACGCGCCCTTTCGCTCTTTTCATGTTCCCCCATGATTGGGTGCCAGGGGGCTTTCTGTTTCAGCCCTCGAAATAGGTTCCGTGGTTGAGATCGGCGATCATTCCGTTGCCGGTGGGGGTCCAGCCAAGCCAGTCGCGGGTGAGCGCGCTTGAGGCGGGGCCATCACCCGTGACGAAGCTCACCGTAGGACCGAAATGAGAGCTGGCTTCTTCCAACGAAAGCGAGCGGACCGGTACGCCTTGCAGACGTCCGATCGCTTCTGCGATGTCACACATCCGAACACCCTCCTCGCCCACCGCGTGGTATCGCTGCCGTGCAACCCCCTTCTCGATTGCCAACCGGTACAAGCGGGCGGCATCCGGGCGGGCGCAGGCTGGCCAGCGCTGCTCGCCGTTCGTAGCGTAGGCCGAGAACCCTTTCTCACGAGCAAGCTCGATCAGCCAGGCGAGCGCACCGCCATGCCCGCTCACATCGTGGATGTGTGCGGGGCGCAGAACGAAGGCGCGAACACCGGATGACGCGGCCTCGTCCGCAGCCACTTCGGACAATGCACGCGGCATCTGGTCAGGCGGTAGCGCCGGGTCTTCCTCGGTTGCCGGTTTCCCAGGCTTCGCCTTCACCACCAACGTGCCGGATGTCACGAGCAGCGGACCGCCGTTCTTGGCCATCGACTCGCCCAGCGTCTCGATGACACGCTGGTCGTTCTGCGCGCTCGCCACGAAATTGGAAAAGTCGTGGTTAAAGGCCGTGTGGATGACGCCCTCCGAAGCCATAGCACCCTGCGTCAAGCTTTCCAGATCATCAATAGAGCCGCGCTGCACTTCGGCCCCGGCGGCGGTGAGGGCCTGAGCAGACTTCTCAGAGCGGGCGAGGCCAAGCACCTGATGGCCTGCGCCGAGCAGTTCCTGGACGATGGCAGAACCAATAAAACCTGATGCACCAGTCACAAATACTTTCATAATTTTTCTCCTTGCTTTTAGTTCTCGTAATCCATTTGTTCGAGGTCGGTAATCATTCCAGGCCCGGCCGGGTGCCATCCCAGCCGCTGCTGCGTGAGCGTACTGGTAGCCGGCATGTCTAGACCGGCGAACATTGCGAGGAAGCCGAAGTGCGGGCCTGCCTCTTCCGGGGACAGAGAAACGATTGGTATCTTGAGGCCCCGGCCAATCGCTTCGGCGATGTCCCGAAGCGGCACGCCGTCTTCCGCGACGGCGTGATACCGTGCGCCCGCGTCCTGCTTTTCCAGCGCCAGCCGGTACAAACGGGCGGTATCGGAAACATGCGCCGCCGGCCAGCGGTTTGCACCGTCGCCCACATACGCCGACACGCCTTTTTGGCGGGCCACCGCAATGAGGTAGCTTACAAAACCCTGCTTGACCGTGTTGTGGACCTGCGGCAGCCGCACCACCGAGGCGCGGACGCCCAGCGGGACCAGCGCCAAAGCCGCTTGTTCGGAAACGCGGGGAGTCGGTGCCTCGGCCGGAAGGTCCGTGTCTTCCGTCAAGGCCTGGCCCGGTGCGAGAAGCCCAAGCCCGCCGGTGACGAGCAGGGGGCGGTCTGTGCCTTTCAGTGCGCCGCCAAGCGCTTCAATGGCACGCCGGTCCATCTCGGAGTTCTCTGCGAACTTCGAGAAGTCGTGGTTGAAGGCCAGGTGGATGACGCCGTCCGAGGTCGCCGCACCGCGTGTCAGGCTGCCCAAATCTTCAAGGCTGCCGAGCTGCGCCTCCGCGCCCATTGCAGTCAGCGCCTGGGCAGCGGCCTCCGAGCGCACCAGCCCAAGCACCTGATGGCCCGCGCCGAGCAGCTCAGGGACGACGGCAGAGCCGATGAAGCCGGAGGCTCCTGTGACGAATACTTTCATGTTAAACCCTCACCCATTGTCTTTTTGAGATTGTAAGTAAACTATACCGTACCGTTTATATTGTTGTCAAGCCTATCGCAAAATTGTTGATTGGGGGCTATAATCTTTTTATGTCAAGACGAGGCCATGATCTGCGGGAACACATTCTTTACGCCGCAAAGAACGTATTCCTGGAAATGGGGTTTGAGCGTGCCTCAATGGACGTGATCGCGGCGCGTGCCGAAACGTCGAAACGCACCCTCTATGCCCACTTTGAGAGCAAGGAAAATCTGTACCTGGAGATCATCGAACTCATCCGCGAAATGTCCCTCAGCAAGCTCAAGATGCCGGGGGAGTATTCCGAAGACCCCGCCGAGGCGCTGGTCCTGTTTTGCGGACGGTTTCTGGAGGGTTTGCTTTTCACCTGGACAATCCGCATGTGCCGCATGTGCATTGCGGAAGCGGAGCGGTTTCCCGCAGGGGCGGCTCGGTACTTCGACGTCATCTTCTCCGTGCCGCACGAGCGCCTGAGAGCGTATTTAGAAGAGGCATTCGGACTGTCCGAGGCGGCAAGCTCGGAAGCCGCGCAGGAGCTTCTCAGCCGGCTCATTCACCCGCGCTTCTCGCGGGCGCTGTTTGGCCTCGACACGCTATCTGAGCAGTTGGACGAGGAAATAAGCGCGGACTTCGATTTGGGTCCTGTTCGCGAAGCGGTTGCGGAATTGATTGCCTCGCTGGAACTCCCCTCGCTTCTTTAGGGGCGTCCACAGATGAACCTGGTCAGAGTGAGTTCAGAGCTGCTCTCAAATCAGAGATCACCGAAGGAGTGTAACGCGGCTCGTGCAACCGGCTCGCCCCACCCTTGGACAAAGTGATCTGCTTCTGGGACAACCAGCGGTTCCGGACAGCCGCGAATCTGGCTGTGCAACACTGTCATCGTTTCCACGTCCGCGTCTTTTGCGCCAATCGCCATAAAAGACTGACCCGACCATTCCTCTTTCCAAAACCTAACAGCCGCCTCGGCTTCGGCGACTCCTTCCATCTCAGGCTCCACCATGGCGAGGTCCGGGAACGTTCGAGCGCCAGCCTGGAAGCGAGTGTTGGGGAAAGGGGCATCGTAGGCAGCCATCTCTTGATCTGTAAGCTGGGGTGTTATCGCACGGATGAACTGTCCTACCGGCAAATCGGGTGTTGAGCGGATCAGTGATCGCCACTCATAGAAATGCGGGCCGAGCGGCTTGCCGACGGGAAGAACCGTGTTCATCACAAACAGCCTGTCCAGTCCGGAACGGAAGCCAGGGTCCACGGGTAAGGTGAGTCCCAGCGTTCCCCCCCAATCCTGAACGACCAGGGTGATGCTGCGAAGGGCCAGGCGCTCGACGAAACGCAGAAGAAACTCCCGGTGAAAGTGAAAGGTGTAAGCCGCGTCCAGCACGGGCTTGTCGGAGCGACCGAAGCCGAAGAAGTCTGGGGCAACAACCCGCGCACCGCTTTCCAGCATCACCGGGATCATCTTGCGGTAGAGATAGCTCCAGGTCGGTTCTCCATGCAGGCATAAGAAGGTATGTTTGGCATTTCTCGGCCCCAAATCCAGATAGTGCGCTCGAAGCCCTTCGTAGCCGGGCAAATTGTCCACATAGTGTGGCGGAAACGGGAAGTCCGGCAGATCGGCAAAGCGATCATCAGGCGTACGGAGGGCGTTGACGGCAATCATTGAAATCTCCTTCAAGCATCCAGGTTTGACGACCCAAGTGGGGCCGCCCGCGATTCCTAATTTAGCACCTTCAGCCAAGAGGAAATACAGACGGCATGAGCCGGTCGCGGCTCGTCGTCAGGACCAAGATTGGCGCGAAAAGCAAGCGGCTCTGGCAGGGAAACATCCCTCAATCTTCAATTTTGTGGCTTACCGGCGAATACATCAGCTCTGCCGTTACATCAGCTCTGCCGTTACATCAGCTCTGCCGTTACATCAGCTCTGCCGTTACATCAGCTCTGCCGTTACATCAGCTCTGTCGTAGGGAGTCAGGCAGCGCAAGCCCGGTCATGCCGATCCGCTTGGACAGCGCCTGCTCCTGCTCCGATGAGGTGCGAGACGCCGCACCGGCGGGCGGGAGCGTGTGGGACTCTGCGGGCGCTGCAAACTCCGTGATCGCACGCTCAAAGCCGCCCGGCAGGTAGCAGTTCAACAGCCGGACGGTCGGCGTGTCCACGCGGAAGCTGTGAACGCAGCGGGCGGGGATGTAGGCCAAAGAGCCTGCCTTGGCCGTGATCTTTTCCTGACCGGCAATCAGTGTGAGTTGACCCTCGATGACGTAGATGACCTCATCCTGCTCGTGCGTATGCGGGGGCGGCCCGGAGCGCTGCGGGCAAAGCTGCTCCATCAGGGAGTACGACCCGCCGGTCTGCTCTGTTGTTGCCAGGATGATCCACAAGATGTCCTGCGCCCAATATGCGGGCGCTTTCGCCACCTCAAGGCCGTAAGGCTTGATGGGGTTCACCTTGCTCGGCCTCGTCGCCATGTTGTCCTTGGTCGGGGGATCGACGAACGGGAGGCCAAGTATGGGTATCTGGCCGAACTCCCGCGAACACTCCTCGACCATCCACCGGGGCGGCATCGGGAGTGAGCCGGGAACGGGCAGCTTGCGCTCCGCTGCGGGCGTTGCGACGCTCATCAGAAGCATCTCGAATCCGGCGGGCGTATAGAAGTTGAACAGGCGCGTACCGGCAATGTCCACCGTGAAGCTGTGTTCCACCAGGCGCGGGACAGAGATGAACGTCCCCGGCCCGGCGTCCACGGTCTCTCCTCCCGCGTGGAAGGTGCAGTGCCCGCTCATCACATACAGGCCCTCGTCCATCGGGTGGGCGTGGGTCGGCGGCCCGCCGATGCCAGTTCCGCAGAGCTGTTCGAGGAAGCAAAAATTGCCGTTGGTGAGGTAGCTGCCCGCGAGCGGCATCCAGAGGTTGTCGTTGAGCCAGAAGGCCGGACTATTCTCGTTAGTAAGTGCGTAAGGGAAAGCTGCTTCATTCATAGCGTTGGGGGTCCTTTCAAGAATTCGGTCTGAACGGAGACGGGCGCAGGTCTGATCAGCCTCCTCCGGGCGCACCCAGAAGCGCTGAAGTGAGGGGCATCGCGCCCATGAAGCGCGTGCCTGTGGACTCAAGCCACGCGGCAACCAGCGCATCCTGGCCTCGCCCGCCGGCCAATGCACGGTCGAAGCCGCCGGGGAAGTGGAAGACCAACAGCCGTGCGGCCTCGGCGGCCTGCCAGCGCAGCAGCGTACCGGCGGGCGCATAGCTGAATGCCCCCGCTCCTGCCATGACCGATCCGCCGCCGTCACCTTCTACATATACAGAGCCTTCAAGCACATAGAGCGCTTCATCGGCACCGATGATGCGGCGCGGCATTGCCGACCCCGCCGCCGCCACCACTTCAAAGAGGTCGTAGTCGTCCCCAGTCTCGGCTCCTGCGGCGAGGAGGTGCCACGCAAGTCCAAAGGCATGAAACGCAGGGCCATCCTGCGCCCGTGCGATCTTGAGCGTCCCGACGTGCCAGGAATCAGGCTCCGTGACCAGCAGCTCCTCGGACGGCTGAACGCTGAACGGCAGCGCGGTGACGGCGACGGAGCCGTAAAGACGCGATAGAATCTGGTTCATCTCATCGCTCTTCGGAGGCAGGCTTTCCTCCATTGTCGGCCGGCGGCGCTCCTCAGCAGGATGGGCGAGCGAGATCACCTGAATCTCGTTGCCGGCGGGAGCATACCAGTTGAGTATTCGCGTCTCCTCGCTTTCGACGGTGAAGGTATGCGGGATCATCCGCGGCAGGTGGACGAGCGTGCCTGCTTCCGCCCGGATGATCCGTCCTTCAAGATGGAAGTTCATCGCGCCCTCCACGATATAGAAGCCCTCAATCGACACCGGGTGGCGGTGCGCCGGCGGCCCAAGTCCGCCAGGCATAACCTGTTCGATGAACGAGCATCGGTTGTTGGTCTGAATCCCAGTCGCCTGGATTAGCCATAGTGTGCCGACCAGCCACATGGCGGGCGCTGTTTCGCGGTCGAGAGTATATGTAGGCGAGTGGCGAAGTAATTGTGTGTCCAATTAAGCCTCTTTTCCGGTCAAGTCTCTTTAGCCACCAGCGAGGGGAAGCTCTTAGGCAGCCATCACGGAGTCCCGCAGTTCGTAGAGGATCGGCGTGAACTTGTCCGCGATCTGGCCGACCTCCTTCATGCTCGCTTGAACTTTGGGGTCGGTGCCTGCGGCCTTGATCGCCTCCTGGCTGAGCCACTGGGAGTAGTTGACCACCTGGGTGTGGTCGAGGTTCATGTGAAAGCTGGCGGAGACGAAGCCCGGCACGTACTGCAAGGTCTCGTTCGTCGAACGCACGAGTGTTTGGAGCAGCTCCTCGGCACGTTCGGGGGCGACCATGTAGGTGTTGAGGATGGTGACGTAGCCAGCAGTAGGATCGAGCGTCACGCGGCGCGTACCGGTCTCTGGCGCGTCGTGCGCCGCAGGGGATGTGGAGGTGGTAGTCATAGAAAATTCCTTTCGCGAGAGAGTGATCTGTAAGAGAGCCATTCGTGAGAGAAGGATTTAGGTAGGCAAAGCTGAGGGCGAAAGCAAAGCTGAGGGCGAAAGCAAAGCTGAGGGCGAAAGCAAAGCTGAGGGCGAAAGCAAAGCTGAGGGCGAAAGCAAAGCTGCTCGCTTGTAGTCTTGCGACAATACGCGGATGGCGGCTTGCGGGGCGTCTTGGGGTAGGTCCACCAATCCTATGGCCGCACCGGGCGCGTGGCGGTGCACTGCATTGATGACGCGCTCAAACAACGCAACATGTTCCGGTTCGCGGAACCCCCCGCCGAGCAGGATGCAGTCATAGGTCGCGCGGGCGAGCTGGGCGGTGACAGGGACTTCGGTAGAACCGTCAAGCGCAAGCTTGCAGAGGTCCAGGTGATCCCCTTGATCCGCAAACTGCTTCTGCACGTTCGTTAAGATCGCGGAAAACGCTTCTGCTGCTTTGTCCGCTGAGGCGTTCGACGCGGAGTCGGCTGTGGCTTCGGAGACGAGGCCGATGAGGAGGAAGCTGTTCATAAGTAATGCCTTTCTTGGATGCCTTTCCTGCCGGTACTCACCGGCAATCGCGGAAACGGTCTTACTCGGCTACTATGAAAACGATCTTGCCCTCGATATGCTGTGAACTGACGTCCGTCCAGGCTTGGGCCACTTCACTCAGGGGGTAGGTGCGTCCCACGAAGGGCCGAACCTCCCCCGCGTCGATCTTCGCGGCCAGGGCTTGCAAACTCGCTGCGGACGTCTCGGTCAAGAGCATGACCGCCGCGACCTTGTGCTGCGCGGCTTCCTCCTCGGAGGGCGGCTGGCTCAGGGCGACAAGCATCCCGCCGGGCCTCAGCACGGCGAAGGAGCGCTGCTGCACGTCGCCGCCCACCCCGTCCAGCACCACGTCCACGTCTTTCGCCACCGACTCAAAAGGCGTCGCCTTGTAGTCAATGACTTCGTCCGCCCCATACTCAAGAAGGCGGGCGTGGCTCTCAGCGTCCGCCGAGGCGATCACCCGCGCCCCCATGTGATGCGCGATCTGCACGGCGACGCCGCCCACGGCCCCACTAGCCCCCTGGATCAGAACGGTCTGCCCGGCCTTTAGATGCGCCTGTTCCAGCGCCTGCGTCGCGGTCTGCCCCACCCCGGCCAATGAGGCGACATCGACGTGGCTGAGCGTGCGGGGCTTGCGGGCGATCTTGCCCGCATCGACGGCGACAAACTCCGCGTAGGTTCCCCCCGCCATGCCGTACACCTCATCTCCGACGCTAAAGCCCTCCACGCCCGCGCCGAGCGAGGCGACAGTGCCGGAGAAATCCGAGCCGGGTCGGAACGGGAATGTCAGCGGGAACATCTGGCGCATCTGGCCGGACGCCGTCTTGGAGTCGAGTGGGTTGTACGACGCGGCGAAGACGCGCACGACGACTTGGCCGGGTTTGGCCTCCGGCTTCGGTACGTCCACTTCCGCGAGCTGCTCCGGGCCGCCGTACTGTTTGAGTTCAATAACTTTCATTAAAAGTTCCTCTTTTCTGCGTCAGTCTAGTTATACAGAGGTCATAAAAAATCCCCGGCTCTCCTATGTGAGCGGAAATTGGGCTTCTTTACCCGTGTGCGCGATGCCACTAAACCGTAGCAGGAAGGATGTATGATAAGAATCGTCGTGATGCCCCCCCTTGTGTTAATGGCTCCCGCTCTCCGCTGCGGCAAAGTAGCCGCGTCGCGCTGCAACAGAAGTCCTCTGTTGCAGCCGGGCAGCGGCTTGACGATCCAAATAGCGCCTAGACAAAGAGTACCTAGAGCTGCGTTCCCCCGCCGTCTACGGGCAGCTCGGCCCCCGTCGTGAACGTCGCATCGAATGCCAGAAAGGCGACGGCTCTGGCGACCTCCTCGGGCTGACCCCACCGCTTCATGGGAACCATCTCCACCACCTGCGCTCCGAACTGGTCAGTCATCTCCTTCGGCAGCCCGGACTTGCCCATGATCGGCGTTTCAATCGGGCCGGGGCTGACCGCGTTGACCCGGATGCCGTGCGGCAGCAGTTCCGCCGCAAAGGTGCGGGCCATCGAGCGGAGCGCGGCTTTTGCCGCGCCGTAGGCGCTGATCCCTGGAATGCCCTTCTCATCGGCGGACGAGGTATTCAAGACGACCGCGCCGCCTGAAGGCATCAGCGGTGCGAGTTTTTGAACCGTGAAGTAGGGGCCTTTGGCGTTGAGGTCCAGCATTTCGTCGTACACGGCCTCGCTGGTCTGATCGAAGGGGGCGAACCGGGCCAGGCCCGCGTTGACGAATAGAACATCGAGCGTGCCGAACGACTCCTTGACCGTCGCGGCAAGTGCGTCAATGTCGCTGAGAGAGCTGGCATCGCTTTTGAGCACAATCGCCCCCGTGCCGAGTTCCTCCCGTGCGGCGTCGAGCGTTTTGGCGGTGCGTCCGGTCACAAGCACCCGTGCGCCCCCGCCAAGCAGAAGTTTCGCGGTGGCGAGGCCGATCCCGCTCGTGCCGCCGGTGATGACCACAGTTTTGCCGTCATAAATTCCCATTTCCGTCTCTTTTCTCCCATTCATCTGGGCAGCTCATCTATTTATGAACTTGATGGTATTATAATCAGCGGCAAACTCCCTGTCAAGAGTTTATGAACTAAATGGTTAAAAAATGACTGAAAACACAAGAAGGCCACGCGGGAGGCCGCGAAACTTTGATGAGAATGAAGCGCTGGACCGGGCAATCAAAGTCTTCTGGACCAAAGGCTTCGATGGGGCGACAGTGGACGACCTTGTTGCAGGCACGGGCGTGGGCCGACCGAGCCTCTACGCGACATTCGGGGACAAGGAAGCGCTTTTCCTGCGCTGCATCAAGCATTACCGTGAAACCATCGGGGCGCTGGCAATGCAGGCGCTGGCAACGCCGCCGGACATCCGGGGAGCGATCTCCGGCTTTTTGAAGCAGGGGGTCGAGGGCGTCACAGGCGTCGCCTCCCCCCCCGGCTGCCTGCTGGCCTGCGTCGTTCCCGCCGTCGCCAATGCGGAAGTCCGCGAGTTCATGGCCTGCGGCATGGCCCAGGCGGAAAGAATGATCGAAAAGCGGTTCCAGGACGCGGTCGCGGCGGGCGAGCTGCCGCCGGACTTTCCCTGTGCCGTGCGAGGCCGGCAGGTTCTTGGCATGGCGTCGGCCTTCGCACTCCGGGCGCGGGCGGGTGCATCGCGTGAAGCTCTTCTTGTGGATGCCGAGGAGGGAGCAGCCCTCATTTTTGGCCGGAATGGCGGATAGCCCCGATGCCGACTAAGCGGCCCGGAGCAGGGGAAGCAGGCCGCCTTCGGCGGGTTCGGGGAACGATGCGGCGGCCTTGCCGGCCATCAAATCCAAAAAGACGCCGACGACATGGGGGTCGAAGTGCGTTCCGGCCAGCGAGCGAATATGCTCCAAGACTTTTGCTTCCGGCCAGGACGGGCGGTACGGGCGGTCGGAGCGCAGGGCGTCCCACACGTCCACAATCGCGAACAGGCGGGCGGCCAGCGGGATTTCGTCGCCGCGCAGGCCGCGCGGGTACCCGGAACCGTCCCACTTTTCGTGGTGGCAGTACGGAATGTCAAGCGCCGGGCGCAGGAACGCAATCGGAGCCAGCATGTCGTAGGCGTCCTGCGGGTGTCGGCGCATCACCCGCCACTCGGTGGGGGTCAGATTGTCGGTCTTCAGCAGAATGCGGTCGGGAACGCCCATCTTGCCGATGTCATGCAGCAGAGCGCCGCGCCGGATGGGAACAAGCGCGGCATCGCCGAGGCCCAGCGCCCGCGCCAGCCGCTCGGCCAGGTCGGTGACGCGGCGCGAATGGCCTTCGGTTTCCTGGTCTCGCAAATCGAGAGCGCGGCCCCAGCCTTCAATCGTGGCTTCATAAGCGTCCATCAGCTCTTGATTTGAGCGCTGAACGTCCCGAAACATGGTCGCGCTGTCAATGGCAATCGCGGCCTGACCGGCGAGAATGTCCAGGCGCTCCCGCCAGCCGGCGTCGGGCAGCAGCGGG
>JAABUO010004546.1_pt1 | contig 16341 bp, 16 predicted proteins | sample 5559291 | NCBI WGS metagenome assembly JAABUO01 (sample SAMN10711878, study PRJNA513372) | rock metagenome | isolation source: Antarctica rocks | place: Antarctica: Victoria Land, Finger Mt sud
TAATCGTTGCAGAACCAAGTATGACGATTGCCTGATGCAACCACTGATGCGATCACAAACTCAAAGGGCAGCGTCTGCTATGAAGGCCCACCCGAGTGGGTAATACCAAGATTCTGGAGAGATCTTCTGATCATGGCAATCATTCAGAAAGATGCTGCTGTCATAGAAGCATTCAAAGCTTACAGGCAAGAGTGCCAAGAGCTGGTAGAGGACAAAACATACCATGACAAAGTCATGCTGAGAGAATTGCTACAGGGTACACGTGATCCTGACAACCCTCGGCGAATCGAAGATGAGTATGGCATTGGATTTCAGGATGAGTGGCACACGGATGCAATGAAAGCTGCACTTCCTGAGCTGCATGCGCTTTTAACTTGAGAAAACTCTGCTTCCTGAGGCTCTATATAGCGCATAGCCTCAAGTCAGCCATCTCACCTGTGTTATGTGTGATTTTGTATGCCTTGTTACAGCATCTGTTTTTGTATCATCACCACGACAATTGCCACCACTGTGTAGAAGAACATCAGCCCCTATGTGTGTCTCATGACCGATGGCTTCAAAGGGCTTGAACACACAACAAATTGCGATCTTATATTGCAGCTCTGATAGAACTAAGTGCTGAATGTAAGTAGACTAGATGAACAGGATTTAGACACGTATTCTCAGTGACGTTCTGATCTGCGCGTTCTGAAAAAATGCTTGTATGGATCACGAGTCTAAGATAGTCCAAGGGCATGTCGCTAGACTCTGTAGCCCTAGGGCTGAACCATGCCTCAATGCAATGCCATATTGCAATACACCTTGAGAGGCTGTGTTGAACTTGACGTACAATGTATGGCTGTACTGACATCAGCAAAGTAAGGACCTGGTGCCGACATTGAATGCTGTGAATATCCCGTTCTGACTTTGAACATCAGCTGGATCATAGCCCAGACGTTGAACTGATTGTAGCTACAAACGCAACGAGGCATGAAAACTCAACTCATGACAAAATGTACTTGAGACTTTCTAGCAACATGGACACAGCAATGCAAGACGCAGCAAATATCGCAGAAATCACAGTAGCATGCTGACGGGGTCCTCAATGTAGCCTCGGAAGGCCTGCAGCCAGTGAGCGCCCATGGCACCATCCACCACTCTATGATCACAGCTGAGCGTCACCGACATCATAGTTCCCTCCTCAAACTCGCCACTGCTTCCTACAACGACACGCTTGCTGCTGCCACCAACAGCTAGGATCGCCGCCTGCAGCACATTTGTAACCTCAGTACAGGGCATGGTGATGTATGGTTTATGGAGTTTGTAACCTCAGCACAGGGCATGATGATGTATGGTTGCAGAGTGTGTAACCACCTGGTGTGACAACACTTGTACAGCTGGTACACACATGCTTCGAGTGTGCATTGATGATTGCACAGTGTGCGCTTGATGCATGTATGCCATCTTTGATGCTATTTTTGTAACAGGTCCATGCTAGCTTTCCAAACTTGAACGCTCCACAGAGAGAGTTCCAAAGTCAGACAGCACTGAACCACAAGCCAGTTTGGTGAAAACTGCAGGCTTGAACTGCAGATGTGGCTGTGATGGAGGGGGCAGGGTTGGTGACCTGAGGTGGGTTGATGACAGCCGAGAAGTTGTCAACGTTGTACATGCCCAGATTGGAGATGGTGAAAGTGCCGCCTGCCATCTCAGCAGGACCCAGCTTGCCTTCCTTGGCCTGCACTCACACCATCACATTTGCTTCCAACCGTTTGATGCATGACAAACATTGAAATGCTGATTGAATTCCTGGCTGCAAGGCAGAAATTGGAAGTCTGGCTGTTGAGATATTGATTGTCATGCATTTAGACAAGCATTGAATGTCTGGTGGCATGACAAACATTGCATGCTTGGCTGCAAGGCAGAAATTTGACTGTTGGCTGCATGGTGATCAAATGACACCGCTATCAGGTACCTCACATCCAACAGGCGATGCATCTTGCTAATATGCATTCTGTAAGCAGCTTGGCAGAGCCCATGTCACTGATTTGGCATGTTGGGGTTGACACTGCATACTGCTGGGTTAGCAATGCTTACTTTTGGGATAGCAATGCTTACTTTCGGGAGAGCAGTGCTTACTGCTGACAATGTCCTGTACAAATGCAGCATACACTTGCATGACACAATCTCCAAATCACCTGAACAATCCCAAGCAGAGATATCCTATTTCCGCTCAGGCTGAGCTTCTATGTGTACACAGTCCTGATCACAGGCGTGCACAAACATATCAATTTTGCATGGCACGGACAGAGAATGGCAATTTGCAACAGCTCTCAAGCTTCCATGATGCATACCTTGCCAGCTAGGTCCTTCACAGCTGATCCAATCTCAGTCAAGCCCTTGGAGTCAGAATCCTTGACGACCGGCACCATGAGCCCACTGGGAGTCTGCACCGCTATGCTGATGTCAATGTTGTGGTACTGCCTGATGAAGTCGCCGTGCCAGGAGGCGTTCACTCCTGGGACCTTCTTCAGCGCCTGAGCAGGTATTTGGCACAATGTTCAGCAGAATTCATGTTGCTGAAATAGGGACAACAAGACTGCATGACCCCGGGGGGGGGGGGCGAGGGGGCGGGGGCGCAGTCAACTGAGTTGGACCCAAGCACCAAATCTCAAGACAAATGAGGTGATTGTGAATGGCACTCAGATTGATGTCCAAAGAAGGAACTGCCAATGATAGATAAGAAACAGGGCTGTGCACATGATGCTGCATGCATTTGTAGTTTCTCCCCTGATAGGTAAACACGCAGTTTGCAGCTATGCACAGGCTTTCACGTCAGGCGCAACCATTGTGAATGAAGGTGACAGTAAATGGCACATTGAATAGTAACAAATGTACAAATGGACAAATTGTAATAATGACAGAGCCATTTATGAAGAGCTTCTTGCCTGTTGTGATGTAATGCTGAACAAGGCAGTGCCTGAGCCAAAATCAACAAGAGGCATCAGGATTCACACCTGCGCACTAGCTTTGATGACAAAGTCATTCACAGACAGCTTCTTGCCGTCCTTAGCCAAGCCAGCATTCAGCTGCTGCCGCAGCTGCACCAGTTTGTCAACTCTACAGTCGATGGTGAGGTAGTAGTGGGGCACGGTCTGCTTGGACTCTAGCAACCTCTTGGCTGTGATGCGCCTGATCTGGCTGTTGGGGATGTCTGAGTAGTCATCAGATTGCGCGCTTGTGATCTGCAGGGATGCGTCAGGGGATTGTGAGGTGCAGAGTAGGGATGCGGCAGGGGATTGCGAGGTGCAGAGTTGATATGCGTCAGGGGATTGTGAGGTACAGAGTAGGGATGCGTCAGGGGATTGTGAGGTGCAGAGTGGGGATCCATCAGGGGACTGTGAAGGAGAGTAGGGAGACAGACGCAAAGACAGGCGGACGGATGGACAGACAGGTGGGCGTACGAGCTGGCAGACAGGCTAGTAAACAGGTATGGCAAGCAACAGGTTACACATGCATGTCTTGTCCTTGCTGTTGTTTTCTGTGCTTCACTTTTCTCTTCTGTTCTACCCTTTTTCATTTGCTTTCTTGCTTTCTCTTCGTTTTTTCTTTCCTTTCATTGCAAACAGACACAGCTGGCCATGCATACACAGTGGACAGCTTCTCCACAAATTCCTGAAGCTTGACACTAGAGGTCCAGGCCAGAATGCAGCCGCGCGGGCTGAAAGGAATTCGAGTCACCTGTCCAGATTGCTCAGGTCCAGGGGCATCAGCCTTCTGTGGTTTGGCCTTTCCACCCCCCTCAGAGATCAGCTTCTGTACGTCAGCAGCCACAATGCGGCCCTCAGGCCCTGTCGCGGTGGCTTGGCTGATGTCCACATCGGCCTCCCGGGCCAGCTTCTTAGCATAGGGACTGGCAATCACTCTGCCACCTGCAAATCACCATGGTAATCTGAATCATGTGCTGTCACATGGCTGTGGCCTTGATGTCAGCAGCTGCCTTGCTGCACACAGGCCCTTGTGGCTGATGCCCACGTTTGCCTCTGTAGCCAGCTGTTCCATATAGGAACTGGCAATCACTGTGCCACCTGCAGATCGCCATGGCAACTTGGATCGAGTCGCGGCTTGCATTACAGATGAGCAGCAGATCACATGGTCACATGGACACGCACAGTGGCAGAACATCCGTGATGGTAGCTTTGCCGACCAACACCTGATGAATACAAGTTGGCTGCATGGGCATGACCAAACCATGGCGTGTCAACGAAGTGTGGCGTCTGGAAAGACTATCCGCAGGTTGGTCTAGTAACTCTAAATATGCTTTTTTGGGAAGTCTGCGATCAGCTGCTCAGATGGTTTCTTATGAAGTCTCTGTAGGGTTTATTTTATTTGTTTGCCAAATGGCTGTTTTACTGTCACTGTCACTGCAAGCGCACCCGGATGGTGCCAAGCGAGCTGCTAAGAAGGTGAGACATGACCGATTTTCCTGACAGCTTGCTTTTCACTGTCCAGATGCGCTTGCAATGATGGTAAAACAGCCGTTTGGCAAGCAGCAACAACCGTCGCTGCATGTTGCCAGAAAGTTGCCGTGCAACTGTTGTGCAATGGAACGTGTTTTGGCAGAGTCAGAGGGCCTCTTTTGAGGGCCCTCAGCAACAGCCCAGATCAGTCACGCAGGCAGGAATCACCGACCTGAGGGCTGCTTGGGTTGGGAGGGCGCGGGCTGCTGCTCCTGCTGCTTGGGCTGTTGCTGAGGGGCGGTCTCCTGCTTGCCCTCCTTCTTAGCCTCAGGCTTGGCAGCAGGCTTCTTGGGAGCTCCTCCACCCTTGGCATCCTCTGCTGTGTACTCCTTGAAAGCTGCAATGTCCTCCTGTATAGTAGACACGATACACGACCTATCAGGCATGGTCTTGGTGCTATGTTGGCCCCACACACACGTGTTGCGTCAAGCAAAGTGCCCGACTTGTGCATGCCAACAGGCTGATGGCAGAAGCCTTGGAGAGACTGCAATAATCACTTTTGTCTTCTTTCCATGGATGCTGCATTAGTGCTAATACGCTGAAGTATGGGTGTAACCCATAAATCCAAAACCCATTGCGAGCTGCAATGGTGCCACGGATCTCAACAAAAAGCCCTTCATCAGAATGTGTCATTCTTAAATCCAGATCTGTCTGTATTTCAGGAGCTGGCTGTTTGAGAGTGCTAAGGACGCTGTGTACTGTTTGAGAGTGCTAAGACCACTGTGTACTGTTTGACAGTGCTAAGAACACTGTGTACTGTTTGAGAATGCTAAGAACACTGTGTACTGTTTGAGAGTGCTAAGAGTATTGTACTGTGTGCTATACATCATGAACTGTTTGAGAGTGCTCAGAACACTGTGTACTGTTTGAGAGTCCTAAGAACACTGTGTACTGTTTGAGAGTGCTAAGAATATTGTACTTTGTGCTGCACATCAGTGTTTCGAAACTCTGGGCAATGTTGACAGCTCTGCTGCCAAGGATGCGCATCAAGATTTTATGCTGATGCACACGCAGATGCCAGCTGTGGAATTATCAGCTAGAGCATGTCAGTGAAGCCACAACAGGAGTGCAGAGAGTTATGTCATAGGTTTGATTAATTGCATCAACAGCTGATTGGTTGACTGAACAGACCACTAGTTGGGTGCTGCCACAAACAAATGGCTGATTCACTGATTGATTTGTGTACTAGTTGATTGGTTGTGTTACTGGTTGATTGGTCTTTTGTTGCGTAACACAAGCGTACCTCTTCTTCCACAAAGATCATGGCAGGGGTGCCGACAGGGATGTCTTTGGCCCCCTCCTGCAGCAGGATCTTGGCAATGAAGCCGTCATCCTGGGATTCCCAAGCCATGGTTGCTTTGTCGGTCTCGATCTCCGCCATCTCATCACCAGCGCCCACCTGCTCTCCCTCCTTCTTCTTCCACGATGCAATGTTGCCTGTAAAGGTCAGCGCAAGACATGGTAAGCTATGCTCTTCAGGATATAGAAGCGTCACTTTCTCTTGGAGATATGCCTGTCGCATAGCGTGGAACTCAATCCCAAACCTGGGAACTGATAACATGCATTTCCAGTTTGGAGAGATATCTTGGATCTCCAGAACCAGCGAGCCTCTTCCACACTCCTCAGCCACAGGCACGAGCAACAAAGCAAGCTTGGTTGCAAAGCATAGCAAGCACTACAAATGATCATGCAATCAACACTACAGGTGCAGCACCCAATTGCACCCACGGCTGAATCATGTCTACTCAATAGTAGACATACCTTGAGACATGGTAGGAGACAGGGATGGCAGACCCATGACAGAGTGTGGTGGCCAGTCACCGCCACCACCGCCGCCACCGCTGTCAGCAGCCCCGCCACTGCCAGGATTGGCTTCATTTGACTCAGGGTCTGCAGCTGGCTCACTGGGCTTCTGCTCCTTTGGTGAGTCAGCTGTTGCACCACCACCACCGCCACCACTGCTGCCACCACTGCTGGGTGAGTAATCGGCAAAGGCTGCCACCTGTGACAGCACATCCAGAATCTGGCAGGGCAGAAGTTTGGCTGATTTCAGCATGCTACAGAAGCGTGGGTAGCTTGCAGTGTTTGTGTTACCATGAGGGACAGCAAAGCATTGCTGGATCCTCTCAGCAGAGGCTTGTGGCAAGGGCGGCATGGGGTTTTCCAAGCACTGAAAGGGGGCTGATACAAAGAGCAGATCAGAGGCGCCAATAGGAGAAGTTGACAGGAGACGCTGGTAGCAAGGGCAGCTGATGGGAAGGTGATGGGAAGGTGAGCTTCAAGAACAGCACTTTGAGAGGCGGAGAAGGTGGCAGGAAGTCAACTCCAACAGGAGCCGCCAGGCAGATGCACTTGTAGAAGCAGCTGAGAGGAAGAGGAAGCAAAATTGTTCAGCACAGCAGGTGGAACAAGTCACAGGACACAGCATGACAAGGCGCCTGAATCTGGCAGGTTGTGGCATTGTGCACCAAGCTCAAGACTGGAACCCCCTGCTGCATGCTTTCATAAGCTCAACACGGCAAAGGCTGGCATGACAACTCGGGATTTTGACAAGGCTACAGCATCTTGTAACACCAGAGGGTGACATGTAAACATGCAAGGCTTACGTCATCCTTCTCATCTGTGATGACAGCCACAGGGGTGCCCACAGGGATGTCCTTGCTGTTGTCCCCCACCAGGATCTTTGCTAGGAAGCCATCATCCTGATTTTCCCACTCTAGCGTTGCCTGCAGTCGGCACAGAGCCTATTGACCAATTTGAGCTTATTGATCAGCTCTTTTCAATCCCGAAACGTCTATTTTAATTCAGAAACGTCATCCCTACACTGGAAATCTAAACTCAGAAACGTCTGGGGACAGTAAAGACGCGTTTCTACATTGTGGAGATGTTTTAGGCCACATCAAGTCCTGTATTGCTGGTATGCTGACTGCCAAAACAGGACCAGGTGCAGGGAGCTACTCAGGGCTGTAGGTGTCTTGACCCTGCGAGAAGACACATGAGGAATGCATGAGTAGACAGATGTTGTTGGCGCTTGACAGAGTATGTGTTGGCCTTGTTAGGTCTATGTGTGGTGAGGCGATCCCCTGGGCTTGAGGAAGGGCTTGGTCCTGAGACCCTGGGGGAAGACTCATTTTGAGCCCCTTCAAAGCGTTTGAGGGGACCCTGCAGTGACTGATCATCATCATCGCCAATTGGCAGGTCATGCTGTTTGTGACCATGACCTGCAGACTCTCTTGGCAGAAGGGTTTTGTTTCTAGGAAACAAATGAAGTGGTTACGCATGTTACGCATTGCAGAGTTAGTCAGGAAACGATTTACTGGGCTTCCCTATGAGCTGCTGCATCCTTGTTTTTGATCCAAGGCACTGTTTTCTGCATTTCAAAGCAGAGTTCACTGTGTCGCTGTACCGGTTCACCAGTGTCAATTCCTTTGTTTGGCCAAAAGGCCCTTTGTTGATTATCAGGTGCAGAGACAGTGTACGTGGTTCTCAGGTCAGACCGCTGTATCAAGCAGGGACTGACTAAAAAGCGTTCTTAATGGTGAATGCAAGCAAGACTGCCATGGATGGGTCTCGCATGCGCAGTATGTGAAGGATCGCTGTGCCTGTCAAGCAATCAGCAGTCATTACCTTATCTGTCTCTACCATACAAAGAATATCTCCTGAAGCTAGTTCATCTCCCTCCTTCTTCTTCCACTCTACTATGTTCCCCTGCGTGCAGCAATGCAGCGCATACCACCTGATGGGATTTACTTTCCATGCCATGCTGTTGCTGCAGTGCATATTGGACAAGCCCTTGAGAACAAAGTTTTGTGAACCAGCATCTGCTTGTCTCCTGAGCTGTACTGGATGCCACAAGCAGAGCACAGTGTAGCGGGGCACGTGCTCCGACTGATAGCTAGGGCTTATCAATACATATCAGGGTTTCCTGCCAGGTGAATATGCATTGCAACTGACCAGAGAGGATACACATTATCGTTACGCTCTGGTTGGTGCCTTACAGCATCAAGCCAATACCTTTGTGACTACGTTGCTAAATACCTCTCCTACAACACACAGGTATGTGCAAACATAGTCAGATCAGGCACCAGAGTGGGCTGCACAGTCCAGGAGCATCAGCAAAGACATCACAGCTAGCTCCAATGAGAGAAAAGACCTGCTTAACCATATCGACCAGATGAAGTGTGACATGGGGGTGCATGCATTACGCACCTGTGACATTGTTGGTGACAAGGATGGCATGGTCAACTCAGAGTGAGCTGGCAAGTCAGCAAACCCCCGTAGGCTGACAAGCTGGGGACCTAGTGGAACTAATGTCCTCAGCCACTGTGGATGTTGTATCAAGGTGATGCCTGTACTGTAATATCTAGTGCATGTCGGGACGCCTGCACAGCATGTCAGACTGTTTGGGCCTTATGAAATGCCTGATGGGTACAATAATAGATGGATGGGTAAGTTGAGCAACAGGGCTTCAACTGTCTAGAGCGATGAGAAAAGTTGGACACCTGTGACTGCAGCAAAGCCCTTATTTGTCTTGGTGGTCGATCTGATGAAGCGTGCTCCCAGCTGCACAGCCCTCCTCCATGAAGACATGGTTGTTGCCCCTCAGATGAGCCTTCTTAGCATCAACCACAAAGGGGCCTACAATGTATGACAGATCCATCAACAGATAGACCGATGCGCTATCAAAACAAAATCCACATAGGTAACAACAGCATCATTGCAGAATTGCACTGCAGGCAAAAAGTTGACAACAGCACATTGCAATCATCGGCGATGAAAGCAGCCAGAATGCATGTACTGAGCATCCGTTGTGTGTGTGCACAGATTTGCAATCAATCCCAGAGCATGTGGTGAACGCCTGCCTGCTGTGTGCAGCCGTTGCTGCCTGCGGATCGTCACAACAACCGCATGCTCAGGTAACGGCGATATCCTCAGCAAGCCTTTGCAGTTAACTGGTGTCACGCGACTGCTCTCAATTCCTCTTACTGTGCGGCCTCGCACCACAGCTGCTGATCGTTGACCACTGCGGCAAGCCCTGCGTCAACTCGGACCAGTTTTCGGTGAATGTGAGCTACAGAAGGAAGAGGAACAGTTCTGGATGTCAGCCAAGCTAGCAACGAGGGTCGCCGACGACAGCGTCACAGCAGATAGCAAGATTATGACACGGAATGTGATGCGGTAACACTGAGAGGACCTGATCACCTGGGGGGCGGGCAGCACCTGAACGGACAAAAGACGTCGGATCGCAAAGTATTTGCCCACACACAGCCCGGAACTCACGCACAGACACTGACATCAGCTCTTTGATGCACGCTCTTTGAATTTTGTCTGAATCAGCTTGCCTGCCTGCTTGCATGCTTCAGACAAAGGCAGTGTAGCACCAAGAGCCTCAGTTCTGAAGTTTGCAAAACAGAACAGGTACATGCTGCACTAAGCTGCGCAGCTGGAAATACATCTGTGTTTAGTCTGCTCATGCCTTGGAGCTTCTGCATTATTGCACAGCAGCTGACAAATGACACAGGTGCTGCAGCTGGTGGCTTGCTGGTGTTGGCATGCTGACTGTAAGTGACTGCAAGATGCATAGACAAGTGCAGACATGAGCTGCAGCTGGCAAATGCATGCAATTGATCAGGCCAACATGAGTTGTGCAGCGTTTTGCTGCAGCTTCCCGTCTATATGCTGTTTGCGCAATGCACATTTGTGGCATTCACTGCAGAACACCACCAGCGCTGCTAGTCTGCAGTTTCTATCAGCAGGGACCCTTACCTAGAGTGTGCTTTGATTGAATCCTTATTGTACTGCAAGAAATTCGGGGTCACAGCTGACACACCATTAGAGCACACAAACATATGATGGGAAACATGTCAATGCAAAGGACCGCCCTGCGCATGCAACACAGCACTTCACTTACTGCATGCTGCCTCAGGAGCAAGCATGGATCTTAACTGCTTGACAAAAATTTGACAAAACATAAGTAAAATGGTCAGACTGAGTCAGATTATTTTCCTGGTCATGCAATGCTTTTTATCAGGCAATGTTGCTGGTCAGACTGAATCAGGCAAAGATATACATAACAATCGCTTGTAGCCAATATGTTGACTTATTGATCATTCGTAGGCGAAAGTTGCATGCAGGCAAGGGTCCACAGCTTCAGGTAAGAGCAAGCAACGGCTGCGAGAAGTCGGGCCAGCTGGCAGCCAATAAGGCTCTTTTCCAGCTGCAGGGCATTTTGAGGTGCCACAGCCGTCCTGGGGGCGGCAAAGTGATGACGTTAGTTAGCTCCGCCAACGAAAGGCGTCCCAGGCGCGTCCTATAGCGGCGGCACTGAACGACTCCGAACCCGGGAGTAAGCTGAACCTTGTACCGCGCTGTTATTCACACCTACGGGTCGATTCGCTTCATCCAGAGCTTGTGAGCCTGTGTGTTTCTGACCTGAGGTCACACACTCTTGGTTGTAGGGCTTTGGCTGTTGGCTTTTAAGCTAACGAAGATCTGCGACCGCTTGTCGTAGCTTGAACGCCAGTCGACGAGCAAAACCCAATTTTTGCAATGTTTGGCTGCTGAATTGTACCATCTGCGGCACTCTGCGTCAGGAAGTGTGTGAGAAATGGGTGAGCCATACTCAGACCGACGGTATGACCAGAAGGATTTTGATGCAAGCAGCTCGGACTTATTCAGCGAGTCCAGCAGCAGAGAACGAGACCAAACTCCTGCTGAGTACAGCGGATCGGAAGAGGCGGTATGTGTCCTACTTACGCTGCCAAGGATGGGCCGCTTGTATGTTGTCATGTTTAGGTCAGCTCGCGTGACATAGCATAACAACGTATGGCAGCCCTGTTTCTTCGGACCCCTATTGCCTTCTCTTCTGAACTACGGTTGAAAGTCTTCTGACTTCGTATCTTACTGGCGCCTGGCAAGCTCCTCCACGGAAACCACGCCGTCAGCTGCCTATTTCGCCACTACCTCCTTTTGTTACATGCCTCCCTTGCATTCAGGACTCTCGGCGGTACATGCATGGCAGAGCTCCCAGTCATCCTACAAACAAGGGAGGCAGACGAGATGCCCTTGGCATACTGCTCAGGTGAGTTTTTTCGATTTTCAAAACTGGGCACCTGCGGAGCACCTGGGCTGTGCAGGTTGCAAACTACCCAGAAATCTTTGCTGCACCAGGCTGTCAGGATCTGTGCATATGCCTTGGTGCATCTTTGTCAGCTAAAACTTCCGATGCAGCTGTTATCCCGTATGTTTTGGCTCAAACATGCACAGCAGCAACTTCAGCTTGAGCAGAACACACATCTTTGGCGTGGAGATGCAGAAGGGCTTATGCAACCATCCTGAGTGCATATATGCAGGTTAGCTGAAGCCTTGGAAATGGATGAGGGAGGAGCAGGGGCAGCAGAGGCAGGGGGTGCACTAGATTCCTACTATGCAGATGATCACTATGGGGATGAGAAGATGAGACAGGTAATGGTTTGGCCTTGACATCATCTCAGTCACTCAGCGTGCTGTTGGTGGACTGGTGCAATCCAGCATTGTCAGCTTTCACCACAGCAGGTGGCGCAGTCAGGCGGTTGAGTAACATTTGTCTGAGTAGCGTTATTGCCCTCAGAAGCTGCAGTGCATCTGCCCCCAGGGCCTTTTGGTACAGCAACTATTTTTGTTCTGATCTTTAGTCCGGCAGTGCTGACTGCTCAGAGTGCTCAGCCCAGACTATGTTTGTAATGCAGACATGTCATCAGACAGGTGTGCCGTGAGCCCTCTGTCCGACCTGTTGTGTGTGCATATTGCAGTATGACCCGGCAACACAGTCATGTCATCAGGCAGGCGTGCCATGAGGACTGTGTCCGACCTGTTGTGTGTGCGTATTGCAGTATGATCCAGACCTGCTGAACTCCTTTGACTCCAACCCCAAGCGCCACCTCAACTATGCAGCTCGCTACTCAAGGTCTGAGTCCCTTGTTGATGAGGAGGATGCCATGCTGTCCTATGAAGCTCTGCCCTGGAATTCAGACCTAGAAGGTAATGACACCCTCATGCTTTCCCTCTCTGTTGTTAGATGCAATGCTATTCCTGGGCAGCCCAGTATAATACTTGGTCTCTCATGATATTGACGCCAAAAGGTGTAGTCTTTTCTTTTCTTTTCTCAAATGCGATGCTGTTTTGGTAGAAATTATATTTGAAGGGTAATGACATCATCATGATTGCCTTCCTTGTTTGTAATCAGACATGACGCTATTTGATAGACCCAGAAGGTGTTGTTACAGTTCTGAGTGCACTCCTTGTGTGTTGTCAGTTGTCATGGCATGGCGTGGGACCCTCACTGCTTGTCTTTGTATGGCAGAATGCTGCTGCCCTGTCATGCTGTCAAGAGGCACTAGTGATTTTGCATGGTCTGAGTCGCAATGTGTGCAGTCAGGACCAAGTTCAGGCTTTGCGCATTCTGTGCTCATGCCTGTCTCTAGCACTGCACTGAGTTTCTGACAGCTCAGTCATGACACAGGTGGTCACGACCCCTTCTGGGAATCTGAAGATGCCCCGGCACCCAGCGTCATCGGTACCGGTGAAAATGGTGAGATCAAGCGATTCAAGAGACAGACGCGCATGAACTGGACAGGAGCAATCACAATGCTCGTCTACTTTGGCGTGCTCTGCTTCTATTTGTACATCAGAGTGTCCAAAACTATGGACTTAGGCCAGTACTTATGGTACGGCATCATCGTCTTGGTGGTAGAGATTATGGGAGCCAGCACAACCCTGCTGTATGGCGTGAACCTAATACTGCACCCTGTATACCAACCACTGCCCAAGGACGAGTCTGGCAAGCCTATGGTCACGCTTACCTACCACGTACGCGTGCTTGTACCCTGTTACAAGGAGTCGCTGGAGATCCTAGCTAGGACATGCTCAGCAGCCCTGGATGCAGTCCTACCAGAGGGCTGCACCAGAACAGTCTACTTGTGCGATGATGGCGGTGACGTCACCAAACGCAAGTGGGTGCAAAGCAAGGCAGCTGAGAAGGGGTGCAGCATCTTTTACGTCTCAGGGCGTAAGCGCGCCCCCGGGGAGATGAATGGAAAGTCAGCCAATCTCAACAACTGCCTGAAGATGATCTACCCGGGTGACAGGGCAATTCCACCTAATGAGATGGTGGCCATCTTTGATGCTGATCAGGTCGCCAACAAGGACTTCTACCTCAAGACTCTGCCTCTGTTCGATGCTGGGGATGATGTGGGCATGGTGTTGTCCCCTCAGGCCTTCTACAACCTCAACCAGAGGGCTGACATCTTCAACCACTCCAACATTCACTTCTGGGAGTACGCTCAGCACGGCTATGATGCCATAGGCTTCATCTCATGCACAGGTCAGACTTGGCTAAACAGCGTTCACTAGGCATGTGGTTGCTTGTGGGTCTGGCGCAAAGATCGATCATCCATTCCCCAGACACATGTGTTGCCTGTGCGTTTTGACACACATGAAGCACAAATCTGTATAACAGCATGTGGTAGGCCCACCTTGTGTTGACTGAGTGCATTGGCTGTCACAGCTATCAACCGTTTCATCAGAGCCAATGCCTTCCAGCTGACTGCAAGGACTATTGCAGGTACCAACTTTTTGATCAGAGCCAATGCCTTCAAGCAAGCTGGCTGGTCCCCAGAGTACACTCTGACAGAGGATTACATGCTGGGGATGGTGCTCAAGCAGCAGAAGTGGCACTGCAGATACGTGGAGGAATACCTGGCTGTTGGTGAAGCTCCAGAGCAAGTCAGGAATTGCTTCCAGCAGCGGTCTCGTTGGTGTAAGGTGGGTTTGCTCTTCAACAGCCTTGCAAGTATGCAATGAGCATGAGAAAGGAGGCTTTGGCATGAAAGGCTTTTCCTTAGTGGTGTTATTGTTATGACCAGTTTTGGAAACTGCGCTTGTTGCTTTGCTCACTGGTGGTGGCTCTGCCAAGCAAGGCATTTCAGTGCTCATGTTGCACTGGTCTGCATCAAGTCTGAAAGTTACGTCGTCCAGCCAGCTTTGCGCATGGTTAGCAGCTGTAGCGTCCACAAAGCAAGGCAGGTCATGACTTATCCTGATCATGTCCATATGCTGGGACTTGCTATAGATAGTCATGTAGCAATGGCTCATGACCTTTGCAAAACTTGTGAAATGTATGTGCTTGCTTTATACAGGGTCACTTCCAGATTGTGCTTTCCCGCCACCACAGCCCCCTGATGATCCGCGGCTTATCCCCCTTCATGCGCATAATGTACTGCTCCGGAGTCTGGTCCTACATCGTTGGCGCCATCACCACCCCCCTCTTCATCATCATTCCCCTGCTGACCATTTGGGCGGGAATCTTCCCCATTGTCATCTCCTGGTGGGCAGCTTTGGCGCTCACCATCTACTACATTGCACAGTCAATGGTTCTCAATTACAGCAAGAAGGTAATGACTCTCGTAGTCCTTCTGATCATGACTGTTGACAATGTCTGCTGGTGCATCACAAAATGCACATACGATCACAACATATGAGCGTGCACAGTCCATGGTGGGACTGCAGTAAGCATGTGAATGCCATTGCTCTCCTGGTCTGTCACTGATTGCAAGTAATGCATCACAGCATAGTCTTGTGCTCTGACACAGTGCGTAACCTGTCATCATTTGCCCAAACCTGCTGATCTTGACTCATTGCACGTGTCTGTGCATGTTTGCGTGCAAAGGGTGTCTGTTGTCTGAACAGGCAACGCGCGTCAGAAGGCCTCAAAACAGGTGACCACATAGCAAAGCAGCGATTCTGACAGTGTCTGTCTGTCTGTGCAGTGGTGGCATCCCGAGGCCCTGTGGTTCGCAAACATCTCCAACATGATTCTGTGGTTCACCTACGTCAAGGGAGCCTTCCGTGCACTGACTGGGAAATTTGGTGCCGGCATCACTTTCAAGACCACTATTAAGGGAGCTGGGAAGCTGCTGGACAGCGTGTTGGGAGATCTGTGGATGCCCCTGCTTTGCTTCATCCTGTCAGCTGTCTCATTGGGAGTTGGTATCCATAAGCTGGTAAGCCCTACGATTGCAATAGCTGCCCTGTTTTGAAGTCAGCGTGAACGGCTGTATTGTGCTTTCAATTTGTCAGCTGTGTTCATATTCAGTGCTGGTAAGCACTGCAATGGCCGCCCTGTTTGGAAGTCAGCTTCAACTTCTGTATTGTGCTTTCATTCTGTCAGCTGTGTCTTGGAGTGTCAGTCCTTCTGATGCTCCCAGTAGCATGGCAAAGCCGTGTTGTACAGCAAGGCACACTGGTTTCCATCATGCTTGGTATTGTCTGGACTGCAACAAGTCATCTTGCGTATTGCTGCATTGCTGCATCAGCAGTCTGTTTTGTCTGTCTGCTGCTGTACCTGCTTTGCTGTTCGGTGGTCCTCACCTGGTGCCCAAAGCTTGACTAACCCCTGTAACTGCTGCATCCTGTATCCTCGCCTGGTACCCAAACCTTGACTAACCCCTGGAACTGCTGCTTCCTGTGGTCCTCACCTGGTTTTCAAACTCCAACTAATCCCTGTAAATGCTGCATCCTGTGGTCCTCACCTGGTCCTCGAACTGCAACTAACCCCTGTAACTGCTGCCTCCTGTGGTTCCCACCTGGTGCTCAAACCTCAACTAACCCATCTAACCGCTGCCTCCTGCAGGTGAACGGAGCTTCTGTGGTCACAACCCTTACCATCTCAGTGGTCTGGATCATCTACTCCATGATCCCACCCTACCTGCTGATCCACTACACCTGGATAGGGCGTGGCACAACCCTGCAATTCATGTGCCGGGTGGCCTTTGTGCTGTCCTTTGTGACCAGCATCTGTGCGATG
>JAABUO010004547.1_pt1 | contig 16339 bp, 20 predicted proteins | sample 5559291 | NCBI WGS metagenome assembly JAABUO01 (sample SAMN10711878, study PRJNA513372) | rock metagenome | isolation source: Antarctica rocks | place: Antarctica: Victoria Land, Finger Mt sud
CCGCGAAACGACCAGCACCACCCGGAGAAGCCGGCAGACCGGCCGAACAAACGCGCCCGCAACCAGCAACATCAACCGAAGCGAACCAGCCCACCGTCAGACCCCGATCGGTGGATCCAGGCTAAGTGGTCTCGCTCGATAGTTCGTCAGGGGTTGTCGAGGTAGAGGCCGCAGGCGGTGTCCAAGGCGTCTTCGGGTGCGCCGGCCGAAGTGGGCCTGACCCCCACCCAGTTCGGGGCTCTCCTGCAACTCGACCTGCACCCAGGGATGACCAACGGCCAAATCGCCCGATCCGTACTGGTCACCCCGCAAAGCACCAGCGAACTCATGGCCTCACTGGAAAGACTCGGCCTGGTCCACCGAGAAATCCCCGCCGGGCGCGGTCACCCCGTACCCGCGCAACTGACCCCCGCCGGCCGCGACGCCCTGGCCCGATGCACCACCGCCGTCGCTGACGTCCAAGCCAGCCTGCACCTCAGCAGCGACCAGCTCGATCAGCTCAACCAGCTGCTCCGACGCGTCCTTGACAGTGAGACCACCGACTGACCGGCGAGTAGGTAGAACACCACCGATGCGTCCGGTTGCCGATCCCTAATCGAGGCGATCGTGATCTTGGTCGTCGGCTGCCTTCAGGCGCTGTTCCGGGCACCGTAGGACGTTCCGCTTACGGGCCCCTCACGGGTCTTGAATTCCTACAGATGCTTGGTCGGTGCTTCAGTTCGCGTCTATTTGTGGGGTTCCCGGCCGAAGGGGTGACTGAATGGACCTTCGGGCGGTTTCACCGTGAGCCGGCACAGGGTCGACGGGGCCGCGGAAAGGCGATTGAGGGCTTCAGGACGCTCGACGGTCTCACGGTCCGGAACATGGATGAGCCGGGCGGGTCGGCGGGGAATCCCGTCGTAGGCGTCGAGGTCGTGGACGGCGAGGATCTGCTTGAGGTCTGCCACGGCGCTTACCCACAGCAGACCCGGCTAGCGGTGGGTGGTATTCACCTGTCGTGTGCTGCTTCGGGTGCGGATCGTGGGCTTCCGGGCACGGGCAGAAGGGCGATGACGTCGTCGATGAGATTCTCGGCGGTGGTATGCCACTTCTCGACCGACAGATGTCCGCTCAGTTCAAGACCTGCGATGCCGTGCGCGCTGGTCAGGAGGATGGCGCCGTACCGACGGGCTTGTTCAGGTCCGACGAGTTGCGCAACCAAGGACAGGAACAAATCTTGCGTTCGACCGGCCGCGCGGACGGCGGCCGTCGGATCCCCCGTCGGGGTGCTGAACATCAGTGTGTAGCGATGCGGATGCTCGCGGCTGACCGCGACAAGGACCAGGAGGGCATCTCTGAGATTGACGGCGCTCGAACGTTCGGGGTTCGTCGCCATCGGTTCGAGGGCGTCTCCCACCTCGTCCCAGCCCGCCGTGGCGATCGATGTCAGAAGACTCTCCTTGTCCGGGAAGTGGCGGTAGGGCGCACCACGGGAAATTCCGGCCCTGGCCCCGACTTCTCGGAGGGTGACAGCACCTGGGCCTCCCGCATCCAGCAGCGATGAAGCCGCATCCAGAAGCGACCGTCGCGTCGCCGCCGCAGATTCCTTTCGCGTAGCCATCTCCCCACCATACAGTTGACAATGTCATCCCACCTGCTATGCTCCCCAGATGACACCGTCACCTCAAATTATGCCGCTGAAGAACGAGCTCGTGCTGGTCACGGGAGCCTCTACCGGGATGGGCAAAACGACCGCCCAGGAACTCGCCCGCCGGGGGTACCACGTCCTGGCTGGCGTTCGCCGGGAAGTCGATGCCGACCGGATCCGATCCGACCGGATCGAGCCCGTCATTTTGGACATCACGGTCCCCGACCACATCGAGTCAATCGCCACGCGTATCGGTCAGCACTCGGAGAATCGTCTTCTTCGAGCCGTTGTCAACAACGCCGGGATCGCGGTCAACGCTCCTGTCGAGGTGTTGCCTCTGGTCGAATGGCGTCGCCAATTCGAGGTGAACCTCTTCGGTCACATCGCTGTCACCCAAGCAGTCCTGCCATTTTTGATCAGAAGCCGCGGTCGCATTGTCAACATCACCTCCGTCGGCGGGAAGATCGCCATGTCGACCTATGGTGCCTACGCCGGAGCAAAGTTCGCCTTCGAGGCGGTCAGCGATGCCCTCCGACGAGAGCTAGCCCCACTCGGGGTTCGGGTGGTGATCGTCGAGCCAGGCGGGGTCACCACGGAAATGGCCGGACGCGGCATCGCGACTGCGAATCACCTCGCCGAAGGGATGACTGGCGAGCAGCACCGGCGCTACGACGATCTGATCAGTGCGATCACCGCTCAGGCCGCCTCGTTCACCAAGACCGGAGTGCCCGCCGAGATTGCAGGTCGCGTCATCGCGGACACAGTCACCACGAGAAAACCCCGCATCCGATACACCATCGGACGCGACGCGGCCTTGCTCGTCCACGTCGTTCGCGTCGTCACGGACCGGACCCTGGATGCGATCCTCCGCCGTAACCTCGCACCCCACTACACCAAGTCGTAAAACGCTGCCGCGGCTCACAACATATTGGTATGCGATATACCCGCCTGCGGCTTTGCGCGGCGAACACCTACCGCATCCGTCCCACCTACTGCTGTAGCGATCCCGCCGGCCCGCACATGAAAACGACACGTGGCCACTGATACACCTTAATCCGGACGGGTACGGCGGCCGATCAACGATCCCCGACCAGGACGAAATGTCATGCGCCGCGAGCCCTGGTGCGATCGGTGATCGTGACCGGTAGACGTTCGGCCTACGGGACCACTTCCTCCTCGAACACATCATCGCCGTCAGCATCATGGACCGGCTACTTCACGCCACCGTCGTGGTCACCCACGGCCAATCCCGCTGCATGCAAGACGCCCGGAACCCCTGGGAGGCACCCATGACCACCTGAGAACCTCAGCAGCGGGTGGGGACATCCAACTTGGCCAGCACCGGTGAGATCACTTAACCATTGACACCCGCAGGGGCCGATCCGGTGTATGGGCAACCTTTGGCAGAGGTCACCTGATGCTCCTGGGCGCTAGGACTCGCACAGCATTGATCATCGGCCCCGGCGCCCACGGGCCTCCGAAGTCTGTTAGTTCCGAACTCTCGGACGACCGAAGTACCGAACTCAGCATTGCTCCGAGAGTGGTGGATGGCTTACCAGCCACTCCCCCGCAGTGCCGCGCCGGAAGCAGGCTAGCGCTTTAGCTTTGCGCTGACGGCCTGCAATAGTTCGGCTTCAGTGGCGCCGTCCAGCGAGTCAGCCACCTTCAACATCATGTCGACCGCTACTCGGATGAGCGTGTTGTCGGTGATCCGCTCCCCCGTGGACGCCCGTCGGCGGTTCAACTGGCGGGTCAGCGTGGTCAGGTCATTGAGCTGGTCCTGCCGGAACCTGGCCTCTTTCCGAGTCAGCTCGAGGTACAGCGGCAACGGAGGCGGCTCCGGTGCGGCCTTGATCAAGCGCACTGGACTTGGCGTACGTGACCGCGCGGGTTTCTCGGCCGACGGAGCAGTCGGCGCAGAGGGCTGCTCTGCTACGACGCCGGCTGCGGGATCCGTTATCGAAGGCAGCTCGGCGACGTCCTGCGGGGCGGCTGCTTCCGGTGGCGCTTCCGGCTCACCGATCACCTCGACAATCGGAGCTGGCTCCTTGATCTGCTGGTCGACCGGCAAGGCTGGCGCCACTGCCAACATTGTCGGTATCCGTGCCGCCGGCTCACTGGCGGGCCGGCCCTGGTCCACGTCGAGGAGGTCCGACAAGCTGCGCTTTGGTCTGGCCATCACTTCGCTACCTTGAGGCGGGCATCGGAACTCTGTGAGTCCGTCAGTCTGGAGAACTCCGCAAACAATTCGAGTGCTACCCGCCGGTAGTCGTCCACCGCCATCACCGAGTAGCGGTCCTTCGGATACTGGGTGACGACCTCACCGGCCAGCGGGGCCCGCTTGTGCGACTTGTATTCGCGCACCGCGGCGGCGAAAGTCGGTATCCCCCGCTTGGTGAGCAAGGCCCGCGCTTCCTCGGTCTCCTGTGGTGATCGGGGGTCAGCCAGATTGAGCAGCACGCGGTACGGACGGGCGGCTGGCTTGACGACGGACTCGATCGTTTGGATAAGCGGCATGACCGCCAGCGCGGCGGGCTCGGTCGGCAAGATGACGTAGTCGCTGGCCTGTAGGACCGCTTTGAGCACGTCCTGTCCTTCGAGAGATCCTGGCGTGTCGACGATCAGCACGTCGTACTTGTCGCCCAGCTCACGCAGGCGGCGGATGACTCCGGGATCGGTGTCGGTTGCTACGTCGAAGGGAAGGCTGTCACCGGCTTGTTCGGCCCACCAGGTGGCGGACGCCTGTGGATCGGTGTCCAGTAGCAGCGTCCGGCTGCTCTCCGCCGCGACCGCAGCCAGACTCATCGCAGTCGTGGTCTTCCCCACCCCACCCTTCTGATTGGCGATCGACACGACGCGCACGGCCACATCCCTTCAGCGAAAGCGGAAACTCTGTCAGTCCGTGACTCTAGGAGGCTGGTGTGCCGTACTCCCCCAATTACCTTCCCGACACGCCGGTTCGATCGCCGGCCATCATGGAACTGACAGAGTCCGAAGGTCCGTGAATACCGAGGTGCGGGACTGCCAGTCGGAGTGCTGACCAGACTCTGTTAGTCGCTGAGTCCGGAATATCCGGCGCGCATCAGCCGACTGTGAATCATTCGGTAGCGCAGAGGTTGTTAGGACGCAACTAACAGAGTCGCAGAGCCCGGTCCCATAATCAGGATCGTCCGAATAGAACCCGCACTCTGTCAGTGCGGTAGTGACGCACTACTAGATACCCGTTGTTGCCGAACATCCTAAAACTCTGTTAGTACCGGAGGTTGTAAGGTTGGAAGAACCGATATACGGGAGGGGGAGCCGATGATCGAAACATTTCCGGTAGTCACGATCGCCGGTACTCGCGGAGTGCGTGAGTCTGTCAGTGACGTTCTGGTGAGGCCTCGATTAGTTGACGCCTTCTGGTAGAAACGAAGTTCGTTACAACCAGTCCGCGTGACTGCCGTACAACGAGAGTCTGTTAGTGAGGAAGTGACAGCGATGCGGTTCAAGTCAGTACCGGAGGCCGGCATTAACGGAGCTCGCAACTCTGTTAGTTACTGAGCCATTCAGCGCGGGTGGATCCGGACTACGCAACAGCCAGGCAATGTCACTGCCGAACAGCGGGACTCTGTTAGTGACAGGTGCCAGGGCTGTCCGCCCCGCAGTTCAGAGCCGCATCGTGAAGCGGGTCGTGTCATACGGGCGCGCTCGGCCGGCTCCACCTTGGGCAGCCGTAGGCCATCAGCAATTTGGACCGGTGCGGTTCCTGCTGAGCATCTCCCGTTCATGCGGGACCTGCGAGCAGCAGCATCCGCCGCAGTGGCGGAGCGGACGTCTTGGTTCGCCGGCAGCCTCTGGGCCGCCCGTGACTCTGAAACTGCGTGACTGACAGAGTCGGTGAACGCGATCACGACGACCGACCGGCTCTCGGATCTACAAACACGGCTGCTGTTCTCACCGGAACCACTCCGCATCTCCGCCGGGCTACAGCCGGCCGGCCGCTTGCGCGCCCGCACCACTGCTGACGATGCGGGTGGGAAGCGGCGAGGTGCTGGGATGCCACCCAGCCGGGTCGCGCTTGCTGTTCGGCTCGAGATCGCCGGCGAAAGGGGGAGCAGTGGCCTTCGGTGCACTGAACCGGGCGGCGTGGCGCCTTCTTCCTACGCCGGGCGGCGGCCGCCGCCGCCCGGTGCTGCTTGTTTCAGCCGCCGCGGACCCCGCCCGGCACAATGACCATAACTGCAAATATCGGCGGGCGGGGCAATGAGGGCAAGCGGGCGAGTCACGACCCGACTGGTGAGAAGCTGGCGCCGCGCGGGGCGGCCACTCTGCGCGTCCATGGCGTCTATGTCGGCCACTGCTGTCACGTGACGAAACAAGGGGCATGGCCCCGCAGGTGATCTCTCCAAGCCCCATGCGGAGCCGAGAACTGGCCGACATGCGTCCGCCACTCGTCGGATACCTACTGGCGGTCTTGCGTGTTGGGGTAGTGCGTGTTGGGGCTCAGTGCTGAACGGGTGCTCTGCTCGTGCCGAGCTACTGACCGTCCGAGCTTTGGGCGACGTAGGCGTGAGCGGCGTCGTCGTGCAGCACGGTCCCGTCGGCCAGGGCGATGGTCAGGCTGGAGCTGTAGGCCGTGCTGGAACTCGTCGTGTTGTTGTGCATCTCCACGGCTGGTGGCAGATCCTCTTCCGTTAGCCCCTGGTCGTGGAGGGTCAGCCGTTGCCGGTTGATGGATACGGGACGTAGCTGAAGCCGTTGCCCGACTCGATCAGGTCGTTCGGGTCGACGTCGTCGACTGCCCAGATGTCGACGGGGCCGCCGGTGTTGTTCATCCGAACGAAGAACTGAGCTGTGAAGTTGTCGGGGGACAGGAAGATGCCGTCGACTTCAGGCTGCTGGCTCCCGGCGATTCCCCTCGTGCCTGACATGCGGGCCCAGTCGAGGCCGTGCGCCTGGATCGACGGGCGGTTACTGGCGGAGCTCACGTGGAACATGCGGTTCACCGATGAAGGTTAGATCGGGATCGGCGTGGACAGCAGCGAGAACGTGCGCTTGGGTCTGAGAGATGGTGATGTTCGGTTCAGGTTTGCGGTCGGCGTTGGCTCGATTGTGGGTCCATCGGTCGCGGAGTTCGCCGCGGGCGGGGGACGTCATCACCGTTCCCGATGGGCGCACTCAAGTGATGCCGAAAGACTGGGCGGACATGAGCATGGAGGATCTGGCGGCGATCGGGATCCGACCGGGCCAGCAACCCGACTTCTTCAGTCCTCGGTAGGACGCCGACAGTCCTTGCACGGCGACGCCTCCGGCGGGTTGTCATCCGCGGGAATGTATGACGCCGGCCGTGCACCGATGCGTCCGCTGTTGTTGGCTAGCCGGTGGGCATATCTGATGTGTCGGCGTGAATGTCGCGGATGGTCAGCAGGATCCCGGTTTCGGCTTGGTACACCAGGCCGATCGGGGTCGCCCGGCGCCGCCACCGGCCGCTGCTGTCTACAGGGACGCTGATCGTCGGTCCGGGTGGGTGTCTGGTAAACCATTTTGGGCTCTGCTGGACATCTACCAGCCTGGTGCTGCCCGGTATGGGGGTCGCCGTTCGTTCCTGTTGGCGGAACTCGCATGAGATCACTTGGATGCGGCTAACCGCCGCTGAAACGGTGGGGAACAGGTCGTGGATCGTCCCACCGTGCCTGGTACCCGAGAGCACTCCGTGCACCATGTGTCGACCCAGCGGCAGTTGCGCGGCTTTCGGGTCGTTCGGCTTGTAGTAGTAGCCGGCGACACCGTTGCGATGCAACGCCCGACCTTCACCTGCGACCGGCCACGGTTCAACCTGCCACAGCAGCCTGGTCACCGACCCAGGAACCCGATCGGAAGACTGCGGATCCGGTGTGCCCACCGGCTCGAGTGCTAACCGCCACGACGTCCGCTCACCGACGACCGGCGGCGGCGCGCAGCATTCAATCTCCCAGGCCGAAACGACCACCGGCAGGTCGGCGGGCGGGAACTTCCGGACGTTCATGCGGCGTGGGTGGGACTCGTTCCTGTGGCGTGCGACATTCGCCGAACTCTAGCCTCCGGTCGGCCGCTAGTCCTGGCCGGCGAACCAGCCGTCGTCGGGTAGCAAGTTGGTCGGCGGCTCGGGGGCCGGCTCCTCGGAGGTCTCCGGCGGCCAAAGCTCGATCGCAGCACTGCCAGCCGCGGCCATCGCTGCACCGTCCAGGGTCACCTTCGTTTCGCCGATGTCGAACTCCGGCCACCGGCACACCATGGTGACCGGCCCGGCCGGCGGCAGCGGAGACAACCAGAGCTTCAGGTCCAAAGTGCTGTCACTGCCGGTGCTGCTGCCGAATACGAGGTACAGCGCCTGCTCGCCGTCCTGATCGGCCGACGCGGGCATACCGTTTCGGCCTGAGGTCATCGCCCGCCGCCCGTCGGCGAATTGCACGCCGAGCAGAAACGCTTGGTTGGCGTCGACCTCATCGAAGCCGATCTCATGCATGAGTTGATGCAAAGGCGTGGTGCGGCGGCGCGCCCGTGGCCGTACCCGGATCGACAGCATGAACTCGGTTCCGGTTGAGTACGCCAGCGCAGAGGTCAACAGCACCGCGGCGTCGGGTCCCCGGCCCAACACCGTGCTGGTCGGTACCGCCACGGGGCGCTTCGTTGTCGGGTGCGGAGAACCGGCGTCGCATCCGCTGCATCTCCTCCGGCGACGGTTGCTCGGAAGAGGGACTGAAACCACCCATTGAGCTGTGCATCGCCCCAGCATGATCCTTGTGCCGGCCCAAAGCCGAAGACTGTCCGGGCCATGTTGCCCACCGAACGGTAAGCCGGCGGTGCTGCTTGGAACACTGCCAGTCAGTAGCTGCTGCTGCGGAGTACTTGGACGGCGTCGTGGAAGTGGTACCGGGCTGCCAGCAGTTCCAGCAGCTCGTCGACGGTTCGGGTTGGGCCGTGATACCCGGACCTGTCGGCGATCTTCCCGATGGCCTGTAGTGCGCGGTGCGGGTCGAGGGAGACGGTGTTGAAGGCGAACTGCGCAGGACTGAGAGTTTCGATGCCAAAGGGGAGCCGGTCGGCGGGGAAGTCTTTGAGGTTGAGGGTGATGATGGCGCCGGCTCCGGCGACGACAGCAGCTGCCACGACGTGTTCGTCGTCGGGGTCAGGAAGCCCGTAGCTGCCTTCGAGGCCTTCCCAGCCGGCGGTTTCGGCGTCGTTGAAGGCTTCCCGCATCTGCCCGATCAGGTACGCCGCTCGAGCGGCGGCAACATCGTCGCTCTCGCCGTGCCGGCGGTGCTTGGCCGTCTCGCTGTATTGCAGTTCGGCCAGGATGGCGCTGCTCCACACCGGCCGGTACATCCCTTGCGCGGCCAGGGACAGCAGTACGTCGCGTTGCAGGCTGGGCCACAGCACGCAGGTGTCCAGCAGTGCGGTGAACATGAAAGTGATCTTGTCAGGCCGGCCGGATTCCTCGGCGCGCTGCGGCGACGGCCTTGCGCGCTTGGCGCAGGTCGGCCAGGGCTGTTTCGACCGATTCTTCGTCGTCCAACGGGACAGCGGTGGCCTCCAGCGCGGCGTACTGCGCGGCGCGGCGCTGCTCGCGGTAGGCCAGGACGTCGCGGAGCTGCAGCCGGCGGTGGGTACCGAGCCGTTCGTAGCGGATCTGGTCCTCATCGAGCAGTCTGATCAGCGTGGGCCGGCTGATACCGAGCAGGTCCGCGGCTTGCTGAGAGGTCAGCTTCAGCGTTTGCGGGGTGATGGTCACCGCTAGGCCTTGGCTCAGGGCTTGCACCACCTGGCGCAGCACCGGCAGCAGCTCCGCCGGAACCGCAACCTGATCTTCAGTCTGCGTGTTGATCAGGACGTAGGAGGCGTCGCCGGCGCCGGGGGAGTCGGCATGCTCGTCAACGAAGCTGGCCACATGGGCCAGTTCGTCGGTGTGCCCGTCGGGCAGGAACGTTTCGCGTTGCAGGGTTGCCGTACTCATCTGTTGCCTCCGTCAGCTTACCGCTGTCATCGAACGTACCGTACTCGCTTTCGTTCCGTGCGAATAGCCGTCGCTATCGCTGGGCAGGACAGTAGGACAAGCTCCCGACTCGTCCGATCTCCGCCTCGCCCCCTCAGGACTGCCGCGCAGAGCGCTCAACCGAGTTGTGCGGAACCTCTGTCGGTGCCCGGGTTCGCGTACCGGTTTACCGCTGACTGCTCGCACACTCGGGCCGGTGAGCGTCGTCAGCAATGATGGGCTGATGTTCGAGGGTTTCAGTTTGAAGATGGTGGACGTCGCCACCGATGTGCGGCTCAGGGTTCGGGTCGGTGGGCGCGGCCCGGCGGTGGTGTTGCTGCATGGGCATCCGCGGACGCACACCACCTGGTATCGGGTGGCGCCGCAGCTGGTTGAAGCCGGGTTCAGCGTTGTGTGTCCGGACCTGCGCGGCTACGGCGGGTCGAGCGCGCCGACTCCCCGCCCGGACCATGCGCAAGCCAGCAAACGGGCGATGGCCGCCGACGTCGTGACGCTGATGACGTCTCTGGGCGTGGAGCGGTTCGCGGTGGTCGGCCACGACCGCGGTAGCTACGTCGCGTTCCGCCTCGCCATGGACCATCCGCAGGCCGTCGCCCGACTGGCGGTGCTCGACTCGGTACCGATCGGGGTGGCGCTGCACCGCGCCGATGCCCGGTTCGCCCAGCAATGGTGGCACTGGTTCTTCTTCGCCCAACCCGAAATACCCGAGCGGGTCATCCTCGCCGATCCAGACGCCTGGTACGGGCCGGCGTCGACCGGGAAGCCGCGATGGGCGCAGGGAACCACGCCGACTTCCGGCAGGCGATCCACAACCCCGCCGTCGTACGCGCGATGCTCGAGGACTACCGGGCCGGCTTGGGCATCGACCGGGCCCACGACGACGCCGACCACGACGCCGGCCGCCAGGTTTCCTGCCCGACTTTGGTTGCCTGGTCCACCCGCGACGACATGGAACGGCTCTACGGCAACCCGCTGGACATCTGACACCGGTGGGCACCGGATCTCCGCGGCCGGGCAATCGACAACGGACACCACATCGCCGAAGAGAACCCCGACGACCTGGCCGCCGCGCTCATCGATCACTTCGCACCGACGCGGTAGACCGCTCCTTCACTCGCCGGTCAGCGCCGCAGGTCGGACGTTGCCTTCGAACAACAGCCAACACGCGGGTGGGTTCATTGCGTCAGCCACTCGGCGGGGCCGCGTGGCGGATCGGCGACGAACTCGCGGCGGCCGGATCAAAGTGGATCAGTTGCATCGGCGTTGGCGCCGGCGTACCACTGGAGGTCAGATTCGTCTCCAACTCGTCACACCCCGGCACCAGAACCCGCATGACCGCGCGATCAGCGAAGGGGCTAGCGGGCTCGAGCCGGCCCCGCCGATGTTGGGTTGTCACTGCGCGAGGCAACGACACTCGTTTAGTTTGCCTGTTGACAGTGTGGGGGCTAATCATTAGTGTTCTGATCATGGCCGGACCGGATCGCACCTTCTCCACCCCGATGGAACTGATGCGCTGGATCGGTTGGGCGCAGCGGAAGGCCGGCGAGGACTGGGTTCGGGCGCGGGAGCTCAGCTTCGAGCAGGCCTTCGTACTGGGCTACCTGCGGGAAAACCCGGGTGCGATGCAACGCGACATCGCGCAAATCAGCCGGACCAGCGCAGCCAGTGTGTCCAGTCTCCTGCAGGGCCTGGAGCGTCGTGGTCTGGTCGAGCGCCGCATCGAGCCAGGCGATGAACGAAGCAAACGCGTACACGCGACGCCGGTCGGCGTCGAGCTCACCGCCGGGTTCGACACCGCAATGGCCGCCGCCGACGACATCATCCTCGCCCCGTTGAACCCGGCGGAACGCGCTGCCCTGCTCGAACTGCTGCGGAAGGTCACCGCGGAGCTCCCGCAACCGACCCGCTAGGCCCCCACTTTCGCGGCGCGGCCGCGTACTCCCACATCCCACGCCGTGCCGGCGATCGTCGGCGCGTGTTTCCACCTGCCTGGAAGAAGGCCGTCATGAGTACCTCCACCCCTCAAAGTGCGGTGAACACCGACGCTGTCGGCAGCAACCGCTGGTACCTCTCCGCCGCACCGATCGTCCGGGCCCTGGTGCACCTGTGTGTGCCGATGGCCGCCGCGATGATCGTCGGCGCCGTCTACAACCTGATCAACGCCGGCTTCATCGGCTCTCTGCACAACACCGCCCTGCTGGCCGCGATCACTTTCGGTACGCCGATCCTGGGTCTGGTGATGGCGGTCGGCGGGGTGTTCGGCGTCGGCGGCGGCGCGCAGATCTCCCGCCTGATGGGTGCTGCGGAACACGACCCTGCCAAAGCGGGCGAGATCAAACGTGTCTCGGCGTTCGCCTTCTGGGGATCGGCCATCGCCGGGGCCGTGTTCGGCGGCGCCGGGCTGCTCCTGCTGCACCCGCTGGTCACGCTGCTCGGCGCGGATGTCGCCGCCGCGGCGGCGACACGATCCTTCGTCGCCGTGATGCTGGCCTTCGTACCGGTACTGGCCGCCGCGTTCTGCCTGGAACAGCTGGTGCGGGCCGAGGGCGCCGCCCGGCAGGCGATGATCGGCCTGATCGGCTCCACCATCGCCAACCTGGTGTTCGACGTGCTGTTCATCCTGGTCCTGCACTGGGGCGTCGCCGGCGCGGCTCTGTCGATCGGCCTGGCCAACCTCGCCGTCGTGGTCTACTTCGCCGTTTGGCTGGCCCGGCACAGCGAACACGTGAGTCTGGCGCCGCGGTGGGTCACCCTGTCCCCGTCGGTGTGGAAGCCCGTCTTCGGTGTCGGCGTCGGTGAACTGCTGCAATCGGCATTCATGATCCTCATCCTGCTGGTCCTGAACAACCTCGCCGCTCACTACGGCGACGGCCCGCTCGCCGCCATGGGTGTCGCCGTCCGCATCGCCCAGATCCCCGAGTTCCTCATCATGGGCATCACCCTCGGTGTGCTGCCGCTGCTGGCCTACTCCTACGGCAAGGGTGACCGCAGCCGCCTCACCTCGGCGCTGCGTGCCTCCGCCTACACCGTGGGCGGCATCTCCGTCCTGTTCGCGGTAGCGGTGTTCGTGTTCCGCGACCAGGTGTTCACCGCCTTCGTAGCGGACCGTTCCGTCCTGGGCATCGGTATCAGCATCCTCACCGCGCAGTTGGTGGCGATGATCGCCAACGGCTTCACCGGACTGATCATCTCGCTGTTCCAGGCAGCGGGTCGGGCGCTGGCGGCGACGGTGATGTCGGTGTCGCAGGGCGTGCTGTTCATCCCGATCGTGCTGTTGGGCAACCTCTGGTTCGGGCTCACCGGCATTATCTGGGCGCTGACCGTCACCGAAAGCCTCGTACTTCTCGTCGGCCTCGCCCTCTGGCTGGCTTCGCGTCGCGCCATCGATCGCGGCCTGGCGCAGGGCAGCCCCGAACGCGCCGACGAAGTCCTCGAGCAGGTCGAAGGCTGAGTGCGGTCCCCGAACACGTGAAACCGCAGGTGACCACGTCGCCCCCTATCTGGGGTTACGAGCGGGGCGGGGCCGCCGAGTACTACCACTTCTTGGTCGGAGCGTCGGTGTTGATGTAGTCGCCGTGTTCGAGGTCCTCGAGCAGGGTCGGGTGGGTGGGGGTCCATCCCAGCAGCGTTTGGGTGGCGGCGCTGGAGGCGGGTGCGTCGGTGCCGTAGGCCAGTGCCATGAAGGGGTTGTCGAAGTGTTCGGCGGCCTGCTCGGGTGTCAGCGAGCTGGTCGGGAGGTGGAGCAGGTCGCCAATCTTCCCGGCGATGCTTTTGAGGGTGATGCCCTGCTCACTGGCTCCGTGCAGCGCTGAGCCGGCGGGCGCGTCCTGGACGGCCAGGCGGAACAGGGCGGCGGCGTCTTGGCGGTGGATCGCCGGCCACCGGTTGCCGCCGTCGCCGATGTAGACCGAGACGCCGGTGCGGCGTGCGGTGGCGATCAGCCCGGGAATGAAGCCGTAGTCGCCCGGGCCGTGGACGGTGGGGGACAGCCGGACCACGACGGCCCGCACGCCGCGGCCGGCCAAGTCCAGACAGGCCCGCTCACCGGGGATCCGGAATCCGGCGATCGAGTGCGGATCCGGTGCGTCGGTCTCGGTGCTCACTGCGCCGGCGGCCATCGCGAACGTCCCCGAGGTCATCACCAGCGGCTTGCCGGTTCCGGCCAGTGGTTCACCGAGGGCGCGGATCGCTGCGCTGTCCCGTCGGGCCAACTCGGCCGGGTCGGCGAAATCGCCGCCGAAAGCCATGTGGATCACGCCATCGGCGTGTGCGGCGCCGGAGCTCAAACTGTCCAGGTCGTCGAGCGACCCGGGATGGGCAGAGGCGCCCAGGGCCTCCAGCCGGTCGGCGCTGGCCTTGGACCGGGCCAAACCGGTGACCTGGTGGCCGGCGGCAAGGAGCTCGGCGACGACGGCCGGCCCGGTGAGACCGGACCCGCCGGTGACGAAGATGTGCATGATGGTTTCTCCCAACATCGAAACGGAGCGTGTTCCGTTACGTCGGACAGTACACTCATCGGAACGCGTTCCACTTTCAGGCGAGGATGTTCGGGTGACCGCTGTACCGCCGTTGCGTACTGATGCGGCCCGTAACCGCCGGTTGGTGCTGGGCGTCGCCGCCCGGGTCTTCGCGGCCGGTTCGGAGACTTCGATGCGGGCCATCGCGCGGGAGGCGGGTGTGGGCGTGGCGACCCTTTACCGGCATTTCCCCACCCGGGAGTCCCTGGTCGACGCCGTGTACGCCGACCACGTGCGGCGGCTGGTCGAAGGCGCACGCGAGCGACTGGAAACCCGTACCCCGGCGGCGGCGATGCGGGAGTGGATGGATCTGTTCGCCGACTGGGTGGCCACCAAACACGGCATGCTCGACACCCTGCTGGCGATGATCGACGCCGGTCAGATCGCCCACGCGCAAAGCCGGGAAGAGCTGCTGGAAGCCATCACCACGATCCTGCAAGCCGGCGCAGCCGCCGGAGACATCCGCGGGGACATCAGCGCTGAGGACGTCGCCGCCAGCCTCACCGGGATCCTCACCGTCGCCGGCAGTACCGATCAACGTCCGCAGGCGCACCGACTGCTGGATCTGCTGATGGACGGCCTTAAAACTCGAACGGCGTGAAAGCGTCTCCGTTGTCCGCCGGCCTGCCAGAAAAGTCTCGAAGTCGCTGCAACAGGGTCCCCTGCGGTATTCCGTGCGACCGCGCGGCTCACAATCGCACACAACAAGCGACTTTGGCTTCGGCTGGCCTTAATCGGTCAGGAGGCGGTCTGCGGTTGGTTCGCGTGGTCGATGGCTCGGAACCTTTGGGCGGTTTGCCCGTCGGGCTCGTTTGGCTTCGTACATCGCCGTATCGGCGTGGTGCAGGACCGCTTCGGGTCCGGCGGTGGTCCGGTCGGCGAACGCGACGCCGACGCTGGCGGTGAGGACCACGCTGCCGTGTAGCAGGGAGAAGGGTTGTTTCAGGGAAAGGTCGATGCGGGTGGCGATGTCGTGGGCCTCTCCGGGTCGGTGGAGGTCTTCGCAGAGGATGACGAATTCGTCGCCGTGTAGCCGGGCGACGGTGTCCGCCGGTCGAACAGATGCGGTGAGGCGGCCGCCGAGTGCGGTGAGCAGCTCGTCGCCGGCGGCATGGCCGTCCTGGTCGTTGATGGCTTTGAAGCCGTCGAGGTCGACGAACAGGACAGCGCAGACCGCTCCGCTGCGGACAGTGCGCCGCAACGCCTGGCTCAGTCGCTCCAAAAGCAGTACTCGGTTCGGCAGTCCGGTGAGATGGTCGTGCAAATAGTGGTGGTGCGCCACCCCGGCCGCGCGCTGCCAGTCCCGTCGTGCCTGATCGTTGAGCAGATACGCCGCGGCGACGTCGGCCAGAGCCTGCGCTGGTCGCAGTACCTGGGCGTCCAGCTGTCCGGGCACATCGCGGTAGAGACTCAACGCTCCTAGATGAGTAATTCCAAGCTCTGTTGCTGGTGTGACTGGAGTGGCTGACGTGATTTGAGGGCGAGGGTGTCCAGGATCGGCGTTGAACCCCAAACGTCGAGCAGGAGGCCCGCGTGGACGCTGATCTGGACACCCTCGTCATTGCACTGTACGTGCAGGTCGATGACATTTTGAAGGCCAACCCTGACCGGGTGCCGTGGCGACCGGCGGTGGGCATCACGCCGCGCATCACCGATGCCGAGGTGGTGACATTGGCTGTGGCGCAAGCCCTTCTCGGTTTCACCAGCGAGGCCCGCTGGTTGCGGTTCGGCCGCGCCCACCTGCAACAACTGTTCCCGTACCTGCCCGCGCAGTCCGGATACAACAAGCGACTCCGCAAACTGGGAGGCACCCTGAGTTGGTTGATCCGCGCCCTGGGCACCCAAACCAGCCTGTTCAGCGACGACGTGTGGCTCGCCGACTCCACCCCGGTGGAGTGCGGCCGATCCCGGGAGACCGCCACCCGCTCGGACTTGGTCGACTTCGCCGAGTTTCCTTCGGCGGCTGCCAACAACCCGCATCAGCCGTCGCGAGAGCCCGAAAGGCCCCTGTCGGCATCTACCGTGCCTGCACGTCTTAACTAGTATAATGTTCTATTATCGTGACCTATCCCCGGTAGTATGTAACTGGCTGGGTGCGGCGACGGTTTTTCGCTGAAGATCTTTTAGCGGGTCGTTGCGCCGTCGGTGCACGGTGCTGAGCTGCACCGATCGGGTTGACAG
>JAABUO010004548.1_pt1 | contig 16336 bp, 21 predicted proteins | sample 5559291 | NCBI WGS metagenome assembly JAABUO01 (sample SAMN10711878, study PRJNA513372) | rock metagenome | isolation source: Antarctica rocks | place: Antarctica: Victoria Land, Finger Mt sud
TGAAGGCAGCATAGAATTGGGTGCAAACTGCACCCAATTCTATGCTGCCTTCATAAGGGCACTGAATTTCCAAGCAAGGCAGTGAGTGTATGCACATGCTGCACAGTGTTGTTGAAGTCAAAGCAAAAATTTGTGGTGTGGCAAGCCGACCGACCTGTAATAAAGTGCATTAAACTTATTCCTGGGTCTGCCGACCTTCATGAAAAGTATTAAAAACCGTTTTTAGGGTTTTTATCAAAAAAAGGTCTTTTCCATTATTCTGTGGGGGTGCGACCTTACATATAATTTGGACCAACTTTATCGTCGGTACAGTATAATTTGGACCAACTTTATCATCAGTACGGTACTCACACGAACAACTGCACAGGTCCTGTCTCGTACATAAAGTTGCTGCTGTATGAGACATGACATAGTACATTATATCATCACGAAATACAGCACCGAGGTATGATCTGCACAAACCTATCATACACATGACTTTGCCCTGTATGTTTTCTCATACACAACACAGAAGAGATGTACACAGAGAACACAAAGAATAGCTGCATACTCAAAACATGCAAAGCCTAGCCAGTTTGTGGAGCAGCGTCAGACATCATCAGAATCAGAAAGTATCACACAACAGAATACCTGGAAGCATGATGTAGAAGGCAAAACAGAAAGCAAGATTCTGCTGTCAAAGCTGAGCCATTGCATGCTGTGAGTCCCTAAACTTAGCTTTTGGGTATGTACAAAACTATCCCTTTTTTGCAACATCTGAGGCATGTACACTGACTGTTTCTCCACGAAATTGCATGCTTCATTAAATGTTGGGGCCTCTACTCACAGCCGAAATCGACTCCACCCCAAATCTGGCTGTGGTCGCTCTGTTGAGAACAAATTGAGTAAAGAAAATGACACCATACTGCCACATGTGCTGCTGTACATCTTTTTATCATACCAAGCTCACGAAGTCCATTCCTGCAAACCCACTCTGCACAATAATATCACCTTGTCAGGAACCTTGTGTGCAGACTCTTGCTTTGACATAGTCCTCCAGGTTGACTGCCAGTGCACAGTGCCTGTGCACAACTTGCATCAAAACTGCACCTATCCAAATTTGTCAACATGGTAGTGAATGGCAACAGATAAGACAAGTACCAATTACGCGTGAGTTTATGACTCAAATGTGATAAATCAATCAGTCAATCTGGTTCTCTGTCTTCTGAAGCCATCAGGGGAGTCACCAGACGATGACTGAGAAATCAACATAGACTAAGGAATGAACATTTAGTCTGTTCCAATGTTCAGTACTTGACACCTGCAGAAAACATGGACCCACCTCGTCCATTCAGTCTGGTGAAGCTGCCAACATCTGGCTTGAGCAAACTCCATGCTGCAACATGGCTTGCCTGTCTGCAGGCACCTGTGGAGGGGACGATCTTGCATGAAGGCTGCTTGATGTGGGTGCTGCTGGGGATGAGGACAGTCCAGATAGCATGGGTGAGATTGTCACTGGGCATGTGGGCAAGCAGAGAAGGTGCTGTGGTGCCCCTGTAGACTGAGGCTGCTCAGAAAGCTTCTGCAGTGCTTCGTGCGAGCACAAAGCCTCTTGCTGTGTCGCTGATGCAGATGAGGATGTCAACTCTGCAGCAGGAGCACAATGCTTTCTGAGCAGGTGGTGAGTCCGTGACTGCAAATGGATGCTCACCTGCCAATACTCACCGTGCACCCTGACAACATCAAAGGCAGGTACACTCAAGTTGTGAAACAAGCACATCAGTGGAAGGTGCTGCAGCTTCGCAAACCAGCCGCATCTGTCCGAACCAGTCATGCCAGCAACTGAAAGCCATTAGTTGCATGACCACATGATTGTGTGGGTGATAAAGCTGACAAGGGCTGATATTCACCGCCAGGTGAGCCTGTCAGAACAATGCCGGACAGAGCAGAATCTGAAACTTGCACTGGTCGGGCTGAACGTGACTCACACTAATTAGCAGCATCGCCACGTTGATCAGAACCAGGGAGGCAGCATGTTGCAGCCTTACAACCCATTGCTTGACCTGCCTGTGGAAACGCTCAGAATCTGTATAGCAAAACTGTGCTGATGCAAAGCTGTGCTCGATACAGTATTGCCAGACAGAAGTGCGCCGATGCAAAGCTGTAGCCGGAAGTGCACATGCATGAGGAACAGCTACCTCGATGTGTACCTCATGCTTCAAAAACAGTGGTGGAAGTATCCATGGCAGTTGGACTCTCTGTCAAGTCAATCTGTGCCGAGGCACCTATTGACAACGCACTCAGCTGAGCCAAGGCAGAGCGCTGCCGAGGCAACACTGTCTGAGCTGAAGTGAACACAGTGTCAGAGTTTGGATGAACAAATCCAATTGCCCTCCTGTGCCCATGTGCCTCAGCTGAACTTGCCCTGTTGAAAGGAGCCGACTGGTTGACAGCAGCAGCATGTTGGCTTGAACCAAGCTGCGCTGTGCTTGCTGCAGAGGGAATCTGAAATGATGATGGCAGTGACGACCCTAGCGGTGCAGCACCTGCATTGGCCATGTGCTGCCGTGCCCTGTGCTTGAGAAGCTGTATAGAAGTCAGCTGTGGCAGCTGCCTGCTTGACAAAGGGTGCAGGCTGGGAGCTGCTGCTGCAGCTGCCAGTTGACTGTCAGCACCTACACACAGACCGGTGATGCAAATCAACAAAATGTGATCCAATCTGGCCCGTCATGTCACACCTTGTTATGTGCATGTACCAACCAAAAGCAAAAAACCAATGCAGCCGCATGACAGAAAGGAACCGTTTTGTCAGGAGAACTCCAGTATCGTCAATGACATGGCATGCTCAGCAGAACATAAATGGCAGAACGCCCAGCAATCACACACTCCATCAGCGTTGAGCAATATGCATCTCGCTAGGCAGTGCCGTTGACACTGGCCTTACCCTGACGTAGCCTCTTGCATGGTGGATCATCCTCCTGTCCATGTCTCAGACACTCACTACTGCCAAGCTGAGCGATGGGAGGCGCAGCTGGTTGATGACCCGCCACCCAGCTGGGCCTGAAGTCAACCCTAGACTCCGACATCAGCTGGTTTACGACCTGAGGAAAGCTGGTGAGCATGGGGTGAAATGAGACCCCAGGCTGATCCCCTGGCGGTAGGGGCCCTTGCACCTGTTTGATGATGCTTGGCTGCGGCCCCACACGAGGTAGGAAGCGTTGCCAGGAGCTGCGCAAGGCAGCTGCATGAGCAGCCAAGGCCCAGTCTGTGCCCTGAGCTGCTGCCACAGCTCCCGCCACTGATTGAGCTGTGGCTGGCTGTGGCAGCAGGGTTACTCCTCCCGCCATGTCCTGAGATTGAAGAGGGAGGGATGACAATGCACTGGTGCTGGCAGTATTGCCCAAAGTACTGGCAACAGACATGGCGGGAAGATAGTTTGCGCCAGCCGCATCAGGGAGGGAAGCTGAGGGCACGGTGGGTGATGCCCTGCTTGCACCAGCCCTGACGCTGGTTGACCCTGCTCTAGCTGAGGATGACACCTGACCGAATGGGCCACAGTGTGCATCAAGTATGTCAGCGATGTTGCACCTGAACTTGATAACTTTGCTGTCCTTATGTGAACTTGGACGTGGGTCACACTGCTGTGCCACCTCCACAAGACGTTGCTTCTTGCTGCTGCTGGTGTGCATGTGTGCATCTGAGGCTTCATGTGCACGCTTGTTGCCACTCAGGCTATGACCCAGGGTTTGTGACTCCAGGCTGCCTGTCTCACGATATGGATCCGATTCGCTAACACCCAGGTGCTGTTGGGCTGACAAAACTCGAGAGAGGGCTCCCCCAGGGTTTCTAAGTCCAGGGCGGGGCTGAGCAACAGCAGCCCCAGCATCAGCCTGAGTCTGAGGTGCAGTCTGTGCATCTGAGGCAACAACAACCTGATGATGTGGATTATTGTCAGGCTGTGCTTGCCGTGGCTGTGAAGGGTCAGGGGGGTGTACTGCTCGGTCTGCGCTAGACTTGGGTGTGACCCCACGCCTGTGAAAACTGAGTTTCTGCAGCTTGTCTGTCTGTGCTGCCCGCCTTTTGAGGCCCTGACAGTAGCCGATGGCTTGAGCTGCATGCAGCATATGCTGTATCTGCTCATTGGCCGTCAGGGTTGGTATTACAGGTCCCCAGCTTGCTTGAGCAGGGTACAGAGTCTGCTTGGGGGCTTCTGTTAGAGCTCTGGCAAGGAAAAGTGGATTGGTCTGCATTGCAGCTAGCATGGGTTGGAAGATGGGGCCCAACTGGATCATGTGTGGTGGCGCTGATCCAAACCTTGCGTCTACCACTGCAGCAGGGATGGCACGAGGGGCATGCAAGACAGCAGGAGGTGCACGGTTGCTGTTTGCTGGTGCAGCAGCCTTCTGGCTGCTGTTGGTTGCCTTTGCTGCCTGATTTGGCAAGAGTTCAGAGGTAACAGGTGCCAGACTTAGTGAGCGCTGCTCTGCAGACTGAGGAAGTGCTGCATTAGACGCTTGGTGAGAGCAGCTGCCAGCCTGTGAGGACAATTGCTGAAGCAGACTGCTGCTTGTGCTGTCTGCTGGAGCAGAAGCCTCTGTGAGCCGGAGGCTATTGCTGGAAGGGCCGTGGGTGCTTGTGCACAGCATGAGCTGGTCCTCAGGCACTGCAAGCAACTTTCTCCTGCAACAGACCGAAGCATGGACGTCACCAGCATATTATTATGCAAAAGCAAGCCTATGCAGTGCGAGCGAGACAACTGGATGTCGAAAAACCGCAGCTCGTGCCTGAGAGCGAGGAAGGTGCAGAGTTGCCGTCGGGTGACGTGTTTACCTGGCCATGTTTGCCTCAGATCAGGGATGTACTGCGCTCTTACGCTCTTGTGCTGCCCAGCAGCACCAGCGTGCCGACTGATCCAACCTGACGCTTGCTGTTAGCTTGAAGTTGACGGATGCTGTCATGAATAGGCAGCAAGCGTCAGAGTCCTGCAAACCGGCGGTTGCGGTTGTTTGTTGTATAGATGGTGCTCAGCGAAGTTCTAAAGAGCGTGAGAATACATGCCTATTGTACAACAGGCACTGAACCTCTCGCGTCACAGTATCCCGCGATACCAGGTGACCTATCTGCTTGCCCTTGATGCTGAGCAATGCTAAGACCTTCGTGCGAACACCACATTTTGTGAAAGGTGAGCAGTACCGAGAACGCATGCACAACTGGCAGTTGTCAACTGCAGTACAAGTTCGGAACTTGTGCATTTTAAGGGTTAAAGGGGTTTGTGCGAGGTTAACAAGTTAATAAGGTTAATAAGGAAACCTTAAAAACCCTTAAAAACTTAAAACAATATGCACCTGTCATTTGGGGTCTAGTGATGCTGCTGATGCCATTTCTGCCCTTACTAAGCTGCCAAATTGCTGTGTTGACATGGGTTCAGGACATATAAGTGATTGTGATCAGTTGGTACATTTATTGCCTGCCAAGGTGCTGTGATTGTGAAAGTCTCAGTGCAACTGGAGGCACACAGTCATGCAAAATATCACCAAGGCCGAAAGGTCCTAACACTGCCTAATACAGCTGTGCAAAACAGCTGGCTCAAGACTGTCCATCATGTTGGAACAAACAGTCACACTAGCATTCAATTGCAGCTCTTGCACGTTTGACAGGTGGGCTAACAAAGTCTGCAGGACTTTGATCTTGAAGATCAATGTCAGTAACATCTAGCGCATTTGAGGGTCTAGCGACGTTCCGAGCGGCGTTTTCAGCCATTCAGCATGCTATACTATGCTGGTAGAACTTGGTATCAACTAAGTCACTCACACCGCGTAAAATGCGCGTATACAGGCGGTTTTGGCACTTTTTCTGAGTCAAGGCTTGTCAAGGCCAAAATTTGCCGGAGGTTATTAACCTTAACCCTTTTGAGTTAATAAGACCTTAATAAGGTCAGAGGTTTTCAAGGTTGCCAACACTGCAAGTTCCGGCACTACAGTACAGTCAAATTAGCAAATAGCATGGCCAAATTAACAATGCGATGCTGCGTGTGTTTTGTCCCATATTGCCACCAATATAGACTCACCAAAATGGCTTGAATGCATGTCAAGAATGACGGCGGCCACCTGGCGAGCATTGTCCTGCGGTATAGTGTAGTGGTTAGCACTCCAGACTTTGAATCTGGCAACTCCGGTTCGAATCCGGGTACTGCAACGTCGGAATTTTTACTTGAAATAGTAAGGTGTATATGTAGAATTTGATGCACAAACATTGACGCACAAATAACGGGATGCATGCATGCGCATCCCTGCTTACACAGTCATAGCTACTGCTTACACGGTTATAGCTGCTGCTGACGAAATGTCACCATTTTGATATACAGGATCCTGCAGACTGCTCTGATAGCAAGCGGTTGCCGGATCACATCACAAACATCTGGGCTCTTGTATCTTGTGGCTGCTTTGGCGGCAACACTTTGTACTTCAGAACGCGACAATCAATGTTTCCCACGGTGACAGGGTACTTCCGTTCAGACCTCATATGAATTTCACGAGTGATGTCAGGATTGCCACACAGCACATACACCAAGGCATCTGGGCATTGCACCTGCACAGCACACGTCTCTCTGGGTTGCCCTGTTGAAACCTTGGCCTTGACAGCACAGGCAAATTTTGCATAAGGGACATGATGTCTGCATCTGGCATGCCCTTGAACATAGGTGGCCATGCCTCTTCTAACCTTTACAGACCAACATTGCAGGTGTGTTGTGTATTGCATACACGCACACATGTCCACACATTCTTCACAGCACTCTGTGATACATTTGTCTGTGGAGGCAAGGATGTTTTTCACGTTGTTCATCTGCAACAGAGGGAGGCTTGGGTATTAGCAGGCAAAGGAGGCTGGGCCTGAGATGAGAGTAGTACTTTCATCTCCCATCAAGCAATACCCTACAGGGAAGCCCAATGTATCTCATCCTCGGGCTTGTCTTTGATCAATGCCGAAAGGCGAAGCCTTTTCTTTTCTTTTCTCATCTGCAATGTCTCCCAAGCGATACCTTTAGGAAAGTACGGAGGTCTACCCAGGCTGCTTGCAAAGGAGTCCCTTCATAGGGTTTGATCTCAGCTTGTTGGTACCCTGGTGATCCACCCCTCCTGGATACAGCTTTTCTGCCCCCTGGCACCTTATCTCCTGAAACAGTAATTTATGTTTTGAAAGGGCAAGCATGATTGCATGCCGAGTCATACATGTATCAAGAACTCTGGCTATGGGTGCATGGCTGTTGTATTAGTGGAGAAGGGCCTTCAGATACTTGTGACAGCTTGTGCTCTAAAGGCAAAAGTTGCACTCAAACCAAAGTGTCTGCCGATGACAGCAGTCATAAAAAGCAGTCTAGTTAGTTGTGGTGATCTGTACATGCTGATACTGTGAATGACTGCCCTAGACAGAGTCAGGTTTGCTAGCCTTGCTATCCATTGTCTCCTGACAACCAAGACACATGCATGACAAGCCATGCAATGAGCCCAAAAAGAATGACTGCCCGCTAGGCACAGCCAGCAAGGCCGGGCAATGTTCTATAGCACGAAATACAACGTACAGAAATGATAGTCACAACAGTAGCATAAGCGCTACATTAAGAAGCTGCCTCAGGCTATTCAGATGCCCTACGCATGCCAGACAGATTGCTTCTGGTGCCTAGGTTTTGGAAATTGTACATAAGAGCCAACACAGCCCCTACACCTTCCATGTGCATCGCAATGACATAGATATCAAAAGGTAGCTAGTGATATGTACACACCTGCAACCAGACTGACGCCTGCTGTGTTAGCGCAAGCACGTGAACCATCAGACTTACTCAGCTGAACCTCTGTGCCATGCTGGGGTAAAGCACGCTCTGGTTTTTTTGTTTGTTCATTCATTCCCTTTTGCTCACTCGCCCACTCACTCATGACATGAATTGACAAGGCCTAAGATGGCCTGCACAAGCTCAGGTGCAGCTGTTGCCCATCATGCATGTCTGTGATGTGTTGCAGGACGGTGTTGCCTTGTCCAGGTCACTCAGCGTCATCACAGAAAAGCGTGTCTGTCTGAGGTGCTGTCGATATTCACAAGGTAGGTCAGCAAAGACAAGTGTGTAACGGATCACCTGCAAACCATCTGTTAGCTTCGGCTGGTTCTTCTTCCTCTTCCTCAGCATCATTCAGCAAGCGCAGTCCCCATGGAGGGTTGACCACCACAGTGGAGGGAGTTTCCCGGGGTTTCCATTGGCTGCAGGGGCCGGAGTGCCATTTGATCAGGTGGGAAACTCCTGCCGCCTTTGCATCCCTGCATGCAACGGTTCCCTCAGTTGCCATATGCTCTGAAATTAGTCACCATGCCTGATACTTGTTCGTGTGCTGCAGTGCACTTGACATGCAGGACCTGTCTGGCTGACTGGTTATGCTGATGTCAGCAACTGAGTTAGCCTTTTGCACCCTGTTGCCTGTGTTGCAGATTTCCACAGGCTGATGCAATCCTGATGCAAACCGCATGCCAGAGCATCTGGTGTTGCAGAATCCACTTGGCAGAACACAACGGAAATGCTCTGAAAAAAAAAAAAACCCAGGCTGCAGTCCAGCCAAACACTGCATGTTTCATTGCATTATGACAGGCCGATTCCTCACCGTTTAGCTAGTCCAAGAGCACCTTGATGCACGTCATTGCCCAACAGCAGACCATCCCACTTCACTCGGGCTTGCCTTGCAGCGTCAATGCTGCTGTGCCAGGCAGATGGGTCGAAGTCTGGCCAAGACTGGAAGGGCCATCGTTGCCTGAGCAGGCCAGGGGCTGTGTTGGTGGCCATCAATGCGGCTTCTATCAGGAAGGTTCCAGAACCACACATGGGGTCAGCCAACACGTGCCCTGCGCGCAAATTTAGGTTCAAGGCGGCAGCTTAGTCACTCACAGCTCATCTGAACTCAGCTCACAAAGCTCAACCCGGAGTAGACAACACTGACAACACCAGAGGACAGCAATGACACCTCCTAGTCAACAACACTAAAGACCCAAGCTGCCAGATGTATTTGGAAAGTCATGAAAGCCTACAGCCAGAAGCTCTGAGTGGTAGTTTTGAGATTGGATGCAGGGCGCTGCTTAGTCTGAGTGGGTGTGGGACTGAACAAAGGTGCTGAATGCAACAGCATCATTGCAGGTGTTTGATGCCTGGTGATGGCTGTGGGTGACAGCAGCCGAGACCGCCAGCAAGGTGACACTGACTGCCGACTGTGCTGGGTGGTGCATCCTGAGTCCAAATCCAAAAATCATGCCTGTTGCATATAATATGCTATCTGTATCTGTATGATTTGGTGGCATCAGCCAGGGGCATCAGCAGACAAGTGCAAGCCCTGAGATGGATGCACTTTCACCTTCTGAGGCAGATGCTGTTTGCCAGTTGGCCAGCGACAGCATGCCAGCCGCCGCTGCTTCATTCAATGACGACGCATGCATTGCTGTTCTGTAGCCTCTTCTGTGGAGGGAGTCTCCGCTCATGTCCAAGTATAGGGAGCATTCGTCCTGAAATACTGCTGCAAACAGAGGCAGATCTGCAACCTGGCCTCGCTCTGGCGGGTCTGGCTTGCTTCCTCTATAAGCACAAGGAAGCTGGCATCTCATGACTGCATTGCCAGTCAGCTAACACTGCATGATGAGCCTTTGACAAACGAAGGTGTCGTTGTCGTCTGCAATGCATGGTTTGACTTTCGTGACGTGCTGCATTTTCACAACAGAGGGCATTACTGTCAGCCATCTGCAGTCTACTTGCACTAGCTTGCACAGTGCCTCAACGTAGCGTAAAGCAACACTGTTGCGCTAAGCTATATGACAAACCAAGACACAACTGCTGACTCTGAGCACATGAAATGACAGTATGCATCAGCTACATACAGCATGTGTCAGGGGCGAGTCAGATGTGATGTTTCAGTCACTACGTTGTTGCCAGAAAAGCAGAGCAGTCACAGACCAGGGCGTGCAAAGCAGGACAACAGTGCATTGAGGGTGCAATTGGAGGAGAGCTGGCACCCACCTGACATCTCTGATGCTGTCACAGATGGCATCTCTGCCTCTGATCTGAACAAGATGACTTGAGGGTATGTCAGTGCAGCTTGTGACTCTAGCTCTAATGCTGAACGTCTGCCTAGGCGCCAGCAGCTGCGCCCAGTTAGCTGCTTGCCGGAAGAATGTGTAGATCTCATCTCCACCAGCTCTGTAAGAGTCCAGTGGGCCCTTTGCCAACAGCCTCAGCACCCTGAAACCACGTGCTCTGATTGAACTGGCAGACTCACATCTGCTTTGGCTTTGCTCAATAGCAGAGTTTGTAATTTGCTAATGTCGTCCAGACATGTGCTGCATAACTGAATGCCGGTGCTGCAGACTTCTGATGAGTGATGCAGTCTTTCATCTGGTTTCCAGTGATCACCTGATGCTTGAGCGCAGCCACAAATTGGCTTTATAGCCCACCACATCTGTGCCCCTGTTGAGTAGCCATACCCTCAATCATTTGCATAAAATGTACTGATCATGACAGGAAACCATGTGAGAGGGGAGGGTTCCAACCCTACAGACAGCACTCCTTGTAGCAGACCTGAAGAAGACACCTGCTTTGCCAGGGATGACTTCTTGAGCTCTGATATGTTGCGAGCTGAGTTCAGCAGCCACAATCTCTTCAAGTCCGGGATGACATGTCGCATAGTATGCGTGTCCGGGCACAAGCCTATCAGGGCTGCCGTCATGTCCCCAACTTGATCCAGCAGAGGGTCTTGAGGTTTCAGCTGCAAATGCTTGAGACACTTGTGCTCGTCTACCAAGGCTTAACGGCTTGCTGTATGAACGTGTCTGCGTGAAAACAGCTGTTGAGCGTGCTGGTAAGACTTCGGTGTCATCACCGCCAGCAATAACGACGGCAGAACTCACCTGAGCCAAGACTAGCCTTGTGAAAGCTTCTGCTGGAATGTGAGCAAACTTGGGTGTCAAGTTCAACATGTATGTGTTACAAGCGGCTGCTGTACCTCGCCACTTCCAGCATGCGTCTCTCAGTAAACGTGCATGATGCGCTGGTAGCTATGCAGTCTGAGAGAGAGAGTGTGTTTGCAGCTGGTCAAACCTGCGCTTGATCGTGTTGTCTGTTCGTGTGTTTGTCTTGGCTCAGCCCTCCCATGATTATGCCCTGCATTGTCCTAGGGCGGCCCCTACTGTTGGGGTTGTCGCATGCACATACCATCACTGGTTCAGGCCTTTTAGCCAGCATAGGCGGTATTGTCAGCTGCCTGTTTCTGGTAGGCGCATGCAGCGGTTTCTATAGTTTAGATTTGGTTCTCATCAGTTGCCAATTGTTCCAGGCCGTTTTGCTGGGGGCCAGCATGTTGCCAGGGCTAGTAGGGTCTGCACACATTGTGTTAGTGTGGCTGTTGCAGGTGAAATGCACATGATTTTTGAATGTCCAGCTCTCCACACACTTAAGGCAGCAGTATGCTCCTTTGTTTTCCATGAGGTCCATTTTTGCACAACGAGATCACATGCAAGTTTTCAAGTTTGTTCTAAGCTGTCTTGGTGTCTTCCAAATTTGACCTTTCCTTGATAGATTGGATCTCAGATACACGTTCCCAAGGATACACTGATTTGCAGAGCTTGGTAAAGTGCCTGGATCATAGAGATACTGTGTCAGATACAGCATGCAGTCAAGCAAAGGCTGTGTCAGGCTGCGCGATGCATTGAAACGCATGCATTGGAATGCATCTCGGAGGCTATATTTACAGTTATGTAGAAATGCCGAAGTCGAAAGCTGCTGAGAAACAAACGTAGCGGCTGTCAGGTCGAGGCTGACAGTCCTGACGGCCGGCCACGAGCGCAAGCACAACGCATGTAGAGCTGAAGTGAAGTGAAGTCGGAAGTTGTGTTAGTGGCTATATCAGAAGAATACGAAGCCCTCAGAATATGTGTGGAAGCTTGAGCGAAGACTCCACTCAGGCACAAGCAAATACTCGTCCACTCAGGCACAAGGCAAACAGGCTCGTGACCGGCGCGCTGAGGCTGTCTGTAGCTAGATATGCTGGCAGATATGCTGGCACAGAACCTTCGCAAAGTACTGGGGGCATTCCCCCGAAACGCCCAGGTCGAAAGCGGCATGGTTACCATTGCTTAAGCATCAGAAGCTGGCAAGGCACACTGTGCAGCAAATGCTAAAGCATCATGCGCAGCAATCTCATCATGTGCATGTGTAAGGCAGCGCTGTCATGAAGGCAACATAACCATGGAGCAATGTGCACTGCATGTGATGGTTACGGTTAGGATAGTAAAGGCTTTAGCAGAGTGATGGAGAACTCCATGTTCACAAGGGACCATCACAAGCATGTGCCATAATCCTGAAGCTGGTTGACGAGACCAGCGCGCCGCATGGGTGCTAAAGCCAGCTGTGCATCCGTAGACTTCAGGTTGGTGCTTGATGTGGTGGGCCATCCTGTCCAGCAGATAGTGTAGTGTATGAGATCCAGATTTGTTGTGTACTACAGTTCTACTAGACCATTCCCATGACCAGTACTGGAAGAAAAATACAAAGAATGAAAATGCAAAGAAAGGCAATGTGCAGCAGCATACAATAACATAAGACAAGATCCGTTCCTGCGACCGCGTATGCCATCAAGCAATCAGCACTGACCACACCCAAGTCACGAATAGCAGTAAACACTGAGGAGAACCACATACACACACCCAGCTGTCACAGTTAGTGACAGCCGGCACGACCGTGCAGCCAGGGCAGCAACTTTGGGTGGCAGTGGGGAGCAAAACTGCCCAGTCGCGATCAGTGAGCTAGTGTGTGAATGTAATGATCCTCAGCAAGTGCCGCCTCAAGGTCTGAGCTATCAATAAGTCATGAGAGCGACCCTCGGTCGGACCTTTGTCGGACATTTGTCAACGTTGTCCAGGGGGATGATAGTTCAAGGTCTGGCTGCTGTCAAAACAAAATAATGCCAAAATCACGGTAACTGTACGGAGTGTAAAAAGAGGGCAGGTAGGAAATCTGACTAGACAGTGAGAAAGGTGAAGGATGGCAATATAAAGACACAAACAGACAAAAAAATACCAGGGGTAGGGTGTCATGGTTGAGGGGGGGGGGAAGGTCAATGCGGGGCAAATGGCAGTACAACTTGGCTGCCAAATAATAAATGTACGCGGTGAGCCTCCAGTGTGAGTGGCGAGCTGTGAGTGGTGAGTTGCGAGTGCCGAGTGGTGAGTGTAGAGCGTCAAACGATGAGTGCTTCAGCATAAGACGATCTGCCAGTATGGCATGTGTGTATATGAGATCTGGGATTGGCTGTGCCACAACGTGAAAACATTAAGGAGCAGCCGTGATGGCATCCAGGGCATCGGCGGTCTGTTGGGAAATGTCATGTGGGTGTGTGCCATACAGCTCTGTGAACCTCCTGCACAGCTTGTGGAGCTTGGACATCATTTGTGTCACATCGTGTCCTTTGGAGTGCATGTAGTCGATGATGCCAGCCATCCGGAAGGTGAAATTGTTACGATCCATATGGATGATCATTCTGCGCAGCCTGTGGTACTGACTGGTGATGATGCCACACTTTGCTACTGAGCTGATGTTGGAGCTGGCATGGGGATTTTTGATGATGAACAGCCGGGACAGTGGAAGATGCTCCCTTTTGTCATACAGGACGGTGGTGAGCTGGCTGACGCTGCCAGCTTCACGCTGTATGCTGACATCCATGTAGTTGATGGAGTCACCTGAATCAACAGAAGTGACCAACAGAGTATACCTGGGGTATATGCCAGTGATCCTGGCGTGCTGAAAGTGCTGATCTATATACAGCAGATGGTGCAGGAATGGATTACTAATGCTGGCCAGGTCATCAATGTAGCGAGCAGTAAGCAGAAAAGCACATGCTATCTGATACAAGACTGTGCGCAGGAAGGCAAAAGCAACATCCAAGTACAATGCAGCCAGGCGCATGACGAAGCTGAGTTCATACATACTTAGGTAGCAGTTAGCCAAATGTGAAGCACAATTGGTTCCCATGGGTGTTCCATGAATTTGACGGCGAGTCTGGTCACCAAACCTGGCATACATGTTTGCAAGCAGGAACGAAAGCCAGACATCAATGGTGTGAATGTCAAAAATCATATACTTGCCACCATGACCAGTGCCTGACCTGGCCTGGTCAGTAGCAGGCATTTGATTCTGACATAGCCAAACAGCAGGCTTTGTTTGCCACACTTTGATGCCAGCGTGAGTACTGTGCTGAGGTAGCGCAAAAATGCAGACAACCAGTTTCATGATCTGAGCATGCATGTCTGTAGTCTCAATGTTGGTATAACCGTGCAAAGTCACATGAATCCAATGGGGGAGGTGCTGGGCTATGCTGTGCATACTGTATGTTCCAGACATGTGGTAAAGGTATGAGTTCAGGAGTGTTTTTCAGAACCCAGCTGCGGGCCGTCCATGCTGCAGAAATGCCCATGCTCTGTAGCTCTTCCCCAAACAGCTGGTCAATGTCAAGGCTAGGGGCATTGAACAGAATGTTGAGAAGCAAAGATACACGTTTAAACTCATATGAGATTTAGCAGAGCTAGAAATAAAGCGGGTGCCAACAGGGTCTTTGTGCATCTTATCAATGCCCTTGTAGTAAGGAATGTCCTGATTTCTCATATCTGGAGCAAAGCCATACCTAGACCCAAAATCATTGCTCTCATGTACTATGTCTGACTGTGTGCGGGGACTAATCTCAAAGACTGCATTAGCATCTAAATCTGTTTGCATCCTGTCAACATAGTCACGCTGACAGTTAAACATGATGGTGCCTGCTGCCTTGTCCATGCTGGTACACACCTTATCCCTAAGAAAAGCTCGCATCTCAATCTCGTCGCTCTGAGTGTAAGACAGGGGCGTCGCTGTTGAGCAGCAAAGGCCATCAGGTATGTTATTGACTGTGTCTATTATGCGTTGAATGACAAGAGCCTGCCATTCATTCATCCATTCAGTGTTCAGCGCCCTGTCAGCACTCTTCCTTGCAAAGTCCTTGACTGAGCTGGTCAAACTGGATATAATGTCCGTTTTGCTACTGGCATCCAAAACTGCAGATTCTATACTAGGCCTAAACTTAGCTCCCATGGCACAGAGCTGATGCAGTGAGCCCCTATCAGGCAAAACATGTGAGTCACTAGTCCTGAGGTGGCCTCCCTCCTTAAACCTATCACCTATAATGTGGCAGCCACAGGGCTGAGTGCGTATGCTAGCTAGTTCAGTGTCAGACAGGTGCGCATATCGTCTAGTGTTATGCCACTGCATACCAATAGGCTTTTCTTATTTGAATGCCACCAATGGTGTGCCGACCTTCTCCCTGTATTGCAAGGGAATGCTGGCCACAATGAGTGGATCATTCACAATGCTGCCAAGCCTAACCTCATCCAAACCTGGATGTGAAAACTTAAATACAAGAAGCTTCCTGTGTCTGCGTGATACATGGCTTTCATTGTGTCGGTGAACACATTCAACATGTGCTGTCACTGTTCCGATGACAAGCAAGGTCAAGTCTGTGGACCAGGTAGGTCCAGCCGGGGTCCTGGGCCCTACCCCGGGGGTACAGAGGGGTCTGAGCATGTTCAGCTGTTCAAGGGAGAAGTGTTGCATGGCGTATATGATCATGTTAAGTGTTTTGTTACTCATCTGTGACAAGTATTTGACAAGGGGGTGGTCTATGGGGAGGATGGCAGGGGGGGGGGGTTTGGTCTAGTCTCTGAATTTCTGTGAGTAAGGTGTGTGCAGTGCGTGCATATGAGGAGTTCCTGAGTGCACCTGGCATGGCAATTGAGCCATGCATCGCCCCAGGGGCAGTAGAGGTAGAAGGCCCCGCCAACGGCCCGTCAGAATGAGGCTGCTGTGCCATAATGGCTCTGCGTTGTGCCTTTTGCTGTTGATGTCTGAAGAAGTTGACCCGACGCTTGACAGGCCTTTCATTCCTAACATTGAAGCCTCTTGTCTCCAATGTTTTCAAGGTGTTGATCCAGAAAGCCTCCCTGTCTTTGAACCTGCGTGCAAACTCCTTAGCGGAACAGGTATTGGGGTCATAAGGGCAGACTTCAATAGGGAACACAGCATAGTCTTTCAGACCCTGCCCCCCCCCATATGCGATACATCAAATGTGCCTTCTGAAATGTACTCCTACCCCCAGAGGGACGTCTGAGGTATGACCGCGCACTGCTTATGTGTGAATGAAAACGCTGTAATGCAGACAGATGTGTAAGGCCAACATACATGCGATCATCATGTCTATAGCCAGATGCATCATCTTTGCAATTATATATGACATACACCACCCCTTTCTGATCA
>JAABUO010004550.1_pt1 | contig 16333 bp, 19 predicted proteins | sample 5559291 | NCBI WGS metagenome assembly JAABUO01 (sample SAMN10711878, study PRJNA513372) | rock metagenome | isolation source: Antarctica rocks | place: Antarctica: Victoria Land, Finger Mt sud
CGACGGCCGGTGTTGATTGAGGGTGACCAGAAGAGATGGCCTCAGGGCGAACGTCACCAATTGGCTTCTCGCCAGCTGGAACCAGGGGGTCTACAGCAGCCTCTCCGTTGGTGTGGGTCGCCTCGGTCATGGTGCGGGCTTCTTCGCTGACGGGGGCGCTGTCGGTGGTCTCCTTGGGAACGGCTGGCACGGCCTCAGCGGCTTCGGGGGGTGGCTTACCATTCTGAGCACGGCTTGGTTTACGGAACAGGCCGCCGAGTTTCGAGGATGCGGACTTCTTGCCCTCGCCGTCAGTGGCCTCACCGTCAGAAATGGCTCCAGCCTTCTTCTCCTTCTTGGTCCCTAGAGTGCTGAAGAATGATTGGCGACGGCTGTTCCTTCCATTGTCTGGAGTAGTGGCAGCGGTGATTGGAGATGCTAGCGGCGAGGTGACAGGAGCAAAAGTCTCGGTGGTCGTAGCAGCAGTAGGTGCAGGAGTCTCACTAGTGGTGGTAGCGGCGGACGAAGCCCCAGTCTCTGCTTTTTCTTCGGCCTTGATTTCCTTCTTCTCCTAATTTGGGTAAGTAATTGGTCTTAACGGGGCTTTATTTCTCGACTCACCTCATGCTGTACTTCCTTTTGCTTCATGAAGCCAAAAATACCGCCTTTCGTTGCTGACGGAGAGACATTCTGTTTCGCGGCTGGCGTGGAGGCGGATGTGGTATCGAGCTTATCCAATGTAGTCACTGGAGCGGTCTCGATGGGTTGAGAAGCAGTGTTGACTGGATCCTCAAGCTGGGGTGCTGTGGTAGACATAGAAGTCGGCTCCGCATCCTTGGTTGGGATAATTGGGGCGGTTTCCTCCTTGGTAGGGGCTCGTAATATCCTTTTTGCCGAAGAAGCTACCAAAGATGGAGTTCCTCTTATTTGGCCTGGGAGCATTGTCACGAGTGGAAGTTGCTACAGTTGGCCTGGTCTCGCCAGCTACAGTACCAGCAGATGGCTCGACTGCAGCGGTTGTAGCGTTCTCTATTGAAGTGGTATCTGCGGCGCCAGCAAATGTGACACCCTCAACGGGCACGACAGGCTCGGCAATAACACGGCTTGCTATAAGGAATTAGTACGAGTATCAGATCTGCTTGGACAAGAGAGATGCTTACCAATAGCAGCAGCATCCAACGGCGCACCCTCGTGCTTGAGCTCCTTCTTCACTTCTTTCTCTGCTCTTTTCTCTACCTTTTCTTCTTGTTTGACCTCTTCCTTTACAGCTTTTTCTTCAGCCCTCTCTTCCTTCTTCTCCTCTTTCTTGATATCATGTTCTTCTTTCTTTCCCATGAGGGTTCCGAAGATGCTGTTGCGCTTACGCGATTGGGAGCGGCTCTTCTTTTCTGCTGGGGTTGCGATTGTGGGTGCCGGCTTGGTCTCCTCGGTAGCAGGGCCATTTGCAGTCACAGCAGTGCTAGCAACTGGCTCCTCGCGGAGTCTACCTTCCATACTCTTCTTCGGTTTCGACATAGACCTTGAGGCAGCAGCAGGGGCACCGGCTAGGGCACCGGCTCCGCCTATAGATGATGTAAGTATATGCTTCATAGTAAATGTGGATCTGACCTACCAAGCTTCTCAAGCGAGCTCTTGTACGCGGTACTACTCACGATACCCTCACGGGCTCCCTTCGCCTCACTTGCTCTAGTCTCGACTGCTGCAATCCATGCATCACGGTCTGCGCGGCTCTGCGCTTGGAAAGTGTGCTTGTGTCCGTGGAGTTTAAATGAGAAGTCATTGAAGTCCACCTTGCTCACATCGGAGATATCGGCCTAGCAAACCAGGGTCCCATCAGCAATGACCCAAGACATTTTCAATTATGGGTGAGTACGAACCAAGTTCAGCATCCCAGCTGGCTGAGGCCTATCTTCAGCACGCTTGGCGAAGAACAAGAGACCCTTTCCGGTTTGAGTAGCATGAGCAGCATTGGGATGTGCAACGTCGGACTTCTCGTTGGACACATATCCTAAGAGATGCTTATGTTCTACGGGCTCATCGCTAAACCAAAAGAACTTCTTGGAGAAGATTAGACTCCTGGTTACGGATATCCTGTCAGTCTCAAAGATTTATAGTTGGCGGCGAGTTTCTTACTTAACGAGACCCGGAGCTTTGTAGCCCAACACACCCTCAGTCGTTGGTTGAGTGTCGACGGTAGCAGCGGTCGTAGCAGCAGTCGAGTCCGCCATGGGAGCTTCAGTCATCGAGGCAGTAATAGGGGCATCGGTAAACTCATTCAACTCTGGTCGACTCTCCGGGTTCAATGCACTTGTCTCGGTTGGTCGTACGGGGTCGGCTGAGGCCTCGGGGGCAGTGGTATTTATTGGTTGAGTGGCAGCAGGGTCGACTGCTGGAGTCTCCATAACAGCTGGATGGACTGCAGACATTCCGCAATCAAAGACGGTTGAATATTCTTGGACCGAAGCGTTTAGAGAAAAGTACGACGACTGTTATATGAATTCGCGTTTGTTAGTTAGAGTAAACAAAGCCCAAGCTCTTGTACTTATTAAGTCGCAAGATCAAGCTCCTCTAACGTAGATGGCAATGCCAGTAAGGAAGAGAATGTCAAGAGCAAAGAACTGTTCTTGAAGCTTTCAAGGAAAGAGGTGATGACAAGGAGGTTGCGTTTCAGGGAAATTTTTATGAGATGAAGGGAGAGACACACTAGTGCTTGAAGCAATATCGGGAATAGTCGTGCCCGACCTCCTTACTCGCCGCCAGGGCCGCTTAGCGTAACTCGGTAATTTGGAGGGGCAATCAGAAGGTGCAAGCTTCAAATTTTTCTACTGTGTATATATGTATACGATTTTCGATTCGCACGACATTTGCTGAGGTTGTACGGTAGATATCGGCTTCTTATGAAGCGGGGAAAGAATTTAAAACATTTGATTACGAAGTATTAAATCACTATACGAGTATCGCGCCGTCGTTTCCTGCCTATCGCAGCCAATTGCATATCACCCTATAAGATGGCCCAAACATGTCGCATGACCTATACTCCGTGTTTGGCCTACGCTGCCCCATCATCGCGTGCATGCGACACCTTCAACGACACTGCGAGCATGTGAGGAAGGCCGCATACCTTAATACCACGCAGATAGTGAATAAGCAGCTAACGCTAACCTGACTGTCAAAAACGCAGGTAAAGCGAGATCGACGATAAAGTGTCCGGCTGGTCCCCAAGACGTCGTAATGGCCTACCTGCTCAGGACAGATCTGACACCGTTGGTTGCGATAAACACTTCCATGTTAAAATCTCTATTTGGCCAACCGCCATGTCCACCTTAGATAATCGTTTTATGTAGATTCTGCCGAGTTCCCAGACCTGGCCAAGCGCATTTGAACCCTGTCCTTGGGAAACCAATTGTGTGGTCGTTGGAAATGTGCCAGGACAGTGAAATGTAGGTATATGCCTTTTGATAGGAGCGTTTGGTGTATCAGGCTTTCTTGGTCTCTAAGCATCTCTATTATACTGGGATTCCCAGGCCAAAGAAGCCAGACTAGTTGATGATTGTGAGGAGAGATATATAGCTATATCGAAGCTCTAGATCAAGAGACGGCGGGTTTCCACAAATGTATTCGACAGCATGTATTCCCTCCAAAGCTCGACGGAGAAACTGTATCTTACTTAAGATTTGGGGGCAAGAGAAGTAATTTCGTCGCGATACCTGACACTATCCGTAACAGTCTAGTAATACCTCTTCTTGATTGAAAATTGTTTGATGCCGATAACTTTATGTCTTATAGTATATAAAGAATCACCCACTCGTGAGCAACATATACTTGGTAATAGCGTTCATCCTCTCGCTTGTAAGCTTGAGACTTATCTTTAACAGCTCTTGCGCAATGTCTGGCTGATTCTTCTGCAAATCCTGCCATTTCTCTTCATCAAGCATCCAGACTACACAATCTCGGTCTGCTGAGGTAGTGGACGTTCTTTGGGTGCCCGAGAAAAAGGGGAGCTCGCCGCATGTTGTGCCGGCAACGATCAACTCTGTGAATTTACCCTGCGGTAACACATACTCCGCTTTCAAAATGCCACTTTCGAGCAAGTAAAAGCCATCGGGAGGTTCGCCACGCCTATAGAGAACCGTACCAGACTTGAAGGTTTTTCGAGCGAAGAATGGTACTGTGCGATACCAAAAATCTTCTGATTTCTCTGATACAGTGGAAAATGTCTGCAAGATCAGCTGCAACGGTTGCTTATAACCCTGCCACCTTGACAGAGGTACGGATTCCTGTTCACCTAGTGTTGTCGTAGCTACTCGCTGCAAATGATGCCTTCTTGGAGAGCTGAACATCGTTTCTGAGGAGAAGGCTGTGACTGTCTCTTTTGGAATGTCTGGAAAGTGGTTAATAGATGTAATGATTAATTTAATTAGCCACTCACTCATGATGGAACTTGTCTCTGGTTCTGATAACGCATCCCTCTGGTGATAGAATGTTTTCAGGAGCTCGTTCTCACAGTCTTCTAGAGCTGAGTTGAGAGTCTCAAAATAAGTGACTCCGTTGACTGCGTCGAAAAGTCCTGCATTCTGAAGACTTCTGCCGATATCTCCATCCATGGTAATGCCACAGACAATAAGATGGACATGATCTTCACTTAACATCCTCCCAATGCGTGTAAAAGCTTCTGTTGCCGAATAATCCACTCCGTCCACATTATACAGGTCGAGCACTAAGAAGCGAATCGGAAGATTTTGAGATCTATCCAGTAACAAGGCCCGAATTTGCTTTTCTACTCCCACAATGGTGCCAAAGAACAAATACCCAGCTAGCTTCATGACGTGTATCTGCTGCCCTGCCTCTTGCAGGAATCGATGGTGAATTGGATGTCTTCGGACTGTCGAATTTGCGACATTCCCAGGCAGTGATCCTCGTATGGCCGAAATCTGGGATGTTTGGAGAACGAAGCTGACGCAAGCCAGGAGAATGCCTACAAGGATACCGATAACGAAATCCCAAGCTCCCATTGTAACGACAATAATCACAATCTGTAGATAGTCAGATGGTAAGTCAGGTATAAATGATAGAGAGTCGTTACAGTAAGATACTCCAACCGATGGACTCTACGCAAAGGGTCTACCAAGCCTTCGCCCATCAAGGAAAACCCAAGGTAGAAGATGAGTGCGCCCACAACCATGATAGGGATGTAGCCTATTATTACAGGACCAGTTACAAGAATACCGAACGTAGCTAAGGCGAGCATAACGCCTGCAACACGGCTGTTTCCACCACTTCCAACGAAGAGCACGGTATTGGTGTAAACAAGATAGTTCTGTAGCGAAGTGAGCACGAAGATCAAAGCGAAAGAACGCAAGTTGGAAGATTACCTGTATACTCCCACAGAATCCCGAAAGAGCATTTGACCATCCATGGGCCCGGAGCTCGCGGTCGATATCTACATTATCTTCGCCTAGTGATAGGCCTAACGCGGGAACGTTGATAGGCACATGAAGTACCCCAAAGAAGGTCAAAGCCAGCATTGCGGGTATCGTGGATCCAAGTGCTGTCCAATCGACAGCTCGGAAATCTGCTACTCGTGAGCTACAAGTTGACGTGTATAATATGGTGCTAACACTTACCGTAGAGCGAATAGAAGTGGTAGAATGGTACGTCTGCTTCAGGTGCATTGAAAACCCAGCCCTTAGCCCGAAGCTCGGGCAATTTGAGGTCTGGGATCGCAGCGACAAAGAAATAGAAAATTGCAATTATCGACAAGAAATAAGTAGCGTCGGTCAGGGAATGCTTAACCCAACGTTTGACAACCAGAAGAACGACGGCAAGAACTAAGGGTATCATCCAAAGGAAAATCGTATCAATCTCGAAGAGTTTCCGCAAAGTCACCAGATTGTACTCCAGGTTGCCGTCAATCCTTGCAGAAACCTCGAGACCGGTTGCCACAAGAAACCAACCTACGCCACCAATGCAACCCATCAATATATGCGAAGGGAAAAAGCCGATCAGAGCGCCAAGGTTGCATTTGCCCATGAGATAAAAGACAGCGCCTGTAAGAACAGAGCTTAGGGAGTAAGAGAGGATGGTGGTCGCAAGGACCGCCTGTGGATTCTCTTCACCTATCCGAGCAAGGATGGTGAAAGCCATCTTATGAAAGAACGGGACGACCTCAATCTGCTTAGGGTTAGCCGGATGTCAGGGCGATCTTCATGGTAAGAGTTACCATCTCTGAGCCTATGCCTCCCTTGAAGACACTACCGCCACAGGAGTATACAAGTTGGGACACAATGCAGCTCACGTAGAACATAGAGATGCCATCGGGTCCAAGACTAGCAAAAATTGGCTGACCCAGAGGAAATAGAATCATCCCTACACGCTATAAGCATGGCGGGAAAAAAGCGCCCTCGAAGAATACGCTTACCGTAAGACAATGCATCGAGAACATTCAGCAGTAGTCCTAGTATCACAGGAGGTACGTAACTAGCCGGCCGGCGTAGTCCACGTTCCACACAGGCTTTTCGATCCCAAGACTTGGGATCGGTGACCTTTCTGATAAGATGTGCTCTGTGATCTATTGAGCGACCGAGTCTCCTTCGGATATGTCTTATACGGCCCTTGACACCCTCGCCTTGACTTTCTAGGTCCGGTGTCGAACCATATTGATTAATCTTATCTGAGCCATAGGCTACTTTCCTAAGCAGTAAAGCTGTCTGTTCATCTGGTTGCGATATTATACCCTCACGTACGGTCACAGGTTGCATACCAGACTGGCCGACCATACCATCCTCGCGGGTCTGGTTCGGTGGAATTTTCACGATCTCGGTAAGAGCAGAGATCCCACGTGGCATCCGAGATGACGATGCTGAGTCTGGCGTTGTAGGTTCGGAAACCTCCTCGATGACGCCGGGCCGGGATGAGCCGGTCGACTCATGCCGACTCTGATCATCATGCTCCGTACGCCCAGCAAAGTATGAGTCGGTCTGGGAAGATTTTTGATTTGTGGCGGAGCTTGTGTGATGCCGAGCAGGTGAATGGCTACTTTGTAAAGATGCAACATCCGAGAGTGCCCAATACGCGAGTTCCGCCGTATCTTCACGCACACCTTCGGAAGCGTCTTGTGTCATCTCAGCTGGAGCTGTAAGTCAAGTCAGCGAAGTTAGCGGATTGTAGCTAGGATGACATACTAGGTTGGTCATGGAAGGACCGGTGGAAGTAAGACCTAGCGGGCGTCTTCTGGTTCATTGAGGAGGAAAACGAGAGCCGCGATATGGAAGATCCTGCTCGAGGGCGAAGTGTACCGTGTGCATTACCCTCAATGTCTCGAGCCCCGTCATTGTCGTTGAGATCCCTAGTGGGAGAGGCTCGCCCATGGTGGAGTACGTGTGACAGACGAGAGTTGCTTCGATTGCTGGCACCTTGAGGAGCCGACATCTTCGAGTGCAACAATGATCCTCCGCACTACCGCAAATGTACTCGACGGCCAACGAGGGTTTTCAGTCACGGGTATCTGGAAGCATCATTTAAACGGTCCAACTGGTCAATGATTACATATGACGGTTGAAGGTGAGCAAGCATGTGGGAGTAGCGCTCGAAAACCACAGGGTGTACAAGAAGACAAAAAAGCAAACATATGTACAGGAATTGCAGAAAACGAACGAAGACCTTATGAACAGGCAAAACCAAGAGAGAATAGAAAAGAAATTATATCTTAGCGCTCTCCCTCGCATGTTGTACTGGTGGGGCAAAAGCCAAGCCAAGCTTAGTGTTGAAACTAGTGCCATTAAGGTTATTTAAAGTTTCCTTAGCAGCTTCTTTCGTGCTGATGGCAGATAAGACGAACACGGGCCGAAGACTTTCAAGTATCAAGGAGATGAAGGCAGGAATCATCCACACCCACCCACCAACCGACTGTCATTCTTCTATGCTCGCAATTGCATGTATGTAGGCGCCATAGTATGAAGATCTCATTTCTCTGCTCCGAATGGACCGAAAGACCCCTTGGATTACGCCATTTTCGCAAGTTACCCCGCAAAAACCGGATCTGTCAGGAAGATTTCCCCTGGTAATTTTCAGCAGTTCCACAGCTCTGACTTGCCCTTTACGATGTCTTCTCATCTGGTGGTATGTTCAAAATGGTCCACGCTCAGTGTCTGACTACCTCTCGAACTGACTACAGCCCTTTATTAATAGGTGACAGCCAGTGCAACTTCAATGGCTTCAACACGGACACTCGGCACTTGGACGCAAGCTCGACTAACTTTGAGGGAGTTCCAGGAGTTCTATTGGAGCTCCATCTTGACATGGGCTGCACGAGATGCTGTCAGAATAGCCGAATCTGCGCCAAATGCCGCTAGTACATACAGAAAGTGACATGGTCCGGCTAACGGCATTCGAATGTCTTCACTTGTCGGCCCTCCGGTGGCAACCATTGGTGATGTAGACTAATCCGGGGGAAGTCTGATGATTTCTTGGTTCAGCTCAACTTTTGCAGGTACCCCTGAGCAATTAGTCGCTCGACATCGCCTTTTCTCACGAAGAATTGGCTATTCTTCGTCAAAGTGATGGCTCTGTGTGTTTGAAGTCAGTATCAATATATACGCAGAGCAAAGTTGCATGGTAGTACCCGTATTCAGTCTGGATTTCCCCTGCATCCTTCAACACCCGTACATCGATGAATAGATCCCGCGGAGGATCCAGACTCCCTGTCAAATCAATATCCGTCCACGGCCCCTTGTATGCGGCAAGCATATCACCGTACTGTCTCACATACTCCTCCTCCTCAGGACTTAACGAGCTCTGATTCCCCGCTTCCGAGCCAAGGCCGGCTCTTTCTCCTCCACCTAATCCTCCGGCCTGCTGATGTTGCTCAATGTCTACTATATCGTTGCCATTCCAGCACATCTCCTCCAGCTTGTCTGAACGTACCCTATGGTAGGCGAGCAAGCATCGTTTATTGCGACGCATGCAGAGGTGATTGACAAGAACAGAACAGGCCGTAGCTGGCTCAGCAGAAGGATTGAAAGAGCCTTCAAATGGGGCAAGAATATTCGAGACGTCTTTATCCAGATCGCGGATCTCGCGCGTCATTGCTCGAACAATTTCGGTCTGATAGGGTGGCAGATGTGCCAATGCTTGAGTCCTTTTGGCATGTTGTACCTATGTACCAGTCAGTTTTCTCAGGACCGATATACATTCGGTAATAAATGAGCATACCAATTTATAGCCTAGATCTCCATACATTTGTCCTTGGTAAGGCCCTCCTTATGCTGAAAGAACAGCATGTGATAACAACGTAATTAATTGTAGTGATCAGAGAATGAAGGTGAGGTAAATGGGTTGTAGGCCCCGATGCCATGCCCTACTTGGATTACCTTAGTACGCCATCCGCTTTTAGGTGTAATTTATAATAGCGTTGTATTGAACTAGTACAACAATTACATTCGCATAGAGACGAGGGCGCTGCTAGTTGTCTTCCATCCTATTCACGAGTATCTTGTTGCAGATCTGACAGAATACCTTATTGTCCCTTCGCAAACAATGTTACACGCTGCTGAGCTTTCCTGCAATCACCCGCCCGTCACAGGGACTTTTTCATAAGATTGTCTACCGAACACAGGGGGCCTCTATACGAGACTATGTCTCCACCATTACTATGTTGTCTGTAAAGTTTGCAAGTACGGACCATCGCGAGTTATCACTTTCTTGGGTACAGCACCTATCTAATGACGACGTGCCTAAGAATACACATTTCCTCCTTGTGGGTATTTGCCTGAGAAAGCCCGGTCGCAAGAGTAATGAGATGCCAATCCGAAGTTTAGGGCGATGAAGAGCCCATAAGAGACAGTAGTCGAGTGATCTAGCCAGATGGCAGAAAATATCGCATGGAGAAAATGTAATCTGTCGAATGCGAGAAGAATTCTCCAAGATTGGATCCGTCTATCCAAACATGATCGAAACCCTTCCTCCAATATTTTGCATAACTTTCGGGCTTATCTATTATTGTGCATGCCCATGAAATCATCGAAATCATCGAGATTTCCATCACTTGGACCAGGGTGGCCTTCAAAATGCCACTGATCACTTTCTGAATGAAGTCGCAGCCCGTCTTGATGGTTGCTTATCTGTGAGACAGTGCCAAATAATCTTGCTTGATCTTCATCGTCCTGAACCTGTTGTTCTGCCATGAGATCGTTCTGGTGCCCCGGGAATTCATTGTCATAAGCTAGCAACAAAGGATCTACTTGAGAATCGTTCATCGCTGCAGAGCCATCGTCGAACATTGGCTGCTCTAGTAGAGCGTAATGATGAATGCCTGGAAGGCCGACGAGAGGTTGTGCAGTACCATACTGCATGTTTGGCGTCTCTGTTTTGCGGATCACGACATCCTCCACGTTAGACCCCATCGAACTCGGGTAGGTGTTCGTTTGGTAGTACTGGTTATAAAGAGCATTGACATCGATCTGCTTTGGGAGAGGCTTGCCGGGGTTTGTGAACTGGTAAGATGACATCTTCTGCCCTAGATTAACATCTAATCCTCTCATGCCAAGATCTTCAAGCGATGTGTTGCTTGAAGGATAGCCGATATCCTGGTTAGGATGCTTGTTTCTCTTCGTTCTGGACCTCCTTCCGCTCTTTGGTCGCCACTCGTAGTCAGCATCGTCGAGATCACTTGGCTCTTCTTCAATATCTTCCGAGGCCCCTTTTCGCTTTCTCCCAGGATTCTGAGCCTTACTGGGGGAGAATTTATAGCCTGGGTGCGCTTTTGCATGGTTGTCTCGCTCAACCCTTGCGTATTCATTATATCTGTCTCTTATCTCAGGCGGCTCCATTGGCCAGCTCTCCCCTGACACAGACGAAACAACTTGATGATTGTTTTGTAGGCACCATATTTTTGTTCTTTCTGCGTATGCTGATCGGTACAACATGAACGAGTTCATAGGTCGGGTTACGTAGCCCTTTCGGTGTTCCACCTCCCTTCGTCTGGTATCTGCTGAACGGTTCACCCATTCATGCATGTCCTTGACCGGTACGTCGTCCATGTTCTTAGTCAATTCACTCAGGGGAGCGTCGATTTTTGGAATCTTTGCCTTTTCGCCCTTGTTTTTCGTTGTTCTTTTAGCTTTTGGAGTGTTGGAAGAGCGCGATCTTTCTTGGCTGTTTCCTCTTACGGATGGGGTTGGCCCATTTGGTGCTACAAGTCGTCCGTTCCTTGCCACTCGGGTTACCCCACTACCTTGATCGGAAGTCAATGGCGTAGGAATACCATATGTGTAATAACCCTGGTCAGAATAGGGCTGCTGGGATGTGCGTATCAGCAACGTCACTTGGTTTCGCTTCAACAATTGACTTACAGCTTGTTGCGGAGGAGTATGACCATACATTGGACTGCCGTACCCAAGGCTCAGATCCTGCTGATCAGAATAGGCTGGCTGGTAGTGGCTTCTTCCGTACTGATCGACCAAATGGCTTGGTTCAGGTGAGCTGATTGTGGTATTAGAGCCCGATGGAAAGTAAGCGCCACGCTCCAGTGAGTATTGATCTGGGTGATATTGCATGGCAGCATTGTGTTGCATCAGACTGTTGAAACCATGCTGAAGCTCTCTGCTTTCCGATAAAGGAGATGATGGAGCCCCGTGTTTGCCCATAGCTGATGAGGACATGTCCATCTTACCAGAGTAGCTGGTATCGCAGAAGGTTTGAACCTTGGAGGAGAATATATCTGGCTATATGAGAGCGCTTATTGGGTTAATAGGTGCCTCCTAAAACTTTAATCAAGGCAACCGTTTAAGCCTACTGTGGAGCCACACTCTAGTCTTTTCACAAACAATTTTCAGAAGCAGCAAAGAGATTGGCGTTACATGCAGAGGATAGCAAGCCGACTAGCGTACGCTGAGTAGCTCTATCAGGACTAGAAGCCTGAGACCTGTACAGCAAGCAAGACCTACTTGGGCTCGCCGATGTGGTAAAATTTTGCCGTTCCTGACAGGCTTCTAGAAAGACTGCAAGGGGGAGGATGGGCTCGCTATGTTGTTGATAGTTCACCTGAACTCGCGTGTCAGATTTATGAAGCCTGGAAGGATGGAGATGGTTTGCCTTTTTCTTTGGTGTAAGTGCAGACCATCCCGACAGAACATGAGACGAACCTATTGCGGCTACTTACCTGCAGTCCGCATTTGAGTCAGCTCCATCAGTTTCCGGAAAGTGAAATAAGGCAAGCAGCTCCAGGTCCCCAAGTACTGTCCGCAATTTACGCTTGTGGAAGTAACGCAAGTCCCAATACGGCCACAGCCGGCGATACTATTCTTTGTTTAAGGTTATCTGCCAAACACTTATGAGCCAAAAGCTCAGAGACACGGCGAAGGGACAGCTGATAGAGTATCCAAAAATTATCAACAGCGAGACGGTATTGGGTGGAACTTGTTAAAGTATTAAGAGATGCTGACGGACTCCTGCTATTCTTAAGGAGCCGTCTAAACTAAAGTCACATTACCTGATCTATCCGTCAGGGAATTATAGTCCATATTCCAGTGCCTTGGAGCATGCAATTGGACTGGTTTTACTTGACTGATTTGTCCAACAGTCTGAACACCTCATTGCATGCAGCGGTGAAAAGACGACCGCCATGGTGGTTCTAGTGTGCCCCATGATGAACGCGGAGACGGGGGCATGCTCTGCTAGTGTGACGCTAATCGTTCAAACTGTCTTACTCAGAGTCGTGGTATTACAGGGCTAGGTATAAATTCAGATGGTCACGACTGCTACAGCTGATCCCACCCGTTCGCAGATCGTCAGAGCATTAAATGGCCAAGATAAGCCCTGGGGTTTCTTGGCCTGGCAGACACTGCACGCAGCTTGGTTACACATACGGTTAGAGACTTAGCATGACCCGTAATCTTAGCGAGCAATTTCACATTCCTCGCGTCTTGATCCGGGTGCTCCCAATCTCTGAGGCGCCGAACACGACTCAGGAAGCAAGCCGATACGCTCCTGTAGCCGCAATAACCCCAGTGGTAAATAGGGCGTACGGAGATTTTATCCTTGCAAACGCAGTTTTGCGAACGGGACGACTTCAGACGGATAGATGCATTATCGGCCCAGTGGTTTGGGAAAAGCGCCACGCTGTTTGAACGTCATGCGCGGACAGAATGAGCACCTCCAGCAGGTCATCTCCTCGGCAGGCCCGAGTCTGGTATATTTTGAAGAGCTGATAGATGTTTATCTCGATATGTTAGATTTTGCTGAACTATGGTAGCGACCTGGAGAAGTTACCTGAAGTAGAAACAAGTATTACGGATCATGAGAAGCCGTTTCCAAGCTCAAAGTTGATCTTGACAGCTGCTCGGGCCTTTGGCCAGGCTGATATGTCACTGCTCCCAAGCATTCTGAATGGCTAGTATTACCGAAGGTACTAACAAGGAATGCAGACTTCATGAAAGTGGCGAAAGCGTCAATACTGTACAGCTACTTGCTCGGAGCCTCATAAAACAAAACCTATGTTATCAGAATACCATTTTTGTTTCTTCGAATTAGATCTGAGCTCTCAATGCCCTCGGTGTTTTCTCTTCATTACTTGCTGTTCACGCCTTGAGTTGCCCACAAGACAAGTCGACTTAGGGTATGGAGTGATTCCGCTCTCCGAGCCATGGAAGTGCTTACGTCGCTCCGGACTGAGGTCTAAATTTGCATCTCTTTCCGTTGCTGAGTAATATGGAGAAGCAGCTTCACTCCACTGTGGCTGTAATACAAGGATCTAAGATTCAATGAATGAGCGACAGTGCCCGAGCGGAACCTTGGTTACTGCGCGACATTCGCTGAAGGAATGCTGCGACGTTCAATCTGAGAGTATCGATACTCGTATCTCTGGTTGAAGTCGGACATACTACGCAAAACGGTCGGCAGACCGGTTTCTGTAGTTTGAAGTCAATTATTTTCATGGCTCTCAGCCGCCCTGAGATCACAGTGGCCAGTAGGTATCCGTATACCAGAGGTTAAAGTCCCTCGGAGGCAAATTCTTTAAATCACAATATCACAGATGAAGTTGTTCGAAGCCCAGTGCAGCCAGCTGACTACCCGAATCTCCCAAAACAAAGATTTCCCACCGATAAACTTGACGTAGTTTGATTGGCATGTGATGACTTTCAAATCCCTACAGGGTTAAACATTTCCGAGCCCTAAGTGAGAAAGGCTTTTGGAATATAGGTTGAGGATGCGCACAGTCAAGACAGACCCTTGTAACTTAAATTCGCATATTTAACACGCAGGGATACCTTTCGCTTTCGCTTTCCCGCCGTGGTGCTGCGGAGATCTATGCGGCCCGAAGCCGCACAGCCTATGACGCCGATGTTCGACAGGGATTCGCTGAGCTGGCTCGGCTAGCGATGGGGAATTGTAGCAGCTCTTCGAGTTTCAACACTTCAACACTCCACCTCCCTGTTGTCCTCTTCAGAAACCTCTCTTTCTTCAGAACTCTTTAATTTCTATCCATATTTTGCGACATCAACTAATGAAATCTCCCAGTGGAGGCTCTTCCATAAACTCGTATTGATCATTGTATGCCCCCAAGCCTTGTCTCTGACAGTCGCAAGGTCTACAAGATCACCACCAAGATTTGTGGACAATCTCACCCTCACGAGCTAGCTTCCGAGTAATTTCGTCGACGTTGGCTGTCAAACTCAATTGAAAATTTTGACCTATATTGTGGTCCACCATGGCAGCGCAAGCAGCCCTCGTCGCTGAGACGATAATTGGCATGAAACGAGCCATTTCAGATCAGCAATACTGTAAGTATCTATGGAAGAACTATCTTGACAAACTGCAGCTAATAGTCACCTCTGTAGCGTCCGATTCTGACGAAGTATATCTACAACCCACCAACCGCGGCAACAAGCTGAAGCGCAAAGCGCAATCGGCCGGGCTTGATGGTCCTAGCAGCTACAAGAGGGTGAGGAATCGGCGCGCAGATTGAGTTATCATGACCTTTACTGAAAGCTAAAGCAGAAGATTGAGCACGCCGGCTATCATCGGTCAATAATCAAGCGGAACCCGAAGCGCTATGATGAAGACGGCGAAGAGCTCGACGATGAAGACAACGATTCACAAGCAGATGCTGAGGCAGCATCGGAAAACCCGTATTCTGATATTAAGCTAGACGGTGAGTAGACCTTGGGTTCTGCCCGCTTTATAGTTCTTTGAATGATGAGTTTCCTTGACAGAGCTTCTTGCGCCTCTAACCTCCGCCGCGGATTTGCCCAACCATCCTTCGCTATCGATCCATTACACGTGCACTACCTTGAGTGACATGGTCCAGCAAGCTTGCGAGATGGTACATCGAGAGAGAAAGACGCTTTGGAGCTTCAAGCACCTATTGACAAAGCTACGAGGGGACGATACCTGGATTCCTTGTGGGGCCTTGGATGACATTGAGGTTGACTTGACCATCTTTGGGACGGAGAATCTCTTCGATTTTGATGAAATTGCTGCAAACGGAGGCAAAAAGCTGGACTCTGAGCTAACAGCGGGCAATGGCAAGGCGTCAACGCATGCTCAGAATGGTCCTGCATTTGATTCAGAGTCCGCATTCGCACGCGACGTTGACGACACTTCCCCAATCATGACCCAAAAGGAGTACGACGCAATTGCTCCTATCGCACATGGCGATATCAGAATGGACGAACACCCTGATTGGGGTGTTACGGAAACAGACGAAGACGAAATCTTAGATAAAACCCCCACCACTGCTGAAATCAACGCCGCGGTTATTTCAGAGTTGAAGAACGCGATCAATACAATATACAAAGATGACACATCAATGTCCGGACCGCAGGATAAAGATTTAACCGCAGGCGAAGAGACGCCTAGCATCACCAAGGACGCGGGGAAAGCTAGCGACATCAACCAGGCTACAGCATCAGAGGTTAGCCAGCAAGAGCAGACTGCGAGTCTTGCAAATTCAGAAGCCCAACTTCCAGCTACGGAAGCAAACAAACCCATCGCGACCAAAGACACTACAGAGGATCAGGCGATTGCCAACCATTCACCACCAGACCCCAATATTGTCTCCAAGGCCACTGCGACTGCGGACGACAACAAAAACACCGCCACATCCGACTGCCCCACCAAACTCGACGATCCCAAAGATGTCATCCCCACCCGCTCCGCCTCCCTCTCCTCAACCTCCCACCCACCCCCCCACCGCATGCTCACCCGCGCCCAAGCCGCCGCCTCCACCCCCTCCGCGCACGACACTCCAGCTCCTCGCCCCCCCTCCCCTCCTCCCTTCATCCACCCCCTCTACCTCCCGCCCGCCTCCGCCCCCCCTTCTCGCGACCTCGGCCTCCCGGACTCCGAAGCCGAAGAA
>JAABUO010004551.1_pt1 | contig 16332 bp, 22 predicted proteins | sample 5559291 | NCBI WGS metagenome assembly JAABUO01 (sample SAMN10711878, study PRJNA513372) | rock metagenome | isolation source: Antarctica rocks | place: Antarctica: Victoria Land, Finger Mt sud
AAAAGCATGCATGAAGGGAATCATGCCTTCCCTCAGATCATGCCTTGAGAAACTGAAAGCCGTCATGCACTGTGTAACGTGTGCCAACTGTGAAACGTCACGCCTGGCGAATCCGGAGAGGCATTATGCCAGTCATACTTTCCGAGGAGGCATTAAAAACAGCTAAACCGCACTGAAGCCCGGTGAAAGTGACTATCAGATAGTGTCATGCACAACACACTGACATAAGTACAGACTGTCAGCGAATGTTCATGAATCAATGATGCAACTCAATGTAACAAACTTGATGTCTCACAATGGTTTGGAATGCACAAGCTCAACATTGAACACCTCTGCAAAAGCATCAAGTAACCCAAACTGATACTCATGTATCAACTCTTCATCAGAAGCACCTTCATGCACAGCAAGCTGTTTCACACTCGTCACACCCCTGCTGGAGATGCCACAGGGAACAATGTTTTGGAAAGGCTGCAAGTCTGTTGTGACATTCACTGCAACCCCATGATATGTGACCCATTTCTGGGCCCTAACTCCAACTGCCGCAACTTTTTCATTGTTCACCCACACCCCCGTGCAGCCTTTGATCCTCTCCCCTTTGAGGCCTGAAACATTCTCTAAGGCTCTGAAGGCACATAGTAACAGATCAGACTTGGACTGCTGCCTGTGACGAGAAGTTTCTCCAAGGCACAGGCAACCAGTGAGTACAGCGCTTCTAGTCTGTTCTAGTTGCATATGCAAACATGTATTGCAGCTGGTATGGGCATTTGTGGTGGTGGAATATAACATGAACTAAAATTCATAAATGTGTGCTTTGAATCATGCCTGACGAGACTGACTGGTACACTTTGGTCTGCCTTGCACAATTTCCGCTTGACATTTGCAAAGGTAGTTTGAACCTAAAAGGTCCCCAAATTGAAGTGTATCCTGGATGGCACTATTCACGTCTGGGGTGTTACAGAACAAGTCACAAGGCAGAGTGATGTCTGATGCGTTACTGAGGCTGTAGTTGCAACCGAGCCGTGTGTTGTATCAAGCATCTGACAGCTGCCAGTCATAGGCCATACACATGTTACTGACATGAGAAGCTTGGGTCTAAAGACTACCTGAAAGCGGATCGTAGAGGTGGCAAAGCAAGATTACCTGATGACAACCTCTTCCAGGCTTCGTAGATACCAATGCAGGTCTTGCATGTGCATCTTGAGATTCATGATGGGGTACAGTACCAACTGCCCTGGTCCATGATATGTCACCTCCCCTCCCCTTTCTGTTCTATACAGGGGATGCGGAGGGGACGCAGGATCAAATCTGAGGTGATCAGTGGTGCTGCCTGCGCCTAGAGTGTAGACAGGTGGGTGCTGCAACAGCAGAAGCGTGTCTTCAGCAGGCTCGTGACCGCTGCAGCGTTCTGCTACCAGATCTTTTTGCCAAAGCCAAGCCTGCATGGCGTGTTCCAGCTGTTGGAATGCTAAGTGTGTCTGGTAGCTGACAAGAAGAGGAGGAAACCTGCTGATACGGGATCGGCTCTTGGTATTCGCGGTAAATGCAACGCCGCTTGTTGCTTTGCAGGCCCAGAGGTGGCTGTGCAAGCGTTCTCTGCGCGGTGACAGGCTTATATGCAGCCGCGAAAGGTGCAGGGCTTGCAAGAGCTTGCATGCAATATCTCGGGTGCACGAGTGCGTCCCTGCTGGACAGCTGTAAGCTGTGACAGCGCGAGCTTGCACAGCCCTGCGGCGCACTACTTCAAACACCACTCGAAGCAAGTGCAAAAGGGTGGTCAACCGTTCACAAAGTTGTGAGTGCCAGCTAGACATTCGGTCAAACTTGCAAACTCGTCTGCTCAGTCATCTTTACTGATGTGCAGGATCATGCGCGACGCGGTATGTGCTTGAAGCCTTGAAATTGACGTCCATAGCAGCTGTTTTGTGTTGCATGCACCTCGCGGTCTGGCTCGAATCGGGGTGCTGCATCCGACAGAGGGCTGCTGACCATGAGAGCCGTTACGTCTTTGCTCAGAGCAGCCTCAAGGCTTCCCGCAGGAATTTTAACAGCTCATGAAAAAAGTTCCTTTGTAACAGTTGCGTCCACGGAGCTCTTGCGACCTGCGCATTTGTCAAGCGTGACGGCGACCAGATCCCATGCATGCGCTTGGGGATGCATGCACACTTTCGCATCTGCGCCTACCGGTCTGCAGACAAGTTCCAGCAATGGCATTGCATGTAAGAATACAGTTGCAGAAGAGACGCGAAAGTCCCCTCGATAGACCCAACGAAATTACAACATCATGCAGGTAATGAAGATGGAGCACATGGCAGACGCAAAGCTTCTGTCAACCTGGCTCCATTTCAAATCCAGCAAGCTGGGCTCTGGACCAACAGCCAAGGTGAAGTCATCAAGCTACAGCTTCTTTCCTTCCCATATCGCCCCCTCTCCTAGCCAACAGTGCCCCAACTCTTGCTGACATGGACACGAGCACTGCAATGCTGGACATGTGCAGATGATGATGCTGCACAGCCTCATGGACAGCACAGGCATCACTTTCACACTCAGCACCATCAACAACAGCAGCAGCAGCAGCCAGCAGCCTCAGACGCATCTGTGACAACAGCCGCACCAGATGGCATTGCCAGTAGCAGCCCTTTGCCTAGTAGCCCCCAAACACCAACTCTTGGGTCGCCAAACAATCCAGTGAATATCTCTGGCGTGCTGTCTCCACAACTTGCATACGACAAGGTGAGAGTGGCATCCAAGCAACTTCTTTGTTTCCCGCATGATTCAATGCTGGATCCCAAGATTCTCCATCTGCAGCATGTCATACTGCGTGATCTGAAGCTGTGATGTTTGTTCAAAGGCAATGATGTTGTCATGACATGGCGTAAATGGTTGATGCGTAACAGGCTGTTGAGACAGGAGCAGCCAAGGTAGCGTACCAACCATGGAAGGCCTTTCTGCTTGCCAACCTAGCAGGTACAGTTGTGCTGCATAATGTGCATGTTGTATGGGTATGATTGTTGCGGCAGTCATCTCAACCTGGAGCCACATGCTCATGCGCCTCACAATGTTAAGGCTGTCTTTGCACCTTTGTGCCAGTATGTGCAGCTTGGGCCTGTATACGACAAGATTTAACATGAAGTTGAACTATGTTAAGAGCTACATCAGGGCACAGGCTGCACTGCCTTTTGCAGGTGTGTATGTGGGCTTTGGATCATTTCTGGCCTTCACGGTGGGAGCCAACCTGCAGGAGATGGCCATCAGCAATCCTGGTCTACAGAAATTCTTGTATGGAGCAATTGGACTGCCAGCAGGCCTTGTTATGGTGAGCAAGAGCTTGCCAAACAAAGTGTATCAATCAGACAGACTGTTGCTGCAGAACAGGGAACACCTCTTCGTTGCTGCTGCTATGATACCAGCTGCCCACTCATCAGCAAAAGCCTCATTGCAACCCATCAGCATCAACTGCTTGTGTCCGAAAATGCTTGCCAGACATGTGTGACAACATCCAAGCTGTTGCTACCCTGCACATGGCTCGCTGACAACTCCGGGCACCGTTGCACATGATGATGCTGCCTGTTTCTGCTTACGGGCAATCGTCAACCATTGCCATCAATCCACTGCTGTTGCAGGTGTTGGTATGTGGTGCTGAGCTGTATACTAGCAACACTGCTCTCATGCCTGTGGCATACTATGAGAAGAAGGCAAGTTTGCAGCAGGTAATGACACCTGCTTGCTACCTGAGTGTTTTTGTGCACCTGCCCTTGGCTGCAGGTCACACTACCTCATGATAGCAAAGCACTTGATGGTGTGGCTCGACATAAGATGCATACCGATGTCCCTGGACAGATCAAAGCTTGCAATGACTTGCTTTCTGCACGACAGCAACCCTGTTGCTCAAAGCACTATTTGCCCTGCTTCTTGAAGCTGCTGCATTCCTCCAGGCCGCAGCTTTGCAAACAGAAATTGCCAACTCATTTTATGCTGCCTGCCTGCCTGCCTGCCTGCCTGCCTGCCTGCCTGCCTGCCTGCCTGCCTGCCTGCCTGCCTGCCTGCCTGCCTGCCTGCCTGCCTGCCTGCCTGCCTGCCTGCGCAATGATCTGGTCAATATATAAGTCTTGAGCTTGTGACGATGTGGTATCTCTGCAGGAAGTCCTTGATAACACTACCACAGGCAATCACCAAGACACCCTACACCCTATAATCTAAATATACTGATTGCTTTTGCAGCTGGCACGCAATTGGATAATCTCCTATGGCGGCAACTTTGTGGGTGCTTTAGCCCTAGTAGGACTTGTGGCCTCTTCCGGTGCCTTCAATGAGGCAGCAGCCGTGGGCCCATGTGCCATTGCAGAATATAAATGCCACCACACCTGGCTGCAGGTCACACACAGACAGTCCTGGACAGGCCTTGATTGCATTGTCTCCTGAGGAGCAGCAGTCAGGGAGCATTGTGTTGTTGCAGAGTATGGGTGTTGGCATGCCTGTTTAAAGGCGCGCCACAGCCAAGACACAAATGGGTTGCATGTCAGGAAGCAGTGGCCAATGGTTCTGTAATGTTGAGGCGCCGTCATACCTGTCTTGCAGATTATGTGCTGTCATATTGCAAGCAACTGTTAAGCATGGCAGCTCTGTTTTCTCAAGCAAGTAGGTTGCAACTTGAGTGACTTTTGCACAGCTTGTCTTGAAAAGCTGTCTGAAGCCATTCCTGGTGCAGGAGGTTGCTATGTCCTCATTGTTTGTCTGCTGTCTTGCAGGCGATGACTCGAGGCATGTTGTGCAACTGGCTAGTGTGCATAGCAGTTTGGCAAGCCAATGCAGCAAACACTCTAGGGGGCAAAGCCATCGGTGTCTGGCTGCCCATTTCAGCCTTTGTTTCAATGGGGTTGGAGCATTGCGTGGCCAATATGTTCATGATCCCATGTGGCATGAGCCTGGGAGCCAACGTCACAACATACGAGTTCCTGGTCAACAATTTGATCCCTGTCACCATCGGCAACACAATTGCAGGGGCCACGTTTGTGGGTACTGCATATTCATTGGCTTATGGTGGTCTTGGCAAAAGAGCAAGCAAGGCTTTTGCCAAATATGGCCTGTGAGCACAAGCAATTTCTCAAGTAGGCAGAGTTGGTTTCTTTTGGCTGCAAGTCTGCAGCACATTCACAAGTGGTTTAAGTCTGAGGTGTTTTCAATGCATGTGGCATTATAACCAGCTGGAGCTGAAGTACTTTGCTTCTGTTCAGCAGAAGCAACTCAGTCACTTTGTGATGTCATAGCTGTGCTAGACAATCATGGTAGGCAATGTCATGTTGTTGCTCACCAAAATGCTGTCATTGTCTTTTGTGTGAGCCAAGCAGGTCATGAGATTATTGACTTTCTGCTGCACTACTGTGATCAGGCCTTCTCGGACCTGCCATGAGCTCATGACCTCAAGGTACAGTACTAATATTGCTAATAAATGTCATGCCTCATGGGTTATCCTGTCTGAGTACCAACTTCAAGAGACATGCAACTTCTGAGTGGGATACACACATGACTTTGCAACGAAGACGTCTGATCTGAGTTCTATCTTCCAGCACTGCCTGGCTTAAGCTTGTCTGGGCATACAAATTTCGAATGCTCGACAGCCAGGCTGACTATTGGTCAGTGACCAAACACTGCACTGCATACGCCACAACGGGACAAGCCGCCAGGCTGATCTACGAAATTCAGAGAAACCTGCTCTCTTGCTCGCCTGCGTTGTGACTTCTCGTCTGCGGAGCCCCTGTACTGAGAAGACAGGTCTTCCAATGCCCAGATCACCTTTGCTGCACCTCCCGCTGCAGGGCGTGTGCAAGCGGACTTCAACAGGCACGGCCACAGATGCAAGAAAGAAGTCAGGTGACTTCGCGCGTTCAAGTGCCGGTTGCAAACCCAGCTGTGATACTGTAAACCTTGCCAGCAACCAGCTTGTGCTCAGCCAGCAGGGTGAACAGCACGCGATGTCAAGCTCTGACAGCCTTTCTGTTGTCCGCAGGAGAAACTGTGTCAGATGGGCTGTTTCCTGATGTCTCATCTGCTGCACCTGCACCACAAGCAGTGAATCAGTATGAGCAAGAGGTAGCAGCCAATTTGCATGCACACACTCGTATGGGCATTGCTTCTGACACCAGTATTGTGTTGGCTGGTTGCACCTCAAACTGCTTTTATTGTGTTGGGACAAGCAAACAGCCAAGGAATGCACTTTTTGCAGCGCCTTGAACGAATGCAGCGCAATGCTGCCAAGCTGCAACAGCTGGCTGTGCAGCAACAACTAATTGACCTGCAAGAGCCAGTCACTTCTGCCACTCATACCAGTAAGAGTCAGCAGCGACGCAGCAAAGCCCCAGCACAGCGAAGACAGGCTGTCAGAACCTCAGCCAGAGTGAGAGGCATTGCAGCGGAACCAATACAGCCTTTGACCACAGGCGCAGCAGATGCGGCAGACACCATGCAATCAGAAGAAGCAGGCCCAAGTGAGATCATACAGGAACAATCTGCTTGTTGCCTGCATTAATTGCCTAAGTGCTGTCAATGGCTTTGCAGCCCTAGCATGTAAACACATAATTCGTGTGAACATGGATGAGCATTCATTGTCTGGCTGACTTGCACTACATGCTCTGGCAAACTCTACAAACATTCCTGTTTCCATTACGCCCGTCATGCACAATGATGCGTGCCAAATGTCGTCAATGCAACAAAGACATTCTTGTGCAAGCAAGTCTCTCAGGGAAAATTCGGTAGGCTGCATGTACGAGCACAGTGACAGTCTGTTATGCAGCAAGCTATTCAGTGTGATCCGCTCCCTGCAGGTGGACGAGACATGATGACTCAACAGGAGTATATGCAGTACACAGGCATGCAGGCTGACAGCATTGCATCAGATGGTCATTTCACTGGGTACGCAAAAAGCAGCTTTCATGTAGCAGTGCAGAGTACATACAGTGACCGTCATGAATGCCTGTGTCATGGCCTTGCGCTCTCCTTTCAGTTTGAAGTTCATGGACTTGTCACAGATGCTGTTGTGCAGCATGCCAGGCATGTGCATCAGTGCACTTTCTAGCTCAGCAGCTGTTAGTGCGTCAGCTGCTGCAGGTGGGTCAATGCTGCTGTTTGCCAACAATGTGGGATTGCAAACAATGCATCAGATGCCTGGAGCCAAAATGGTGGTGGTAAATTCAGTTTCAAGATTGACAAATCAGGTTAGCTCATGGCAGACAGTCTTGTTTGTGTTCCTCAGACATGCTGGGTCATCATCCAACCCAAATACTTTGTGCCATCAGTGTACGCAGGACCTTCAATGCAATTTAGCATCCACTTGACCAGGCATTTGTGATGCACATGCTAGCTCTAGGCAATTCAGCAATCGCTGAAGTTGTCTTGCGCTGCTGCTGCAGCTATTCCAGCCAGCTTGAAGGCTCAAGGGTGGAGCAATGCTCGAGCCTTCTCTGCTACACAGCTCAAACAGAACCCAAACACTTTCTTCTACAGGAATGTGGCGCCTGGGGAAGTGCAGGTAGCCCTGCTACAGCACAACAAGTCTACATGCTGCTCATGCAGTACATGCAAACCGTTGGACTGCACCTATGCATGATCAATTTGCAGGCTACGCTGCCTGTGCAAACATCCTGCAGGCCGTGAATGTAGTCGGTATATTCATTGCATGTTTGCTGTAGACCCCAATGCACATGCACCCCATCGGAGCATTGTAGCAGCAGGGCGTCATTGCATCATGCGTACTCTTGTGCTGGTCCACCCTGCAATGAGCTGAGAGTGAGCTGGAGTTTGCCATGTCCCAGGCGTTTGGGGACTGGTCTGAAGACGAGCATAAACTGTTTCTGGAAACAGCCAAGAAGTATGGGGTTGGCGATAAGTGGGGCTTGTTTGCCTCCTATATCCCACAGCGTGTTGGGTATCAATGTTCCGCCTACTACCGTGATGTCATCATTCCTGCCTGCCTGGTTCTGGATGCACGCTTTAAGCTGTCAGCTCAGGGTAAAGCAGTGTTTCAGGGTTGATTGACGGCTGATTGCCCATCATGAACTGCTGACAAACCTATTCAAAGTATAAAGCAAGGCAGCGCTCAAACATGCTACTGACTGGAAGGTGTCACAAGCTCAACTTGTTCACACAGTGTGCAGAGATGCAGTGGGATTTCTAATTTATGCTGACCAAAGAACGGCAGGAACAGATGAGCTTGCACAGTTGGGGAGGGTGGCACACAGAACTTGTCTCATAGGATGTTTCAATCAGACTCCTCAGCGGCTCCAAAGTCCATTTTAGCAAGGTCTGAGGCAACTCTGAATCCAGCCAACCCTCCTGAGGGAATGAACTTCTTCCGGGCCTTATGAGCATCATCCTTGCGTCTTGCCATGTCATCCTCATCCAACTGTATTGTATTGTTGTCTCTCAGCTCCTGCAAATCGAGTAGCGATAGCAAGTGAATGACAAATGCAAGAGTGCACAGTTCTGGTGCACACAGGCATCATCCCAAAACATTTCTAACCTCCATCTTAGGTGGGGGAAGATCCTTTGCTTTGGGGTCATAGAAGTCCCTGTCTCGCTCCAGCATCTCCTCCTTTTCAGCCTTGGCTGTTTGGATGGCTGCCTGCAATTCCTTCTGCTGCTCTTCGATCTGCTTCAAGGATTGCATTAATCTTTGCAGCTGACTCTGCTGCTCTGCGGTGGGTCCAGCGCCATCTGCACTTAAGTATGCCTATGTCAGTCCAGGCAGCTAGCTGGTACCTTTGCAACAGTTGCTGAAGACAGTCTGTGGTGTGACATCCTTGATTGCAGGTCTTGAAGTGCATTAATGGGAGAAATGCTGCGATGCAACCCTGATGAACACCACGTTGCGCTACGTACCCTTGTTCACGGCTCCAACCAGTTGTGCCGCTTGTGCTTGCACCGACCGCAGTTGCTGGGCCAATTGCGCCTCCAATTCCGCCGGCTTTGGCATCCTGCTTTGTCTGCAACGAGCAAGAAGCTTCACAATACGGCTGCTGTCACAGGTCTGTCGGACCCAGTCAGGTCAAACCAGCAGAGCCATATGAAAAGCGATGTTACGGTACCTTCTTGTACGCGCTGTACCGTAAGCTTCTGCAATGCATGATCAAGCCAGGACAGGAGCGGCAATATGGCTGCGCGCAGGTCCACCCAGACCTTGACACTTCAAGAATAGCCAGTGCTGCTCTGTCAGGAAGCGCTCATTGACCGTTGTAGTCACTGGGCTTTTTCAGCTGCACCAGCTAAACCTATCGAGTTAACTGACCGTATTTGTACAGCGTTTGCAGAACACTGTGACATTTGAAGCATGGGTGCCGGTCGAAAGACGTCAACGTACGACATAGATACCGGCGCCCAACAGCTCGGTTTCGTAGAGCGGCAGCGCAATTTAGGAGAAAACCTCGGCGGTGTGATCTTTGGTGAGGGTTTCCTTGTTTGAGCCTTCTATGCACCGGGCTTGAAGGTGTTGTCAACGGTTGTGTGCAAGCTATGTGCTTGCAACTGCAGGCTGCAGTCATGACACTTACGATGAGTGCGTCAACGGCCTTATATTTGGATTGCCTAGGCCACATATATGCTATGTGCAGTACATCGTCCCTGGGTAAGCCAGCCAAGTTTTGATCAGTACATCATTACTAAGCGGTGAACCTGACCTTTCATCATCTCGCAGGATGCCGGTGTTCCTGTACAACTACAGTGACCGCACCATGCATGGCATCTTCAAGGCAGTCAGTGAAGGAGATCTGGAGATCAACCCCAGAGGCATGTACCATCCCTTGACCTTCATGCAAGGGTGCAAAGCTCTGCATGGACCATGTTCAACATTCTTCCAAAGCCAAAGGCCATAATGTCCATGCAGGGTGGACAACTTTCCCAAATCAGCGTACACAATATCCAGCTCAAGTGCGCGTGGAGGTGTACAATCAATGTCCCTCTTTGTCTGAAAGGTCTGTCTGATGTTCACACTTTCCTCTGTTCAGATTTTGGGCATCCTTGCCATGGACTGTTGACACATCATTATCACATCATTCACAGGGAGTTCCGCCCTCTGTTGAAAGATTGCTACTCTCAAGACACAAGCCAAAGCTCAAGGCTATGTTTTGAGCTGAAAAGGAGCGAGGCTCAGAACCTATGCCGCTTGTTCAATGCAGCCTCAGCTAGAGTCAACTTGGGAGCTGGTGCAACGCGTCCAGCTTCTCAGGCTGCTGCCTCCAGCAGTAAAGCTGCCGGCACTGGCGCTTCCAGCAGCCTAGGTGAAGCATCCACCAGCGAGGTGTGTCACTGCTCAAAGTACTGAAGCATGGCTGCACAGGCAGACCTGGGTTTTTACACCACCGCATCACCATGATGCAACTTACCTGGTTACGGCAACCTACCTGGTCAAGCTTGCCAGCCAAAGAGCCAGGCCCCTTGTCTATGTGGCAGTTAGCGCTGTGAGCAGGTGCAATGAGACCCTCATCGCTGTATACACAGAGGATGTGCCACGCAAGTGGTGTCAAAGTACTCTTGCAACTAGCAATCTCAGGGCAGATGCAATTCCCCAACCTGCATGAATTGTACTGCCCATCACTGGTGCCATGTCACACACCTTAGGTCACCGTGGAGCAGCAGTGGCTGGCAGCCAGTGCTAGCAATGAGCCCAGTGCTCACCTCAATGTCACAACATCAAACTGCACAATGCTGCTCGTTGAAAGCAGACTGAGATTGTGACATGTCAAGTCAACAGTGCAGGATGTTTTCCCAGCCTTGGGCAGTGACTGTCAACATCCGCCAAGCAAGAAGCACCTCTGTACTTCCTGCCAGACCAGGCTGCTTCAGCTTTGACTGCCACCTGCAGCTTCAGAGGCAGCTCCACACAGACCCATCCAATAGTGACAAGCAGCACTGTTGTTGCAGGAGATCTTCCCAGCTCTAGGTAGTGACTGGCAGCAGGTGCCAGGCAAGAAGCGCAGGGATGCCTTTGACCCCAGTGCTCAGTCTGCCGGTGGTGCGTGGGTGCGTGCTGCTGGTGCACCCCCAGTCAAAGCCCTAACACCCTCACCAGCTGCCTCTGAAGCCCCACCCCCTGCTGCTGCTGCCACTGCCAGCCGCGCTTTGGAACCTGCCAGCTCCCACGACCGACAAAACAGGTCAGTCCAGTGCTGGCGCACTTCTAGAGAGGGCTGTCTGCATGTGAAGGTATGAGTCTGGGATTTGTCAAGCAATGCACGGGAACTGTCAGTTTCCTCTCTGCAAACAGCTGCTGGTACACAGCAGCTTTTCCAAAAGGCCTGATGAGCAGTCAGGCACCACATAAGCGCAGTTCAGTCACATGTCTGAATCAGGAACACCAGTGTTGGCTCTTTGACTAAGTCGCAAAAGCATCCCTTGCGACAGCTTGTGTCAGCATTGTTGCTAGCAAGACTTTGGTGTGTCTGACAACACAGGCCTCAAAGTGCCAATGGCATTTCTGGAGGACAAGATGAACTGAGAGCAGATCCTGCTGCCCTTGCCAATGGAGCCTATGATGCACCCACCAAAAAGGGCCGTCAAGCTGAGGCTGCTCACCTCAGCCCTCAATCAACTGCCCCTTCTCATTCATCTAACCGGCAGTCAGGCAGCGCTCAGGCGGCACCTAGGCAAACAGACAGCCACACGGACAAACAGTCACACACAAGCAATAGGTCAGACGGCAAGCAAGCCATGAATGGATTGGCAGGGCAGGGATCTGGGCCAGGTCCAGGGGCAGTTTGGGACAGGCCCCCAAGCCCTGCTTCAGACTCCAGCCAGCAGCGTGCCAGTGAGCTATTCCTGCTCAGAGAGGCTCTGCAGAGTTTGCCGCCAAGCGTCGCTGAGGCCATTTCCCGCCATGTCAGCTGCACCAATGAGACACTACAGAAAGCAGAGGCTGAGCGGAGCGGCTTGATGAGAAGCTTGACTGCAGCCCAGGCTCAACTAGCCCATTTACCTCAAATGCAGGTATTCCGTGAAGTGGGTGTGGATGTGCCAAATCTTCCAGTGCTTGCGCAGTTCACTGCAGCAGCATTTCTGCCATTGGCCTCAAGCGCACATGCATGGCACACTTGGGTCTGGTCATCAAACATCAGCTGCACATGCTTGTCAACAGAAGCTATGACTGCTTATGCAGCTTGCCCAATGAATAACAGCAATAGTGATCAGCAGCTACTGCAGGTATGGATTGAGTACCAGTGAACATGATGCGTGTTGCTGCGTGAATCTGCAAGAGGGTTTGTCAATTGGCAAACGTTCATGAGGCCTATCTTTCAGCCATGCCAGCTGCTTGATCAACCCGGCCCCCTCACAAAAACTCCCACTGCCTTATCTTTAGTACCTTGCAGCATCACTACTGTATCAACAGTCTGTTTCTCGTATTTCTGTTTTACGTTTGTCTCATTCAATCACTCAGTCATTCGTTCAGTCACTCACTCACTCACTCACTCACTCACTCACTCACTCACTCACTCACTCACTCCTTCCTTCCTTCCTTCCTTCCTTCCTTCCTTCCTTCATGCGTTCAAGTCTTTTCCCTCAAACTTAGGTATGTACATTCCTAAGTAGCTCCATGTATGAGGTCCTGTTCTGACAGCCGGCGCAGCAATGACAGTGTGTTAATCGTCACGTCTGTCTGTGTAGGCCGAGCAGCAGAAACTGAGAGAGGGAGCAGCAGCGATGGCAGACGAGCTAGTCAGTTTACGCCAACACATGGCTTTTCTGACCACATCACATGGCAGCCCCGATGGAATGCCACAAGGCAGGAGTTCCCCTAATGGGGTGCTGCCCCAGCATGGGGACTCCCCCCTTCCCTCTGCTGCCACCTCTGGGCCTTTGGGCACAACACAGGTACCTGCTCAGCTGTGGCTCTTTGGTTGATTTGATTGCACCATAGGCCTGAGGTACAGCAGCTGGACTTCACACATTGCTCATTGTTCTGCACAGCAGGTGGTCACTCTTTCTGATGGCGATCCCTTTCTTAATGAAACAAAACATTGGGGCATTAACTATAGCCTGCTGTCTGTGTCTGTCTGTGCTTGCGCTTGTGCCTCTTCCTGTGCCTAGTACACCTCAATAGCTTTGTTGATCTTTGTTTCATCTGCCACCATGCACAATGCGACAGCAGGGCCTGTGATTGTGGACAGGCAAACAGACATCTGGTATGTAAGGACAGGAGCTGTGCTCAACATATAGCAACAAATGTACAGCATGGCTAGATGTATGGGAGCTGTACACCCTTCCCTCGAAGGTTACAAGAGTGCTTTTCATCTGCTCACTTGCATGGGTTTGGTGCAAATGCTGTGCATGTTGTGCAGGGACTTCAAGGACAAGAGCTGTATCTGACCGGCGGCAATGATGGAACGGCTTGGCTAGATGCAGTGGAGGTGTACACCCCTACCAGGGGCTCCTGGGTCACTGCTCAGCCCATGCCCTTGGAGAGGGGGTATGGTGCCGCAGCAGCCATTGGCAGGCAAATGTTTGTCATGGGCGGCGGCAACGGCTCCTCCTGGCTACAGTCTGTCATGATGTGCAATCTAGAGACAGGCACTTGGGTTGAGGTGACTGCTCACCTCCCTGCCTTTATGAGCGTATAGCAGTGCGCTGAGCTGTCAGTCTTCAGGCTGGGTATGATCCTGTGTGGCTGTGATGCATCTAGCTGTGAATCTTGGGTCAGCTGTATGAGCCTGTGTGGCTGCATCAGACTTGTACGCTGCGCATTGTACAAGCTGATGAGCTGCCTCGCATCTGCAGCTCATGAACCGTCATATGCAAAGCAACATTTATGTTACATCCATGTTAGAATGCTGACAGCCAAATCAAGACTTCATACGGGGAGTCACTCAAGACTGTACGCACCTGACCCTCGGAGTAGACACATGTTGCATGAGTGCAATGAATGATTTTATGTCTGTGCATACATGTTTTGTACAGTACCTTCTAGGAGGACTCCCTCTGGCGCTATGTGTGTGCTTCCCCTGTGCAGACAATTGCATGACTGCCTACACGCATTGCATGTTTTGACGTGGCGCAGTACCTCAAAGTAGTTGGACCACAAGCCATGTCCCTGCAACCTTGCACCCTTGCATTAGACTAGCATGAAAGCCTGTGCTGGATGTAGCATTATCTGTACAGAGACTTTGTGCTGAGCAGGTTGCACCCATGGAGTTTGTGCGTGGCAGTCTTGCAGCAGTGGCACTGAACAACAAGCTATATGCAATGGGGGGCGGTCAGCCCAATGTCAACAGGGACAGCACGGAAGTATATGACGCGCACCACAATGCATGGTTAACTGGCCCAACCATGAACCACCGCCGTTTCACCACTGCTGCAGCACTACACAACAACAGCATCTTTGTTTCTGGAGGTTATGATGGAACTCAGTACTTGAGAAGCGTGGAGCGTTTGGACCCTAGAGAGGGTAAATGGCAAATGGTAAGACTTCTAATTGGGCCAGAGCCTGGCATCACAAAGGGTACCCAAATGTATACATGTGTCACCAAGTTGTGAAGAGTGCATGGGTGTCCGACGGTTGCCACAAGCCACGAGCTGCTGTTTGTGCATGCCCAAAATGTGATGTGACATTGTAACCAAACACAAAACAGGTTACGTGCATTGTGTACTTTAGCAAAACGTGTGGCTGGTTGGTGTCTGCAGGTTGCAGAAATGCAGCAGAAGCGTGGTAGCCATGCCAGCACTGTTGCCTTTGACCAGGTCTTTGCGCTGGGTGGCTGGGACGCCAATGCCTTCCTGGTACTCTCACTCCTTCACAATATGTGTACAGGGCATTGACATTGTGTCCAGGCCAACTTGTCATTGTGTAAGATCTGCATGGTTATCGTTTGATGGCATTTGATGATCACTTATTGTTGCCAGACCGTTGCTGCAAGCAGTTGCGTTGACACAAAAGTGTGAGCTACTAGGGCTTGAGCCTCTGTTGCAGCCATGCTTGACTGCCGTCTTGCAAGCAGAGCAGCTGTGCATTTGCCAGCAACAAAGCATGTGGCCTGTCAAGCTGATGGCTGCATGTGTCTGCAATTGGTCTAGGATTTCTTCTTCCATATGTCGCCTTTCAGCAATGACAGCAAAGGCGTGTCTGTGGCACACTGCAGGACTCTGTTGAGATCTATGATGTTCGGACTGACAGCTGGCGTTACGTTGCAAATATGGAGGCCAGCAGGGCTTATGGGGCGGCGGTGACTGTGGATGGACAGGTGTATGCTCTTGGTGGCATGCGTGATGCGCATCACAATGAAGTTGTTGAGCGCTATGACTCTGTCTCAAACACTTGGCACAAAATCACACCTCCGTCTCACATTCTCCACAAACGTGCTTTCCTGGCGGCATGTGTTGTGGATATGGGCTGAGTAGAATTTTTGAATACTTGTATTGATCAAGATTCTGTAGCTCAGTGCTGAGCAGATGCCAGCTTGAATCTATTATTGATTGATGTACGTTGTTGAAGGCTTGTTTCGGACTGAAGGCTTCAGTGCTTGTGTTGCTGTCAACAAGCCGTACAAAAGTTTGCTATTCCTTGCTAGATCGGATCTCAGATACACAATCCCAAGGATGCACTGATTTGCAGAGCCTGGTGAAATGCTTGGAAACGTTTGCTATTGTTGAGTCAGCGATATACATGAGAAGACAAAGATGCAGCATGAATGTAGAGTCACAATGCTAGAGTTACATTCGTTCCGGGGGTTATGTAGAATTACTTGGTATGCAGTGCTCAATTGGTGAGTGCATTGTAAAGAACCTAGCTTTTGTGTAATGCTTATAGTGGCGTGAACCAACTTTCAATTTTTGATGCGCATAGGCTTCGCTTTGACCTCTCACTTATCCTGACCATGGCCAGCATCCTGGCCATCCTGATGCGCTGTCAGGAAGCCCTGGACAGCTATGGGTGAAGTCCAGTCAGCACTCCGTGCGTATGAGCATTCCTGCGCAAGACGATGAACGGAGGGGTCCTTCAAAGGCCTAGCTCTGCTGGAGATAGCGATCAAGTGCCGTCCGATTGAATAAAGCATCTTCATGTAGCTGTGCGACATCTTGCTCCTCAGAACAGCGGCGCATGCGCAGCTAGTCTCGCTCGGCATGTAGGTACAAGTGCTAAGGCCAAGGCTTGCGCGATGTGGGCTGAGCAGCCTGCTTCGTGTGCTGCGATCAAAATCGCATGTCGTTTGCCAGCCGCAGCCTGCCTTCCACGCCGGTCAGAAGGACCCAGGCTAGCTTTCTGTTGACATCTTCATGACATCCTCTCATAGACAGTATTCAACGGGCCCCGACCCAGCTCAGGGTGTGAACCAGAGTGCAGAGTTCTTCTTATCAAAC
>JAABUO010004552.1_pt1 | contig 16332 bp, 17 predicted proteins | sample 5559291 | NCBI WGS metagenome assembly JAABUO01 (sample SAMN10711878, study PRJNA513372) | rock metagenome | isolation source: Antarctica rocks | place: Antarctica: Victoria Land, Finger Mt sud
CGCGGTGGGCGCGCGTGGCGCAGGCTGCGCAACGCGCGCCCACCGCGTGGAGATGCCCCGGCGTGCCCCGGCGTGCCCCGGCGTGCCCCGGCGTGCCCCGGCGTGCCCCGGCGTTACCCGTTGATGCGCACCACCTGGCCCCGGCCGGGGAGGATGCCGAAGTTCGAGACGTAGACCGCGCCCGTCCTGCTGACGGCCACACCGGTCGGCGCGACCAGGCCCGCGCTCGCCACGGTCGTGCGCGTCCCGTCGGGCGCGACGCGGATCAGCGCCCCCGTCAGGGTCGCCGGATTCTTGGGGTTGACGTTGGCGAGCCCGCCCTTGGTGATCTCCAGCACGTACAGGCTGTGGTCCGGGCCGAAGGCCAGGGAGCCGATGTTCGTGAAGCCGCTGGCCCAGACCGTGGGCAGCTGCCCCGGCACGATGCGGTAGATACGCGCGGCGCCGACCGGGAAGGGGAAGCCGGTGAGCTCGCCCACGTAGTACGCCCCGTCCGCACCCACGGCGATCGAATTCGGCACAGGCTCCATCGGGATCATCTTGCCGCCCGGCCCCCTAACAAGGCGCGTCGGCAACACGGCGAGCGTAGACACCGCGCCCATCCCGTCGACCGACACGACGTCGTCGGCCGCCGCATCGGCGACAACCGTGCGGGCGCCCTGCGTGACGAGGGCGTAGGGATCGCTGTTGATCTCGCGGCCGTCGGGGTTGGCGGCCTTCTCGTACGCGTACAGGTCGGCGCCGGCGCGGCGCGCGCCGTTCGGGCTCACGTGCACCACGTGCTGCAGCGCCTCGCCGGCCGGGCCGAACACGCTCGGCGTCTGCAGGTCGACGCCCTGCACGGCCACGTTCATCGACCCGTCGGGGGCCACGGTCACGGCGGATGGCCCGCTCGCCTGCATCCCGCTGGGGCCCGCCGCGGAGGGCAAGCCCGCCACGACGCGGAACCAGCGCCCGTTGCGGATGCGCGCGACCGAGCCTGTCGGACCGTAGCACACCGGGCCCATGTCACCTTTGATGCAGGGGCCGGCCCCGCCCGCGCCGGCCTCGGCCACGTACACGGTCCCATCGGGCGTGACGGCGAGCCCGCGCGGGTTGTTGAGCCCGGCGGCGACCACGGTGAACGATGTTGGGTAGGCGGCGCGCGCAAACGCCGCGGGGGCCAGCGAGCCTACGAGGGCCGCGGAGGTCAACAGTGCGGTTACGGTCTTCTTCATGCCTGGTATCCTTCTCTCTGTCGCTACGTCAGATAGGCTTGCAGCGCATCCGCCCCTCCTTCCCTCCTTGTGTGCATCGGTGGAAGCGCCCATACATAATAAACGGGGGCCAGGCACTTTTTTGCAGCACAGGGAAAGCGCAATGCGTGAAACCCTGCTTCTCGGATGTCAGGTTAGGTTCACCCCGCGACGTTGGCGCAGGACCTCGAACAGGATGACGCTCGTGGCCACGGCGACGTTGAGCGACTCGGCCCCGCCGGGCATAGGAATGTCCACGGGCTGGATCCCCTGCAACTCACCGGCGTGCAGGGCGCCGTGCGCCTCGCCGCCGACGACGAGGACGACCGGGCCGCGCAAGTCTCTGTCGTAGACTGTATCCCCGGCGTGGGCGTCGGCGAGCAGGGTGTCGCCGCGCGCGAGGAGCCAGGGCGCGAGCGCCGCGGGCTCCACGTCGACCGCCAGGGGCAGCCTGACGTGCGCGCCCATGGCCGCGCGCACGACCTTCGGCGCGTAGAGGTCGGCGCAGCCGGGGAGGGCGATCACCCCGTCGACCCCGGCCGCCGCGGCGGTGCGCAGGATCGTGCCGGCGTTGCCGGGGTCGGCGACGCCGTCGAGCACGAGCGCGAGCCCCTTGTCGCGGGGCAAGAGGGCGAGATCCCCGATGGGTTTGCGTGGCAGAGCGGCGACGACGCCCGCGGGCGTCTCGGTGTCCGCGACGCGGCGCAGCACAGCCGGCGTCACCTCGAGCGTGACCTGCGCGGCGCTCCCGTGCAAGAGGCGTTCGCGCAGGGCACGGCCCCGCGCGGTCGCGCGTAGGGACTCCGGGGCGACGAGCACGATCTCCGGCCCAAGGAGCGCGCCGAGCGCCTCCTCCACCGCGCGCACGCCTTCCACCAGGAAGAGGCCCTGCTCCAGGCGTCCGCGCCGCTCGCGCAGCAGCGCGAGGCGCTTGATCGTGGGGTTCGCGGTAGACGAAATCATAGCTTTCGCCCGTCACAGACGGTCAGGAAACTCATGCTTTTATCGACGATTTCCTGTAGGCGCACAAAAGGGAGAGCCGCTAATGGCGGCCCTCCCCCTATAATCGTTGATGGGCCGGCGCGTAGGCGCTATGCCTCACCAACTCGCCCCCAACGAATCGCCGGCGGCCAATCGCTACTTACACATGCAAGATTGAAGAGCGTACTTTACAATCCGCCGCACACTCGACCGTAGTCGGCCCGTGATGCGCCACCGACCACAGCCGCGGGTGTCGCCGGCTGCAAACAGATCGCTTCAAGACGACATCAGGCCGCGGCCGCCGCGCCGCGCGCCACGTCGACAAGCGTCTTGAAAGACGCGGCGTCGTTGACGGCGAGCTCGGCGAGGATCTTGCGGTCGACGGCGACGTTGGCCCTGGCCAGCCCCGCGATCAGCACGCTATAGGACATGCCGTTGGCGCGGGCGCCCGCGTTGATGCGCGTAATCCAGAGCCGGCGCATATCGCGCTTGCGGGTCTTGCGGTCGCGCGTCTGGTACGACAGGGCGTGCAGCAGCGACTCTTTGGCCAACCTGTAGATCTTGCGCCGCCCCTGCTGATGACCCTCGGCCTGCCGGAGCAGCTTCTTATGGCGCTTGTGCGCCATCATGCCGCGTTTGACGCGAGCCATTATCCCTCCCTCAGTGTTTCGTGACCAGTGACAGTGACCAGTGTCCAGTGTTCAGTAACCCAGGGCGTCTAACCACGAGTCACTGAACACCAAACACTAAATACCCAGCATACTCTTGGCGTGCTTCGTGTCGCCGTCGGAGGCGACGCGCATCTTACCGGTGGCGAAGTGCACGCGCTTGCTTACGCGCGTCATCTTGCCGTGCGGCTTGAGGTGCATGATCTTGCCGCTGCCGGTCACCTTGAACCGCTTGGCGGCGCCCTTGTGCGTCTTCATCTTAGGCATAATATCGTTCCTATTCCACTCAAATCCACTCACAACTTGGTCCGTGCTTTACTATGCCTGCCCTCATTATCCCGGGGGGACGAGGGCGCGCAAAGACATAGGACACCTTGATGGGCGCCGGCCACCTTTCGCAAGGATATCAAATTAGGTGGACCATGTACAGGTACAGGTACGTGTATGGTTGACGCGCCCCGACGGGGCGCGGTACACTGTAACCAAACGACCGTTCGGAAGTAGAGCTGGGGCCATGATCGAGCAGCAGCGGGGCGCGGGGCAGCGCGAGCGCATCGTGGCCGCCACGGGGCGCCTGTTCAGCGACAAAGGCTACCACGGCGCCTCCATGGCCGACATCGGCAAGGCCGTGGGCCTGGAAAAAGGCTCCCTGTACAGCCACATCTCGTCCAAGCAGGACGTGCTGCGCGAGCTCGTGCTGCGCGGCGCGACCCTCTTCATGGCGGACATGCGCGCGGTCGCCGCGTCCGACGCCCCCGCCACGGTCAAGATACGCGACGCCATGCGCGCGCACCTGCGCGTGGTCGCCGAGCAGCCCGACCTGGCGACGGTTTTCCTGCAGGAGTGGCGCCGGCTGGAGGGCGCGGCGCTGGCCGAGGTCAAAAGGCTGCGCGGCGAGTACGAGCGGATGTGGCGCGCGATCGTCGAGGAGGGGGCGCGCGACGGCGCCTTCCGCGCCGACCTGGACCCGCGCTTCGCCGCCCTGCTGCTGCTCTCGGCCGCTAACTGGGCCTACCAATGGTTCGACCCGCGCGGCCCGCTCTCCGCGGACGAGGTGGCGGATAGGTTCACGGCGATAGCCCTTGAAGGAATAAGAGGAGCGGAGCGACAATGATGATCGACGAGCGCGAGACCGAGTTCCGGGCGCGCGTGGAGCGCGGCGAGTCTATAGAGGCGGGCGACTGGATGCCCGAGGACTACCGGCTGGGCGTGCGGAAATTCCTGGAGATGCACGCCAACAGCGAGATCATGGGCGCCCTGCCCGAGCGCGAGTGGATTCCGCGCGCGCCCACGCTGCGCCGCAAGATGTCGCTCACGGCCAAGGTGCAGGACGAGGTGGGCCACGCCCAGCTCATCTACTCCGTGGCCCAGGACCTCGGCAAGAGCCGCGACAGCATGATCGAAGACCTCATCGCCGGCAAGACCAAGTTCCACAACGTCTTCCACTACCCTACTCAGAGCTGGGCCGACGTGGCCGCGATCGGCTGGCTGATCGACGGCGCGGCGCTGGTGACGCAGCACGCCCTCCTGAAATCGAACTACGCGCCGTACGTGCGCGTGCTCAAGCGCATCTGCGCCGAGGAGTCGTTGCACCTCAAGCACGGCGAGGACGTCACGCTCGAGCTCGCGGGCGGCACGCCCGCCCAGCGCGCCATGCTGCAGGACGCCCTGAGCCGCTGGTGGGAGCCGATCATGCATTTCTTCGGGCCCTCGTACGCGCCCAAGAACGACGCTCTGCTCACCTGGCGCTTCAAGACGCGCTCCAACGAGGAGATGCGCCAGGAGTTCCTCAACAAGTATGCGCCGCGCATACGCTCGCTCGGCTTCACGCTGCCCGACCCCGCGCTGCGCAAGGACGAGGCGACCGGCCGCTGGCTCTACACCGAGCCCGACTGGAACGTGCTCAAGACCGTCGTGTCTGGCAACGGGCCAGCCACGCAACGCCGCCTGGCCCTGCGCCGCGCCGCCCACGCCGAGCACGCGTGGGTGCGCGCCGCCCTGCACGGCGGGACTGCCGCAGAGTCGGTAGCATAAGCCTGCGACCGCGGTCGCAGGTTCAGAGAGTTGATATGGTAAGCATCTACACCGTCTTCCAACGCAAGGGCGTGACCGAGCCGCTGGTCGAGGTCGGCACGGTCAACGCCGACGACACGCGCATGGCCCTCCTCCTGGCCAAGGAGTGCTTCTTCCGGCGCGACAACCCGGCCGAGCTCTGGGTAGCCCGCCGCGAAGACCTGCACCGGCTAGAGGAGACCGACGTGCTGGAGCCCGGCTCCGACAAATCGTACCGCTCTATCGAGGCCTATAAGGGCATCGCCAAGAAGCGCCAGGAGATCGAGTCGGGGCTACAATGAGCGCTAACAAACAGGACGAGGGTCGTCTACCTGTTGGGAACGCCGGCGCGACGCCGGCGCTCCCGGTGAACTACGATGCGCCCGCGTTGGATGCGTACACCCGCGACGCGCTCGCGGGCTACCTGCTGGCCTGGGCCGACGACGAGTTGATGCTCGGCCACCGCGACTCGGAGTGGACCGGCGTCGCGCCGCAGCTCGAAGAGGACGTGGCCTTCTCGTCCATCGCGCAGGATGAGATCGGCCACGCCACGCTCGTCTATGGTCTCGTCGCGGGGTTGACCGGCGACGACGCCGACCGTCTGGCGCTGCGCCGCCCCGCCGAGGAGTACCGCCACGCCGCGCTGCTGGAGCAGCCCAACGGCGACTGGGCCTTTACGGTCGCGCGCCACCTCTTCTACGATCTGGCCGACGCGCAGCGCACCGACGCGCTCTCCGACTCGATGTATGCGCCGCTCGCGGGGGCGGCGCGCAAGATGGCGCGCGAGGAGCACTACCACGCGATGCACGACGAGGCCTGGTGGGAGCGCCTGAGCGCCGGGACGGCCGAGAGCCGTGACCGGTTGATCGTGGCGACGCGAACGGTGGCGCCCCTGGTCGTCGATGTGTTCGGCGAGACGCCCGGCGAAGACGCGCTCGTCGCCGGCGGCGTCCTGAGCTGTCCGGCGCGCGCCCTGCTCGAGGAGTGGCGCTTGCGCGTACGCCCGCTCCTGGAGGGGCTCGACCCGACGCTGCTCACCCTGATCGAGTCCGAGCCCCGGCCGCGCGCGGCGCGCCCGGTGAGCGCCCTTTTCCGCGCGCTACACGGCGAGATGACGATGGTGTCGGCCTCCGGGCTCGGTGAGAAATGGTAGGGGCGCTCCTCGTGGACGCCCGGTGGATGGTGTGAACGACATGACGACCGAGGCTAATCCGCTGAACGAGCAAGGCAGGCGAGACAGCCTGGAGAGCCTGTGGGAGGCCTTGCAGGACGTGGTCGACCCCGAGATCCCGGCAGTCAGCATCGTGGAGATGGGCATGGTCAAAGGGGTCGAGGTGGGCGAGGACGGCCGCGTGACCGTGGAGATCCTGCCGACCTTCAGCGGCTGTCCCGCCCTCGACGTGATCGGACAGAACGTGCGCGCGCGCGTGCGACGCGCGCCCGGCGTGTCGGACGTTGACGTGCGCTTCGTCTTCGATCCCATCTGGTCGACCGACCGCATCACGCCGGCGGGCAAGGAGAAGCTCCAGGGCTTCGGCATCGCCCCCGCGCCGCCCTCGCGCGACCGCCCGCTGCCAATGCTGCAGCGCGAGCCGGTCGCCTGCCCCTACTGCGGCTCGATGCGCACGGCCATGGACAACCTGTTCGGCCCTACGCCGTGCCGCTCCCTCTACCACTGCCTCGATTGCCGCAACCCCTTCGAACGATTCAAGGCCCTCTGAGTAGGCCCTCGAAGGCCCTCGAAGGCCCTCATTTAAGTAGGATCGGCGAGTGTGGGGTGCGCCCCGCACTCGCAAAGTAGTTGACATAGCGCCAGCAACCCTATATTATGGCATCACTACTGCTATTGTAGTGATTGCTGCGACCCGAGCGCGCCTACCCCTGCTTAAATGGCGTGCTCTAGCCTCGTGCGTCTGTTCGAGTACCGGCTTTCCGACGCCTCCTGTCATTGATAGCGCGCTCCAGGCCGCCCAGACCCGGGGATTATGCGCGCTGGTTGACCGGTCGGGCAGCCGTACTCTTTCTTTATGTCAAGCCGCTCTGCCGCGTCCTCGCCGCGTCCCCCGTGGTCGGCCTGCGACAAAGGAGGTGTCAACGAAGACACGGCTACCCTTGTGCTCGCGCGGCGCGTGATCCAAACACGTGTCTCGCGCGTATAACGTATTGAGGAGATTAAGTCCACTCCCGACTATCGGCGCGGCCTTGCGACCCTACGCGCCACGGTCCGCGTGCGATGGGCCGTTTCCAGCAGAGCGCGGGGATGGCGGTAGACCAAGACTAACTCGGGACGTCCCGAGAGGACGCGAGACGACATGCCTCGGTCGAGGCATGGACTGGGACTCATGAGTGAGGTGTAGAACATGGCAAAGTTGACGCGGAAAAGCCTCCTGACGAAGACGTCGACAGGGGCGTTGACGGTCGGCGCGCTGGCCGCCGTGCCCGCCGCGGCGGCGGTCGCGGCCACGCGGCCCGCGAGCGTGCAGGGTGCGGACCTGGAGACACGGCTGGCCGAGCTGAAGACGGCCGAGCCCTTCGTCGTGTCCGTGGGCGATCCCAAGACCGGCGAGATGACACTGATGATTGGCCACACGGAGGTTACGGTCCACGACCCCGCGCTCGTCGCGCGCCTCTGGCACGCCCGGACCACGGCGTCTCATCAATCTGCCAAGTCTGGTGTGAGGTAAATATATGTCGTCGCATCGTGAAGCGCCCCAGAGCTCCAAGGACCCCGTGGCCGACAACACGGACGTCTACGCGTTCGTAAGCCCGGAACGCCCCGATACGGTCACCCTCATCGCGAACTTCATCCCCTTCCAGGCCCCGGACGCCGGGCCGAACTTCTTCGAGTTTGGCGACGATGTCCTCTACCAGATCTACATTCGCAACGGCGCGGGCAGCCCGGACGCGGACATCGCCTATCAGTTCCGTTTCTCGACGGTGGTCCGCAACCCCAACACGTTCCTCTACAACACGGGCCCGATCAGTTCGACCACCGATCCGAACTGGAACAGGCCCCAGACCTATTCGGTGACTAAGGTCACCGCGGCCGGGTCGCAGGTCCTGGCGTCGGGGCTGACGACGCCGCCCTGCAACGTCGGCGTGCGCTCCACGCCCAACTACGCGGGCCTGGCCGGGCAGGCCATCCATGGCCTGCCGAGCGGCGAGACGGTGTTCGCCGGGCAGCGCGCCGACGGCTTCTACGTGGACGTGGGCTCCATCTTCGACCTGGGGACCCTGCGGCCATTCGAGAATCTGCACCTGATCAAGACACCCGCCGCGCCGGGCGTCAATAGCCTCGGTAACCTGAACGTGCACACCATCGCGCTGCAGGTGCCCAAGACGCTGCTCACACGGAACGGCTCTAACCCGACCGATCCCGCGTCGGCCACCTCGGTCATCGGTGTCTGGGCCTCGGCCAGCCGGCGCCGCATCCGGCTGCGCGACCAGCGGCTGGGGATAGACCGCGAGTTCGGCAGCTACGCGCAGGTCTCCCGGCTCGCCAACCCCCTGTTCAACGAAGTAGTCGTCCCGATGGCCAGGAAGGACAACTGGAACGCGTTGTACCCCCGCAACGACGACCAGTTCCTGCAGTACGTGCAGAAGCCGGAGCTCGCTGGCCTGCTCCCGGTTCTCTATCCGAGCCAAGATCCAACTATGGGTTTCCCCAAACTCGCCGCGCTCAACGCGAGCGGCGCCGCGCGCGCGGATCTCGTGGCCATCCTGCTCACGGGCCTGCCGTCCGGGATCATCCCGGGCTTCCAGAACTACACCGGCCCGTCGCCGATGGACCTGGTGCGGCTGAACATGGCCATCGCGCCCACGCCCACGGCGAACGCGGACATCCGCGGTATCCTGGGAGGCGACCTGGCCGGCTTCCCGAACGGCCGGCGCGTGTTCGACGATGTGACCACGATCGAGTTGCGCGCGATCGCCGGCGCCACCTATCCCCTGGTCGCGCCGTCGTACACCCCCGACGGGGCCGCTGGAGCCATCACGCAGTACAATAGCACGATGAATCCGGCGAAGCCGGCGAACGGAGCGGCCCCGCCGCTGACCCCGAGGCCCTCGGTCGACAACGCGGGTCAGTCCACAGGCACGGGCACGATCCCGATCCCGCCGGTCGGGTTCTATAGCTTGGACGCGTTCCCCTACCTGGGGACGCCCTACGACGGCTATTCCTACCCGTCCGAGCCCGAGTCGTAGCGGTCATCGCGTCTGTCGAGGCACAGGAGAAGCGAGAGGAGCCCGGCGAATTCGCCGGGCTCCTCTTATGTGGGGGCGCTATACGGCTGCAGGCCAACACCGATGGCCCAGCCCATGGGTCCCACAATCGAGAGGAGGGTACGCCGGATGGCCGAGCAGTACGTCGACCGGATTCAGACCGGGTCCGCCGTGCTGGATATCGGGGGCGACATCGGGGCCTTGATCCTCTACACCCCCGAGTCGTTTCGTGGCAAGGAGATCGAGGTCAGCCCGAAGGGGGACGACGCGCGGCGGACGCACACGGCCATCTGGGGGCGGGAGCTCGACGGGCGCGTGGTCTTCGCGGGCCTCTACCCCACGCTCCCCGCGGGAGACTACACGATCTGGTGGAACGCGACCACGCCCGGCGGCGAGGTCACGATCGCCGGTGGCGCGGTCGCCGAGGTGGACTGGCGCAATAGCGCCATCGAGGACGCCGCGCTCTACGCGGGGAGCCGCCACGACCACGAGCCCGGCGCGCCCGGACACCCGCAGATGCCGCCGGTGACGCCGGTGACGCCGGTGACGCCGGATATGCTCCCGCCGCGCTATAGGTCCGGCAAGGCGGTCAGCGCCGCCCCGATGGGATCGGCCCCCATGCGCTACGCCGACGACGGGCAGGTGGCGTGGGACGACATGTGGACCGATTTCTGCGACCTCGCGCTGGCAGGTGGTCCCCCACACCGCGACACCGTGCTGGGGCCGGTCGACCCGGAGACGGTGCGGGCCAACCCCCCCGCCTACGCGCGCGTGGTCGCTGAGATCGAGCGCGGGCTGCGCCTGGTCACGGGGCTGACCACCGTACGCGGCGATAGTCCCGGCTGGGTCGGCCTCGTTTGTCACGACGAGGCGATGGCGCGCTGGCTATGGCAGGCCATCACGGTGGAGAACGTCGGCGTGCGCCGAGAGGGCGTCATGCTGTTTTTCCCGGCCGGGCCGGACTTCCGCCTGGACGGGGAGATCAAGAACGTCGTCACCGTGGCGGCCAAGACGCACCACTACTGGACGGAACACATGTATGGGTAGAAGCTTGTTGGATAAAAACAACAGAGATACAAGGTATCCTGGCCGGGAGTGTACGATGAGTAAGACGGTAACGCTGACGCCGGACGACGAGATTGGAGCCTATCTCGAGCGCATCGCGGCGGACCAGGATCGCACGCCGGCTGAAGTAGCGGCATGAATCGTGTCCGAAGATCTACGTCGTGAGCAGGCCATCGATGCAGAGTTGCTGGCCCGGCTGGAGAACCCGGTGTTAGACACGCTCGGGCGGAAGGTGGAACCCGGGACCACGCCAAGCGAGGTAGCGCATCGGGAACAAGCACGCGCCTGTTCGGCAGATTCGCGCCGTCGACGCCGCTCACACCGATAGGGCGACGGGCAGGATCAGGGCCGAGGGGTGGGCGCGGTCGTGGTACACCGTCTGGTCGGCGGCGACCATCGCCGTTCCCGTGGCGATGGGTTCGCCAGTGCCAAGGTTGCGGCTCCAGCGCGGATGGGCGCCGCTCGACACCTGCAGCCGGAGGCGGTGGCCCCGCGCGAAGCGGTGCGCGGTGGCCCACAGGTCGACGGTAATGCGCCGGCTGCCGTCGGGTCGCGGCGCGCCGTTCCCCGTCCCCGGCTCCAGGCGCAGCAGCCCGTCGCAGATGTTGATGGAGCGGCCGTCGGGATGGACGTCGCACACCCGCCCGAAGAAATCGGTGTGCTCCAGGCTGGAACGGACGTACAGGTCCAGCCGCACGGGACCGATCATCTCCAGATCGGCGGTCAGCGGGGGCGTCGTGTAGAGGAGCACGTCCGCGCGCGCTTCGAGCGCGCGGTTGTCGCGCGGGCCGGCGGGCGGGGAGAACAGCAGCGGACCACCGACGGACGGCGTGGGGTCGGCGGGATCGTAGTGGTAGTGGTCGGGGGGCGTCTCGGTCGCCGGCGGCGCGGGGGACAGGCCGCCCGCCTCCTGCAAGAAATAGGGGGTCTCGCGCGCCAGCGGTGGCCAGCTCTCCAGATCGCGCCACGCGTCCGCGCCCATCACGTACAGGCGCACGGGCTGCCGGCGCAGGAGAGAAGGGTTGCCCTTCAGGTAGGCCTCGCCCCAGATAAGCGTTTCACGCAGCGCTGCGCGCCCGCCGCGCCCGTCGCTGTGCCACCAGGGGCCGACCGTGAGGTAGGGCGCGCGCCCGGCGTCGCGCAGCCGCGCGTAGTCGGCCAGCTGCGCGCGCAGGAAGATGTCGTACCAGCCGCCCACGAGGTGCACGGGCGCGCTCGTCCGGACCACGGAGGACCGATGGTCGATCGACCGCCAGTAGGGATCGCCGAGGTCGGGGTGCGCCAGCCAGTCGTGGTAGTAGGAGACGGGTTGATCCACCGCCGCCGTGTCGGCCTCGCGCAGCGGGAGGCGGCCGAAGGCGGGCGCGAGCCGCCGCTCCAGCGCCGCGGGATTGAGGCGCCGGACGATGGACCAGGCGGAGTTCTTAGTCGCGCCCCCCAGCGTATCGAGCGTAGAGATCCAGCGCAGCGCCAGGTCCAGGCCGAAGGCGCCGTCGGGGTACACCAGGGAATCCAGGTGCGAGGCGGTGATGTGCGGCACGAGGGCGCGTACCGTGTCGGGGTCTTCCGAGGCCGCGGCCCACTGGACGTAGCCGAGGTAGCTCTGCCCCATCATGCCGAGCGCGCCGTCGAACCACGGCTGGCCGCGGAGCCATTTCAGGGTGGCGCGGCCGTCGTCCGCCTCGTCGAAGAAGGGGTTGAACCGGCCGCCCGAGTCGAAGCGCCCGCGCACGGTCTGGGCGACCACGTGGTAGCCGCGCGCGGCCACGAGGCGGTGCTGGAAGGCTACTACTATGCCAAGGGGGGAGGGCAGATCCGAGCCGCGCCCGTAGGGTGTGCGCAGGAGAATGGTAGGGAACGAGCCGCGCCCCTTGGGAGAGTAGTGGTCGGCTTTGAGTATCGCCCCGTCGGACATCGGGACCACCAGGCCCCGTTCGACAGCCACGCCATGGCGCACGGGCGGCAAGCCCAGCCAGCGCGCGATCAGGCGTCGCCGGGCGCCGTAGATACTTAGCGCCGCGCCGGCGAAGACCCCGATTGCCAGTACTGTCCCTCCGCCACGTCGCCCCCGTTCCATTACCACCCCTCTCGGCCTTGTCCTAATGCTTCTTTTGCATTGTACATGGGCTTGCATTGTACATGGGCGACGCCGGTGATCCTTCCCGATCTGACACAAGCTGATGTGGGTCGTCCGCAACCTCCACAACGTAATACCATCGTAGATACTATTTGGATCTCTGGTCAGGGCGCATGCGATTTACCCCCGGTGCGTTAGAATGGGGATGCACGATCAGCGGGTGTCCCTGCTAGAAGAAAGAGCGCCAATGGATACGCGACCACGGCAGCCCACGACAGCCTCGACCCACGCCCTGACGGTGGCCGGCAGCCCCGGGACGCGCGCCCGGCGTCGGACCCTGACCGCCCTCATCCTGCTGTGTCTCTGCGCCACCCTCGTCGTCGCCCCGGCGGACGATGTAACGAGGGCTGCGGTCCCGGGCACGACCTACTACGTGGCCCCGGGTGGGAGCGATGGTAACGACTGCCTCTCCTCCGGCGCGCCGTGCCTGACCATCGGCGGCGCGCTAGCGAAAACGGCGGCGGGGGACACCGTGGCGGTCGGCGCGGGAACCTACCACGAGCGCCTCTCGGTCGCCCACGACCTGACGATCACCGGCGCGGGCGCGGGGGCGACCGTCGTCGACGGGAGCGGCGCGGTGACGGGGACGCTCCTGAGCGTCGGCCCATCCGTCGCCGCTACCGTGGCGGCCCTGACGCTCCAGCGCGGGCACGCCGGCGAGGGCGACGGCGGCGGCGTGACCACCGGCGGCAGGCTCACCCTCGCCGACAGCGTGGTGCGGGACAACACGGGCGGGGCGGCCGGCGGCATCTACCAGTACGGGGGTACGATGACGTTGACGCGCAGCGTGGTCGACGGAAACAGCGGCGACGTCGGCGGCGTCGACACGTCGTATGGCGCGCTGACGCTGATCAGCAGCACGGTCAGCGGCAATAGCGGCGGGACGGGCGGCATCGGCGTGGACAACGCAACGCTGACGCTCACGAGCAGCACGGTCGGCGGCAACAACGGGACCGGCATCCAGAACGGGGGCGCGACGACCCTCATCAACAGCACCGTCGGCGCCAACATCGGCATCGGGCTGGATAACCTCGTCTCGGCCGCGCTGTACAACAGCACGGTCGGCGGGAACAGCAAGGTCGGCGTCTTCAGCGAGGGCAGTGGCCCGGTCACGCTAGCCGGCACGATCGTCGGGGACAACATTGGCCCCGACTGCTCCGGCCCCCTGACCTCGCAGGGCTACAACTTGCTGGGCAGCGCCGCGGGCTGCGCGGGCCTGCGTGAGGGCGTGGACGGCGACCGCGTCGGCGTCGACCCACGCCTCGGCCCGTTGCAGGACAACGGCGGCCCCACGATGACGCAGGCCCCCGGCCCTGGTAGCCCGGCGATCGACGGCGGGAACCCCGCCGGCTGCACGGACAACAACGGACGCCCGCTCACCGCCGACGGGCGTGGCGGGTCGCGGCCCGACGCGGTCAACAACCGCTGCGACATCGGCGCGGTCGAGATCCAGGCCCCGCCCCCGGGCGCGGCGGCGCCCCTGCCGGGTGCGCCGCCGCCGGGCGACACGCCCACGGCATCCGCGGCGCCCCCCTCCGCCGTCGCGACGGTCACGACGACCGCCAGCCGGGTCCCGCCACACGCCACCCCTGTTACCCCTGCCACGCCGCGCCCCCGCGCGACGGCCGTGCGGCCGCCCCCGCCCTCGCTCACCCTCCATCCCGGCGCGAGCGCCGTGGCATCCGGCGACACGCTGGTGATCCGCTTGACCACGGTCGCGCGCGCGCGCGTCCACATCACCCTGCAGGCGACGGCCACCGCGGAGGTCATGAGCGAGAGCGGCAAAAACCGTCGCCGGACCACGCGACGCGTCGTGCTCTACCAGGCGACGCTGAACGGGACCGCGGACGCGCGCGGAGGCTACGAGGGACGCCTGCGCATCGGGTACCGCCCGGCCAAACCCGTGCGCGCGGCGCTGGTGGCAACCGCCCGGACCGCGCGCGGCGAATCCACTCGCACGGCGACCGTCACCATCGAGCCCCCGCGCCCGCGTCGCCGGACGTGATTCTCGCCCTTTACCCATCCACACAGTTACCACACGGGCCGCAGGCGGAGGGGCGAGGCGCCGACACCGGCGGCGGCGACGATGCGCCGCAGGTCGACGCGCAGCCCCGTGATCCTGTCGGCGCCCACGATATCCGCCCAACGCCGCTCGACCTCGGCGAAGATAGCCTCGGCCGCCCGGATGCAGTCCCACCCGTGCGCGGTCAGGACTACGACCTTCCCGCGGCCGTCGCGCGGGTCCGGCCGGCGCGAGACATAGTCATGTTCCTCCAGGTAATCGATCATCACGCTCGCCGCCTGCTTCGTGATGCCGAGGTGCTCGGCCAGGTCGTTGCCGGTGGCCCCAGTGGGGGCGAGACGCTGGAAGGCGAAGCCGTGCGCCGGCCGGATGTCGTCGAAGCCGGCCTCGGCCAAGCGCGTATGCACTTCGTTGACCAAGGCGTGCAGGGCGAGCATGAGGAGCACGGCCAGCTCATAGCCGCCCTCGGGTTGATCGGTCACTCCCACACCTCACGCAGCACCGATAGACACTCCTCGACGCGGGATTCGTCAATCTCTTTGACAAACCCCCATGCGCATTGTACACTATGCAAGTAGTCAAATTAATTGACTACTTGGACCGGATCAGGGCGCAGATCACCCGAGGAGGACACGATGACCGTCGTACGCAGTAGTGACATCGAGATGATGCTGACGCCGGGGGGCATGGCGACGGGGAGTTTGGCCTCGCCGGGCCGGGGGGCGACGGAGGTCCTGGTCCTGCGGCAACGGCAAGAGCCGGGCGGCCAGAACCCGTCCCACATGCAGGATCGCGAGGAGGTCATGATCCAGCTGTCGGGCACGGCCACGGTGACCGTCGACGACCGGCCGATCCAGCTCTCCGCCGGCGATATCCTGATCGTCCCGGCACACACGGTCCATCGCGTCGTGAACACGGGCGAGGAGCCGGCCGAGTGGTTGCTCGCCGCGCCCGCCGGGGTGCGCTTCTTCAGCCCCACCGGCCAGGAAGTCATGCCCGCGTTTATCGTTTAATTGAGGGCGGGCGCCGCTACCTGGCGCCGCCGTGGGCGCGCTACACGCTGCGCGTGGACGGCGGCGTGGCGCCCGAACGGGCGCGCTCGGTCCATGCGGTGCAACTGGCGTCGGACGGCGAGCAGGGCTTCGTCGCCGAGCAGTCGATCTACGACGGCGACGGCACGACCGCATACGGCACGGCGGGTCTGGCGCGATAGCGGTTTCGCCGCCGAAGGGTCTGATCTCGTTGTAGCCGCCGAGGAGTGTGCAGCCCACGGGCTGGTCGATGTGCGACGCGAGGCGCGCGACCGGCTAAGATGTGGATATGAGGTTTTGGGCTTGAGATTCATCGACGGGGCCGAGCTGGCGCGTTGCGTCCCCATGGAGGCGGCCATCGCCGCCCTCGATCGCATGTTCAGGGGCGAAGAGCCGCTGGAGGCGCCGCAACGGACGCATCTGCCGGTCGCGGGTGGCGAATTGTTGCTGATGCCGGCGACGGGCGCGCGCGGGACCGGCGTCAAGCTCGTGACGGTCAATCCCTCCAACGCCGTGCGCGGCCTGCCCCTGATCCATGGGCTGTACGCCCTCTTCGCGCCGGATACGCTCGCGCCCGTCGCAATCGTCGACGGGGCCGCGCTGACGGGGCTGCGCACGGCCGCCGTCTCGGGGCTGGCCACACGCTACCTCGCCCGCCCCGACGCGCGCCGCCTCGTCATCTTCGGCGCGGGGGTCCAGGCCCGTGCGCACCTCGACGCCATGCGCGCCGCCCGCCCGATCGCCCACACATGGATTGTGTCGCGCACCCGCGAGAAGGCCGAGCGACTGGTGGCGTACGCCCGCGACGTGGGGCTCGACGCGGCGATCGCCGGGCCGGAGGCCGTCGCCGAGGCGGACATCGTGTGCACCTGCACCACGAGCCCCACGCCTCTCTTCGACGGGTCACTGCTGCGCGAGG
>JAABUO010004554.1_pt1 | contig 16322 bp, 14 predicted proteins | sample 5559291 | NCBI WGS metagenome assembly JAABUO01 (sample SAMN10711878, study PRJNA513372) | rock metagenome | isolation source: Antarctica rocks | place: Antarctica: Victoria Land, Finger Mt sud
CTGCTCCTCGGCAGTGAGGGGCCGCAGCGGCTCTTTCTGAGGTGTCGCCATCTCTCCTCCTCTCCTGCCTTCACTATGGCCCCTGCCTGCCTTCACCGCCACTCATTTGGGGAATGACCCACTAGCAATACAGTTTCTCCGGCATGGCCGGCAACCCGCGACGCGCCCCCGGTGTTGTCGGTGGGAGGTTCCCGGTGGTCAACACTGTCGCAATCCCGCCCGCAATCCCGCCCCTCGCGCTCATCGTCGGCGGCGATGCGCCGACTCAGGCCGTCGTCCGCTTCTTGCTTGCCGCCGATGGGTATCGGATGGTCACGGTCGTCGACCCTGCGGACCCGGCCATCCCGCGCGAGGACCCAACCCTCTGTGTCGTGGCGGCGTCGTTCGACACCCCCGATCCCACCCCCGCCCTGGCGTCCCTGCATCGGACAGGGTATCGCGGTCCGCTCGTGCTCCTGGCGCGCTCCCTCGACAGCGCGCTGCGCCGCCGGGCCTTCGCCCTCGGCGCGCGGGATGTCGTGGGCTTGCCCGTCGCCCCCGCTGTGTTGCGCGCCCGCCTGCGCGCGGTCGTCCCCGTACCAATGTGCGCGGTCGCACCGCCCGCAGTGCCAATGTGCGCGGTCGCGCCGCCCACGACCCCCGCGCCGGCGGCGCTCCGCGCGGGCGGCCTCACGTTCGACCCCACCGCGCGCACCGTGGACGACGGACGGGGCTGGACGGCGCAACTGACGCGGCACGAAGGCCTGGTGCTGGCCGCGCTCATGCGCGCGCCCGGCCATCCCCAGGGCCGGCACGACCTGCTGGATCAGGTGTGGGGCGAGGGGTACGAGGGGGACGGCAACACGCTGGAAGTCTACGTGCGCCGGCTGCGCGCGAAGCTGGCGCGCCCGGCCGTCCCCCACGGCTACGTCCACACCGCGCGCGGACAGGGCTACGCGTTCGAGGCGCGGCGTGCCCCGCGTCCGGCCGCGCCTGCCTCCCTCGCACACGCGGTCGGCCACCCCTGACGACACGCGGGGTACGCGCCCAAAAACAGGACTTTTGCCCCGCGCCAGCGCACAAAAGGCCGGAGCGGGGAAGCATCACCTCAACCCCGCGCCGGCCCGATGAAAGGGCGCCGTGAGGGTCTCAGCCCAAAACCCCCGCATTGCCCTTCTGCTCTTTCTATCGACACTCCTCGTCGCCATCTGAAGGGCGGACCGTCACGGCCCGCTTATCGAATCTGACGCCCGCGCATATCGCCGTAGCCAGTCCGGGCGCACTTGCGGCCACGAGCTGTAGACCGGACGCCCGCGCATACCAGGGCAGCCAGGCCGGGCGCCCGCTCGCCGGCATGATCGTGGCACCGTCCGGCTTATCGGCTATCGCGTGCGGCCGATGCCGCCGCAGCCAGCGACGCGGCGGCGTCGGCCGTGGACGCGGAGCCGACCTGGAGCAGGATGGTGTTCCGCCAGGGGTCCTGGACCGCGACGACATTGCCCGTCCGCGTGTAGCGCCGTCCCGCGTCGTCAAGCCGGCTAAGAACGGCCTGCCGGGCGTCCTCCGTGGGGAGGTCGATCGTGAAGAAGCGGAGCATGGCTGTATCCGTCGGCGCGGGGTCGGCGCCGCGGCTGTGCCAGGTGTTGAGCCCGATGTGGTGGTGGTACCCGCCCGCCGACACGAAGAGCGCCGTCGGCATCTGGGCGACGATGTCGAAGCCGAGGACGTCGCGGTAGAACGCCGCGGCCGCGGAGATGTCGCCGATCTGCAGGTGCATGTGGCCCAGACGCGTGCCGCGCGGCAACCCATGCCACGGCTCCCCCGCGCGCTCCGCCTCGGCCAGCACACCGCGGATATCGACCGGGTCCGCCGCCGTCTGGACCTGCCCTCCCGCCCAGGTCCACGCGTCGCGGGGCCGGTCGCGGTAGATCTCGATCCCGTGTCCGTCGGGGTCGGAGAGGTACAGGGCCTCGCTGACCAGGTGGTCGCCCTGACCGGGCAGCGGCAACCCTAGGTCCAGCCAGTGCCGCAGCCAGCGCCCGAGGTCCGCCCGCGCCGGCAGGAGGAGGGCGAAGTGGTACAGGCCGGTGTATCCCCGGCGGTCGTGCGGCCACGGCCGCGCGCCCGGCTGCTCCGTCAGGAGAAGGAGGGGCCGATCGCCGACGCCGAGGGCCGCCGCGCCGTCGGTCCGGTCAAGGAGCGCGAAGCCAAGGGCCTCGGTATAGAACGCGATGGACCGCGCGAGATCGGCGACGGTGAGGGAGAGGAGACCGACCGTGGTCGCGGGATCGAGCAACGCCTGGCCAGCCGTCCGCCGTGCCTGTATCCGTGTCATCGTGGGCTATCCCTTCGCTACTTGCTTTGTCAATAAATGATTTCTCAAGAACACTATACACGCAAATACTTGACATGTCAATATCTAGCGGATAAAGTAAAGGCATGGAGACGCATACGACGCTCGACGACGCGCGGATCACGACCTTTGGACGCCTAGTCGAGGCCCATGCGCTCTTGACGAAGATCCTCGACGACGAGATGGAGGCGGCGGTCGGCATCCCGCTGTTGTGGTACGGCGTCCTCCTCCATCTGGGGCGCAGTCCGGGCGGCCTTCGCCCGATTAGTGAGTTGGTCAATGCGACGGCGTTTACGAGCGGTGGGGTGACGCGCCTCGTCGATCGCATCGAGCAGGCGGGCTATGTCGAGCGCCGCGCGTGCCCGGGTGATCGCCGCGTGACCCACGTCGCGTTGACGGAGCGCGGGCGGGAACTGTTGGAGCGGGCCAGCGCGGCGCATGTCCGCGGGATCCATGAGCATCTCGTGGACGCGCTGGATGCCGCCGAGGTCGCGCAGTTGGATGCGATCCTGGCGAAGGTGACGCGGCGCCTCACATAATCCTCCTATGACGACAAACGAGCAATCGAGGGTGTGTCCAATGGTGGAGGATAGCGCGATCGTGGACAGGCTTGGCCGCGCACAGGCCCTCGCGGCGAGTGGCGACCGCGACGGCGCGCGTGCCCTGTACGAGAATTGGTGGACCGAGGCGACGCGCGCCGGGGACCGATACCAGGCATGCGTCGCCGCCCACTTCATGGCGCACGAGCACGACGAGCCCGAGGCGCAACTCAACTGGCATCTGCGCGCCCTCCGGGCCGCCGACGCCGTAGACGACGAGCGTGTGCGCGCCTTTTACCCGTCGCTTTACGCCAATGTGGGTGAGGTCTACCTGCGCCTCGGCAATCTCCCCCAGGCGCGCGCGCACGAGCATGTCTTACTTGACGACGGCTATGGGCGCATGATCCGGTCGTTAATCACCCGCGTCACACAAGCCGTCGAGCGCGGCGACGTGATAAGGGGAGTAGAGTAGATAGACATAGTCACCCCAAACTGAGATCCGTCCCGTACTGGACCAGCCCGAGCCCGTGTGCCACCGCCCGCGAGGCAAGGTTGTCCCACGACGTGCTGTAGAGCGGGATGCGGCTGGTAGCGCGGATGGCATGGGCCCACTCCGCCACGACGGCGATGGCGTAGCCGCGCCCCCGATACGCTTCCAGTGTCTCTACGCCCGCTTCGGCGGCCCGATCGGTGAGGCGGGCGCTGTGACAGAGGGAAACGGCGCCGCCGTTCTCGATCACCGCCATAAACGGCTCGCGTCTCTCGAACTCCCGTGCGGTTTCATCCAGGTCTCAGGCCATCGTCCACAGGAGGTGGAGGTCCGAGCGCGTCAGACGCGTGACAATGGCCTGACGGGGAAGCTCATCCGGGAACCGGTAGGCCGGCCCAGACCAACCAGACGCGATCTCTTGGTCTGCCCGCAGCGCCGCCCGGAACGCATCCATGTTGCGCGGCTCCGCCCGCACATCGTCGCGCACCGGCTCCTCGGACGCCAGCCTCTCCAGCTCCCGCACGGTCTCCTCGGCCAGGTCGTCGCGGCAGCGCCAGATATGTCCCTCTCTGGTGCGCCCGAAGAAGAAGCGCGGCGCACGGTCGCCGCCCGGCTCGTTCACATAGCGGATACGACCGCGTGAGTCGTGCGTGAACAGCGCATCGACCTGTATCCGCAGGAGCTGTAGATCGGAAACATCCATCAGCCGATCTCTCCCGCATTATTGGCCAAGGTAATGTAAGGTACTATCGTCGGCATTAGGCTCCTGCATTAGGCGCTGGCGGCTAGAAGCATAGCATAAGGAGGCCGCTAATGAGCGACGACGGCTTGATAACAATTCTAAGCGGGTTTGCGGTCCCAGAGACGATCGACCGACTCGAGGCCACGGTCGCGTCCAGGGCGATGCAGGTCTTCGCGCGCATCGACCATGCGGGTCTTGCCGCGCGCGTCGGGATGACGCTCCGGCCGACCGAACTCCTTATCTTCGGCAACCCTAGCGCGGGCACGCCTTTGATACGGGACCGAGTGATCCGGGAGAAGACCAATGTGGATGACGTATAACCTGATCGCGGGCAAGAACCTGGATCGCCTCGCGGCCTTGAGCGATGGGCTCTTCGCCGTCGCCATGACGCTGCTCGTGCTCGACCTGCGCGTCCCAGGGAGCGCCTCGGGGAGCGGGGCGATCCACAGTGAGCGCGACCTGTGGGGCGCCCTGGTCGCGCTGGCGCCGCGCCTGATCCCCTATATCATGAGTTTCCTGACCCTCGGCATCTTCTGGATCGGCCAGCAGACCCAACTCAACCGCTTCGCGCGCAGCGACCGCAATCTGACGTAGATCCATCTCGCGTTCCTGCTCGCGGTGTCGCTGATGCCGTTCTCGACGGGGCTGCTGGCCGCGTTCCTCACCTATCGCCTGGCCCTGGCGGTGTATTGGCTCAACATCCTCCTGCTGGGCGCGGGGCTCCTAGCCAGCTGGCGGTACGCGGTGCGTGCGGGGCTCGTGACGGACGAGACGACCGCCGACATGCGCGCGGCCGTCGAACGCCGCATCATCCTGGCGCAAGCTCTCTATGCGTTCGGCGCGGCGCTCTGTGTCGTCAACACGTATGTGAGCATCGCGGTCATCGTCCTCGTGCAACTCAACTATGTCCTCGCGCCGCGGATTCGTCCGCTGCATCGCCTATGATCGGCGCGGCCGCCGTGGCCGCCGCCGGACAGGAACGTGACCCCCCTATCTTGTCGGGAGGTGCCGCCCCGCCTATCCTGTGAACATACTACTCATAAACGGTCGTAGAAGGACATCGCGCGGTGCTCGGCCTGACGTTCTCCGACCCCCTGGCGCTGCTCTTGCTTCCTCTCCTGCTGGGCGGGGCCGCGTGGCTGTGGCTGCGCGACGAGGGCGCCCTCTCGCGGGCGCGTCTCCGGCTGGCCCTGGCGCCGCGCCTCGTCATCCTGGGCGCGCTCGTCCTCGTGCTGGCCGGCGCCACCTGGCGCCGGCCGGAGACGCGTCAGGCCACGGTCTTCGTGGCCGATCTCTCGGCCTCGATGGGCGGCCTCCCCGACCGCGAGACGGCCTTTATCGCGCGCGCGCTGCGCGCCCGGCGGCCCGACGACGCGGCCGCCGTCGTCGCGGTGGGGGCGGGCGCGCTGGTCGAGCAACCGGTCGCCGTGCTCGCCGGGTTCGACGGCTTCCAGTCGGTCGTCGATCGCGGCGCCACGAACCTGGAGGCGGGGCTCAACCTCGCCGGCGCCCTCTTCCCGACGGGGTACCGCAAGCGCGTGGTGCTCCTCACCGACGGGCGGCAGAACACGGGCGACATCCTCCAGGCGGCGCGCCTGCTGCGCGCCGAGGGGACGCGCCTCGACGTCGTGCCCCTGGCGCCCAACGCGGGGCCGGAGGCGCTGGTAACCGGCGTCGACGCCCCGACGACGCTGCGCCGGGACGAGCGCGGGACGCTCAAGGTCGACCTGCGCAGCACGGTAGCGCAGGCCGCGACGCTCCAGATGTCCGCCGATGGGCGCCTGCTGCGTAGCCTGCGCGTGGCGCTGCCGGCGGGTGACACGACGGTGTCGACGACACTGCCCGTCCTCGGACCCGGCTACCACAGCCTGCGCGCCGTGCTGGAACCGACCGCCGATACGGTCGCCGAAAACGACGAGGGCGCCGCGCTGGTCCACGTGCGCGGCGCGGCGCGCGTGCTCGTGGCCGAGGGCGCCCCTGGCGAGGGGGACATCGTGGCGGCGGCGCTACGCGCCAGGGGGATGGACGTCACGCGGGAGGCGGCCGGGCTCGTCCAGCCGTCGACGGCCTACCTGAGCGGATTCGACGCCGTGACGCTGGTCGACGTCCCGGCGCTCGACCTCGACCCCGCGCTGCTCGACCCCCAAGGCTCGCCGCTCGCCGCCTACGTCGACGGCGGCGGTGGTCTCGTCGTCGTCGGCGGCCCCGCCAGCTACGGGGTCGGCGGCTACGCCGGCACCGCGCTGGAGAGCGTGCTGCCTGTGAGCATGAAACTGCCACGGCGCAAGGACACCCCCTCCGTGGCCGTGGCCCTCATCGTCGAGGATCTCGAGACGCCGTCGAACGTCAATATCTCCAAAGCCGCGGGCGAGGGCGTCGTCAAGCTGCTGACCCCGGCCGACCGCGTCGAGGTCAACGACGCCAACGGGACCGACCAGCCGAACGGCGGGTGGGCGGTCCCCCTGCAATACGTCACGAACAAGGCGGCGATCAACGCGGCAATCGAGGCCATGCGGCCGGCCGACCCGATGAGCTACAAGCCCGCGCTCCAGGCCGCTTTCAACACGCTACGCCGGTCCGGCGCCAGGATCAAGCACATCATCCTGCTGGGCGACGGCGACGCCGAGGACGCCTACGCCCCGCTCGTCACGGCCATCCGCAAGGCCGGCGTCACCGTCTCGACCGTCGCCACCGGCGCGGCCAACGGGGGCTTCGCCGACTACGTCACGATGCAAAACATCGCGCGCTGGGGCGGCGGGCGCTACTACCAATCCGACAACGTCGCCGCCATCCCACAAATCTTCCTCAAGGAGACGAAAGCGATCGCGCGCACCGGCATCGTGGAGGAACACTTCGTGCCCGACGTCCTCTCCGCCAGCCCTATCCTCGACGGGCTGCCGGCGGCCCCCCTCGACGGGTACGTGGCGACGACGCCGAAGCCGCTCGGGCAGGTCGTGCTGACCCACGTGACGCGGCACGGGGTCGACCCGGTGCTGGCGCAGTGGCAGTACGGCCTGGGACGCGTTGTGGCCTGGACGAGCGACGCGCGGGGACGCTGGACGACGGCGCTCATCCGCGCCGCCGCGGGGAACCGGTTGTGGAGCAATATGGTCCAGTGGGTCCTGCCGCCCGAGTCGAGCCCCAACCTCTCCGTCGCCTCGTCGATCGCGGGGGGACTCGCGCACCTGACCGTCACGACGAATGGGCTGCCGCTGGACGCGGCGGCCCAGGCGCACGTCGACGGACCGGCCGGGCCCTCCATCGTGGCATTGCCGCCGACCGCGCCGGGCCGCTACGAGGGCGACGTCCCGGCCACGACTCCCGGAGCCTACCCGGTGACGATCCAGGCGCTCGTCCACGGACGCGCGCGCGCCAGTCTGCGCACGGGCCTGGTCGTCCCCTACGCGCCGGAGTACCGCGCCACGGGACTCGACGCGCCGCTGCTGGCGGCCGCCGCCGCGGCCGGCGGGGGGACGGCGCTGCGCGATCCCGCGGCGAGCTTCGCCGACAACCTGCGGGATGTCTCCGCCCCGCGCCCGCTGACGACGTCGCTGCTGCTCCTGGCCCTGCTGCTATTGCCGCTCGACGTGGCGGCGCGCCGCCTGCTCGTCGGCCGGGAGGACGTGCGCACGCTCCTCGCCGCGCTGGCGCGTCGGCGGGCCGGCGGCCCCCAATCGGCGGCCGCGGTCGGCGCCGGGACGGCCGCCGCGCCTCTCTCGGCGTTGCAGGCCCACCGCGCCGCGCGCCAGGAACGGGTTGTGGATGCGAGGGCGGGGACGCGCGACGCCGCCCCGACCACGCCGCCTTCGCCGTCTCCGGGCGCCTCGGCCGAGCGGGTCGCGCGCCGCGCCGCCACGATCACGGCGTCCGCCCCACCGCCCACGGCGCCCGCGCGGCCCCGGCCCGAGATAGAGGAACGCGTCTCCTCGCTGTCGGCCGATCAAACTACTCCAACGGGCGAGCCCACCGCGACGAGCCGCCTGCTCGAAGCGAAGCGGCGGCGGCGGGGCGGCTGACGGGCGTTCGCGCGCTCCTGTATCACGACCCGCGCGTTCCTGAACCTAGTGCGCTCCCGGTCGGTCGCGCAAACGACCGACCGGGAGCGCCGACGACGAGTCGCGGCCCCGCGCGGGGAGGACCTATTCTCAGGCGGCGCGTAGTGCGCGCCCGTTGTCCCGAGAGGCATCGTCGTCGCCCCGCGCATCGACGGCGGCCGCGCCGCCGTCCAGCACGAAGCGTCCGACCATCTCCCGCAGCCCACGGGAGACCTCGGCCAGGCGCTGGGCGCCCTCCGCCATCTCCTGGACTCCGGCGCTCTGCTCCTGCGTCGAGGCGCTCACTTCCTCGGCCCCCGCCGCGCTCTGCTCGCTCACGGCGGCGCCGCTCTCGATCGCCGCGCCGACGCGCTCCGCGCTCGCGCGCATGCGCTCCGTGGCCTCCACTGTCTGCCGCGCGACCGCGGCGACATGCGCGCTCGCCGTGTCGACTGCCTCCACGCTGCCCGACATGCGCGTCACGGCGCCGCCGATCGCCCGCGCCTGCGCGTTCGTCTCCGCGACGCCGCCCAGGATACTCTCCAGAGCCGCCCGCGCCTGCTCGCCCAGGAGCGCGCTCTGCTCCACCGCGCCGCTGCCGGCCTCCATGGCCGTGATCACATCCGCGACGCGCTGTTGGATGGCACCGATGCGCGTGGTGATCTCCTTGGTCTCGCCGGAAGCGCGTTCGGCCAGTTTACGCACCTCGGCGGCGACGACGGTAAAGCCCTTGCCGTGCTCACCCGCGCGCGCTGCCTCGATGGCCGCGTTGAGGGCGAGGAGATTGGTCTGCGACGCGATGTCGTCGATGGCGGCCACGATCCGTCCGATCTCGCCGCTGCTCTGCCCGAGGGCCTGAACGTGGGACGCGCTCTCTTGCACGGCGGAGCGCACGTCGGCGATGCTCGCGATGGTTTGGCTGACGGCGGAGCCGCCCTCCTGGGCCGTGGCCGCCGCGAGCGCGGCCGCGTCGGTCACCGCCGCCACGCTCGCGGTGGCGTCGCCCAGGGTCGCGCGCAAATCCGACACGGCCTGCTCGGTCTGGGTCGCGGCCGCCGCCTGGGCCTCGGCGCCGGCGCCGACCTGGGTGACGGCGGCGCTCAATTCGCCCATGTCGCCGAGGGCCTCGCTCGCGCTCTGACTCTGCGTGCTGGCGCCGCGCGCGACTTCCTCGATGGCGCGGGCGATCTGCGTGCTGGCCTCGCCGATCTGGTTGCTGACCCCGGACAGCTGGGCGGCTCCGCTATCGACCTGGGTGGAGGATGAAGCGACGCGCCCGATCATCTCCCGCAGGGTGGCGCGGGCCTCTTCGTAGGAGCCGATGGCGGCCTGAGCGCGTGCGATGATGGCGCGCATGACAGCGGCGGTTTGGCCGATCTCGTCCCGGCTCGTATGGGTGGGCGGGGTCGTGGCGACGTGAGCGGCGACGGTGAGGTCGCCGCGCGCGAGGGCGTCGAGGCCGGAGGCGAGGCCGGCCATGCAGACGTTGGAGAGGCTCTCGGCGGAACGGTAGACCTCGGCCAGAGGGCGCGTGATGGAGCGGGCGATGAGCACGCCAAGCGCGACCGCGAGGAGGGCGGCCAACGTGACGACGACGAGCAGGATCGTCACAGCGCTCGTATGGGCCACCCGCGCCCGCGCCGTGTCCGTGGTCAGGGCCTGTTGGTCGATCGCGAGCAACTCGGTCAGGTCGGGCGACAGTGCGTCGATCGAGTCCGCCTCCACCCCGAGCGAGAGCTTTATCGCCGCCGCGTCGCTCTGGCCTGTGTTGAACGCGGCCACCTGCTGAACCCGCACGCTCAGAGCCATCCATCGCCGCAAACTCTGCTCCGCGCGCGCCGCGACGGCCGTTTCGTGCGCGCTGCCATGGGGCAACGCCTGGTATCTCTGAAAAGCCTGCCACGCCGCCGCGCGCTCCCTCGTCGCATCACCGCCGACATCCGCGATTTTGGCCGGCGTGCTGGCGAGAATCTCGCCGCGGGTGGCGCGCATCGCAAAGTTGACGCTGTTCTGCGTCTCGAGCAACGCGACGACGCCCGGGGTCGAGGCGCCGGTCATCTGGTCCATCGTGCTCTGTACTCCGTTCAAGCCGGCCAGGCCGACGCCGCCCACCGTGGCGGCGAGCAGCGCCATGACCACGAAACTTCCCAGCAGCTTGGGCATCATACGGATATTGTGAAACCACGTCATCGAGCGATCCTCCCCTTTGTCCCCTGTATTGTCACATGTCGCCGAGCGTGCGCGGCGTCCTAGTACAGTGTTATCGGCACGGTCGACGCGATCATTAGCCCTGGCCCGAACGGCGGCGCTCATCCTGGGCCTTTGGGCTATAGCGCGGCGCGTCCAGGCCTATCCGTCCCGTGGGCGCCCTTTTAGGGGGTTGTGGGCGGGAGCGCCGCGTGGTACGACTGATAGCAATGCAAATGACACGAGTGGACACGAGTGGAGACGACGATGCCGCCTCATGACATGACTGCCCCGACCACCTATTTAGGCTCGGCTCAGGCCGCACAGCGCCTCGGGGTCTCCACGTGTACGCTCTTGCGCGCCGTCCGCTGCGGGGAACTGGCGCCGGTCGGCAGGACGCCGCGCGGCGCTTTTCGTTTCCGCGCCGTCGACCTCGACGCCTACGCGCGGCGTCGCCCACCAGGCTCCCAGGGCTCCCAGGGCTCCCAGGGCTCCCAGGGCTCCCGCCGCCCCACGGATGGCAGCGCGCCGCGCGACGTCGATCGACACGCGTTGCCCGCGCCCGATCCCGCCGCGCGCGGGCTTCAGGCGCGCGTTCCCAGCGGCCAGGGACTCCAGGCCCTGGCGACGGTGGCCGCGGAGGACTACGCGGACCCGGAGGCCCTGATCGCCGACATCCTGACCCTGCTGGCCGAGAGCCTCCACGTCGGGCTTACCTTCCTCTCGCGCGTCGAGCGCGATACCTTATATGTCGAGCGCGTCCACGATCGCGCCGGGATGGGCTTGCGGAGCGGCACAGTTGTCCCGCTGTGCGACACGTACTGCCAGGCGACACTGGCGCGGGCGACGCGGTCCCTCGTCGTGGAGGACGTCCGGTCCGACCCGCGCTTCGCCGCGCTGCCCCCGACCCATCTATTTGGCGTCGGGGCCTATTCGGGCGTCCCGCTGTATCACTCCGACGGGCGGCTCTATGGGACGCTGTGTACGCTGCACCCGCGGGCGCGGACGACGCGCGAAGGTGAGACCGCGCTCCTCCAGGTGGCGGGGCGGCTGATCGTGCAAGCCATCGAGACCGCCGCCGGGCGTCGGGAGGAACGGCGGCTCGTCGACGCCTTATCGGACCACGCCGACGAGGTGGCCGCCCGCACGGAGGACCTCGCCGTCTCGGAAAAAGGCTTCCGGCTCCTCTTCGCGGCGAACCCCTTGCCCATGTGGGTGTATGACACGGACACCCTGCGCTTCCTGGAGGTCAATGAGGCGGCCATCCGCTATTACGGCTACACGCGCGAAGAGTTCGCGCGGATGCGCATCAGCGACATCCGCCCGGAATCCGACGCCGACGCCCTTTGGGAGGCGGTGCGCCGGGGCGTAACGGCCGTCGAGGTGCGCGACGCGGGCCATTGGCGGCACCGTCTCAAGGACGGGCGTCTCATCACCGTCGCCATCACTACGCACACGCTGACGTTCGGCGGACGCGCGGCGGCGCTCGTGCTAGCCCAGGACATCACGGAGCGTCAACGCATGGAGGAGGAGTTGCGGCATCAGGCGCTGCACGACGCGCTGACCGGACTGCCCAACCGCGCGCTGCTCCAGGATCGCCTGAACCAGGCGCTGCGGACCGCGTCCCGCCTCCCGTCGCGCGGGACACCGGGGCCGCTGGCCCTGTTGCTCCTCGACCTCGACCGCTTCAAAGAGGTCAACGACACCCTCGGCCACCACCGCGGCGACCTGCTCCTGCGGCACGTCGCGGAGCGATTGTGCGCGACGCTGCGGGACTCGGATACCGTCGCCCGCCTGGGCGGGGACGAGTTTGCCGTCCTCCTCCCCGCCACGGACCACACGGGCGCCCACGCGGCGGCCGAGAAGATCGCCGCGGCCCTCGCCCTGCCCTTCGATGTCGAGAATTTGCCCCTCCACGTAGGGGTGAGCATCGGGATCGCGCTGGCTCCCGCCCACGGCGAGGACGCCGAGACGCTCTTGCGCCACGCCGATGTGGCCATGTACATCGCGAAACGGGAGGGCGAGACCTGGGCCGTGTACGCGCCGGAGCGGGACGCGTATACCCCCGATCGCCTCGCGCTCACCGCCGACTTGCGCCGGGCTATCGCGGACGGCGATCTGCTGCTGCACTATCAACCCAAGGTGGACCTCGCGACGAAGCGTATCACCGGGGTCGAGGCGCTGGTACGCTGGACGCACCCCGCGCGCGGCCCGATCCCGCCCGACGGGTTCATCCCCCTGGCCGAGCGCACCGGCCTCATCGCGCCCTTGACGCGCTGGGTCCTCGGGGCGGCCTTGCTCCAGGCGGGACACTGGCGTCGCGCGGGCCTCCATCTCGACATGTCCATCAACCTCTCCATGGTGGACCTGCGCGACCCGGGGCTGCCCGACGCGCTGGAGCGGTTGTTGCGCGCGCACGCGGTCCCGCCGACGGCGGTGCGCCTCGAGGTCACCGAGAGCGCGCTCATGACCGACCCCGCCTGCACGCAGGCGGTGCTCGTCCGCCTGGCCGCCCTCGGCGTCGGTCTGTCGGTAGACGACTACGGGACGGGCTACTCGTCGCTCGCCTACCTCAAGCGCCTGCCGGTGGACGAGCTCAAAATCGACCGCTCGTTCGTGCGGCACATGGCCGCGGACGCGGCCGACGCCGCGATCGTCTCGTCCACGATCGGCCTGGGTCACGCCTTGGGGCTGCGCGTGGTGGCCGAGGGGGTCGAGGACCGCGAGACCTGGACCCTGTTGGCCGACGCGGGCTGTGATACGGCGCAGGGCTACTACCTCGCGCGCCCGTTGCCCGCCGCCGATGTGGAGCGATGGGCGCGTGAGACGTCCTGGTCCGTCGCCTGACGCACAGGCGTGCTAGCCCGGCCACGAGTTGACGCCAGTGGGCTCGCCCCGGCCGCGGGCGCACAACTCGATGTGCCCAACCAAGACAGCTGCGACGGTATGCCGGCTGGAAGCCGGCGGTCCCAGTGGGTACGGCCCCGTCCACCTGTTTAAACAGGGCTTGACGGACAGCGCCTAGTACGACAGCGCCTAGTACAATGACAATACCGTGGTGGGGCGCGGCGATACGTGTCGCCGCGCCACGGTAAAAGGGAGGGGGCGCCTCATGACCGCACGCTCATACCTCGGGATCTCCGCCGCCGACGTCCCGACGCTTTCCGACAAGTACGCAACGCTCGCCGACGATAGCGAGGAGACGCTCGTGGGGTCGTCGCTACATCAGGATGCCATCACGGCGCTCTACACCAGCCTGTCGCTCTGCGGTCCCTACCGCGGCCTCCCCTGGTTCGTCGACAATCAATTGCAACTGGTTATCCCGCGTCCTCCGGGACGCCCTTATAAACCAAGCCCGGACATCCTCGTCCATCCGACCCTCACCAACGCCTCGCGCGATTCCCTCATCGTGGCGGCCGATAGTCCGCCCGCGCTGATCGTCGAGGTCGCCAGCCCATCGACGGTCGCCAACGACATCGACCTCCAGAAGGGGAAGGCCGCCGCGTACCGGGATATCGGGGTGGCCGACTACCTGGTCTTCGACCCCACGGGCGACGACCTGGGGACACAGGTGTGGGCGCGGAGGGCCGAGGCGGGCCGGTTCGTGCCCTGGCTCCCCGACGACAATGGACGTTGGGTCAGCGCGGCGCTCGGCATCGCCTTCGCCCCCGGCGGCGTTCTCTTGCGCGTGTACGATCAGGAGGGCGCGCTCGTGCCCGTTGCGACCGAGCAGGCCGCCCTCCTGGCCGAACGCGATCGCCGCCTCGCCGAGCGCGATCGCCGCCTCGCCGAACTCGAGGAGGAACTGCGCGCGTTGCGCGACGCCGATGCGTGAAGAGGATGTTCCTCGCCGTGACACCGCGCCCGTGGCGCTCATGGGCAGGGTCGCGCTCGTGACGGGCTGCGGGAGCCGGGCGGGTATCGGCTTCGCCGCCGCGCGGGCGCTTGCCGCGCGCGGCGTGGCGGTCGCCGTCACGTCGACGACAGACCGCATCCACGAGCGCGCGTCCGAACTCGCCGCCGCGGGCTATACAGCGGCGGCGTACGTCGCCGACCTGACCCGCGGCGCACAGACGGCCGCGCTCGTGGATGCGGCCCTCGGCCGCTTCGGGCGCGTCGACATCCTCGTCAACAACGCGGGCATGACGCAGACCGGCGTCGACGCGCCCGCGAAGAGGTTCCTGGATCTCGCCGAAGGCGAGTGGGAGCGCGCGCTGGCGATCAACCTCAAGACCGCCGTCCTGACGACGCGACACGTCGCCCCGCACATGGTCGCGCGCGGATACGGACGCATCGTCAACGTCTCGTCGGTGACCGGCCCGCTCGTCGCCATCGCGGGCGAGAGCGGCTACGCGATGGCCAAAGCCGGCCTCGACGGGCTGACGCGCGCCCTCGCGCTAGAGTTGGGGCGGAGCGGCGTGACGGTCAACGCGGTGGCGCCCGGTTGGATCGGGACCGCGTCGTCCTCGCCCGCCGAGCTCGAGGCCGGCCGCCACACCCCCATCGGCCGGCCGGGCCGGCCCGACGAGGTCGCCGCCGTGATCGCGTTCCTCGCCTCCGAGGCCGCGAGCTACGTCACCGGCCAATCGATCGTGGTCGACGGCGGCAACACGATCCAGGAGCACAAGGGCCTGCCCCCAAACGGCCCTACTCAGTGATGGACGTCGCCATGGAGCCTACCGACGCCGCGCCTTCCCGACGGGTCACGCGGGCGACGATCGACCTGGGCGCGATCGCGCACAACGCGCGGCTGTTGCGCGCGCGGACAGGGCCGGGCGTGGCGCTGATGGCGGTGGTCAAGGCCGACGCCTATGGGCACGGGGCGACGCCGGTGGCGCGCGCGTGCCTGGCGGCCGGGGCGACGTGGCTGGCCGTCGCGACCGTCGACGAAGGGGCCGCGCTGCGCCGGGACGGTATCGCCGCGCCCACCCTCGTGCTAGGTCCGTCCGCGCCCGAGGAGGGCGCGACGGCGCTGGCGCGAGGCCTGTCGCTGGCGATGGGGTCATACGAGGCCGCCGAAGAGCTGGCGGCGACGGCGCACGCGCTGGGCGTGACGGCGCGCGTCCACGTCAAGGTCGACACGGGGCTCAGCCGCTTCGGCGTCCCGGCGCGACGGGCGCCCGATGAAATCGCCCGCATCGCCGCGCTGCCGGGTCTCGATCTGGAGGGGGTCTACACCCACTTCGCCGCGTCGGAGGAGCCGGATAAGAGCCCGGCGCTGGCCCAACTCTCACTATTCCTAAATATCCTGGATAAATTAGAAAAGCGCGGTGTGCGCGCGCCGTTGCGCCACGCCGCCAACAGCGGCGCCATCTTCGATCTGCCGGGCGCGCATCTCAACCTCGTCCGCGCCGGCATCGCCCTCTACGGCTACCACCCCGCCGGCCCTGACGCCGACGGGGAGGGCTTGCGCCCGGCCCTGACCCTGCGCACGCGGCTCATGCGCGTGGAGACGGTAGACGCGGGTACGGGGGTGGGCTACAACCATACCTACCGCACCGCGCGCCCAACCGCGCTCGGCCTCGTCCCGCTGGGCTACGCCGATGGGCTGCCGCGCCCGCTCTCGAACCGCGGGCACATGCTCGTGCACGGCCGGCGCTGCCCCATCGTCGGGCGCGTCTCGATGGACCAGACGGTGCTCGACCTCGCCGACGCGCCGGGCGCGACCGTGGGCGACGACGTCGTGGTGATCGGCCGCCAGGGCGCCGCGTCTATCGGAGCCGGTGAGATCGGTCTGCGCGTCGGGACCAACGCCTACGAGACCCTCTGCCGCATCACCCCCCGCGTGCCGCGGGACTACACGGGCGCATGACCCTCTTTATCCTGGACGCCGAACCGGTTATCCCTCGCTTTACGCTGCCAATGCGAGACCTATTCCTTATCATTCGCGTAAATGAGCAAGCGGTTGAGGGGCAGGGGATGCGAGACGCGCGTAGAGGTCGGAGGGCAGATGGAGCAAGGCGATGACATGCTCCTGGACAGGGGTGAGCGGAGTGAC
>JAABUO010004555.1_pt1 | contig 16321 bp, 20 predicted proteins | sample 5559291 | NCBI WGS metagenome assembly JAABUO01 (sample SAMN10711878, study PRJNA513372) | rock metagenome | isolation source: Antarctica rocks | place: Antarctica: Victoria Land, Finger Mt sud
CCCGCAGCCCACCGACCGTTCTCACTGATGCCACGAAGGCTGGACCGGTATGAGTCAGAGTGGACTACGGCGAGGATATCATATAGGACCGGTAGTGTCCCTTGCGTTTCGGCGTGGCCGCGGCTAGATTCCGTGTCGACTTGTCAACAGCGACTGCCTCGGGCGGAGAACGGTTTAGCCGACTTGAGGACACCGTACGCGATCACGATCAAGCGTCGCATCACCGCGGCGATGATTTGTTTGGGCCGCTTACCATTGGCTCGTAGTCGCCCCGCAAATGCAGAAAGCACCGGATTGCAACGCATCGCCGTTATGGCTGGCATGTAGAGCACGCGCCTTACGTGCCCGTTGCCGATCTTCGAGAGCCACGACGCGCCGATGGAGGTGCCGGATCGATATTCTCTCGGGCACAAGCCTACAAAGGCTGCCAGTGCTTTCCCATTGCGGAACTCGGTGATCTGTGGCAACTCTCCGAGGATCGTAGTTGCCACACGCTCACCGATACCTGGAATCGATTTAAGAAGCTCACGTTTTCCGCGCAGCGAGGAGTCGCCGTCAATGAGCGCCGCGATCTCCGCATCAATCTCTGCGATCTGGCGGCTTAAAAACGCGATCGTCGCTTCGATCGATGAACGAACGTCTTCGATACCCGGGCCTTGAAGTCGGTTATTCTCTTGCACCCGCATGTCGTCGAGGGCTACCCGGCGACGGCTTAAGCGTTGCAAACGCTGCTGCGACGGGCTTGGCGGCGTCCAGAGGCGGGGAGCCATAGCGTGGCAATAACGAGCGATTAGCGCTGCGTCTGCTTTATCGGTTTTCGTTCGCGACAACTCGCTTTGGCCGAATGCCTTGACGGCCGCCGGATTTACGACACTTACGTCGTGACCATGCTCGTGCAGGAACTTAGCGAGCTCTTCGCTCCATCCGCCCGTCGACTCAAGGCACGCATGCACATGCGCAACGTCACGATTACGCAGCCACCCGAGTAGCTTCCCAAAACCCGTCAGCGAGTTCGAGAAACTATTCGACCTCGAGTGACCATCGATAAGTAGAGCGCAATGGAAGTTAGCCTTTCCAACATCGATTCCAAGAACAGCTCCCACAAAGCACCTCCAGCTATATAGCGGTAGCGATTCACCTTCCTGACACATGCGGGCTCATGCAGGATTGCAACGCCCTCGATTCCGTCCGGCCGGCTACCGCAAACGCATTCGGGCACCTATCTAGCCGACGAGCTCGTAGCTCGGATCCCATCGGTGTCACCGACGCGCACACCGGCTCTTCGACCAAGGTGGTCGGGAAAACCCGGCGTCCTCAACATATCAGGATCCCGAAGATCAACAGCGATTGACTCGGGCGGAGGAGCGAGCGTAGAACTCGTGCTCGAATTTATCGATCGACACCTTGTAAACGACAATATCAGCTTGATTTTTCAGTTGTACGAAATAGTCTTTATCGTCGCCGAGTCTTTCTTCGATAAAGACTTATGTTGCGTGAGGTCTTAAGCTACTTCAAATAATTTACCGGGCGTGCGGGCTTTTACCGATGCGGCGACCTTTGATTAAGGAGCTTATATATTTTCCAGATTGAGCGTCAAACGCGTACTTCGCTTCTGAATTTGCACCAAAGCTACCGCTGTGGGTAACGATGCCATTTGGTAACGAAATATCAACAAGATAAATTTGTCGATTCGGAGACACGCTGTAGTCAAGTACCGATGAATGCGCGCTCGAGAGATGTTTGCCGTACGTCGTGAGAGTAATCGACTTCACAACTCCGTTCACTTCTGTAGCAATAGCCTGGGCTTTTTTAACCATCGTTGTTTGCGGCACAAGTTGAGCAGTTGGTATGGCGAGGTTATCTACAGCGGTGTAGGGAGCGATAGGCTTTGTAGTATGTGGTGGTGCTTTAACCGGAGCAGAGGCTGCCGGCGCGAAGAGTGAAACGACCATACCGCTCCCGAAAATGAGTACGGCAAGGGCGCTTGTCGGACCATTATAGCTTCTGTAGATTTTCATGGATGTGAGAACACCGTAGTAGGAGAATTGTTAGATGGTGGAGCCGTAAAGGACGACGCCCAGCCGAAAGTATTCTGATCCTGGTTCGTTGCGGAACTCCAAAAATACCAAGTAGACGTCACGTCTTGATATTGTAAGCCGTAACTGAAAGTGCCGCTCTTGAAAGTAGTCTGGTCGTCGTCGGCTTCAATACCGTTATCTTCGTGATCCGCATTTATCTGACTCTGAAAATCTGAAATTGCCGCTTTCGGCACACCATCGACTAAAACGTTCCAGACCCCACTCGAACCAGCGCCGATAGTGAAATTGTGTTCCCCAGTCGGAGCGGGTGAGTTCGGATCAATCAATGCTTCGAAATATGTACTGCTACCCGTGCTATCAATATAATTCTCAGCATAGAAATGTCCGATGCGGTACGAACCTGCAATGATCCCCGCGGTATCGCCGGTTTCAATCCATTGCGAACCGGCACTATCGAATACAAACCAAAGCTCTTTGTTAATGAACGGTTCGTACGCGGAGCGGTCATTTTGAACGAGGTCCTCTTGGCCAAGCGAGTTGACGAAATAGGCACCGTAATACGGACCAACATTTCGTTGAAGTGCATACGCGTGGGGATTGATAAGCGCTGCGAAAGCGGGACCATTACCAAATGTCATTACGGCCGCAATACTAGCAACGACAAGTAGTTTCGCTGTTTCTCGATACGCGCACAGTAGCTTACGCATGGTTCTCCAACTATATGAGATTGTGCTTCGACGTTTCCCTCATCTATGGGTTTGAAACGGTCCAGCAAGCGCAAACGTTTCCAATGCGCTCATTAGTGCAAAGCTTCGCCGTGCAGTATCACACAAATCTTACGGCGGCCGTCCACGCTCACGCCTTTCCATAACGATCTGCCGTACGCGGCGCTTAATATACGCGATCAGCGATTGGCCGACGTCGGTTTCCCCACGAGCCCCGCTTCCATCGTCCGTCATGTCGCTCTCGTGTTGCGCGCGGTGCGCGCTGGCCGCGTACTCGGAGACGATTGCTGCGGCAATCGCTCCTCCGTTCCCGGCATAAGGCGTCGATGCAGAAGCGTCTTTAATTATGACCACGCAAGAACAGTTCAACTCTTCAACGCTCGCAGTCGCGGGCGTCGCCACAGTCGGCTCCAAAAGGCCCTTAAAGTCTGATGGGCGGGGCGAACCCTGAACGCATGCCGTGAGCAGCCGGTGGATCTCGCCGAGTGAGCATCGTAACGCCGTCGCGATCGCGCGGAGCGAGAGGCCCGCGCGACGCATTTCCGAGGCCGCTGAGCGACGCTGACGGGCCGGGGCGGTGTATTCATCGCGGCTCATCCGCGAACGCTCCCGGGCGGCTTCCCGGGCCCTCTGGCGGGCCTTCTCGCGCTCGCGTTGCGCCACGATCCGGGCTTCGCGTAGTAGCGGCGGGACGTCCGCGCCATAGCGCTCCCAGACCCAGCGCGCCACGCTCTTGACGATGTGGCCGACCTCGTTGGCCTTGAGCAGACCGCGCGGGCTCTCGGCGCCGACGTCGGCCGCGATCTGGCCGCCGCGATCGGCGACCGCGCGGTACCACGCCTCGTACGTACCGATCCGCCAGTCGGCGACGGCGACGTATGCCCAGCGCCGCAGACGATCGAAGGTCTCGACGTTGCGGCCGATTCCGATCGGCGGGTTCTTCTTGAGTGCGGGTTCGTTGAGGTCGACGTAGCGTGCGAGCTCGTCGAGCGAATACGGTGCGTCGCGCCCGATCTTCGTGACGTACGCGTCGGAGAGGGGATTGTGGTGGAAACGGCCCGTGTAGGCCGGGTCGGCGCCAAGCGCCGCGGTGTACGCACGCTCGATCGCGGCCGCGTAACGCACGACCTTGAGGCGACGGGAATCGCTAAAATCCGTCTGCACCCATGCGCCGAGCAGGTAGACCAGGTGCGCGTGACCGTTGCGCGGGTTGACGACGACGAGGTTCGGCGCCGGCAACTCGGCCTCGATCCAGGCCGCGCCGCCGCCCTCGGTGTCGATGTCGAAACGCAGCGCGGTTAACCACCCCGGCGGGTCGGGCGCGATCTCCGCCATCGAGCGCGCGACCTCACGCCGCTCGCGATAGGCGCCGCGGCGAAAATCGTCCGTCGCGTGGACGCGGAACGGCAGGGTCTCGGAGAACCGCTCGAGGGCAGGTTGAACCTGACCGGCGGCTGGCGCAAGCGCGGCCGTCGGGGCCTTTCCAACCGTGCTTGCCGACCAGGGCCGACGGCAATGCAGCGGCTAGGGTGGACAGGTCCGGGCCCATCGGCTAGGATGGACGTGGCTCGCCACCTATGGTGCGGAACCCGCCCCAGATCTCCCGATCGCGCTTTGTTTTCTAGGCTAAGACGCGGACGTGAGGTGAGAGGGACGAGCCCCAGAGTGGACGCCGTCGGTTCCCAAACCGGCGGCGTTTCGATTTCTAATCGATCATTGCGACGATTATCCAACGCCCGGCGCGACGACGCAATACTTCTCACACGCCACCGTCGGGATTCTCACACGTCACCGTCGGGGTCAAGCCATCTTCTCACACGCAGCCGTCGGGGTGCCGCATGTTCTCACACGCGGCCGTCGGGGTCTGCGCTCGGATGTGAGCTACTTTGGAACGGTCAGGCGTGGACGAGCCGGCGCATGCACCACTAGGTTGCGCGAGAGCCAGTCGGCGAGGAAGCCTCGCGGTGGGAGCGGTCGGGCGCGAAGATCCGGATCATACGCCCAGGCAGCGATTATGCCGTCGCAACGGATTTGCTCGAGAGCACGCTCGAAGCGCGCCTGGGTTCGGCCGGGATTCACTTCTTCGACGGTGAGGTGCAACTCGTCGTAAATGTCGGCGATCCGACGCGTCGCAACACCCGTCGCGTGCGACGACGTTTCAAGCAGCGAGGCGAGATGACGCGCGAGCCGCTTCTCGATGCTCTGACGGACCGGGTGATACGCCAGAATCTTTCGCGACGTAAGGATGCCTTCGTCGCGCACGGTATCGGCCCACGAGCCCAACGTATACCAAACGCCGGTAGCCGCACCCGACGCCAAATCGTACTCCAATTCTTGGATCGCAATCACAGGCGCAGCGCGACCTTTGCGGCGCCGGCGTTGCTCCTCCGTAGGGAACACGTCCGCAAACAAATTCGCAAGTCGGTGAACGGACTTGTGGATCTCATCGCGATCTTCGAGGCGGTGGCCTGACTTGTAACGTTTTCCTTCCTCGAGTTTGGTCTTCTTCTGCCGTTCGCGTGCATCAAGCATTACGTCGTACGACGCAAAGGCCCAGCCGCGCTCATTCAAACCGTTTTCGAGTAGGTTGTTGACGAGAACGTCAAGGGTATCTTGATCGACTTCTTTCCAGGCGCGCAACGCCGTTTCGAGTGTCTCGCGATCGCGCGCGGTAAGAATGCCGCCTTTTATGGCGCTAAACGGACGAAGTGTCACTTCTGCCGCCGCCGCACCCTCACGCATGAACACCGCAAGAGCCGCGGGGTCGCTGTCCCACGCCTCGCCGCGCTCTTGCGCTCCGCTGATGGCGGAAGCTATCGTACGACGCCCGAGCGTTGCCGGAAGAATATACGTCTCACCGACAATTGCCGGCGATGTTGCCGATGCGATGCCAGCGGGGTTTGAAAGCTGCGATGCTCCAGCTTGCGTAGCTATCGCGCTAGCACTCGTATGTCCCCGACGTTTGGCTGTGCCAGCATCGGGCGACTCATAGCGCATCTCCACTTTCACCGGCGCGGCCCATTCCGGCGTCAGAGTAAGTTGGGCGAACGTCGCCATCTTACGATGAGCAACGCTAGCAATATCGGTTTCAAAGAGCTCGAGCTGGCCGAATTCCGTTTCGAACCACGCGCCGACGCGTGTAAGGTAGGCGGTAACCTCCGCGCGTTCCGTTTCAAGGTCGAGCTCCGATGTGGAACTCGTCGACTCAAGCACGATCTTTCCGCCGTTGCGCAATGGAACGTCGGTCGCGCACAGCTTTGATGCATCTGTCTTGAGAGCTACATCAACGGCCGGAAGCTTGCGGCGTTTTGCCATTACTTCTCGGCCTTTGGCATCACCGCATCTCCGGTTATGATGCCTCGGTCGCGCAGCGCATGAAGGAACGTCGCAAGTGAAGCGACGGTAATTCCCTCCGCTTCGAGTGCGGCCACTAACTGTGCATCGAGCAGGTCGCGATCGAACGTAACGAGGTACTCGGCGCCTCCCACGCGAGCCGTTTCAAGAAACATATCATCGTTAGGATCGCGGCACCCTTGCGCCGCTCCGGAGATCTCGACGAGAGCCGCGTTACGGGCGAGGAACACTCCAAATTCGAGAACGTCTTCAAGTGGTAGCCAGTGCACGGGCCGCATCAAGACCTCGATGTGCTCATGAAGAATCTCTCGGCTCGTCACGATCTGCACATGGCCGTTTAAGCACGCTAGCAGGATGAGCCGTGAAGCGGACGTGGCGCTTCGCGACCGAAACGCGCTAATCCAGACCGTCGTATCGAAGACGGCACGTAGCCGCACTATGCGCGGACGTGACGCTTCTTCTCTGGCGTCTCACGTCGAGTGCGGCGCACCGCTTGGACCTCAGCCATCATTTCCTCACCGGAGAGCTCCGGTAGATTCCGGGCGCGGGCACGTTCGAGGATCCCCTCAATCTCCGCCGGCCAGTCGACTTTCCCAACCTGCGCGGCGAGCATCACGTCGACAGCCTCGCGAATCTTCTCCGAGACGGTCGTTCCAGAAGCAGCGGCGAGCAGCTTCAACGCTTTCATGGCGTTGTCGTCAAGATAGATGCTGGTCCTTCGGTGCATGACGCCTCCCAATTGCGGTGTAGGCATCATAGCATACTACGCACTGATATTCACATTCGCAGCAGCGGAGTAATTCGTATATACGAAATCAGAAATGCTAAGTCAGAAAGTGACTTATCGGATATGCTGCGCATATGATCGTTACTGTCTCATCAGGGAAGGGCGGCGTCGGTAAAACGACCACGGTTCTCGCCCTCGCTGCCGTGCTCAGCGCCGATCAGCACCGACATGGCCTTGGAATTCCCGTGGTGCTCGATCTCGACCCGCGCTCGGATGCGACGCGTGGTGTCGGCATCCAGCCCGGCGGCAACCGTTACGAGGCCCTCTTTGGCGGCGGCCTCAACGGCGTGGCGACAGACGGCTTAAGCCAGGCCGAAGTTCGCACCGACGAGGGATTTGCGATCGTTCCTGGATCGCCTGAGACCGCGTTCCTGGAGGCGCGGCATTTTTCGGTCGCCGGCGCCGATGACATCGCCCGCCGGCGCCTACGAGATCTCTGCGCAGGGCGCTTAGCCATCATCGACACAGCCCCCGGCTTCGACAGGGCGCTCACCCGGGGCGCAATCGGCGCCGCTGACGTGCTGATTATCCCATTCATCCCCGAACCGTTTGCCGCCGACGGAGCGCTTGACGTGCTCGACGTCGTTCGCACATTTCCTGATGCGGACCCGACGGTCATGACCGTCGCGACGATGGTTGAGGCACGACGCACCCTCACCGGCACCGTCCTCGACGACATTGCGAAGCGGGGCTACCCGGTAGATGCAATGGTCCCAAACGCGGTGGCAGCCGCCGAGGCTCCATGGCAAGGAAAGAGCGTCGTGGCCTATGCCCCTAAGAGCCCGGTAACTCGTGAGTACGAGAAGGCGGCCGAGCATATCATCGCGATCGCGAAACTGGCAAAAAAGAAGGCGTAAATTGGCATTTCGTATAAGCGAAATGCGAAATGCCTAAGAAGATCGAGCGGCGAGAGCTTGCGCCGATCCCCGGGTCGCAGCGCGAATCAACCGTTAGCACGGCGATCGGGCGGCTCAATGCAAGCGAGCCCGCCGGCGGGGTGAAGAAGCTATCCGTCAGCTTGCCGCCCGCTTTGCGGCGCGAAGTCCGGCAAATCGCATTCGATTGCGACTGCTCCGAGACAAGCGTCGTAGAGATTGCGCTTCGCCGATTGCTCGAGACTTCGGACGTTCGCGAAACACTGCTTTCGCACGGCTCTCGATATCGCCGAAGTCCGTAGGCTCGAAAACATCTTATTTCAGAAATGCGAAGTTTCCCTTTGGCGTACGGGCTTGTACAGAGCGCCGGAAATCCAGTCCAAAAAAATTTGAAGGAAATCTGTCTTTCCGTTACTCTTCGTGAGATGAAGCGTAAGACGACCGTTTATCTCGAGGACGATGTGCTCAAGACCATGCGAGTCGCAGCCGCCCGCGCGGGCAAACGCGACTACCAGGTCGTCGAAGAAGCTTTGCGCGCTTACCTGGGCCTGGAATTACTCGAGCAGGTTGGAGCGCGGTCGTCGCTTGGTGAGACCGAGGCGCTTGACGTGGCGTATGAGGAACTGCATCAGGGGCGCTCATAGAACGGGCGGTCTTCGATCCCGGCTTACTGATCGCTGGTTTAATCTCCGCCGCCGGGGCGCCGCGAGCGCTACTGCGGCGCTGGCTTCAAGGCGATTTCGAGCTGGTGGTCTCGCCGGCGCTGCTGGCAGAACTGGAGCACGTGCTGTTGCGGCCGAAGTTTCGGACGTACGCGACCGAGCCGGAGATCCGTGCGGACGTGGCTTTGCTACGCCGGCTTGAAACGATCGTGCCTGACCCACCCCTGGTCGTTGGCCTCACGCCTGATCCGGGCGATGATTATCTCGTCGTTTTGGCGCGTGCGAGCGGCGCACAAACGCTCGTTTCCGGCGACCGGCACCTGTACGACCTCGTGGATCCGGTACCGCCAGTGCTGCTGCCTCGCGCTTTCCTCGATCGTCTCCCGTCGTAACCAATGCCGCCTCGTGTCGCCGAATGGTTTACAAGCGGGCTCTAGATTCGCACGAAGTTCGTCACGTATAGCGCTGCGCCGGGCGAGAGCTGGATGCCCGGCCGGTCCGTTTGCTGTCGCACGTGAAGGGAGCCGGCTCCGCCAGCGGAAGCGCAGCTCGATCGAGGCGAGGCGCCTTCCCGCTCGTCATACCGCGGTGCCCTACCCGGCGTCCGCCGCGGCCACGCAGTGCTGAAGACAAGCGCTCTTCAGCGCCTTTCCTACCTACGGTGATAAACACAGTCCAGGTTTCGCCTGCTGTTGGCTCGCCTTGCGGCGAACGTACGGGGAATTCTTGGTCACCGGACCTCACCCAACCGTGAGCATACCTGGGTGCGTGCGCCAAGCGCTAGGGTAAGATCAGTGAGACATGAACGACCCATGGATCTCGCCGCTCGGCTCAGATATCGATACGTTCGCAGCGGCGTGCGAGGCCGACCCGGCCTACCGTGAAGAGCGCCGAAGACGTGCGCCATACGAGCACGTCGCTCGGGCTCTGATCGTGTATCGCAGGCACGCGAACCTTTCGCAAAAGGCGCTGGCGAAACGTGCCGGCACGAGCACCACCACGATCCGCCGCCTTGAACGTGGCGACCGCGCAGCGCAGCGCCGCACGCTCGAACGACTCGCCGCTATCGTCGGGACGGCGCTCGTCGCGAAAAAGCCCTAACTAACGAGCGTATTTCGCATTTCGTTGATGCGAAATACGCCGTCTAGTGCGCGAGGGAAGCCTCGTAGGCCCGCACCAAGTTCATGACGTACAGCGGTGCTTCGGACGAGAGCGTCGAGCCGGCCGGCCCGCGCGCGGCGAGCGCATGCAGCCGCGCCCGCTCAGCCGGCGGAAGAAGCTCGATCGCGGCGAGCATGCGCGCCCGCTCGTCGTACCAAGCCGCCTGTTGGGCCTGGTAGGCGCGCCGCGCCTCGGCGTCGCGGCGCCCCTCGAGCTCGGCCGCACGGTGCTCCCGGCACACCCACACGACCGCGCGCCACTCCGCCGGATCCGCGATCAGCCCCACGACCTCACGGGCACCACACTCCCGGCAGCGCCCGCGTTCAAGCGTCCCGCGGCGCAGCGCCATCGCGAGCTTCGCGCGGCCTGCGTCCCGGGCGCGGGCATCGTCGTTACGGGCGGCCGCGGCGTCGCGCCGGCGGACGGCGAGCGCGCGGTGGTGCTCGTCGCGGTAGCGCCGCACGGCGGCAGCATGGCAGCTCGAGCAGTGCCGTCCACCGCGGCGCGCACGGCGCCGACAGCCCGGCGCGCCGCAGAAGCGGATGAGCCGGAGCGGCGCCGGGAGGGGAAGGTCGTCGAGCTCATCGAGCGGTCTGATGCGCACAAAACCGCGTTCGGCGGCGCTCCGCGAGTGCTCCTGTCTCACACGTTACATGGTTTCGAGACGCTTCCCGGGTCGCGAAGCGGCGGCATTTCATGGTGTCGAGAAGGGAACATTCTCGACACCAAACATAGGTTCGATAGTGGCCGAAGAAGAAGCGAGACTGAGGGCTCGTTCCGATGCCCGATACGAAAATCTACCACGCCGGCGACACCGTGACGGCGACCTTGACGCTCGAACCTGGCCACGCGGTTCCGACGCAGGTGTGGGTGTCGCTGGACCTGCAGCGCGAGTTCGGCGCGCCGCCGCCACGGCCGGGCACCAATCGCATCGCGGACCTAACGCTTCAAACGCCGCAGACGCCGTCGCCGACCGGGGCGCCGGCCGTTGCGTCAGCAGCGGAGCTGGTCACCCTGACCGTGCAGGCGGTCGTCCCCAAACACATGGTTGGTGGCGTCTACAAGGCCACCAACGCCCTGTTCTTCATGGCCGACGGCAGCCAGCGCCAGGTCGCCCAGCCCGATCCTGACGGCGACTACGTGCGCCACATCGCCGACGACCCACCGGCGGCCTTCGATACACCCATCATTACGGATCTCGACTGAGCGTGGCGCTCGCGAGCGCGACGGCCGGCGCCATTGCCTCGGCCTGGGTGCAGCTCGACGAGCGGGCGCGGGCCTACGCCGAAGCGGCCCGCGCGCCGGCCACGCTGCGCGCCTACGCCGCCGACTGGCGCATCTTTACCGCGTGGTGCGCCGCGCACGGCGTCGACGCGCTGCCGGCGACGCCGCACACCGTCGCCTGTTCCTCGCCGATCTCAATGGCCGGCCGTCGACGCTGCGCCGCAAGCTGGCCGCGATCGCGGTCATGCACCGCGCTGCCGGGCACGATTCCCCGACCGACCACGGCGTGGTGCGCGCAACGTTCGCCGGCATCCGCCGCGAACGCGGGATCGCGCCGCGGCCGAAGACGGCCCTCCTCGTCGACGAGCTGCGCGCCGCACTTGCGACCTGCGGCGAGCGCCGCATCGACGTGCGCGATCGCGCGCTCGTGCTCGTCGGGTTCGCCGGCGCCCTGCGCCGCAGCGAGCTCGTCGGGCTCGACGTCGCCGACGTCGGCTTCGAGGGTGAGGGTCTCGTGCTACGCCTGCGGCGTTCGAAAACGAACCAGGAAGGCGAACTCGAGGAAGTTGCCGTGCTCTACGGCTCCGACCCGCAGACCTGCCCCGTGCGGGCGCTGCAAGCGTGGCTTGCGAGCGGCGCGATCACCGAGGGGCCGCTGTTCCGCGCGGTCGATCGCGCCGGACGCATCAGCAGTGGACATCTCACCGCGCGCATCGTCGGCGAGCGGGTGAAGAAGATCGGCGCGCGCAGCGGCCTCGATCCAGATAGCTACGCCGCGCACTCGCTGCGCAGCGGGTTTGCGACCTCGGCGGCGCGCGCGAACAAATCCGAGGCCGCGATCATGCGGCAGGGGCGCTGGAAGAGCATCCCCGTCGCGCGGCGCTACATCCGCGCGGGTTCGCGCTGGCATGAACACGCCGGCGCCGGCATCGGGCTCTGAAATGGCGAGTACCGCCGAGTGGAAAGCCCTGCCCGAATCGGTAACGGGTTAGATCGTGGGGTGGGACTTTATTGCTGGGCTAGCGATGCTGCTGTGGTTCTGCTCCGTCGTGGCAGCTGTAATTTTCGCAATTCTTCGCCGCTGGTTAGCCCTCAAGATTACGGGTCTCACGAACGCGTGCTTGACGATCATTATGTTCGTAGCGGTAATATTTTCTCCGGCGCCACCGGGCGCCGTGCACACACTCGCGAAGAAGACGTCGAAACCACCAGCGGTAGCGACCTTTCCACCTTATCTCGAGCTGCGCGCAGGGCAACACGCGATCCTCGATACGAATAACGAGGGAGACGGTTCGTACGGAACGCTATTCGACAACATGGCGGCGGTGCAAACATGGGCTGCCGGCAAGGCTGATCCCAGCACGACCCCGCATCATGATCTCCCGACCGGCACACCAGTGACGGTGCGATCGTGGACATACGTGCAAGCGGTCGGGGGCGACTACTACCTGATGGTCAACGTAGCGACGGTCAAAGGCACGGCGCGCGCCGGGTACACTCCTGCCATCAACCTGCTGCCGGCGATCCCGCAAGGAGCGCGTTTAGTCGCATACGGTGGATTTAAAGGCGATAGCGCGCTGATGTCCCCTAGCCAGGGGTCGAAGACGTTAATAAAAGTGCGTGCAGGAACGCCGTTGTCGCTCGTATCCGTTTCACCGAACGGGGGCCTCCACAGCTATCTCGCGACGATCCTGAGCGGTCCGCAACGCGGGAGACGGGGATGGTTCAGCTTTTTTTCTGTGGCAGCGCCCTCAGCTAAAATTCCGCGTGGGACGTACAACGCGAAGTGTCGATGCGTTGAATTGTTTTTCGAGGATTTGCATGCCCCTGAGCCGACACCCGAGCCGACGTCTGTTCCGATGGGCCCCGTGACCTCCGAAGACAAGGACTACATGAACGAGGCGTGCATGTTGATGCACGACGGAGCCTCATACGGGTTCGATTTCGGTGACTCGAACAAGGATAACGCTGATATGCGAATTGTAACGTGTGCTGGTGGAAGAGATCTCATTTACTTCCGGCGCGAGCACCTTGCTGAGTCGAAAACGAGATACGCGAACGATCAAAGCGCACCTGGAAGTCCGAAAGGCTATCCGGTTCCGGCACCCGGCACTTCCGACGCTACGCCGTTTCCGAAGCGGTAAAAGACGGAGAGTGCCCTAGTCGGAGTCTTGTAGATGCCCGATTCGTTCGAGGTCAACGACATGGCTTGCGCGCCGGGGACACACTGGTCGTCTGGCGGCTCGACCGCCTCGGTCGTTCGCTGCGCGACCTGCTCGATATTTCCGAAATGTTACGGGACCGCGACGTCGCGCTGCGCTCGCTAACGGACCACATCGACACGGGGCGCCGCCGCCAGCCGTATGCTGTACGCCGTGCTCGGCGCGTCGCGCAATTCGAGCGCGACGTCTTGCGCGAACGCACGGTTGCCGGGATGCGCGCCGCTAAGAGTCGCGGCGAACACATCGCCCGTCCGTCGGCCCTCTCGCGAGCGCAGATTCGTGAGGCCAAGAAAATGCTCGATCGCGGAGAGCGCGCGACCCACGTCGCGCGCGTGTTGCGCTTCGGCCGCTCAACGCTGTACAGGCACCTCGGATGAAGCGGGTGCTGAAGAGCAGTCTGCGATTCGGTCGGGCGTTGGATGGTAAGAACTCACTGCGGGGGGCGCGAATAGCCGAGTATGGCGCACGGCGGCAAAACCATCGTTCTGAAGCTGGATGGAACTTATCATAAGCTCTTCAAGGTCTGGTTTGGCGCCGATGGCAGCTATTACGTTACATCGCCTTACCATTCTGCAGGTGAACAAGCGGCAATTTTCGTTGCGACGGTTGATTATACTTTGAACGCACAGCACATCGGCTTTGAAGAGCTTGTCGATTCGGCGGCTCTCGACGATGATGATATGACGCTTAAGCTAGCGCATCACAAGAGTGGCTTTATTCAATTTTCCGGTAAAGGCGTTACATCGGGATGCAATGACGACGGGACTCCTAAGGGAGTCGGTGTTTTTTCCTGGTCGCTCTCTGAACCAGTAAGGGGCCCGTGCTTCGGCATATCGATGTGTGGTGTCGGAAGCTACAGAACGGTTGTAACAAAAAAAGACACCGATATCGTGTTCGATAATCGTGAAATCATCCACACTACCGGTGCAGACGGGTTTGTAGCTGAAGCCTATTTTTTCCCCATCGCCATGAAACGTTTGGTGCATTTGAACGCTCAGAATTCCTGGGTTATTTCGAACGTGCATCCAAACGGCGTGGCTTTTGACCTGCGCGTCATATTCCCAGAGGCAGGAACGAGCGAGATCGGCTTCTTAGGGCTAGAAATTCACCGTGAGCACGTCGATGTTGGAGGACCAAACGGGTTCATGATGTCTTCGTCAACGGGTAAGATGCGATCGGACGCTAACGGACATACTATTGCTGACGCAATTTTTGCCGTGTTCCCGCGTAGTGATACGATGGCTCTTCGGCGCAACTTGGCTTGGCCGCCTCTATCGCAGCAAGCGATCGCTTCGGCGCAGTTTGATAAACGATTCCGGTGAATTATCAGCATCAAGGGATGCTCTAAAATTCTGTAAGGCCCCATCGCCGTCATTTCTAGAGCCCTCGCGGTATAACAATCGGGGGAAGACCCCGCACGGCGCACCTCACTACACCGCCGGCCGTGCTCTTGTCGGCGGGCGCCCTCGCGCTCGTCCGCGAGCCGGTAATTGACGTGCAGTCGGTCGGCTCGGCTTTTTAGCCCCAAACGAAGGCCATTCTTACCATGCACGGCCTTCTCGCTAGGTCGCCCGTTATTTAACTATTTCAATATCAGCGGGGCGCCCGGCCGGCGTCGGGTCGCCTGGACGCAATATAGATTCTCTGGGACCGTCGTAGTAGATCTTTGTGCCCACTGGAAGATCTCGATGATCTCGATGCTCGAATAATGTCCTTAGGCGGGCGGTCGGCTTGATCCGACTCGGCTGAGATTCTTCCCGAGCCGCTTCGTTATGGCTAACCCTTGAAGGACAGCCGACAAGAGAAAAGACGAGCACGACTACCGAGAATAGCCGCAACGTCACCGTGACAGTGTCAGTAGCCCTGTGCCGTGCCATTTCCTGAGGCCGCCGAACTATTGGGCCCGTTGAGCGTAATATTAACCTGTACACTCCAATAAGGCGTCCCAGTCCAACCTGAGGTATCGAACCACACTCCTCCGTAGCTACCCACGAGCGATCCAACACCGTTCTGCATTGCAATGGGAGCGCCATTTTCGCCGTAGAATTCCGCCGTGTATGAGTAGTCGCACGAATCGAAGGGACTAGAAAAATTAAAGCTAACGCTGGAGTTGTCGACTGAAAGCCCGTCCATTTCGCCTGCCAGTTGCGTGTCGGTAAATCCAGATGGTGGCGTACCCGAGTTTGAGCCGCACGCACCGCAGCCACCGCCACCCATCACAGGATACATGTCGCGAGTTTTCGCGTTTACATGTGGAACAAAAACAACTGCACGCCCTTGTAGTCCCGGCTCTATTCGATACGCATCGTGCCCTAAAAATACCGACGGAAGTGGCTCGAGCGGTGCAACGAAGTAGCTACGCACACCCAAGCTGTTTGTAATTGCCGTTGATGTTGGGAAGTCAAAATGTCCTTTCTTCGTATTAACGCGAATAGACCCGTGATCCGAAGAAAGCATGCTCTTTGACGAAAAGTAGATTGATTGATTCGCGTTTGCGATGTGCAACTGGTCTTCAGAAAAAATGAGCGTTCCAATGGGAAGCTTATCGTAGATCGATTTCTTAAGCAGCGATGTCGTGCCATTCGCGTTTTGATGGCCCTGCAAGGGCGGAACTGTCGAAGAAGATGAGCACGCGCTCAGAAACACGACAATGCATAACGCAACAAGTCGGTTCATTAGAGACCTTTGCAGAAAGTTGAAAGGTGACGGCCATGCATTAGCCTGACCACGCTTATAGTAGCTATGCTCACAACATATTGTCAACGCAATTTTTATTGCCCTGTTGCACGTGGCTTGGCCAAGCGAGCCTAACGCATCCGCTTGTTTGCGTGGGCCTGCTTGGCGCGTTTCCGCTCACCTGAGGTTGTCGACATTTAGCATTCGCTCCGGATCATAGGTACGCCAAACGAACGCGACGCTCGTGTGTTGATATTCGACGGCAGGACGCTCGATGTGCGGTTTCTGACGGGCAACTTTCGGGGTCCAGGTTCATCGGTAACTCCTTGAAATGACTCGCACGTCGCGAATCCGCGACGGAGGTCGTGACGATTATCGGGGACATTCGTTTAGCGGCGTAGCATCGGCATGATTAGTATCTCACGCAGCCTCAGCGTTTTCAAGTGTTATCGACTGGTATCCGTTGATGCGCCGCCAACTAGCCGAGAGGCGCTGAACGAGCTTGAACACCAAGTATGTTGCGGAGCTCCCGGTGCGCAACCGCTTCGCGGCTTCTGTCCGTATACGCACTGAAGCGAAGATCGATTCGATCGGGT
>JAABUO010004556.1_pt1 | contig 16321 bp, 24 predicted proteins | sample 5559291 | NCBI WGS metagenome assembly JAABUO01 (sample SAMN10711878, study PRJNA513372) | rock metagenome | isolation source: Antarctica rocks | place: Antarctica: Victoria Land, Finger Mt sud
TTATGGTTCATGCCTGATGGTCTAGGGTTTCAGATTACCTGCAGGCAAAGCAAGAAGCTGCTAACCACAATAGGACAAGCAGTGGTAAGGTCTCAAAACCCTTGCAAGCACTGGTAGTGACTTAGAATCATTGCAAGCATGAGCTGCATCTGCTCATTGTGACCCTTTCAGCTGCTGTCAAAAGTGCATTGACAGCGTTTTGAGTGCTGAAATGGCTTCAGAGTCTTGTCAGCATAAGCAGAGCATGTTGACCAAAACATATCCTGCTGGCCTAGCAGCATATGAATATGCTGCACTGACACACGAACGCGGAAACTGCCTGCTCAGGAGTGCAGCATGCAAGACCAACATCGCTGACTCAAACAGACATGACTTGTACGTCAGCTAAGCAGCTCACGACGTATGTCAAGCGCTTTGCAGGAAAGTAAATTAAACTGCACACTGTGTCTGCTGTCAATCTGCTGCTGTGCAACATGCTGTTTACCATCAAGAACATGTACATGCTGTCCAGTGTTAATCATGTATATCCTGTCCAGCATCAGACACATGTACACACTGTCCAGCATCGACACATGTACACACTGTCCAGCATCAGACACATGTACACACTGTCTAGCATCACATGCTGTCTAGCACCAGGAATATTCACATGCACCTGAGCATTGTAGGGCTGCTTGCCTGCATATAGTGGAATGACTCCCTTGGACAGAATGAAGATGGCAATTGCACTGCCAATGACCTCTTGAATGTCACATCCAATGATGGCGATCTCGATCATGACCCACATGAGCAGTCTGGGAAATCTGGGATACTCAGCTCTGCAATACACAATTTTATTGACATTCCCCCTTCACGCTTGCTCTGTATAACAGCCGTTTTGTCGTCCAGCGCTGTGTTCCACAAACAACAAGCAAAAAAGCAATTTTCTGGGGCACAATTGCACATCACCTGGCTGGGATGCACTGAAACATTACAGGACAACATTGTTGACATCAAAGGCTGCAGATGATGCACCACATTGACGACGCTGCGCAGGTTACATATGTACATTTAGCAGGACACAGTGTTGTTGAGGCCTCTGTTTGATGCCACTGTGGGCCACTGTGGTCAGTGCAACAGTGTTGGAGTGAACACTTGAAGATTGACTCACCTGCAATGCTGTGCCAAATGCTGTCCAGTAGCAACGCCAAGCTTGGCTGCAAGTAGCTGCAGTGCGCCCCCCTGCACAGTTGCTTATGAGCTGATGAGACTGTTGATGGTGGACCTTGATTGCTGTTACATCAGATGTGATCTTTGGTTGACACATGGTTGCTTACCGCATAACTTGGGCAATGTAAATTAAGGCTTGACTGAAACATGCTTGGGCAACATGCTTTGCCAAACACACCGCACAAGCTGAAGATTTGGAAAAGCTAGTTGTAAGTGCTTGAGAATGCCTGTCTGTGCGTACCATGACAGTACTCCAGACCAGAACCCAAAGCAGGATGTATCCTGTATTGGCGCCAGCTTGAAGATCACCCTCAAGGTTGCCAGGATCCTGCAGGCAGAATATTTGCTAACTGTGGTGGTGGCTTTTTGTGCCTTGAGGCCTGTCACATCCAGACAAAACTTATGAGCCGTTAAGCTCATGCGCAGCTTATGTTGGTGCTAGCTTGTGAGGAATGGATTGCCTTACAATGTAAGCTATAGACATCAGGAAACCAGGTCCAGTGAATCTCCATAGCTTCTTCCACGAGAACCAATTCTTTGGGAGGTGTTCTGTGTCCCAACGCCCATCAGTTGCATCAGCTTCTGAGGGAGGAACGGACACCAGATTCTGGCTTTCGGCTTCAACATCGAGGATGTCCTCCGCAAGCTCGTGCTGCAGGTCTGCTGCTGCTGGATGAACGCCGCTGCCAGGGGCCAGATCGCTGGTATGCTCAGTGCCGTTCTCGTGCTTGTATCCACTTGTCTCAGCTACTTCCGGGGCTCGCGGATTAAGGCTGAAACTGCTCCATTTCATCAATGAAGCAGCTGCCATGGTGCTGTTAGGAAGTCTACAGGCCTTCCTCGGGTGGGGATCAACTCTGTAGTCTAGTCAACATGCACAGCTAGAGCGTGGTTTCGCAGAGTACCACTGGGCTAGCGCTTGATCACTACGCTCGACAACTGAATTCAATGCAGCTGGTTCGCCCATTGCGCACATTAAGTGTGCACCTGATGCGCAGATTGCGCATGAGAGGACTACCCACGTGCGCTTACGGAACCTCAGAAAAGTCAAGGTGCGTGGTGACGGGCTGACAGTCCTATACAACACAAGGCTTCTGTCTCGAGACTTGCCGCCGAACGCTGGGGTGATCTGTCGCACAAACATCACGGCAGGCTCGATCTCGCACAGCAGCCGCCTGACAGCCTGCCGAGAACGCTTGTGCGCTAGTGCTGACCTAAACGCAACCTCGCATGACCACTCTTCTTTCACTCCTGCGCCCGCTTCTGCACTGCTGCGGCTCAGCACCAAAGTTTACTGCTTCTTGACTGTTGATATTATACAACCAGCACAGTCCACCTGCGGTGTGTACACAGCAGCTGCAAGAGAGTCATGGTATCGTCCACTCTGCTGTGGCAGACAGCAAACAAGCTGCATCCTCGACGACTGTTGAACAAATTCTGCGATCCTCGGTATGACATCACATACTGCCACTGGCGCACGACATATATCTCAGTGCTACATATGACCTCATCGAGTCTGCTGCATCTGCAGGGTCGTCGCGAAGGACTTCCCCAATGCTCTTGGCAAGTTCACGCCGTGCTTCACCAACATTGCTGTGCTGGGTGAGTTCTCGAAGATATGTCTCGCTGCCGGGCTTTATGTCAGACAGCCACCTAAGTTGCCTGATCACATGCAAGCCACACATGCTGATATCTATCATAAATCACAAACGTGCTCTGATCACTGCAGGCACAGCACATGTCACTGCCATTATCCTGTGCATCATCCGCATGGCTTTGGCCAGGCAAACCAAAGGAGCAGAGAAGTACAGATTGCGTGGTTCAGCCAGACTAGTCCACTGTTGTGCTGCCACTGCGGCTGCAGCAAACCTGCTATTAGTTCTCTTCCTCCTCAATGGGCGCATCGCAGCAGATACCATTCTTGTCGTACACGGCAGGGTGGCACCTTTTGAGTGGGTTGGTGAGTCAACGCAAGTGCTGGTCGCTTGAATGCCACTGGATTAACTGTTCAACACAATGTAGCACTAAACCCTAAACCCACTGCAGGGTCGCAGTGAACCCATATCCTTCCCACGCTGGGCATGACCCTCCAACATGCTATACCACCCTGCATTCATTTGCGCCTACACATACCCGCACCGCAGTCAGCTCTACAGTTCTTTTCCAGCAATCCTTCCACTGCTATGTACCCTTATGCTCTTCTCAACCTTGAAACGTCTGTATCTTCACAGAAACGTCCATACTACAGTGGAAAGCTAAATTCAAAAATGCCTGGGGACAGTAAAAATGCGTTTTTCCTGCATTGTGGAGATGTTTTACTTTGCTGCAGTCAGTACATGGCACTGCATGCAGGCTTTGGGTTATCAACTGTAAGCTGGCTGGTGTTCATAGTCACCTTTCTGTCTGACTTATCACGCTACAGCCTGGAGCAGACCTGGCTGTGGCGCTTCCCCCTGGTCCTCATTGCTGCTGCCCAACTGGCTCAATTCAGGTAAACCTTCTTCATCTCCTCTCCGTTGACCATGATGACTCTCTTCTGACATTGTTTCTGTTCACTTCACCAAGGTCTTCTTCCTCTCTCTCTCCACAGCTGGTTGCTGTTGATCTTTTCCCTCTCTTCGACTGGGTGTCAAAAGCCTTCTGCCTCTCGTCAACTGACCATCTCATTTGATTGCTCTCCTGCAGAGCAATGTCACTTTTCTCCTCTTTTGCTCTTGCTTTGCGTGTTTGTGACCTGCCACATACATTATCCAAATTCCCCATTCCGATTACCAGCACAGTATGCACACATTGCCAAAGCGGTTTTACTTTTGGTCATCTTCTTGTTCATCTACTGCGCTTCCCAGAAGCATCAGACGCCCATGTGCACAGGATGGAGGACCATATGTTTGATGTCCATGTTTGTGTGGCATGCAGGTTTGTGATCTTGCTCTCAGATGACCGGGACTACTTCTTCATCCTGTACATGGTGTATGTGGGTGTGAACATGCTGCTGGCTGGCATTGCTCTTCTTCACTGGCCTGGATCAGAGCAACTTGAGCTTGTGAACAACCCAGATGGTTATCAGGTGAGCTTTTGTTCCTGGAGTTTGCTTTTCACTGTCAGAATTGGACTGACAATTATATACCATCACAGGTGTGCTAGCCACTTCGGCTAGGCACCTACTAGGTGGATCTAAATGGAGTGTTGCATGTGCGGTTTGTGTCAAATTCATGCCTCCAAAGCTGATCTTCTGTACCCTCTTTTGGCAGATGTCCCCTTTTTTTGCTCTGCGCCAGCTTTTTGCCATGGATTAGCTAATCTCTCTACATGAGTGATGTTGTTCTGTAAGAAAGCTGAGACATGTTTTCTTACTTGTGAGAAGTGGCTGATTTGTGAGACTTTGCTTTGAAGTGAGCAACTTTGTGACTGCAGGTGTTGGCAGACAGGCAGTTTGTGGACAGCAAGAAGGTGTGCCCGGAGGCCAAAGCTAGTGTCTTCTCCATCATCACCTTTGGCTGGATCAGCAACCTCATGCGCCAAGGCTATAAGTGAGTCATGCACGATGCACACACAGACTTTGGAGTGGCGCACTATATGCCTGAAGACATTGATGATTGTCATTATCCTGCCTTACAGAAGAGCCTGGTCGTGAACAGGACAAGTAACTTTATAGTCGGGCTGCTGGAGACTATGTCAAACTTTAGGCGTATTTGTTTGCTTGCATTGTCAATTTGACTATGCAAAGCCCAATCTCAAGAGCATGATCAGATGAGACTTCATGTTTGAGGTTTGCTTTGCACCCTGAGTTCAAACCCTGAGTGAATATGCAGGGCACCTCTGCAGTTTGACGACATTTGGGAGCTACCCCCTGACGATAGGGTTGGACATTTAGCCAATAGGTTTCGCCCAATTTGGCAAGAACAGCTGAAGCGACGCGACGGTCCCTCGCTGGTATGTCATTTCAAATTTTGGAATACCAATCTGCACCCAACTTTCACCAGGCAGTGTTACTTGCCAAGGTTACCTCCCACAACACTCTGCTGTCACTCACTGGGATGCCTACCTTGGGTCTCCCAAAATTGCCATGCCACTCTTCGGGTGGAATATCTTTTCTACCTCCCACAACATGTTGTACATCACTAGTCTGTGCCTGGTAGCCTGTCAGATGTGTTCTGAAGGTCATGCATGCATGATTGGCTTGCAACAATAGCATTCAAGATGTGCTATGCCTGTGCAAACATGATCATGCAAGCACTGTGCACCCAATCTGCTGCCATCCACCAATGCTGGATTTGTGTACATTCAAGATGTGCAATGCCTGTGCACACATGATCATGCAAGCACTGTGCACCCATTCTGCTGCCATCCACCAATGCTGGATTTGTGTACATTCAAGATGTGCAATGCCTGTGCATACATGATCATGCAAGCAATGTGCACCCATTCTGCTGCCATTCACCAATGCTGGATTTGTGTACATTCAAGATGTGCAATGCCTGTGCATACATGATGATGCAAGCACTGTGCACCCATTCTGCTGCCATTCACCAATGCTGGATTTGTGTACATTCAAGATGTGCAATGCCTGTGCATACATGATCATGCAAGCAATGTGCACCCCTGTTGCTGCCATGTGTCCATGCAGGATCTGCATACTGTCTGCTGCGAAGCTGAATCACCCCCTCTTTCATGTGTCTAGTTGCTCCACATTACTTTGTGGCCTACAGCAGCTTGATCAGAATTGGATCACGGATGATCGGTGTCATGTCACATGTGGTGTGACGAACTGTGCACTGTGCACGTGTGATCACTCGTCAAAGCAGGTCTCTAAACCCTAGTGTCATAAACCCCAAAATCAAACCCATAACTTCAGTCCGTTCTGTCTGGCTGCAGACACTGGCCCTGTGGAGGTTCACCCGTTACCTCATTCTCACAGCCCTCCCCTTCAAATTGGTCAATGACCTATCCCAATTCGTCGCCCCAACCTTCCTGAACCTACTCCTGGGTGTGGTGTCTTCTGGTCAACCATCATCTGTCGGGTACATGTACGCAACGCTCATGCTGGCGCTGCTGATTCTTGGGACAGCTTCAGACAACCAGCATTTCCAGCGTGTCATGCGAGGAGGCAAGAGTCTCTTCCTTCCTGCCTTCGTGTGCCTTTGTGGTTTTGCCCCTTGCCTGTTGTATTGCCCTGTGTCTGTTGCTCCTGCCTTCTCAGTGTGGGTGGAAGGATGCAACCATCAGTTCCAGTACACTCTTGCACTTCATCTGCTCCAGCACTCAAAACTGTCAGTCAAAAATGACAGCTATCTCGTGTTCTGTATTGCCTGGCTGCAGGACTCATGCACTTCACCTGCATCATCACACAACATGTCAATCAAGGTTGACAGCCATTCCATCATCTGTACAGCCCAACTGCAGGAATCTTGCACTTGATCTGCCTCATCCCTTCACGCAACATATCAGTCAGGGTTGACAGCCACCTTATACCTTGTATTGCCGGACTGCAGGTTTCCGATTGAGAGCCATGCTCGTGCACGAAGTCTTTGACAAGGTGTTGTACCTCACGCCTTCAGCCCGAGCACAGTTCAGCAGCGGCAGGATCTTCAACCTGGTGACAACAGACGCAGAAACCCTTCAGGCACTCTTCCAGAACATTCTGGGGGTCATTTCGTCCCCAGCCAGGATCATTGGTGCTATGACGATGCTGTATGTGCAGCTGGGGCCGTCATCACTGGTTGCGCTGGCGGTCCTTGTGCTGATGATGCCTGTGCAGGTGAGCCACTAGGGGTATGGGTTACATGTCTTAGGGTATAGGGTGATAGGGTTGCTCTTGCTGTCCTTGTGCTGATGATGCCTGTGCAGGTGAGCCACTAGGGTATAAAATCATACACACGGTGATAGAACTAGCTGTCCTGGTGCTGATGATGCCCGTGCAGGTGACCGCTAGGGTTTTGGGGTATAATGTTTTAGGGTTGTGTTGACAATGCTTGTGCGGGTGAGCTACTAGGGTTCTGCGTTTTCAGTTATGGGGTATTGGGGGGCATTCCGCCACCCATGGCCTGTTTCCTTACACTGGGTGCAGACGCTTTAGGGAGTCTACTTACTTGTCAGGTAATTCGAGAAGTTCACTTTGACGCAGCTCAAGCGATATTGTCGTCATATGCTAGCGCAGCATTGAAGCGCTCTTGCCTGAATCATTTAGCAAAAAAAATGCAACCAGAGTAGGCAAACAGGCCATGGATGTCCTGCATGCCCCTGTCCATCTGACCAGGAGTATGACCTTGTTGTCGAATTTTGCGCCTTGTCCTGAGGCGTGTGTTTCAGAACTTCATCTGCTTTGAAGTCTTCTTCGTCATCAATGATCAAGGCTGGGGCAGAGGACAATACATCTCCTTCCTGTTTGAATGCTCTGACAAGCTGACAAGCTTCGTGGTGCTACAGCTCCCTCTATAGGACCTTTTTTGTTTACATTGTGTAGCAAAGGATACACACGGCGGCCCCACATATGAACAGTCCTGAGTAGCTCCCTGCACGAGGCTCTGTGCTGGCAGTATATTTTGCACCATCAGCCTTGTAGTCGTATGATATTGTAGTCACATAGCATTGTAGTTCAGGGGAGCTAGACAAATGCTGGATGTTATTTTGTATGCAGTTTGTGCTGGTGTGTATCTCTGCATCACTGCTCAAGAACAAGAGGAAAACGTTGTCTGACACGTAGGCTGTGCTCGTGCGCATCTCTGCAAGGCTGTTGAAGAAGAAGAAAAAGTTGTTGTCTGACATGTAGGCTGTGCTGGTGCGTATCTCAGCAAGGCTGTTGAAGAAGACGCTGCAGTACACTGATGAGCGTGCGAAGCTGGAAGGGGAGCTTCTGGACGGCGTGGATGTGGTCAAATGCATGACGTGGGAGGTATGTAGCACAATGTGATGCACCATGTGTAACAATCCATATGGTGTCATTCGTTTCCTTTGTTTGACACCGAGTCTCTTGTCATCCCAGACGTGAAGTGTACAAGCATTGCTGAAATGGCACTTGCATGGTCACTTCCTGTTGAAGCGCTGTTTTGTACAAAGAAAGGTTCGATCAATAAGTCGCTGATTTTACAGGAAGCGGCACACGAAATCGAAAATGCAGTGCCCCAGAAAACCTTGAAATGGTAAGATACACTGATGATGTGCTGTGTATGCAGACTCCATTCTGGGAGCGTATTCAGAAGGTCAGAAACACAGAGCTGGACACGCTGTGGAAGTCCTTTCGAGTGCAGACCTTCAACAGTTTTCTGCTGAACGCCATCCCCACCTTTGTGTCAGTGGGCACCTTTACGGTGTACGTACTGCTGGGTAACAAGCTTACAGCAGCCAAGGCTTTCACGTCCCTGTCCCTTTTCTCGGTGAGTTGATGTCTTCTTCTTCTTCCTTCTCTTCTTCTTCACCTTGTCCTTCTCCCCCCCCCGCCCGTCGTTCTCTGCGTCAATATGCACACTCATGATGTTTGTTTTGCTGTGCAACAAGCTGACCGCAGCCAAGGCCTTCACATCTCTGTCCCTTTCTTTGGTGGGTTGCTGTTTTCTTCTTCTTCCTTCCCTTGACCTTCTTCCTCAGCCTTTTCTTTCTCTCGTGTTTCTTTGCCTCATTGGCCACCTTCATGGTGTATGTGCTGCTGGGCAACAAGCTGACGACGCTATCCTTTTTTCTTTCGCCCTTTTCTTTATGAGTTGTCTTCTTCTTCTTCTTCTTGTTCTTCTTCTTACAGTGCATGTGCTGCTGAGTAAGCAGCTCACGGCGGCCAAGGCCTTCGCGTCTCTGTCTTTCTTTTCAACAAGACTCTGTTTTCTTCTTCTTCCCTTTGCCTTAAACCCCTTGCCCTTCTTTGCCTCGTTGGGCACTTTCCTAGTGCTGCTGGGCAACAAGCTGACAGCAGCCAAGGTCTTCACATCCTCATCCCTCTTCCGGTAACTTTCCTTTTCCTCCTCCTCCTCCTCTTCCTTGTTACCCTTCTCCAACTTCCCCTCCTCCCCTTATGTCGTCTTCTTCACCTCTTTTGCAGCAGTGGCCACTTTCACGTCATACGCCAAAGCCTTCATGTCATTGTTGCTTTTTTTGGTGGGTCTTCACATGGCACGTCAAGGCATTTACATCCCTGTCCCTTTTCTGGCTGTGCCTCTTTTTTCTTCTTCTTCCCCTTCCCCTTGGCCTGATTTTACCCCCTTCCCCTTCTTTGCACCAGTGGACATTCTCACTGTACCTGCAACCCGATAGCAGCTCAGGCCCTTACAAGCTTTCAGAAGCACATGTTTTGGCATGCCATCAGTTGCTCGATGACATGCCATGTCTGATGCTTGGTGTGTGATGCAGATTCTGAGGATGCCTCTGTTCCAGCTGCCTCAGCTGATCAGCCAGCTGGTCAACGCCCAGGTGGCCATCACACGACTCAGAGAGTTTTTGGCGGCAGCTGAGCAGCAAAGCATGCCAGAAACAGCCCCTGCTAGCACAGGTATTAGTCATACACTACTTGACAAAACTCCTGGCAAAGGGACATGATCTGCATCGCTTCACTCTCTGAGAAGCGGCAACAAAGCACAATCTGCATTCATCTCAAACTCTTTAGCAAAATTGTTACTCAGTTCTGATAACTATCGTGCCTGAAAAGCCTGCAGGCCCAGGTAACACCCAATACCCCTTAACCCAATTTACAACCCTGAATTCTGTAACAAAATTGCCCTTAAGCAGGGGCTATGTGCTCCACACAGGAACAATGTGCCCAGCAATTTTGAGAGACCCATGAGGGGGCCCCTCATGGGTTGGCTCAACCCATTGACTGTCAGTTGTCTTGCAGACAGATGGAGTATTGTTTTGTTTGCCATGAAGTCTTACTGCATTCCACACTGGAACCTGTAGAAAACATATTGGCTTTGAAAAGCAACCACTACAGCCCTTGCAGCTGAGTTCAACCAAATCAAAGTCTCTCCGACAGTGAGCTGACATGCCGTAGATGATACTTTTGATTGTTGTGGTAGCAAATGCATTTGAGTGTTCTGTGTGTGCGTGCTGTTGTAGGTGAGCTGGCCCTCAAACTGAAAGGAGATTTCACATGGGAGGAATCCGCAGCACCCAGTCTGACTAATCTGGAAGTGAGTGTGGATTCTGGAGACCTGATGGTCGTGGTGGGGTCTACTGGCTCGGGCAAGTCCTCCCTGTTGGGGGCAGCCCTGGGCCTTATGCAGCAGGTGGAAGGGGAGCCTGTGAACCTACGTGGAAAGGCAAGCGCCCTTCACTCCCCTGCCTACTGCTGCCTTTCGGTCAAATCACTGGTGTCCTTCAGTCCTGTGCCTACTGGTGCCTTTTGGTTGAGTCACCGGTGCCATCCCTGCACGTACCTAGCTCATCATGAGCCAGAAAGCGTGAATATTATTATTATTATCATTATCAGGTTGCTCTTTGGGGATAGCGCTGGGGCTCAAGCAGCAGGTAGAGGAGAGAGTTTCAACCTGCATAGAAAGGCAGGTGCCCTTGGGTCCTCTGCCTGCTGCTGCCCCTTGATCAGGTGTAACTAGCAATTTGACTTTGGCCCAGCTCTAGCCCTCATGCATTAAGCGGCACAAAAGTCCTTTTGAGCCGCATGGGCAGGCAAACATCTTCTAGCCTTCAGCGTAATTAGGCGGCATCCAATAAGTCTTCTTCAAAGCCTGCTTGTCTGGACAAGAATCTTTTTTTAATATTGTATCTGGCATAAGGAACATGGGCACAAGGGGTGCCATCATTGTACAGATGACACATCTTATGTTTTGCTGTAAGTAAAACCTGTTTTTCCGTTGTAACGCGAGGCAGTGTACAATGTGAAGCGCAATCAGTTTTCAGGCAGCCATGCTAGCAATTGTTTCTTTTGAGTAAAACCGTTTTTGTTTTCCAAAAAGTCAACCATTGTAGATTTACACATATGTTTTCCTGATCATTATGACACCTTTCATAGGCGCTACATGTACCGCAAGTAGCTGGATCTTACACCTTGCCCTGTCGCTTGCTGCTTGTTCTTGTTCTTGGGTCAGCATACGCTCAGCCAGAATGTGAGCATCAAGAAGCTGCTTTTGCTGGCTCGTGGCTCTCCCGCTGCTGTTGGAGCAGCACAAGCAAAAGGAAATGGGTTGCGCTGATTTCTCGATATTGATTGGGCAAATGGAGCTGGTTTTGTTTCATGGTCTGCCAGAGGATGCAGAATGTTGTAGCCACCATGACTTTCTGATAAGCTACAACAGCACACAAGCGAGGTTTTTGATCAATTTAATCACATCACATGTGACTGCACGGTTCCAATAATTTGACATATACCATGACAGGGTACTGTCATGTCATGATGTCATGGCATTGCTCACAGCTACTGAAACGATGCTGTCTCATGCCATACCTTGTGATGAGGTTGATCTGAACCACACATGAAGAGTGTGCATTACTGCTGTGCATGATAGAAAAAGACACGGCAGCTACAAAAGTGGTATCTGCGTGCAGATCACGACTTGCTTCAATAAATGCAAGCACAATCCGCATGTCTCCTCTGATCGATGAGTGTGGCACTGGTGCAAATGCACATGCATACAGCTTGTCCTCTTCATATCAATCACAACCTTGTAAGGAAAATCTTGCACAATCTCATTGCAACCTATCATGCTGTAAGTGGGATGGGTCCTTTTATCTCACAGCGTATGTTTTGCGCTCTTCAGACAAGCATGATGCGGAAATGAGTGCCAGCAACAGGAAAAACCGTCCACCCATCAGGACGTCAAAGACGACATCCTAATGGTCGGAAGGTCTTTCCTGTTGCTGTCTGTTCCTCTTGTGTCTGCATCATCTGTGTTTGAAGAGCGCAGAACATGCTGTGCGATACAAGGGTCTCCCATACTTACAATACGATAGGTTGCAAGCTGGTCTTGTGCCCTTTGTTGTTGACGTCCTGGATGCAGTTGTTGCTTGTAAGTGGTGATCTGGGATTTTGATCCCAGCACAACAAATCCTGGTCCCCCCTATTTCAGGGATACATAAATCAGATATTTTGCTTCACTGGATCCATAAGCTGTCCGTTATTTTCTGACAGCTTATATGGATCACAATGCAACTTTGAATTGGAATGATTGCATGTTGTGTGTGGTAGTCACTAGGGCCTCAAATCCAGTAGCCGCCTTGAATGAGGGCTGCCAACAATGACAGTTGCAGCTCACATACGCATGTGCTCAGCACTAGGGTCAAGAGCAGTAGGGACATGTGTATGTGATCACACACGTACAAATGCCAATAGGGCCAAATCATAAGGGAGCTGCCTAGCTAGGGCTCTATAGAGCAGGTCCACAAGCATTGGCTGATCACATGCATATCACTTGCAGCGCTTGCAGTGTATGTGTTGACTGACTCAGAGCCGACCCTCAAACCAATTCATGTACTACATACTTTATATCCTACAAACCCTAAAGCCTAATATAAATATAGTTGGTTTTGGACCTGGCCGCTGGCAAAGAACCTCTATTGCTCAGTCACAAGTTTGCGGCATCACCACGGCACTTGTCACAGCTGAAGGTTCCTGCAAATGAGGATTTTGGAATCTGCATTGTGCATCTGCAGTGGCATGGCAAATGACAGCTGGACTACACCTGACGCTGCAATGATCCTTTTTGCCACTTGGTACGGTCATGACAGAATGCAGGCATTGTTGAAATGCCATGCTGCTTGGTCATACGGGACACTACAGTGCTGGGAGCATTGACGTACGTTTCATTGCTGACAAAGTACAGACAGAACTGTCTGTGCTATTGCAGACAGTGTGTAGACACATAGCAAGCAAGGTGAGTGACAGCTTGCTTGCTATGTTCCCAACACCCTGTCTGCAACACCACTGGCAGGCACCTTACTGCATAAGCTGCTTTTGATATCTCCTGTGACTGTGAGCCTTGTGCAGTCAAATTCAGAACGCAGGCATTGCTAAACGACCCTGCTTCGTGTCATTTGAGGCATAACAATCCCTGATAACGCTAGCGTTTGCATCTCTGCAATTGTTGCAGTCACAGTCATTTGTGCTGATGCAGACAGGACTTTGAGACAAGCACGCAAGGTAGGTACAGCTTGCTTGCTGTCCTCACAGCCATATTCCACTGCCACCAACACCCTACCTGATACGCTGCTTATCATTTCTCCTGTGCCTGTCAAGCCTGCACGGTCAGATCACATGAGTTCATGCATATGACATCATATGACTCTATGATGTGAGATGCCACAGTAGCAAGGGCGTCAACATGCTGATGGTCTATATTTATAACAATTTCTTTTGTGCCCTCGCTCAGAATTTAGTTCTGACATCTCTTGTGTGAGTATGTCCATAATTGTACATGGAGGTTGCACAACTCAAACCTCTCGGCTTCCATTGCATCTTGCAATCCTTCAAGCCCCGGCACCCATTTGTAGGGTCTCAGATCCTCCCATATGGGTTACGGGGCTTGGAGGATTGCAAAATAGAATGGATCTGGGTCATGTAGCTTGCCCCCAACCTGTGCGGCATCAGACAAGCATGCACACATGGACTCACCGCTTTGTGTGTGCAGCCAGTCAGGCAGCTCTTCTCATCTTGCGGTTGCACTTTTTGACAAACAGCTGCAGCATGAGACCTAGCAACACCGTGTCACCATTTTCGTTCGACAGACCATCAAAAACTGTTGGTTACCCATGTTGCACTGTCAACAACCCATACCTTGCAACACATGGGGTGATGCTGGTACATGTCTTATGCAGGTGGCGTATGTGCCGCAGTCAGCCTTCATATACAATGCAAGCGTGCGCGACAACATATTGTTTGGGCTGCCGTTTGAGCAGGAGCGGTATGATCAAGCGATTGCTGCTGCTGCTGTACGCCCTGATTTGGACAACATGCAAGGTATGTTGTTGTTGGTATTGTATGCACACTCATTGTTGCACAATTTGTTGTCGGTGGACCAGCAGCATCAAGCAAGACTCCCTGTTACCATGCCATCAAGCTGCAGATGCTGTAATTACTGCAGTAAGCAATGGTGTGTCATACACTGCTGTTGAATCTTTCTTGCAACAGTGTACTCATTGGTGCACAATCTGTGTTTTGGTCACCAGCAGCATCAAGTGGCTTTCTTCATGCATCAACATTTAGATATGCTAGTTACTGCAGTAAGTGTTGTATATTGCTGTAGGATCATCCTTGCCCATGCTTCAAAACAGCAGGAGCAGCAGGGTCATGACAGCATTGCTGCAACTTCGTTCTGTCCTGAGAATGTGTAAACATGGAATGCTGCTATAGCATGTCTGACCAGATGTGCAAACATCCCTGCGTCCTGTGTGTCAGTCTGTCTGAGTATGGTGCTGCAGCAAACTCCTCTCTCACCTCAAATCCCCCTCCATGAAGAAACTGACAGGCTTCTTGTTGGCTGCAGCTGGTGATAAGACCGAGATGGGTGAGAGGGGCATCAACCTGAGTGGCGGTCAGAAGCAGCGAATCTCAATCGCCCGAGCAGTCTATGCCGATGCTGACGTGTACCTGTTCGATGACCCCTTGTCTGCTTTAGATTCCAAGGTGAGGCTCGCCACTAAGCGATGTTGTCTGCTTGGGATTCCAAAGTAAGGATCCCCACCAAGCGATGTTGTCTGCTTTAGATTCCAAGGTAAGGATTGCCACCAAGCGATGTTGTCTGCTTTAGATTCCAAGGTAAAGATCGCCACCCAGCGATGTTGTCTGCGCTGGAGTTAAAGGTAGGGATTGTCACCAAGCAACCCAGCTCCATTGCTGAAAGCCACGGCAGTGCACAGAGCATGCACCTCTTCTTGTATTTGACGTCTGCATCTGACCTGCGCACTGCATTGATGTTGTGAGTGTGTACATGACCTGTGACAGGTCAGGTTGCATATGTCACATGACAGCACCTGTAAATGCAGTATCACAGGATTTTATTCTTGTGTGCTGGCAGCAAGTTGAGCGACAGCTTTGTGTCATCGGCATCAGCCCCCAGAAACTTGCGAACGCTTTGTGAGGACAGATGTGTCCCTGAGAAGAAGACTGCCTACCCCTGCAGGTAGCAAGGGAGGTGTATAACACGTGTCTGATGGGCGTGCTGAGAAACAAAACCAGGGTTCTGGTGACCAACCAGCTGCAGTTTGTCAGTGGCGCGAACTCTGTGGTGTTCATGCAAGATGGCAAGATACAAGAGAAGGGAACCTATGAAGAGCTGATGAAGTCTGACCAGGGTTTTGCACAGCTCATGTCATCAGCTGAGGTAGGTTTTTTTTGTTTGTAGCTACCTTGTTTGGCTGATAAGCATCAGTCTGTGAGTATGGGTGTAGCTGTGGAGTTACTACGCCAGCCTTCTTCAGCTGTGTTTGCTGACAGTCAGGAAAAGGCAAGATAGCTCGTGCAGGAGCAGATTTGCCCCTCTGTACCCAACTCTGCTTTAGGAAACGGTTAGCAGTTGCAACAAAGGCTTCAGTCTGTTCATCAGGCTGTACCAAAACCCTATCTTTTCTCCTGCCCTGCAATTGCCCTCAACGTCTAGGGTTTCTGGCAGGTCGAGCAAGAGGAGAATGGCAGTGATGATGGTGGAAATGCAATCCTAGACGAGGTTGCAGGGCCCTCCTCAGGGGATGCACCAAACGGCCCTGCAAGCCCTAAGCCTGCCTCTAAGGAAGCCCAGCAGAAGACCCCAAAGCAGGGGCAAGAAGCAGAAAATGGTGCTGCAGGGGAGGGGAGGGTCCAGGGTACTGGCAAGAGGGGCGGTCTCACAGAAACAGAAGGCAGATCAACAGGTGAGATAACACCTGACGTGTAGTTTTGTGCCCCCTGGCCCCCCCCCTTTCCTGCAATCACCCCGCTCTTTCAACACCCGTTTTCTACCTCCACCCCCCCCTCCCCCTCCCCCTCCCCCCTGCCTTCTTCCCTAATCTTGCTATCAAGTTGTTCTGACTCGTTGTTCACAAATCCCATAGTACGTATGTGTCAAACCTCCACTGAGATGCTGTGCGAACCATGGTGAAGGCCGTGTTGCTCCTTAGTGCTCATTGAACTCACACTTTGTGTATTGTCTGAACCAGAGAAATTGCTTTCTTGTCATGCAGTCAAGCTGTCAACTCCCCAATG
>JAABUO010004560.1_pt1 | contig 16311 bp, 19 predicted proteins | sample 5559291 | NCBI WGS metagenome assembly JAABUO01 (sample SAMN10711878, study PRJNA513372) | rock metagenome | isolation source: Antarctica rocks | place: Antarctica: Victoria Land, Finger Mt sud
AAATGATTATGCGCATGCTGAGATGTGAGGTATCACAACACATGTATGGATTCATGCGCAGATGGATGACCAGATTGTAGGCAAACTAGTCAGGGGCAAGCACAATGAGACTCTGTTTGAAGTGATGCCTGACGATGTGGTCAGCTGAACAGAGCCTTGTGCTGATCGAACTGCTGTATACATAGGATATTTGATCATCAGGATGTCGCCTTACAATTAGTGACAGCAACAATATATTATTGTGAGCTCACTGCAAAGATGCACCTGCCATGTTTCACAGTTACCTTTCACAGTAATTCAGGTGAAAGGCTTGCCTTTGTGTATTGAGCACATAGCTGCAACACGACTGACTCACAGAGGACATGTCAGACTCTATGTAAACATTTCAAGTTCTCGTAAATCTCAATCTCAGCTTTACTAATTTCAAGCTCAACGTGATGCAGAAATAGCCTTGAAGGCCATCATAGTCTCTCAGTAATTGCATGACTCTGTACGGCGAAGGCAACTTGTATCAGGTGCATCCTCACACATAAATGCGCAACTCTGCATACAAGCTTGCATACTCATGCACAACTAGTAGTGCCCGTTCTGCGACATGCGCTAGCGCTGTAGGTTCTGGTTTAGCCTGGATCCCACGTTTCCTGAAGAAAAAGCACATGCTTGCTGGCACATGGCAAGCTGCGTTTCAAAAATGTGCAAAGCAACTGCATAACCTTGAATTCAACCAATGAAGTACGTCATTCACCAGGCTTGCTTGCTTGTGGAGTCGTCTCCAGATATACATTCCTGGCAAATAAATGTGTTTTTGTCACAACAAAAGTTCGAAACTGCCATCCTTTCAGTGAGGAAGCCTGTCAGCAACTCTTTGCATGATTCTGGCTATCACCTCCTGCCGCAGCTGAAGAAGGTTTGGCAGCGCTTTTTGGTACTGCTTAAACTTTATGACAAGCCATGCTTCACAGTGTTCTAAGCTCTTTATCAGGCTCACTTTGTCTGCAAATGCTGCCCAGTCAATGATGACCTCTGCATCTTTGACTGCGTCCTCTTTTTTCAGTACTTCGTAGAGCTTAAAGCCTGACGAGAGCATTTTGTAAATAACCACATCAGCATCCTCGAGCATGGACTGGATGTTGTATTTGTGTGCAAAGGATGCCAGACGTTCACCTTCTTGAGTTGTTGTAATCTTTTGAGGAGAGCTTGCCTTGAATACGCAACGTGTGTAAATGTATTGCAAAGCTTCCTTTGCTGTCTGCTCTTTAGTGTCGATTAGAGGAACACTCAATACTGCAGACTGAGAGCTTCCTTGGATCACCCCAGAGAAGTGAGAAGCTATAACATCACTGAGCACTGGAGATGCAGACATCAAGACGTAGCTATGTACTGGGAGTGGTTTGCCCTCTACCACACAGGCCATGTCAACAGCAGCACGCATCTGCTCTGATACGTGGCTGAGATATTGCAGGTCTTTCAAGTTATCCTGGGCAAGCTGAACCAAACCAGCCCTGGTCTGGGCTTTCATCTGGGATAATTTCAACTTTTGACCAATACCAGCTGGCCTTGACCTGCATCACAAGCCACAGTCTGCATTTGGGTCAGGCTGGGCCAGGCCAGTCTGTTGGACGTGGACTTTGGAAAGTCCGGCCTACCGTGTAAGCAGGCCACAAACGATTGCGCTGAGTCCTTCGCTAGTCCTTACACCCCTGACGACGAGCCTCGCGGTCGGAAACGAGAACGAGCTCTGGCAAGTTTTGGTGACCACTGACAAAGCTGAGAAATATGGTGGTCACGCATTCCCTTCATCGGTCTTTTCTGTGTTTCGCCTGTATCAGCATCTTCAGAAATTGGTGGATACTCAGCGGAGCAAGTCTGTAGAGATTGCGCGCCAAGCCAGCATATGGATCTTGTGAAAAGACTCTTGTTAGGTCAAGTCAAATTTGGCTGTGACCTGCATGCAATTTATTCACCTTCGTTGCTAACTTGCGCCGTAAGCCCTGAAGAAATTCCTGACGAAAAAGATCGATGCGTCGCATTCAGCGTTGATATACATGTCTGTTGCCAAGCGAAAGCGATTGCATCTCAAATTGTACACATAGAGCGTGCCAGCGGCCTAGGCCCATATATAGCTACATGTGTGCACAGATCAAACATAAGCAGCTGCAGCTGATTGCTGTGGTTTGTCACCTGTGGTCAGTGTGCAATCAGTGCACAGATTGCAAGCTGCTCTTCAGCAAATCAAGCTTCATACCCTATTAGGCTCGCATGTCATACTACTGTTCTACATATACTACTTAATCACACTGCAGTTTACTAGGCAACGTATGGTCGCTCACTTCTATACACACAAGAATAATCCAGGCAGACAACCCCTGAGCTTGATTCGAGTCCGGGCTGTGATGAATCGTCCGCAACTAAGCCATTTATGACTAAGCTAGCTGTTGAGGTGAAACGTATTATGGTAACAGGTGTTGGAATGATCCTGACACTCACTGACGGTCTTTGTGGAAGTACTCATCCATGATGATCACCACGCAAAGAATGAAGGCATGATCATAGCCTGGAGCAAGGTCCACCTTGTAGCTCTGTTTGTCCAAAAAGATGGCTTCCCCTGACATCATCCGAGTCACCTACCAGCAAGGCGATCAGCAGACAAAACATTAAGGCTGTCTACTCATCTCGGCAACATACTGCTGTGTCTTGTCAGCAACATGAGGCAATGTGGAAGGACAGCAGACATGAATAGGGTGTCAAATGGGCAAACCACTGCAATGAAACGCAATTGTGCAGCCAGATGGACAAGAATGGCAGGCTTAGTGAACCCTGGCCCACATAACCCACACTGTCTCGCAGGTACACATGCACCTAAAATTTCTGTGATTCACCGGAACAAAGATGTCATATGGCATGATGTCCTACATGCACCCTCAAGCAATGCTTCTTCTTTTGCCATGCTGTGTACACTGGTCATCACTCAAATCTGCACGCTTGATCTGCTCACTTAATGTCAAGCTGGAAATCTTGCAGCTGTGAGTGCAAACTGCAACAGACTCACATGTCCAATGGCTTGTCCCCTATGCATGATGTCCACCTCCCGTCTGCCAACAATGTAGCCCCTGGCGCGCAGAGAGTACTCAACATCATCACTTCCAGGCAGTTTGGCTTGAATGCCATGGTGCATGGTAAACAGCTCCTTGTTGACGCTGGCTACTATCGATGAATCATCAGCATGAGGCCCTCTGCAGATGACCCACTTGTTCTTCAGGCTCATCAGCTGCAGCAGTCATGACTAAGTGTTATCAGCAAGGAACCACTTGTGCATTATGCACTCAACCATGTATTTTGGTCTGCAGTGACGCAGCAACCTTGCAACCCTCAGCGACAGAGCAGAGCATGGACTGTATACTGATAAGCTGCAAATTTTGATAGAAATGCAGTGCACTGTTGCTGAGACAGCTTCAGTCAAAATGTCCTAATCAGTCGTTAACTTGAAGACTATCATAACGCCTCACTGCAACAATAGTAGCATGCACACACACTGGGATGGTGACTGCCTTCAGGCAGGCCTAGGGCTGTTTGCAGTACAGACCTTTTCCTTTAGTGCGCAGACAGGGTTGCCTGCAGCATCCTTTAGTACCCTGCTTCCTCTTATTGTCATGACCTTGCTGTCAACTGTGAACGCCAGGCCACCTTGCCCGTCAAGAATTGTAACATCGCCCCCACTCCAGCTGAGCAGTTTGTCCTTGACATAGAAGGTCGTTGGCCAGGGTGCACAAAACTGAGGTCCCACGATGGTCTGGATCTGTTGAGGTGCTGCCTGTTGCGTTGTCGGCGTTGCCTGCCACTGCGGTTGTGATGTGCTTTGGAAGCCCTGTTGTGGATTTGAGTAGCATTGCCCGGGCTGGAAGCCGCTGCTCTGCGGGTATGACTGTGAACCACTTTGCGCATAAAACTGCGGGCCTGGAGCGGACAGAGCACCGAATTGCTGATATGATTGCTGCTGTTGCATCATGCTGGACTAACTCGAACGCAACAATCTCAGAGAAGCTCTTCTCCACGCAAGCGAGTTCTGCAGATACAGAGGTTTAACGACACAAGCTTTCAAGGGGAGACAGCCAAGACTGTTATCAACTCGTCGGCTGAAACGTGAAGGTCATTCTACAACCTTTGCTTTTGACAATGTATTGCCTGATTATGTCGGAGGTGTAGGAAGTCTGGCAAATATGCAGGTCCGGCTTCCGAAGCCTTCTGTCAGCCAATGCATTTGTCATGCGTCATGTAAGTAGTCATGTGTCATCTAGTTTGTCATGCGCGAACTAGGGCGCACGGGGGACCCACGCGCTCTGGGCTCCATATGTGGGGGCGGCCAATGAAGAAAGCGAAGCAGCTGATTTACGTCCACGTACATTTCATATGTGATCAGACTAGTTGGCTGGCTAAAGCATTGTAATCTCTCTCTCTCTTTCAGACTTGTAGGCTGTGCAACGGATTCAAACTTCTCTCTCCTCTCTTTCACACGTATGTAGCAGATTTGCATACGTTTTATTGGCTAGTCTTAATTAGCGGTGGCATGAACACGCTGTGTTGGCGTGGGTGAACACACTTACAGCATGTCAGGAAAAAGCCTGCAACTACGCATCTCTTGTGTGACGTCAATACTCATGATCACACAGGCGCTATTAGTGTGCTGACAATTTGCACAGCGGCAACAGAATGAATGTCACATGACAGTCAAGGCCTTTGTACTAAAACATCGTTTCTGCAAGTTATTGACAGCAATCAATTGACGGGTCTGGCAGCAAGAGTATTTGCCATACCACAGCGCTGAGCCATGATCGCTAACTTGTGAATAACCTTGAAGATTGAGGCAACCCTACAGAATAATGTCATCTCTCACACAAAACTGGCATTGGCAGCTAGTGGTTTGTCACACGAGCATCCTCATGGGCAAGACCAAACTTGCCTGTCTTGCTACAGCCGATCCAGGAATGTCAATGGTGAGCACAATCGTTCTATCTTTTCATCATGTGCAGCTGGACATCTTCCCGCACGTTCATGTTGGTCAACTCAGGATCAGTTTGACGAAGCAGCCTTGCGGCTGTAAGCAGTGTTGGTGTACAAAATGTACAAGACAGAATTCCTGTTTTACCAGTTTTCAAAAGGCAGGCCAACAGCAATCTGGAGGCTGTCACTTGCAGCATCTAGGGCAGACCTGATCTGGGCTGAGTCGCCACCCTAGTGCTCCGGCTGCGCTCTGTGCATGCTCATAGCTCTTGGAACCTGCAGCACAATGAATGCTTATGAAACTAATGACGTACCGATGATCACAATGTACCATGTGATATATGTATATGTATACACACTAAAGTAATGATATCAACGACAGCAATAATAACACTGAATATAACAATGGCAATGAACATGATGATAGTGGCCATCAAAGGAACATGTGCACCAAGGATGGGGGTTGCCTGCTTGCATGTTTTTAGTCAAATGCCCCCCACCCTCCCCCCCGGGAACATAAGAACACATGGCAGGGGGGGCAAAGGCTCAGAAAAGTTGGCACATGGAACAGCATGCACAAAACAGCGCAGTACAGCGCAAAACAGCAAAGAGGGAACACAGCATCAAAAAACAGAAGACAAGAAACACACAAGCACAAGCCCAATAAAAACTCACCAACAATGGGGATCGCGCCTTTGCACATGACCCAATTGATTGCTACTTGTGCCGGGGTCTTCCCCCCATGCCCGGAGCCAATGTCTTTCATCAGCCCCACCAAAGGCTGCAGCTTCTCCAGCTTGTCATCACTAAAGATGGCAGTTCTTGGTCCGCCAGGCTTGCTGCCGCCTGCCGTGTACTTGCCTGCGCAGCATCACACCAACAACATAACATGGTAGGCATGGTCAAGACTGCCGGCGATGTTTTGCTACCACGCCCACAGTGAGGAGTTTCATCAGGCCAATCAAGAGCAGCAGCTGCGTCGGCTGATCCAACACTGAAAGGGGGAGTTGTTGGTCCGCCCAACTTGTCGCTGCCAGCTGCTTACTTGCCTGCAACACACAACACCAAGAATCTTAGCATGAATAGTGTGGTCGAGATTTCCACCGATTTTCTGCTGCCATGACCCAATTATGGATGTTTCATCAGGACATGTCAAGATAGAGAGCAGCTGTGCTGCTGCTAAGGCGCGTTTGAAGGTTTTTGCCCTCAATATCTTGAGAAAAGCTGGTTCACAAATAAAGCCCACCTGCCTCATCAGGCCCATCAAGGGCTGCAGCTTCTTCAGCCTTTTATGACTGCAATTGGCAGTCCTAAGTCCACCAGGCTCATTACCACCCATTTTGCAACTTGCAGTAGGGGGGGAGGGCTCAATAAGGCACCCCACACGTTTTCTGATATTGCTGATTGCCACCTTTTGTGTGTTTGCAGTAGCCATACAACATACTGTGCAGTAGTCATGCCACACATTGTGCATTGTCAAAACAACATATGTGCATCTTTGGTCCCTTGCTGGCAGGCCTCCCTTCTTGTTGACATAGGCAGCCTTTGCGCACCCTCAAATTGAAAGGCAGAGCCAGATGGGGGGAAAGGAGCCAGCAAAGGGCAGCTTACCAGTCAGTAGGCCTTGGGCAAGGGGAGAGTAGGCAGCCTTTGGGACCCTCAGATTGAAAAGCAACGCCGGATGGGGTGAAAGGGCCCAGCAAAGAGCACCCTCAGATTAAAAGGCAAAGCCAGCTGGGGTGAAAGGAGCCAGCAAAGGGCAGCTTACCAGTCAGCAGGCCTTGGGCAAGGGGAGAGTAGGCAATCACACTCACTCCTAGCTCCTTGGCTTTTGCCAGCAGGCCTTCCTTCTCATGCTTCCTGTACAGCAGGCTGAACTGGACCTGGTCACTGGCCAGAGGCACGCCACTGTCCTGCATACAAAGCATCACACTTACGACCATTTTGTGCAGACGGAAGAAGAGGAATGCCTCGGAGAAGAAGAACAAGAGTCTAGACATACTGCAGGCTAGTAACTGGCCAGAGGCGCGCCACTTTCCTGCACACTCAGCATCACACTCTGTGAAAGCTGTTACTTGCCTGTTTGGGAAATAGAAGTAGAGGAATGACTACGACAGCAAGCAGAAGATGAAGAAGAAGAATAAAATTATGTAAATCGCTGAAGAAGAAGATTCTGGACGTAGCTCGCATGGCCAGAGGCACGCCACCGTTCTGCGCACGCAGCACCACAGTCATGGACCATTTCTGGAGACAGAGGAAGAGGCACACCGACCAAAAAAAGTCGCGAGAGAGAAGACTGTGAAGAAGAAAAAGAAGAGCAGTCTGCATAAGTTCCACGCTCACTAGTCAAATGGGCTAGCTGGCCCCAACGAGTGGCCCCAAAATCCCTGACTGACTGCACATGGCATCCAGGGCCTGGGAAATCATCTGGAACAAGTTGGGACAATGTGTCCTGCCGTTTTATTTGTCATTTGGCGAGCTAAGCTCCTGGCAGTTGCAAGCCACATACCAATGTCCACAGTGTTGACTACACATAGCTTGCTGTGCTTCATGTGAGAGCGAGGAAGGTCTCGAAAACCAGAAAAAAAGTCCTAAAGTTGCTTTGATGCAGTTTGTGTGCTGTGGTTTACTGATGCTATGGTCATGTCAAGACTGCAAAAGTATGTTTGGTGTTGTTGCCAAGCTTTGTCAGCACGCTCTGGATAAGTCTCTCTGGAGCAGGAAGGCTTACCTAGCTGAGGCTGGCACAGGTGTTCTTATTACAGTCTTTCATATACATGTGTTCGATATCTATACATTCAACTTTTTTGCTTTATGATTTGTAGATTGCACATGTGCATCATATTTACACTTACATCACAGTTACATCACACGTGGTGTTGCACATGTTCAAGATCTTATTGAGACTGTAGCTGCTTGCCTCACAGCTTGCCAGCATGAAGAAGAAGAGGATGCCATTGGCGAGCTGCGATCTGTCGTCATGATGAAGAAGAGGAGAACAGGACTCAGCAAAGACAAGCAAAAGCAAGGAAGAAGAATAAAAGGAATGAAGTTTCACCTTCATAATGCCATTAGCATGCTGCAGTGTGTCAATGTGATGAAGAAGAGAAAACAAGACTCAATGCAGGGCAGCAAAGATGACAAACAAGAGCGGGAAAAAAGAGCAGGACCAGATTCCCACCTTCATGACGCCGGTGGCGCGCTGCAGTCTGCTGACATGATGAAGAAGAGGAGAACAGGACACAACAGGCAAAAGGCTAGGAAGAAGAGAAGGACCAGATCCTCACCTTCATTATGCCGTTGGCGCGCTGCAGTCTGTTAACATTGTAGTTAGAGACTCCGCAGCTTTTGCCAAGCCTTGTTGGTGGCACTTGACTAATCCCTTGCAGAAAGCATCATTTGCCCATGAGTTCAGGACCGGGAAACCCGGCCAATGAATCTGGTACAGGTCCACACTCTTCTGATTCAGTCTGTCAAGGCTACCCTGCATGCAATAATGCAGTCATCATGTATACTGTTCTACGCAGGATGCTGTAAACCAGTGAAGCATTGGTGATAGCTCCTCCGATCCAGTGTGTCAAGACTACCCTGCACAAACTACATGAAATGTTGGTGTGTCAAGACTACCTTGCACACAGTCAGTGGAAATTGGTGTTAGCCCTTCTGATATAGTATATCAAGGCTGCCCAACGGACCACTGGGTTTAGCTCTTTTTGGTTGAGTGTATTAAGACTGCCCTGCACACCACAAGAAGTATAAGCCAAAAACCCCAAGTTAGCTCTTATATAATCCAGTCTACTGTCAGTCTACTTTCAGTCTACTGTCAGTCCACAATCTTCTGAAAGAAGTTGTTCAGGCTGACTACACACATCATGGACAAAAAGACAAAACATTGCCAAGAGTAGGCACGAGCATCAGCAGCCTTCCTCTGTTGTGCATGCAGAATGTGGCATTGACTCATGAGGAGGTGGAAGTCAGACTGAAGGCCAGTCAAGATGTGCAGGTTGATGCAGATCAGTCTGTCCAATCATAAAATGGTGATGATTGTGTATGCTGCAACTTTACACTCTCAAGACTAGCCTGCATAGTGCTAACATTTTGCTGCAACAACAGCTATGCTGTCATTCGAGTAAACTGTGGCATTGCAGTATGAGATACAGCGTTTCCCCAAGAGGTGTGTCAGAGGTGAGCTAGCGTGTTGGGATGCAAAACGGCAGACAGTTCAGGGGAAAGAAGAAAACGAGGAGAGGGGATTTAGTTTCCTCGGTGAAGAAGAAGAGTGAGAGTAGTCACCTTGAGGGCTTTGACAGGTGCATCTGAAGTGAACCTCCAGGGCACAGGAGCAAACTTGGTTGCAATCTTGACACTGGTGTTTGTCTTGCGCTGAAAGTCACCCAGATACTTTTCAGATTTGCCAAAGCCATACACCTCTGCATGAGAATTCAGCATGTTTCAAAATCAATGTAGTGCACTGTACATGTGATGCTGTCATTGGCTGCTTCTTGGTTGAATGTTGATGATGCAGATCTGCCTGGCACAACAGATGCAGGTGGATTGTAAGCCACATGCAGATCTGCTTGCAATGCAGGTTCAGCCCAAGTGTGCAACTGAGCAACTGGAAAGCAAAAGTCACAGCTGTAAGAGGCAAACAATGGCCACATCAAGACTCTGCCTGGCAGTCACATTCAGACAATCTGCGCAATGTGTCGTGGTCATCAGAGCATGGGATAGCTGGATGCATTGTGGTTATGAATAGCTTGCAGCATGTTGCATACTTGCATGCAGTGTTGAGGTTGTGGCAACATACTGACCTGCTGTGTCCACGAAGTTGAGTCCAGAATCTACAATGCCTTGGTAAGCTTTTCTGCATGAATGGCAGGTGCGTCACAACTGAGCTGATCTGCGTGTAGATGCAAAGGCGGCTATGAAGCAGTCGACACACATGGTGCACTGAGCAACAAGAACAGATGTGTGTTTCTGACCTGATTTCATCTTCACCATATCCACCGTATGTGTCATAGCCCCAAAAGCTCTTGTCCCCCCATTGCCATGCACCAATAGCCAGCGAGTTCACTTTGATGCCTGCAAATCATGCAAAGCCCTGCGTGAGACTGTGACAAAGACTACAAACTGATGACGTTCGACGAAAGTCGAGCATACTTCCAATGACAAGGACTGACTACAGTAGTAAGGCAGACCTGTTTTGCCCAGCTCTACTTGATCATCCTGGACAGCCTGCTTAGCTGAGGTAGACGCTGCGTTACTGACGCTGAAGGCGCGTCTGGCTCTACATGTGCGCATGCGTGGGGTAAGACAGCTCTTACATTGCTGCAACCCGACGCTAGTCTGCATGGAGCCTACTTGCGCATGCACCAAGATGTCGGGAGGAGAACTTGTACGGAAGGAGAGAAAATGCGGTTTACTCAGATGTCATTCAGGACTCAGTGCAGTACGACATATAACTTGCAAGCAGCCCCGCTCGTGAATAAGTCAATGCGTGAGATAGGCATATTGGGTTTACGTGGTCCCAATTGCTCAAAGCCTTGACCACTGTCACGTGCGAACCCCATAGCATGCAAGCAGAGGTTTCTGGCTGGCACACCATCCCCGTCCTAGGGAATGCTATCCCCAGGGAAGCTGTCCCCAAAAAGCCAAAGCCGTAACGTCAAAGCCACGTAACGATTACTGGACCCAAGCGTTACATGGAATGTTCCGAAACATGGGAAACAAACTTGCATGTGCAAAAGCAGCTGATGAAAACAACCTATACATCAACCTCCTTATGCAAAGTCAGTAAAGGGCTGCTTTGACTTTTGTTCAGCAAAGGCTCTTGACTCTTAGGATCAATAGACTCAGGTGGAGCTTGCACTATACTCTGGTAGTTGTGAAAACCTATGCCTGTCAAGGCTACACCATACCCACATAAACCTAACAAAGTCAACTGTGTGCCAAAAAGCGTAGCAGATACGACAATTAGGACTGCATCTTTAACGATACCTGCCAGCTTCATGGTCAGTGCAGATGTGTTGCTGACGACCCAGAAAGCAATGACGTTCAGCAAACAAGCAGCTATGGCACTGCCGATCAAAGCAGGAGACTGTGGCAAAACATTTGGCAGTGCTTTGTGCACATCCTGTGCTTCAAGAACCAAGACAAATGGCAGGAGGCATGCAGTTGACGCCGGCATGACATAGTACAAAGCATTCACAGGGTTGATCTGAAGCTCCGTCCGTTGCATCATGGTCTGAAGCAGGATCATCTTGAAAGCCTCAGCAAGCATAGCGCCCAACATGAACGTCGCACCCAGCCCTGAAAACTGTAACTCCCCAAGAGATGATGCAGCTACACCAGCTCCAATGATGACCATGATTCCACAAGTCTCCCAGCTAAACTTGTGAGTGCGGAAGAGGCATCCCACAATGAACATAATGACTGGCATGTTGGCCTTGAGCATCTGAGCAAATGCCACGCTGAGATACAGGAACGCTGCGTTGCCAAGGGTGAGTCCAGCAGCCCCCAACGCGGCCACTGGGAGGCAGATTCTAAAACATGTGGTCCAAGAGACATTCTGTGTGGGGACGCACCTACACTGGACTGCTATGAGCCCGACCACTGAACAGAAGAGCATATGCCAGAAGGCGAGAGTGACTGGGTATGGGAATCTTGTCGGGCTTAGCAGCCATTTGTTGAAGAGAATGATGCCGCTGCTGAGAGTGAGCCAGAGCAGAAGGCGTAAGACAGTGGTTGTGGACTTCAAGAAGGGGCTCTGCTGCTTGCCTTGTCGTGAGGGGTTCGGTTTGACAGATGGCATATGCTCTTTCGGCTGTGTTGAGGTGCTGGCGTTGCAGGTGAATATACTTTTGGACTGCTGCTAGGGCCAAAATAAGCAGCAGTTGGTCTTGACACTCATCTTATAAAACAGGACCTCTGCGCTGCAGAGAGTGCCCACCCTAAAGCGCACTTGTGGTGATCTGCAGGAGGAAACACAGTCAGATTAGTGAACATATTGCAGTGGTACTAACCGCGTGTCCAGCATAGACTTTGCAAGCTACTGTTTGACACACTTTCAGATACCGTGCGCTGCCTGCCGTCTGGGGCTGTGACGGAACCAAGGCTTAACGTGCAGTAACTTCACTGCTGGATGGATGTGGGCGGGCAAAGGCGGAAAGCTGAGGGCGCAGCGCCGCGTGATGTGTCTTGTGTAGCCTGTGCAGCCCTTGTAGGACTAAGTTCACCCAGATGCGCCTTGCAACAACTATATGAGGTTCGGCACTTGATCTGCAGTGCGCGCTTGGCGGATATTTGTGCCTGTAACAGCGTAATCTGGGCACTAAGATGCCCTGCAATTTGGCAGCAAGACCACAGCTGGCTTGAGCTGTCGGAGGTGAGCGCGCTTATGCTGTTTTTGGGAGGCACCAAATAGAGTCGTGCAAAGCATCCTGGCGCTGATCTGAGCAATTCACAGGAGCAAGCTCGTGTTCTGATTAGGCATGTTTGGTATCAAGGGGACATACTGTGTTTTCAGCAACAATACGGTACATGCTGGGTGCAGATGCAACATCAGCGTCTGATGACTCTGCAGGCTGTGATGATATGGCAATCTGCCGCGGCAATCTGACCTGCTGGACTAGTTGAAGCACAAAGCTGCTAGACAAGGCAAACTTTAAGATATTTTGTTTATACACATATTTCGAAAGCAGATTTCTGCTGGCCAGCCAAACAGGAGATACACGTTCATGCATGCCATGTGGCAATGTAACACAGTGAACACATCTGACCACGGACTATCTGACTCTAGGCTTTTGACTGCAGTTGCCTGACATACTGCTCAGGCATAAGGTGCAGCCCTAAAAACCGTAACTGCCATCCAGTTTCACCCGCACAAAGACTCACGAGAAGAAGCATGCAATGGGTTCAGAACAAATAGGGCAGCTTTTGCAACCTCTGCGCTTCAACTCCTTCAGATACTCTCGGCAAAATGATGCGTACTGCAGCATCAACCAACAGTTAGTGCATGGCCCATGTAGCTACTATAGTCAGCATGTAGCTGCAACGCATTTGGACACATCAGTGTGAGACATATCATGTACAGGTGCAGCACAAGTTGCTACAAGACATGAGCAGCACACAGTAGCTTGCCACATGCCTAAAAGGAAGAGGCAGCAACTTTGACCTGCATGTACTACTTAGCTTGCTGTCCTGACCATACCACATGCATGCCAACTTCTGCAGGCTTCAGCAGCTCTCACAATTCTCATGCTGTCTCTACTGTTTCTAACAAACATAACAATGAAAACACGAGAATAAAGCAAGCATTTGATGTTTGGTACACATTCTGTACCTGGTTCCATGCAATATTCCAGCTTCCTTGGGCCTGCACCAGCAAAGGCAGCATCCATCATCCTCTTCTTCACTATTTTTGCCCTGCACCTTCCTGCTGCTGTTGCCCTCCACGGCCTGTGCTACTGCATGAGTGCAGCTCTCATGCTCATTGATGCTTGCGTCAGCCCTGCATGTCACAACTGCCATCGCATCTTCCAATGCAGAAGTTGTCGCAAACACACCAGCTGCATGTGCACTCTGCCTGTGCAGCAGTGACTCTTTGTCCCCACTTTCTGTGGCTTGAGCACATGGACGGGTTGTTGCGTTAAATACTGGACCACTGCGCTGGGAGCAACTGTCCTGGTTCTGACAAGAAAGCACGATCACTGCATTGGTAATGATTGCTGCAAATTCCAATCTAAATAAACTGGATCTTGATCTTTTGCACAGTTTAAGGAAGTGCATTCATGCAACATTGCCTAGCACAGGCTTCGGGTAAGATTTAGGACAAGAAAAGATGTGCCGAAGAGCCAGTTTTGCTCAGGGTACATATACTTGGACAACATACATGGTGACTGATGTCAGCTGACCTGTTTACCAAGCCCTGATGAGCTGTTGCCTCAATGTCATATTCATCTTGCGACCGCTTGGCCAGCTCTCTATCCCTTGCCTGTTGCTCCTGCTCAGCTTGCAAACGCCGCCAGCTCACAGGCAGTGACAAGCGTGCAAGCTTCTGGAATGGGTCCAGGTCTGAAATCCTAATCCCTGCAACAGCTTGGCGGCTTTGCAGGTTGAGCTTGTGCTGCATAGTCGGTTGGCTCAGGTCAGCCAGAATACTCTCCATGCCATATTCTTCAAGTTGTTTTGCTTCTGCTTTTTGGACTCTAGACAAGTGAGTTGGGCACGCTACGGCCTGTTGCTGCATAGGTGTTAGCGAGGTCTGCGCCTCTGCTCGCGAGCTGTGCCCATTCAGCATGTTTGCCGGTTCTGATGCTTGATCAACATCCTGAATGTGCTGAGCTCTTGGCTTTTGCTCAAGCCGGGCTTGTTTGTTCTGACCAGGGCGTCGTGCTGAAGACTCCTGGTCCAGCCAGCAGGGCTGGCTGGACCTCAGGCCTCTCGGGCCTGCGTGGTCTGTTATGCCCTTTGTATAGCATCATCATGGTCTGCCCGTCCAGCCCCTTTTGCCCTGAAAAGCTGCACACGAAGCTCCAAAGCTTGCACTTGAAGTCCTCCTGCTCTGCCAGCATTTCTTCTATGTGGTCACCAACAATGTACTGCACCAGAAAGACATCAACAATCTGTATGACTGAAGATGTACTTTGTGTTGCAGCATGTAGTTGCAGAGGCATATGGTCTGTGCAAGGGCAACTTATTGCTGTTCACAACATACATTTGTTTGTGCCCGCCACATGCTTTTCAAGGATGAGATGGTTGTAACAAATGAGCAAAATCCGTCACAACTTCACAACACAACCCCCATTCACAGTCTGACCTGCGCAGTATGGTCAAGCAGGATGCGAAGCGTCCCAAGGGCGCCAGTGATACTGTGTGACTCGCCAAGCATTGGCTGCAAGGTCATATACAAACGCATGCATCTTGCATTATGCTGACGGGGTTGTAATGCACTCCTTGACGGTGTGCCAGCAAGCTTACCATGTATTTCCAACACTTCCTGTCTTTATGGGCCTTGTGCATGCCAGATCCAATACGCTGTATGGTGCGCATCTTCTTCACCTCCAGCATAACTGATCCCAGCATTTGCTCATACCTGCAAGCTAATGTCCAAGTGCTGACAAACTTGAACTGCTGGAAAGCATGCTGTGATGGCAGTCCGGTACATTTTGCAAGACACAGGCAAGAAATACATTTGTGTTTGCAGACATGCGGGGTTGACACACAAGCTGCAGTCAGGCAAGGCCTTTGTATGCAGGCATCTGCAAAAGGCAGATCACAAGCAACGTGGACAAGGCAGTATACAGTGAGCAAATGCATGCTTGCTCCGGCTCTTTGCAGACAGGGCAAACTATATCGATGAGCGTCAGCTTGTGCATTGCTTGTAGGGCGCAAGTGTCAACTGTACAAGATACAAGTATGCAGAACAGAAGCAGTATACAGGACTGCACAAGGCGCTTCGCGCAGCCATCAAGATTAATCAGCAAGTCCGCTTAGCACACCAAGGCGCTCATGGTTGCAGGTACAAACTGTTCACCTTCTACTGTCAGCTGCAGGCCTGATGCTCTTTGCAGTGGCATCAGCTGGGCAGTCAACAGAACCCTCTGTGGTCTCACGTCCCTTGCGCTTTCTTGTCCTCTTTGTGTCTGCCAACACACCTGCAACAAAAGCCTGCAAAATCATTGACCATGCGCAGTAAGCCAGCAGTCAGTGCACAGCATCCACCCTCAAAAATCCTTTCGACGTAAGGTCCAAGCACACAGTCCACTCTACGCTGCCGAACGCAGTCCTGGACTCGAGTGCTAACTACCGTACCGTCGCGCGCTGTGCCGCTCATGCCGGTCAGCGGCTCTGTAGGTCTTACTGATCCTCAAGGTTGCCTTCAATCACGAAGTTCTGACCCGATCTTTAGTCTCTCTATTGCCCCGTGTTGTTAAGGGCTTTCCTGGTCACGCTTGAGTATGATGTAGCGCCCAGCCGCTTGGATGCACCTGTCAAATCGTCCACATGTTTCACCGGGGCCGCATGTATACGCTCTTGACATGTCAGCTATGGCGCGGTGTCGGAAGCAGTACTACTGCTCCCTGAAGCACAGCATGCATTCATTCATTCATTAGATTTTAAAGGTCGTTGGGGCCAACCATGACCATTGGACCAGTAGACTGAAAGTGTCAGACAAAGATACCCAAATGCTCTAAAGCACTCATGAAAACATTAATGTTCACAGCTGACGCACTCTAAGCTAAACTAAAGGGTATGTCCAGATTGTGCTGCCACCAGGGTGTTCCTATGTTCAAAACATTCCCTCAAAAACCT
>JAABUO010004561.1_pt1 | contig 16309 bp, 22 predicted proteins | sample 5559291 | NCBI WGS metagenome assembly JAABUO01 (sample SAMN10711878, study PRJNA513372) | rock metagenome | isolation source: Antarctica rocks | place: Antarctica: Victoria Land, Finger Mt sud
GCCGCCCAGCTGGGCGACGGCGCGCTGGCGGCGCTGGCGGAGGCCTGGTTCCGCGCCGGGCTCCTGTCCGGCCAGCATGCCGCGGCGCTGCCGAGCCCGGGCCTCTGACCAGACAGCGTGCCGGCACGTGGGGTGTGCATCGCGGTGGAGCAGCAGTGCTGCGGAGCTCGCCGGCGCCCTGCGGCCACCTGTGTGTGAAGCTGAAGATCCTTCGCATGCGCGGTCGCCTGAAAACTGTGTGTGGGAGCCTGCTCTCTGAGCAGCATGCGAGCCCGCTCACAGCATGCCGCAGTGCATCAAGCGTGATTAGGCTTGTGCTAAGCCATGCCCTTTCCTGAAGGCCAATTGAATATTAAGTACAAGTTCCAATTCCAGTGCGCGGCAGTGGGCATGCAGCAGGTGGCATGCAGCAGCGCCCTCACTAGCCGGGCAGGGAGGCGCACTCCTTGCACGACGCAGGCAGACAGCCAGCGCACTGGCCCTTGCGCGCGGCCCGCTCAGCTCTAATTCTAATGTATACTGTTTATGCACGTTCCCCGTCGCTTTCTGTCAGATCCTGCTGTTCTACCCGCTGCAGTGCGCCCACATAGGCAACACTGGCTCCCACCGCACGCGCCGGACACAGTGCACACGGCAGCGCGCATGTGCAGGCCCCTCACCCCGTGACCACTGCCCCGCCGCTCTCCCTAAAAACCGGAGCGCCTTGCGGCGCCGGCGAGCCAACCAGCGGCTCGCCTGCACGCCAGCAACGTGCGCTGCGGCAGCGCGCGCCGCGCCGCGCCCGCCGGCGCCTACCCCGCGATCGCCGCGCGGCCCTGGCCCTTGGGCATCTTGCGGCCGGCCGGGTCGTCCAGCTCCTTCTTGGAGTAGAAGTGCGGCGCGATCTCCACCAGCCAGCCTGGCTTCACCTCGCTCACCGTGCGCATGAACTCCTTGCTGGTCAGCACCAGCTCGTGGTACACCACCCAGCGTGGCAGCACCTGCGCCCCCGCCCCGCGCAGTCAGCGGGGGTGGGGTAGGATAGAGTAAGGGTGCCAGCCAGCCGGCGCGCCGCGGCAGCCAACAACAGCTCCGGATGCAAGCCCTTGAGGACGCACACAGGGCGCTGCCGCGCGCGCCCGCGCCTGCAGCCGCCGGCCGCGCGAGCGAATGTCCGGCGGCAGGCGTCAACACAGCCATCTAAACTTGCCACCAGCCGCCCGCCAGGCACATCGGCGGTGCACAGGCGACAGGGAGGGCGGGGGCCACGGGGCGCCGCGCCTCGCGCAGGCCGGAGGAGGGGTGGATGTCCACGGTCTGCGGGTTCTTGACCGTGCGGTACGAGTCGGTCTTCTGGCGCCGCGCGGTGTGGTAGAAGTAGCCCGCGCACACGGCCTTGCGCACCTGCGCCGCGCCGCGCGCGTGGGGCGAGGCGCTGCGGCAGGGACGCAGTGCGCCGCGCGGCGCACGCCCGCGCGCTGCCAGTCGCAGCCCCGCAGGCGCGTCGGGGCAAGAGCCGCGCGCAGGCAGCAGTCTGAGAAGGGTGCCCGCGCTTGCCCTACGCTGGCGCGCTGAGCGCCGCACTGACACTGCGTCCTGCAGGCAGCAGCGACACGCCGCGCAGGCCTGCCGCCCGCGTACTCCCTGGAGAGCCCTGAACCCAACCCAACACCCCCTGATACAGGCGCGCGCACCGCGTCGTGGTCGCCCGGGTTGGAGACGAGCTCCACCTCCACGCGGTCCATGAGCCCCAGCAGCTGCTCGCGCACGTCCCGCGCGCGCTTCATGGAGCGCACCTGCGCGCCCCGCGCTCGGTCTGCGCAGCCGGGACACGCCCTGACCTGAGGCTATACGCATTCTCAGAGACGCATGCCTCACCGGCTTCACACTAATGCGCGCCGCTTGCGCCCGCATGCGCCCGCGCAGCGCCCGCTCAGATCGCGCGCAGCGCGCGCCAAGGGGCGCCGCGGCAGGGCACGGCGGGATGCCCGGAAAGTGTACAAATACACTCTTTGCCTACGCGAACCCACACGCCCCTGCCCGCCCGCCTGACCGCAGGCTGGGTATAATGCAGGGCAGGGCGCGCCTGCACGAAGTTCTCGTAGCACCACTGCGTGGAGAAGTTGGACTCGGCCCAGCCGGCAAACACGTTGAGCAGCGCGACGTGGTCGCCGACGGCGCCGCGGTGGAAATTGTTGTGCGCGTTGTCCGCGTGCACCGCCTTGTCCTTGGGCCGGTAGAACACCGCGCCGCCGACGCTGACCATCGCGCACACGGTCGCGATCTCCTCGGAGCACTGCGCGCCCGTGCGCCCGCCGTCGGCGCCCGCCTAGAAGCTCATAAATGCAGACCTGCATCTGCATCACCGCGAGATCACACCCACTCAATGCTGAGCTGCCAAAAGAACCCGTCCTCAGACGCCATCATCGACGTAAGGTTTGCCGCATGCAGGAGCAGCCAGAACATCGGACTTGCAGGAGCCGAGCAGCGGCGGCAGCGCCCGCGTCGCCGAGGGGCCGGCGCGCCTTGTACTCCTCGGACGCGATGATGGTCTTGGCGAGCATGGGGTCGAGCGGGAATTCGGCCATGCGCCGGCCCAGCTTGGTCAGCTCGCCACGGTCGTTCAGCGCGCCCAGCGCATACAGCTGCGCGCGCAGCCCGCCCCATGACACGGGCGCGGCGTGCAAAACGTCACAGGTCAGCAACGACACGCATGGGTCCTGCCATGCCATGTCACAACATGCTGAGACACTCACACAGGCTGCCCTGGCATGGATGTGCGACGGATGCGCTCAGCTGGCGGCTGGTAGATGGAGCACACATGCTTCAGTGAGTCTCTTGGGCCACTGCGAGCGCGCCTGCTCGAGCGCGCGGAAGAGCGTCTGCGTCGGCGGCGGGTCCATGAAGTCAAAGTTGACGAGGTCGTTGATGCCCAGCGACTTGAGCATCAGCACCACGTTGCCTGGCGGCCCGGCATGGCAGGGTCGGGGTCAGGGCGGGCGCGCAGAGAGCGCGAGCACGTGCGCGGCGGTGAAACGCGCAGCGCTGCGCGCCGGCCGACAGCTCCGTGGGCGCCGAGACAGCCCGCCTCTCGCGGTCTCCAAGGCGCCAGCACGTCGGGCCCCAGCAGGCTCGCGCTGGAGGCAGCAAGCAGCGGGGTGCCCGTGCCCGGCATCGCAGGGCAACACCCTGCAGAGCCCAGCACAGGGGACAGGCGCGCCGGGAGAAGCCCTCGGTGCGCAGACCAGGCACGAGCGTTTATTTGGGCAGCAGCTGTGCAGGGAGGACCAGAGATGGCACGCAGGGCGCCGCGCGCCCAGCGCCGCAGGCGCCGCGCCCCCGCGCGGCCCGGCCGCCCCCCCGGGGCGGGGCGCGCCGAGGTTGGTGCGCTGGATCTCCGGGATGGTGTTGTCGTCCAGCTCGTGCTGGAACGACCAGGCGGTGTACAGGCGGAAGCACAGGCCGGGCGCGGTGCGGCCGGCGCGCCCGGCGCGCTGCTGCGCGGACGCCTTGCTGACCGGCGTGACCATCAGCGACTCCATGCCGCTGCGCGGGTTGTAGCTGTTCTGCTTCACGAAGCCCGGGTCGATGACGTACTGCGCGCGCGCGCCACCTCGGTCGCCTCATATCGGCCGCGGCCAGCGTCCCCAGTGGGCGGCTGCTGTAGAGTATTCAGGCTTGCACAACACGGCCTGGCGCCCCGCGCGAGCACAGGGCACGCAGCGCGCCGCTGCGGGCATGCGCGGTGCGCACGCGGCTGCCGAGCTCGCGCCGCTGCCGCGAGGCGGCGGCGTAGCGGGCGGCAGGGTTAGGGTGGCGCTGGATCAAGCGGTGGGTTGGGGGGGGGGACGCGCCCGGATGCCGTCGATGGTGAGGCTCGTCTCGGCGATGTTGGTGGCGATGACCACCTTGCGTGCGCCCGGCGGCGTCGGCTCAAAGATCTTGGCCTGCGCGCCGGCCCGGGGTTGGGCGGCCGCTGGCGCGTGGTCTCGCGGCCGGCCCGCGCGCGCCCGTGGGCCGCGCAACTTGTCCGCTTGGAGCAGAGACTGGCCCGTGCCGGACGATGCAGCTGGCGGCATGCACCGCAGACGGCGCATGCACCGCAGACGGCGGCAGACGCCTGGCTCGGCTGCGCGTGACCTCGGGCCGCAGCGCGGGCGGCGGGGGCGGGCGGGAGCGGAGCGGCGGCGCGCCTGCAGGTCGGAGGGCAGGTTGGCGTAGATGGGCGCGATGATGAGCTCGCCCATCTTGCTGCCCATGCCGCGCGTCTTCTGCCGCAGCAGCTCCTCGCACGCCTCGATCTCCTCCTGGCCGGTCAGGAAGATGAGCACGTCGCCCGGCGGCTGGTTCACGTGGATCGTGAGCGTCTGCACGACCGCCGCGTGCAGGTAGTCCGCCTGCGCGCGCCCGACAGCGCCCGTCCTCACCCTGCCGAAACCCTTTCATATCCCACGCAATCTCTCGCTCGTTGCTGCCCACGTTGCTGCCCAGCATGCCATAGACATGCCAGACGTGTCATGGTGCGCCTCGGCGCGCCGGCGCAGACTCGGCGGCGGGCCGGCGGCGCGCTGGGCACGCATGCGCAAGGACGCCCGGCGCCCCGCCGGCGGCCGAGGCCGGGCGCGCGCGGCACCCATGCGGCGCCGCCGCGCCCTTGAGAGATGCAGCGTAGCGGATCAGCTAACTCGCCGGCGCCCGTGAGCAGGCGCGGCGAGTCCTTTCAGCACGCACGCGCCAGCACGCCCGGTCTGCACTGCTGACCGGCCGGCATGCGCGACGCTCACTCGTGTTGTCCTGTTTAAAGCCTCTGCGGCCGCGCTTGCTGCCGGGCACCGCGCGGGCGGGCGGGCGGGCGGGCGGGCGCGCGCGCGCGCGCCTCGGGCGCGCGCGTGTAGAAGATGTCGACCGGGTAGCGGCGGCCGGGGATGCGGAAAATGGGTGCGTAGTCGAAGTACTCACTGAACTTCTCGGCGTCCAGCGTCGCGCTGCTGATGAGCAGCTTGAGGTCGGGCCGGAAGCGCGCGATGTCCTTGACCAGGCCGAACAACACGTCGGTGTGCAGCGTGCGCTCGTGCGCCTCGTCCACCATCATCACCGCGTAGCTGGCCAGGTCGGGCTCGCCCAGGAACTCGCGCAGCAGCATGCCGTCCGTCATGTACCTGCAGCGCGGCCAGGGTTTGGTTAGGGTCAGGCGCTGGCGCGGCGCGCCCCCGGTCGCACCCGAGCCGCTGCGCCTGCTAGGGAGTCTCAGACGAGCCTCTCTAGAGACGACGGACAAGGAGCGGGAGCTCCATGTGCGGCATGTTGTTGGGCTGGACGTCACTGTCAAGGCGGTGTTGCTGGCCACTACAGAGGCGGTGTGAGCAGTACGTATCAGGGGCTGGTGAGACGGTTGATTTGCCACGCGTTGAGCACGGCTGCATGCGACGCGCGTCGTGCGCCGCCGCGCGCGTCAGCCTGAGAGCGGGCGGGGACCCGGCGCGGGGCGCGCTTCAGCACGGTCTTCTCGGACGTGCAGTCCTCGAAGCGGATGGAGTAACCAACCTCAGCGCCCAGCTTGCAGCCGACCTCCTGCGCCACGCGCGCGGCCACGGACATGGCCGCCACGCGCCGCGGCTGCGTGCACCCGATCCGCCCCAGCTTGCTGTAGCCCGCCTCATGCAGATACTGCGGGATCTGCGCGCGACCCGCCCGCCCCCCCTCAGCGCCCAGCTCCCAAGCTCAGAAAGCAGGCGGCGGCGCGAAGCCGCCCTGCAGCATCATAGAGCGCCCGGCGCGCGCGTGCGCCACCGCAGCGGCGTGCAGTGCGCGCGCCGGCACGCCGCGCTGCAATGATGCTGTGATTCCCTATCCATAACCCTACCCATAACCCTACCCTTAACCTATCCAGGTGTGCCGCGCCAGCTGCAATGCAAGGCCGCGCGCCTGCGTGGTCTTGCCGGAGCCGGTCTCGCCGACGATGATCACGATCTGGTGCGCCTCCACGGCGGCCAGCAGCTGGTCGCGGTACGGGAACATGGGCAGCAGCGCACGGTCGGCCTGCAGCTTCTCAAAGTCGGACTTGGCGGCCGCCGCGGCGGCCGCGCGCTCGCGCTCCTCCGCTGCCTCCGCGCTCTCGTCCAGGTCCTGCGCGCGCGCGGGGCGCGCCGCCGTTGGCGGGACAGCGGGGGCACACGCCTCGCAACTTGCAGCCGCCAGGGCCGGCCGCCCACGTAGCCTCACGCGGCGCAGCCCCCAGCAAGCCTAGCGCCGGCACCGGGACATGCTGGCGCGCGCTCTGCGGGCGCCCGCCATGGGGATAGGGGAAAGGTGCAGGGTAGGGCACCGCAGAGCGCAGGCGCACCAGGTCGCCCGCGAGCGCCTGGTCCTTGATAAACTCGATCTGGTCGTCGATGACAAAGTCGTACGCCGCGGCGGCCGCCGCGCGGTCCTGCGCGCCGACGCGCATGGACGCCTTCTTGATCTGCTCGCCCTCCCACGTCTCCTGCTCCTTCCACGGCGCGCCCTCGCCGTTCTCCTCGGTCTCCCTGCGCGCGCGGCGCGCCGCCCGCTCTGCAGCCCGCTTCCCTCTCTCCTCCAGCTGGCCCACAGCAAAGTCCGCTGTCCTGGCAAACATCCCGTGCCGCCTGCCATGCAGGCCTGCCATGCGCGCCCCCGCCCGCAGCCTGCGCCTTCCCGTGTGGGCAAGCGCGCGTGCGCGCATTGCCCGACCGCGCGCTGCGGCGCCGGCGGTGCCGGTCCTCGGCCCAGAGTAGGCCCTGTCCTAACCCTACACATGCAGCTGCGGCCACGTCGGCCGCTTTACGGGCGCGGCAGGTGCAGGGGGCAGCGCGGGCGCGCGCCGGTAGCGCGCGGTCAGGACCTCGTAGCGCTGGCTGCGCGCGCCCTCGCCCTCATACGAGTCCGGCAGGTGGTACTCGTCGCGCTGCTGCAGCGCATCCTCGGTCGCCTTGCGCTGCTTCGCCAGCTCGTACACGCGCCGCTTGTACTCCAGCTCGCGCGCCTCCTTCTTGCTCAGTCGCACGCCCTGCGCAGAGCGCGCGGCGGTCATGACGGGGAACACCCTGCATTGGGTGCCTAGTGCCGTAGGTTATAGTTAGGGTTTTGGAACGCGCCGCCGTCCTGTTCACTTTCGCTGCGCGCGCCGCGCGCGCGCGCGCCTGCGCACTGGCGGCGTAGGACGCGGGGCGCAATGCTTGGCTCTTCCACAGCCTCAAGCAGGCGCTGCTGCGCGTGCCCGCCGCGGCGCAGCACATCCTGAGAGCCAGCCTGCTGCCGCCGCCGAGCGACTTTCCGCCAGAACCCCACCCGTTCCTCATGCACCTTTACATGGAATTGCCCCAACTGCAGGTCGCGGCGATGCCAGGAGGCCCGCCCCGGTCCGCGGCCCGCGGCAGCGCCCAGGCTATTCCACAGGGGCCGCACCGCGAACAGCGCCTCCTCGTCCTCCAGCGCCTGGCGCAGCTCCTCCAGCTTGCCCTCCTCGCGCTTCTTCAGGTACTCCTGGCGCGACACGTCGCGCAGCGCGGGCACCAGCGCGTCGCGCTCGGCCTCGGTGTCATACTTGCGCCGCTCCATCTCCTGCGCGGCGCCGGGGGTTCTGCTCAGGGTTCTGCCCAGGGCCCTTGCCCGGGGCGGCGCTGTGAACCTGCGGCGGCCGCGCCGCCTACATGGAGGCTTGCGGCCAGACCCTGCTCCTAAGTAGCAGCGCAGCAGATCAAGGACAGCACCAGCGCGGCTCGCACTGCGTCAACGCCGCCTCTGTACGCCCACTGCAGAGGCGCGCGGCCCAACAACCATGAGGAGCGTCCCTGCCCACACTCGCTTGGCAGCAGCCGCACATGGCTGGCCGAGCAGCTGGCTGTGTGGTGGCCGAACAGCCTATGGTCTGCGCAGAGCTTTCAATCCCGCTACAGGCATCCCCATCGCACACCTCGCGCCGCCACTCACACGCAAGCGCTTCGCGAGCGCGCGCGCGCGCCGCGGCCCGCCCCGGCGCCGCTGCACAAGCGCGGGCAAGGCAGCCTGCGCCCCGCCGCGCGGCAGCGCGCCCGGCGCGCGTGCGTGTAGGGTCAGGGCCGCGGCTAGGGCCGCACCGCGACCTCCTCCTTGGACAGCTTGGCCTCGGCGATCTTGCGCGTCTTGGCCTCGTCGCGCGCGCGCAGGCGCTCCTCGAACTCCGCGCGCTCGCGCAGGTCGGCCTCGCGCGCGGCCTCGGCGGCCGCCGCCGCGCGCTCGGCCTCCGCGTCCGACCCGCCCTCGCCCTCCTCGGCCTCCTCCCAGGCGCGCCGGCGCCGCTTGGGCGCGCGCGCGCCGCCGGCATCGCCATCCTCCTCCTCTGCCAGCGGGCCCGCCTGTGCCGCAGTCAAAGAGGCGCATGAGGGCGGCGCTAAACGTCGCCGCCCGCCGCGGTGAAGCAGTGGACATCGGCAGGTCTGCACGTGTCCCGCCCCCGCCCTGCCGTGCGCAGCGCGGGCGCGCCGAGCGGCACCGCGGCGCCAACTGAGCCGCCAGGCGACGGGGCATAGGCTGCGACCGGCGGCAGGCACTGCGCTCACGCCTCACACACAGGGACCCGTGTCCCGCACAAGGCCTTCGGCTCGGCAGGCTCTGGCGCAGGCGCGGGCGCCGGCGCGGGCAGGCGCTCCGCAGCGCCGCCTGCAAGCTTCAGGGTCCAGGTGTCCGCAATGTGCATGGGAGGCTACAGCATGTCGGCTGCAGGGACCCGCCTTGGCCTTGCGCAGCTTCTTCTGCTTGGCGGGCTTCGGGCCGGGCGCGGTGGTGGGCGCGGGCGGCGGCTCCGCGGCGCCGTCGTCCTCGTCGTCGCTCAGCAGCGCGTAGGCCGCATTCGCGCGCACCAGCGCGGCCGCCTGGCGCTCGCGCTCGCGGTACTCACTGGGCGCGGCGCCCGCGGCCGGCGTGCGCGCCAGCAGCTCCTCCGCGAAGCGCAGCGTCGCCGCCGAGCGCGGCAGGCCCTGCGACCGGCCGCGTCCTTTGAAGCGGCGGGGGAGTCCTATTTGTGAGAGAGGTCTATAGGAGCCCCAGAGTGTATGCTCCACACGGTGCAACGTCACCGCGGAGCAGCACGCAGGTCGGTACTGCCGCTTGCCGCGGACTGGCGCAGGCGCGCAGCGCGGCCCAGCTGCGGGGCGCTCCCAGAAGGGCCTGGCGCATGCTTGCCAGCAAGGGGGCGCCTCAGGCGGGCGCCTCAGGCGAGCACCTCTGCACGTCTGGCCAGGCCGGCTCGCGCACGTGCCTGCCTACTTCAAACACACACCAGCGCCCTGCACCTACGTTCTCGCGCCCAGGACCAGAGCCGCGGCCCGGTCCTGAGCAAGGCCTGGAGGCGCCTCGGGCAGCCCTGACCGCGCTGCGACGGCACAGCAGGCAGCCCGGCCTGCGGCGCCCGGTGCGCCCGGGCGCGCCTGGCCCTGGAGCTGGCCGGCGAGCGCGGCGGCGGACGTTGCCTTGCGGCCCAGCGCCTTGACGAAGTTGACCACAGCGTCCTCGGACAGCCCTGGCGCAAGCGCGGACCGTGAGCGCGCCTGCAGATGCAACGCTCGGCGACAGCGCCAGGTGCGGGCGGCACCTAGGAGCGCGTAGAGCTGGTCGGATATCCATGTGTCCAAGTTGCGGTCCGCCATCAGCTCGCCGCGCCGCCGCAGGCTCCCGCCTGGGCTTGGCAGCAGGCGCAGACGACTACAGCTCACTGAGTCTAATCATGGGCGAAGCAGCAACAGCTGCAGGCTGTGACCGGTGCTGTTCCCAGCACCACTTGCTGTGAGCGCCTGTAGCAGAGCCTACAGCGGTAAGCAGAAGCGCTTGCTAGGACTGGCCAAACCTGGAACGGCTTCACTCAGCCAGACGTGCTTCCTGACAGCACTGTACTCAAGGGAGTCTGGTAGCGGTGTTGCCTGAGCCTTGCAGACGCAGCTCAAGAGCTTCAGACCCTTACACCTACACCTGACCCTGTGGCAGTCTGCCAGAGCAGGCTGCTCGTCCTCAACAATCGGGTTGAGCCTGAGAAAGAGGGCAGCGGCAAGGGGCTGCAGGGTAGCTGATTGACCACGGTGCATAAACTGGCCAAGGCTGACCCAGCGTGACAGGCCATATGCTTCTTGCGCATGGCCTCTAGCTCCAACCAGCACGGTGCGACGCGCTGGCCGCCCCTCCACCGTGGCCGACGGTGCACAGGCTGCCGAGGTGCGCGCGACGGCCGCCCTGCCTGTCGCGCTGACCTGGGGTGGCTGGCAGCGCAGTCGTTGTCTGGCTCCGGGCGACCGGCGACGCCCCCATCCTCAAGCAGCAGAAAGTCAAGGTGCGCCCGGCCCTCAGTGCGCCGGGGAGTGAGCCTGGGCCCGGGCGGGAGCGCGCGCGCTGAGCGGCCGGCGCTGCCGCCAGGTGCTGGCCAGCGAGAAGTTTGCCAAGATCGTCGACGTGCTGCGGCAGAAGACAAAGTCCGACCAGCTGGTGCGCGCGGTCCGTCCCTGCTGCGACGGCAAGCACGCCGCAGGTCGCAGCGCAGGCGCGGTGACGCAGCGCGGCGCGCGCAGTTTGTGTACCTGAAGGAGTCCTTCTCGCCGTCGCTGGATGAGAAGCTGTCCGTGCTGTACGAGGCGCGCGCCGCCCCGCCTTGCCGCTTTCAACCTCGCTGCGCTGCCTGGCATTGCCGACAACTCACCAACGGCAATGGCTTATGTTGGTTTGGCGGCTGTGACTGTGCTTCAAATTCACTGCACCCGCGTTTTGCCTGGCGGATCGTGCAGCCTTCAGTGCGGGTGCTGGTGGCCGATCGCGCAGGGTCGTTGCCACAGGGCACCCCAGCTTGCTGTGGCCCTGCGCAGGCCTATGGCAGCGAGGGTCGCCTGATCGTCAACTACGCGTGCACCCCCGCGTGGGGCTGAGCGGCCCTGCGACCCCGCGCCCGCCCAGGGCCCGGCGATGGCCGAGCTGAGCCACCAGCTGAGCTTTGGCAGCGCGGCCGACGACGACTTTGACGTCACCCTTGACGCCGGGGGCGCCGGGCTCGGCCCCGCGCTGGTCGGCAACGGCGCGGCAGCGGCGGCGGCGCCACGCGCGCCCGCAGCCGGAGCGCGCAAGCCGCGCTACTTCGTGCTGAAGAGCATCACCCCCTTCAACATTGAGCAGAGTCTTGAGAAGGGCATTTGGGCCACCCAGGTTCGTGGGTGACGGCGCCGCTGGCCCTGGCCTCATTTGCCCCCGTCGAGTGCCTGCTGTTTTGCGTTTTTGTCATAGCATGGGTGAGCGCGTGTCCAGCGTGTGAGTAGTGTAGCTACACGTGCGGGGGCGGGGGCTGAGGGTCCCTGAAAGCGGGGGTCGCACCCCGAAGAGTCCATGCTGCTGCGATGTGTGTCATGCGGCGCACGTGTCGGCCTGCGCATCCCGCTGAACAGGACCGTGCACCAAGTAGTCTAGTGCACTGGTTTGCTGTGTGTACATGTACTCAAGCTGTGAAGTCGCAAGTGCTGGCCGGCCTGTCACCCTGCATCCCACCAGCAGTGGACAAGGACCGGGCCTGTCTCCGCTTGTGCTTGAGAGGAAGCCACACTGCGTCGGGCTCTAGTGCCGTTTCAGGACAGGCGCACCCATGCGCGGCCACCGCTCTGCTGTCGCATGCTTTGCATGCTCTGCGCCGTGCATCATGTGCTGAGGGCGTGCCAAGTGCTGCCTGCAAGCGAGGCCGTCGCTGTAAGCGTGGCGTGCAGAGCCCGGAACAACAAGCGCTTGCTACCCAGGAGCACCCGCACCCTGCTGCACCCATGGCGACCCGCGCCGGCAGGCGCCTTGCCTGCCTGCCGGCAAGTCCGTGGCCAGGCAGGGCGGGCGGCCACTGACGCGCGCATGGCGAGCGCGGTGGCCCGGTTGGCAGCGGCGCCCGCGTGCGGTGGGGTTCAGGGTGCAGGGCGGCTGCGCGTGCAGAGGCACAACGAGGACAAGCTGAATGAGGCATTCCGCACCGCCCCGGGCGTGTTCCTCATCTTCTCAGTTAACATGAGCGGCCGCTTCCAGGGCTATGCGCGCATGGCGTCGCCGGCGGCGCGCCAGCAGGCGCGCCCCCGCGGCCCCCGAGCAGAGCCTGTTGTCACTCCTTTGACCTTGCAGCCGTGTCCAAAACGTCATCTTTGAAAATGACGTACTTGCGCACGGCTGAGCGTGAGGCGCCTGGAGACAGACGCGTGTGCGAGCTGCTCCTTTCCTGTCTGGTCACGACCATTTGTGCACATCCGCCTGCATCGCCCGTGTCACCCGTAGCCATCAACGGCTGCCCTCCCCACAGCCGCGCTCGCCCCAGCGTCTGCCACACTGTCTGCTTCCCAGCACGCCGCCGGCCTGGCACTGCTCGCGCCGGGCCAGCTTTACAGCACTGAGACAAAAAGCACATGGCACACAGCAAGGCGGGGCGGCCATGGAGCATGTGGCGGCGCGCACTTGCGCACCGCGCGGCTGCAGCACGCCCCGCTGCACACGTGGCCACCAGGCCGCGGGCAGGGCCGTTGCGCGCCCCGCATGCCCGGCCGCCCGGGCGCCGCGCTGACGCGGCCCGACCGGCGCGCGGCGCGGCAGAGCCAGGACCCGTGGGAGGGCGGCGCAGCGGTTGGCGGCACCTTCCGCGTGGTGTGGCTGCGCCGGTACGACCTGCCGTTCGGCGCGACGGAGCACCTGGCGAATCCGCTGAACGAGGGCAAGCCGGTCAAGGTCTGCCGCGACGGCCAGGAGCTGCCGGCCGAGCTGGGCGAGGCGCTGGTGGCGCTGATCGAGGCAGGCGCCGACGCGGCCGGCGTGCCGCGGCCCGCGCGGCCCCTGGGTGCGGCCCCAGCTGGTTGTGTGCTCCCCAGGTGGAGCGCATAACCCCTGCGTGGTTGTGTGCTCGCATGCGGTGCGCTGGCGCGGCTGAGAGCGTGGGCGCCGTGCCGCCTGCATGTCTTGAAGAGGATCTGCAGTCTCACAGCTGCGCTGGCATCCCTCACCGCAAGTGTGTTGCGGCTCCCGCGGTGCCCTACAGCCTGCGACGCCCTGTCATGCATCCGCGTGCGCTGCAGGCAACGGCGTGGTCAAGCCGGCCGGCCCGCGCCCGCCGCCGCTGGGCATGCGCGCGCCGCCCCGGCCGCCGGCGCCGGGCGGGCCCATGCTGATGGCAGACGGGCCCATGATGGGCATGGGCATGGGCGGCCCCATGGGCATGATGGGCGGGCCGATGGGCATGATGATGGGCGGCGGCCTGGGCATGATGGGCGGCGGCCTGGGCATGCTGGGCGGCCCAATGGGCGGCATGGGCGGCCCTATGGGCATGATGGGCGGCCCCATGGGGATGATGGCCGGGCCCATGGGCATGGTGGCGGGCCCTATGATGCGCCCGGGCATGCTGCTGGGCGATGGCCTGGGTGCGCCCATGATGCGCGGCGGCGGCGGCGGGCCGGCGCCGGACGGGCTGGGCCCGCGGCCGCCGCCGCGGCCGCCGCCGAGCCCGCCGCCGCGGCGCGGCGGCGGCTACGCCGAGCCCGGCTTTGGCGGCCCGGGCGGCCTGCCGCACGGCGGCGGCGGCGGCTGGCCCGAGCACGACGACTTTGAGGCCCTGCGCAGACCCGATGCCGACTGGGGCCACGGCGGCGGCTTTGAGGGCGGCCCGCTGCCCCGTGGCCGGCGCGCTGACCACAACCGCTCGCGCGGCAGGCGCGGCTCATGCCATTGCCTTTGGAAGGTATTTTGTGCCCTGTGCATACCTGCAGCGCCGTCCTCAAACATGTGCTTACGCGGCAGCCGCAGCCCTGCCTGTGTGGGAGGGAGACTGCTGGACACACATCCGCGCAGCCGGCGCTGATGCGCGCGCGTTCCGCGCAGGAGCCGGAGCGGCAGCCCGCGGCCAGAGCGCGGCCGGCGGCGAAGCCGCAGCCGCAGCCGCAGCAGCGAGCGGCTGCGCGACATCACTGAGATGTCGTACGACGAGTACCTGGCCGCGTTCAGCAGGGCGCGCGCGCAGCACTGACACTGTCGCTGTCGGCCTGTGATGCTGTGCTCTGTACTGCAGGGCGCCATCCTGCTGTCGTGCATGCTCACCTTCGGCCTGCGCTCATCGTCTAGCCTCTCATGCAGTGGCTGAGGCTGCTGTGTGCGTGCGCGCTGCAGCGCAAGCGCGAGCGCGAGGCGGCCGCCGCGCAGCAGGCGCGCGGCGGCGACGGCGCCGACAACGGCGGCCACATGATGATGATGGGCGGCTTTGCGCCGATGATGATGAACCCCGTGCAGGCCATGATTGCGCAGGCGCGCCCTGGCTCCAGGGTAATCGCAGCGGGGCTCGCGCGCTGCGTGAGGGAGTGGGGTAGGCGGCTGCTGAAAGAGATGCGCAGCTCATATGAGGGACCGTCTGCAGTTGCGGCACACACAGAGAGCTGCAAGCGGCACAGTTGTGAAAGGATGCGGCAGTGCCCCTCTGCTTGGTGCATGCGCCTGCCACACGCATGCCTGGCTTCCTTTATCTACTACGCTAGGGGGCGTGCTGCTGACGAGCTGTGCACGACTTGCTGGGACGCTGCAGCCAACATGCACTTCAGGTGCATGCAGCTGTCCTGCTGTCCTGCATGTGGGCAGGGTATGGATGGCGGGGCCTGTGGTCCATGAGGCTGGCACGCAAGCTATCACATGTGTGGTGACACAGCAGTTGTGCACAGCCCACATGCACATGCACAACAGCGTGCGCTGTCCCAAGTGCTGTCCGCTCTGGTCAGAGCGTCAGCGCCTGGGTCGCTGCAGCTCAGCCTGCCCTGCTGGCGCGGCGTCCAGGGCGAAGGCGCCGGCGCCCGGGACGGCGGGCCGCAGATCACGGAAGCGGCCTATGTGCGCCTGTGGGAGAACTACTGCCACATGACGGGCCGGCCGTTCAGCGTGGACACCGTGCGCGGCTGGTACCACGACTACCAGAGCCGGCTGGCGGGCAGGCGAGGCTAGGCGCTGGCGTCTGCGTGCAACCAAGGGGGCGGCGGTGCAGCGTGAGTGATCGCGGTGAGTGAGCGAGACCTTTCTGAGTGTGGGCGCTGTGTCGCGTCTGTAAACCATGCAAGGGACAATATACGCATACATACGCATGCTGTGCAGCAGGCAGTCCCGTATAGAGTGGCACCAAGGAGAGCGTCACAGGATCGCGTTGTCTGCTGCAGCCAACCAAAGGGGGTCCTGCGCCCAGACTTGCGAGCGCAAGTCTGGCCTGGCCCTATGGCCCAAGCGCATAGCCTGGGCAAGCAGGGGCAAAGGCGCCTGCGCTCTGCCTGGTGTTCTGCCCCACTCAGTCTGTTGGCTGGCCTCCTGCGTGTGGTAAGTGAGACAGACACGGCGACGTTTCAACTTCAAGCATGACGGTTTGGAAGGTCCGCCTGCGGCTGTACGACCCCAAGGTGCACAGCGTGCGCTGTGCAGGGCCTCTTTGAGACAAAGGTATTGAGTCGTCACTGCAGCATAGCCAAGCACGAGCAGTTGCGCTCGGCGCGCTGGCAGGAGCAGCTCTGTGGCGTGTTGCAACGCGGGCGCTTGCAAGCCACGGCCTCTCTTCCAGACAGACAGCGCTGAAGAAGGCGGGAAATAGGAGGGCATAGTGCCCAGTGCGCAGGATGTAGTGCAGCGACCAGGTGCTGGTCTCCAACTTCAGCGCGAGCGTTTCGGTTGGAGCGCACCTGGGCTGTGGTCTTCGCCCCGCGCGCCCAACTGAAGGCTGCCCTGCTGTCGTGCCGTGGCAGGCAAGATTCGAACAGCACGGCCTGCGAGGCTGCGATCTGCGCCGGATAACCGACTTCGGTTACAGCAAGCCGCTCACTAATCCCCTAGGTCTAGCTGTGGCCCGGCAGCTGAAGTATCGCCCAATCAAAACTGCCCCGCCCCACGTCGCAGCGCCATTCTTGCGGCTCAAAGTGCGGCCAGGGCAGCGTCGCCTCATACCTGGTGCTTCAAAGAGGGGGCTGGAGGGCCGCGGCAGCGGGAGGTATCGCCATGACGCAGGGCAATGCCACAGACCTGGCCACGCCCTCGCTGGAGCCCGCCAGGGCGCTGTATGCGAGCCTGCCGATGGTGCCTCCCGCCACAGGCTCACCGTGCCTGCCTGCTGCCGCTGATCTCGTGGCCGTGGCCGAAACAGCGCCCATGCTAATTCGCAGCTTTGCCCTTGCCCGCAGCCCGGCCCAAACGTGCCGGTCGCGCCCGGAGCGCCCGCCCAGCAGTACTCTGAGGAGTTCTACATGCTGCGGTTCAAGGTGAGGCCCCACTCCCGTCGCGGAAGCGGGCGATGCAGCTGTGCAGCGGGTAGGGCACGCTCACGCGGTGCCCC
>JAABUO010004562.1_pt1 | contig 16309 bp, 15 predicted proteins | sample 5559291 | NCBI WGS metagenome assembly JAABUO01 (sample SAMN10711878, study PRJNA513372) | rock metagenome | isolation source: Antarctica rocks | place: Antarctica: Victoria Land, Finger Mt sud
GGGGAGCATGCCTCGATCTTCCGTGATCTGGCGGGGATGGCGCCCGCGCCGGACGTGGTGGCGAAGGGGCGGACGCCGGACGAAGTGCTGGCGATTGTCACGCCCTTCCTCACGATGCCGACATCGGCACCGGCTCCCGCGCCGACACCCGCACCTGTTCCGAGCGCACCACCACGAACCGGTGGTGGTGGTGATGCCGCCTTCATCCGCCGTCTCGGCGATGGATAGAAGACGCATCAAGTTTTAGCGGGCAACGTCTGAGTTTCCGGGCCGTGGGAGAATTCTTCCACGGCCTCACTCGTCGCCATTACACTTCTCGTCGGGTATAATAATTTCTGGGTGCATGACTCGGCGGTGTGAAAGCCCCATAGGATAGACCAAGGTGAGGCAAATGAATCGTATGCATCCCTGTTATTCGATCAGTCACACGCGCACATGGATCGTTCGCATCACGTTTGTGCTCACCATCCTCTTCGGAGCATTCACGCAAACAGTGACTCCCGCCGGGGGAATCGTCGGAGCCGCAAGTCCCCCACCCGCCACGGTCACGCCGGGTTCTCCGCCACGGACATTCATTCGGCGGTTAGGTGGTGGCGCGCCCGCGCCTGTATCCGCGCAATCGCATATTGGCCAACCAGTTCGGCTCAAAATCCCAGCAATCAACGTGGACGCCGCCGTGGAGAACGTTGGACAAACGCCGGATGGCGCGATGGATGTACCAAAGGATTTCAATGACACCGCCTGGTATGACCTCGGTGCCCGGCCGGGCGCGCCGGGGAACGCGGTGGTTGATGGGCATGTGGATTCAGCGACGGGGAAAGCGGTCTTTTGGGACCTCCGCAGGCTGGTCAGCGGCGATCAAATCGTTGTCGTCGGCGACGATGGCGTGGAGCGACCGTTCATCGTGACCGCATCGGAAGCCTACTCCCGTGCCGACGTGCCACTCGACCGTGTCTTCGGTCCGACAACTGAGACGCATCTCAACTTGATTACCTGCGATCCCAGCACCGCCTTCGATCACACACGGGGAGAATACGCGGGCAATCTAATCGTCTACGCGCGCGCGGCAGCCTAATCGTGCGCTATGCGTCGTCTGACGCGGCATTGATAGTGGGCCGTGTCTGCTGTTCTGATACAGCGAATCTAGCGCCCCGCCGGTTCTGGCACGCGATAGGAGATTTGCTCCGGCACGTCAATGCGGACGATATCACCCTCGCGGATCATTCCCGCACGCTCCACCCAGCCGACCACGCCGCGAAAATGATAGGCCGCGCGGGGAAACTGTTTGCCGATCTCTGGCCGGTCGGGATAATGGCTCTGTATCGCTTTGCCGGGGTAGATGCACGGATGATTCTCGCCTTCGAGCGCGATCGCGGTTAGTTCGGGGAAGTACACGCGCGTCATTGGCGGCAGCGCCGAGAGATTCGGGATGCCGACGAGCACAAGATTCGCGCCGATCCATTCCGGTTCGATCACCGGCACGCCCATATTCGCCGCGATCTGGGCTAACTCCTCCTCGGCGACGAACGAGACCTGTCGGCTGTTGTGGATCTCCGTACCACGCGGGTACTGCGGCACGCGGGCATCAGCGCGGCGCGTGAACCCCGCATGTCGGTCGCCCGCCAACCCTTCGAGCGTCGCGCACACGTCGTGGACGCGCGTCGAGACGAGATAGCGCCCGTCCGGTGATGCCTGCTTCTCCGCCAACGGGACAAGCGGATGCAGCCCGATCAAGACGCGTGTCACCGTCGCTTCCAGCATAATTGCCACGTTCATGCCCCACCCCTTCGCACACTATGCCGACACATCTCGCATATGGTACGCGAAGATGCTCGCTACAGTGTGCAATTTGACACATCCATCGTTGCCGTGCAGTCTGTTACCGTCATGGCGGAGGCGGTACACAAACGCCTCGCATGGCGCAGCGAGGCTGTTTCTAGGGAAGGACGAGTGAGAATGCGACGAAAATTGGCATTGACGGCGACCTTTGTGCTTCTGGTTTCTCTCGTCGGGATGGCGACAATCCAGGCAGCAGCGTCATACGCGGACCCGCAATTCAAAACCCAGTGGGAGCAGGGCGAGGCGATCACACCGAACTTCTGGGGTCCACTCGCAAACGCCAAAGATGGTCAGGACGAGCAATACAAGGAAGCTGGCAAACGCAAAGTCCAGTATTTCGATAAAGGTCGGATGGAACTGACCAACGGCAAGGTGACGAACGGCCTTCTGGCGACGGAGATCATCACGGGGCAGATTCAGACGGGGGACAATACCTTCCAGGCGCAGGCGCCGCCCGCGATCGCGATTGCCGGTGATCCAACGAACACTGTCCCGACCTACGCGACACTCGCGACGAAAGCGGTTTCGCTGCTCGCCACAGTGCAATCGAAGGTCGGTAGCAATGTCACTGCGACTATCTCCAAAACCGGCGATGTGACGGTGGGCGCCCCACCGGTCGCGCCGGAGACGACGATCAGCGTTTTCGATGACACGACAAAGCATAATGTGCCGAAGGTCTTCGCCGATTACCGCAACAAAGCGGGATTGCTGACCATCGGGCTGGCGAAGTCCGAGCCATTCCTCGCCAAGGTTGCAGTTGGCGGCGTGCAGAAAGACGTGATGATCCAGGTCTTCGAGCGGCGGGTGCTGACCTATACCGCGAGCAACCCGGACGCCTTCAAGGTGGAGATGGGCAATATCGGCCAGCATTATTACCAGTGGCGCTATCCGAACACGGCAGCGAGCGCTTCGCCATCCGCGTCGGCTCCCGCCGCACCGAGCGGTACAGCGACCGCGCCCGGTGTTGCCGGATCGAAGACGCTTCCGCCGCCGCCCGCGAGCAGTTCAGCGGGCTTCGCCGTCACGCTCTCCGACATCGTCCCAACGGTGAAAATCGGCGATATCCAGACAGTGAATATCCTGACTAACGGCAAAGTGGGCTGCGCAATAGACGTTACCTACAGCGGCAACAAGCCCGCGAAGTCGCCGGGCCTCCAGCCACGGCAAACGGACGAACAGGGCAAACTCAACTTCACATGGACGATCGGCTCCGAGGCGCAGCCGGGTAACGCGACGATTGCCGTGAATTGCCTGCCCTTCGGTGGCACGTCGGCTGGGACAGCGAACGCCTCGTTCACCGTTTCGGGGTAAGAGGAACCTCACCCCCAGCCCCCTCTCCTTTGGTGCAAAGCAAAGGAGAGGGGGAGTTTTTTGGGAGCGGTCGGGGCGGGATATTTCTTCCCTGACGACCGACGACTGACGACTCGCGGCGAAGGAGCACACAATGGCGGAGATGCGCGGCACCTGGTACATCGTTCCGACGGCGTTCGCGGCGGATGGGGCGCTTGATTTGGAGAGCCAGCGGCGGCTGATTGATGCGGCGATTGATTGGGGTGTGGATGGCCTGACGGTGCTCGGCGTGATGGGCGAGGCGAATGCGCTCTCCGATGACGAGCGGCGCGCGGTACTCGACGCCGTCCAAGAGGCAGCGACGGGGCGGGTGCCCATCGCCGTCGGCTGCACCGCGAGCAGCGCGCGGGGCGTCGTCGCCCTCGCGCAGGAGGCGCGCGACCGGGGCGCATCGGCGGTGATGGTCTCCCCGCCGACGCTGATGAGCAACATTGACTTGCTGCCCGATTTCTACGCCCGCATTGCCAAAGCGGGCGGCCTGCCGCTGATCATCCAGGATCACCCGGCTTCCAGCGGCGTCACTATGCCCGTCAGCGTCATTCTTCGCTCTGCCGAGGCGAGTGGCGCGACGACGATCAAACTGGAAGACCCACCGACCCCGCCGAAGATCACGCGGCTACTCGCGGCACGACCGGATTTGCAGGTCTTCGGCGGCTTGGGCGGCGTCTCCGCGCTCGGTGAGATGTCGCGCGGCGGCTGCGGCACGATGACGGGCTTCGCCTTCCCCGAAGTGCTCCGCGCCGTTCGCATCGCTATCGAAGCGGGTGACACGCGCGCCGCCGCGCTGATTTTCGACCGTTACCTGCCGCTCATTCAGTTCGAGGGGCAAGCGGTCGTCGGGCTGGCGATCCGTAAGGAGATTCTGCGGCGGCGCGGCGCGCTGGCGACCAATGTCACGCGCGGCTTCTCGCCCTCGATTGACAAAATCACCAACGCTGAACTCGACGACCTCCTCGACCGCCTCGGCATCATCCCATCCATCGAACCCCTCACTATCGCCCAACCTGCTACTGTGGGGTAGAAACCAGGGAAATCGCAGAGGCATAGAGGACGCAGAGAACGCAAAGAGGGAAGAGGAGAGAAGGACGGTTTGCTTTTATCCTCTTTCTTTCTCTGTGTTCTCTGCGTCCTCTGCGGTTCTCCCCGATTTGTCTCCCAGCGGGTGAGAGACGCTGTGCATGATTCTTGCATTCAGTCAGTTGCCGCGCAACTGGTGCGGGTTTGTTGCAGCGTGCTGATGCACAGATGCCCCGGAGGGTGCAAGATGTTTGATCCGAATGCCTCGTTGGATACCTCGCAAGTCAATGATGAGCGCGGCGGTGGCGGTGGGTTTGGTGGCATTGGTCGGGGCGGCGGGCTCGCGATTGGTGGCGGGGCGGGCACAATTGTGCTGATCGTCCTCTCGCTGCTGCTCGGCTTCAACCCGCTTTCCAATTCCAATAGCGGGGCGGTCGCGACGCAGGCGCCCGCCGGGTCGTCGGGACAGCGCGCGGCGCCGGGGACGGGCAACATCGCCCAGAACTGCAAGACCGGCACGGATGCGAACAACGAGACGGATTGCCGTGTCGTCGGCACTGTCAATAGCGTGCAGAAGTATTGGACGGATGCGTTCGCGCAGCACGGCCAGCGCTATCAACTGGCGCCGACAACGCTCTTCACCGGCCAGACGCAGACGGGCTGTGGCGCGGCGACGACCGCCGTTGGCCCGTTCTACTGCCCGAATGACAAGACAGTCTATATAGACCTCGGCTTCTTCGATGAATTGCACACGAAGTTCGGGGCGCAAGGCGGCCCGTTCGCGCAGGAGTATGTGATCGCGCACGAGTACGGCCACCATGTGCAGGATGTACAGGGTGGCATTCTGAATCGCGCCGCCGCTGATCGCTCCGGGCCGCAGAGCGCGTCAGTGCGTACCGAACTCCAGGCGGACTGCTATGCGGGCGTCTGGGCGAACCATGCGACACAGACCGGCTACCTCGCGCAACTGACAGATGCGAACATCGCGGATGGCCTCAATGCCGCCGCCTCGGTCGGTGATGACCGCATCCAGAAGGAGTTTCAGGGGCGCGTCAACCCGGAAACGTGGACGCACGGCTCGTCCGCCCAGCGGCAGCAGTGGTTCTCCACCGGCTACAAGAGCGGCGACATGAACGCCTGCGACACCTTCAAGGGCACAATCTAAAGTTAATAGCCAACTATTGACAGAAAACATTGCACAGCATAGTGTTGCATAGGTGGTACCTATCGCACAGACGCAACACACGGAAGGCCGAATCCGATGGTCACAATGCTGGCTCCAACTGCGGATAATGTGGGGCGTATCTTCGCTGAGGCGGTACGCGACGAGCGGGCCGTGCGTGAGATATGGGTAAGCGATGATCGTGACCATGTTAATGTTTGGTTGTATACCGAGCCAATCACCCGAGAGCAGGAACTGCATCTTTATGGCCTCGAAGATGTGATCTATGACCACTTCGAAGCGGCTGATGTGCAAGTGCATATTCAGCACGCCGGTCTCTATGAAACGACCGAATTTGTGTTCCGGGCGCCGACAGGCGCTGAACGCATCTATCGTGCCTCGTAGGTCGCATGGAGCAGAAGACCGCCGATTGTCTGTGGACAGCGGAACGTAACAGCGATCTTGCCACTGAACTGTTAGCGACCCACATGCAGACGCCACCATTCGACTGGGCGGTAGTGATCGCGTTCTATGCAGCGGTGCATTACGTCAACGCGTACTTGTGGGAGAGGGACAATCGGTACGATCCGGGGAACACAAGAATCGCGGCGCGAAAGTGCGAACGTTGCCAGACTTGAGACGAATAAACAGACAGTATCGCAGGCTAAATAGCCTCGCCTACGATGTACGATACGTGGAAACATATCGCCTTAATCTCGCGACTGCGCGAAGCGCGCTCAATGACCTACGAGACATTGAGGTGCGGATTCGACCGTTTCTCCGAGCGTCATAATTGCGCAGCCATAATTTCTATTGTACGTAGGTCCACGGCATCATTCAGTGGGCGCCATGCCTCGATCATCGCGGGGTTTGCTCTATTATTTGCCCGCGCGGCAAGTTCGTTGCCGAGCGTGTGGGCAAGGGCGATGGCGCGCTCGGTCGTTGAATCCACGAGCGCGCGGAGGATCGCGACGGCCCGCGCGTGATCGCCGCGCACGAGCGACCGCTCGGCTTCGGCCTCCGCGTCGTCTGCGTCGGCGCGGAATTTGGCTTCCAAGGCATGCAACCGGGCACGGGCAATCGGTGCGAGCGTGGGCGCTGCCGCGACGATTCGCTGCATTCGCTCGAAGACCCACCACGGCGATGCGGGATCGTAGGTTGCGCCGCCTTCGTTCAGAATCGGCGGCAGGCCAACCGCGCACGGATAGACAGGTCGAAAGATACTCAGACAGGGCGAGCCGAACGCCGTCCAGCAGGTGACGGCGAGTTCGCGGCGCCGGTCTGGGCGGAGATGGCAGATCATCGCGGCGGCCGTCTCGCCGGAGCGGCCGGGCGCGGCATGCATGCAGATCGAGGGGAGCGGCTGCGGCCCGGTTGGCAGATCGCCGTCGTAATGATCGCGCAGAAGCGCCTGCATCTCTTCCACCCGGACAGGTGTGCGGTAGCCGTCGAGGAGGACGCGGGCACGATTCAGGCGGCAGACGCGCGGGCGGAGATCCGCCTCCGGGTCCTGATAGGCGGCGGCAAAGTCGAACGGCGTGCCGCCCCAGCACTGCTCCTGTGCGTGCTGCACCGCGCCGGGCGAGCAGGCGTCCCATTCGTCGCGGATCGTGTAGAGGTTGGAGATCGCCGCCCGTTCCGGCACGCGCTTCGCGACCCAGCGACGGCCCATCGTTTCGACAATCCATGCACCCGTCGGGTCGGCGACGATAAAGGAGTTGTGGTAGGTGCGGAAGCCGCTCGCCTCGCACGAACCGCCTTGCCCATACCGCTCGACGAGGTTGCCGATGATCCGCACGGCGAGGGCCGCCGTCCGTCCGCGCTCCAGGCCGAGGCGTACGAGGTCCATGCCAATCAGCCCGACTTCCTCGTACGGTTCGCGAGACAGCACCGCCTCGTTGCCGATCGTGACGCCCCACTCATTGACTCCCATCTCGAAGCCCCAGAGCCAGTACGGGCGCGAGCCGATCACTTCCCACGTCTCTTCGACCTGCGGGATAGCGATGTACTGGCATCGCATGGTCGCTCCCACCGAGTGCTGCTGGCGCGGCATATGGAAGAGCGGCTGGCATTCGTTCGCCGCGCGGTCGCTGTTTTTGGCGAAGATCACCGAGCCATCGAACGTCGCGCTCCCGACCACGACCGACGTATCGCACGAAAGCGCGTCTCCGCAGCGATCTTGCATCCCCATCCGTCGCCCCTTTCCGATTCGTTCTCACGTTTCCGGCATCAGTATATGCCAGCGTGGCGGATGGTGCAGCGGGGTGCGAAGACGTAGCCGGGATGCGGTAGACTATCGTCATGATGACGAGATCGGACATTGCGCATCAGCGGCTGCACACCCAGCGTATCGCAGGGGCGAAATTCGAGACGCCCGATGCGGTCGTGCGATGGCTGGGCGCGGTTCAGGCCCAGGATTATGCGGGGGCAAAATGGGCGGTCGGCCAGCGGATGCGCGATGCCACCGACGCCGCCCTCGACCGGGCAGTTGCCGACGGGACGATTCTTCGCACCCATGTGATGCGTCCCACCTGGCATTTCGTTGTTCCCGCCGACATCCGCTGGCTGCTAGCGCTCACGGCCCCGCGCGTCAAGGCCGCCTGTGCCTACTATGACCGGCAACGCGCCCTCGATGACGACATCTTCGCGCGCAGCAACGCCGCGCTGGCAAACGCCTTGCACGGCGGTGCGCACCTGACCCGCACCGAACTCGCGTCCGTCCTTCAGCACGCCGGTATCGCGACCGATGACCTGCGGCTCGGCTCCTTCATGATGCGCGCCGAGTTGGATGGCGTTCTCTGTAGTGGCGCGCGGCGCGGCAAGCAATTCACCTATGCCCTGCTCGATGAGCGGGCGCCGCTTGCCGAAACGTTGACACACGACGAAGCCCTGGCCGAACTCACCCGGCGCTACATGATGAGCCACGGGCCGGCAACGGTGCAGGATTTCGTCTGGTGGTCGGGGCTGACGATGACCGACGCGAAAGCCGGCCTCGCGATGATCGAACCGGAACTGATGCACGAAGTGGTGGATGGCCGGACCTATTGGTTTGCCGCGTCCGCGCCCATCGCGCGCGATCCATCGCCGACCGCCTTTCTGTTACCGTATTTCGATGAGTATACCGTCGGCTACGCCGACCGGAGCGCTGCGCTCGATACACCGCCCACCGAGCATGTGGATGCGCGGAACAGTCTCCTCCTCAATCCTGTGATTGTCATTGACAGTCGGGTGGTGGGCACCTGGAAGCGCATCCTCAAAAAAGACACGGTGATCGTCGAAGCAACTCCCTTCGCACCGCTCGGGCCGACTGTAGCATCGGCGCTCGAAGTCGCGGCAGCGCGCTACGGCCAGTTCATTGGTGTACCCGCCGCGCTGCGGATCAGCCAATAGCGCCGTTCCAGTCCAGAATGCAGCCCATCGCCTCGGAGCGGCGTTTGGCCAGCAATGCAAAGAGGTCTGTCGCATGTTCTGCCGGTTCGCGGTGGCTGACGAGCGCGTCCACATTCACGCGGCGGTCGGCGAGCAGGCGTAGCGCCACGGCACGATTCGCCTGCATCGTCCAGCGATTGGCGAAATTGGCCTCGGCGGGGTGCGTCATCAGGTGCGCGCCGATAATCGTCACACCGGGGACATGAACGTCGCCGTAGAGGTCGAACGGCTCAATGATGCCGCGCGTGCTGCCGAGCGCGACGACGCGAGCGTGCCGCGCCGCCAGGTGCAAGGCCGGTTGCAATCCGCCGGGGCTGCCCGTCGCCTCGAAAACGACATCGAACCGCCCGTCGCCGGAAAGCGCACCGATCCGCTCCCCGAAATCTGGCGCGGCCGGATCGAACGCGGCGAGTCCAACCTGTTCGGCATAGGTACGGCGGGCGGTGAACAGGTCCGTGCCGATGACCGGCGTACCGCCGCAGACGCGCGCCTGCTGCAAGGCCAGATTGCCGATCAACCCCAGTCCGACCGCCGCGACGCGATCTCCTAATTCGATCTTTGCGAGGCGGACGGCGTTCATCGTGATAATCAGCAGCGTGACGAATGCCGCCTGCACATCGGTTACGCCTTCCGGCATGACGGCGATGTTCTGTGGCTCAAGCAGCGCAACCGATGCATGCGGCCCGTGTCCACAGACGCGATCGCCAACAGAAATCCCCTCCACACCCCTGCCGACCGCCCGCACGACGTCGACGTATGAGTAGCCCGGCCGGTATGGTGTGGCGCGCCAGTCATCGCCCATTGTGCGGCGATCCACGGTGATGCCAGTATAGTTCGCCAGTTCCGTCCCGGTGCTGATCAGCGTGCAGGTCGTCTCCGCCAGCAGGTGGCCCGGCGGCGGGGTGTCCGGCAGATCGAAGGTCTCCAGTTCCATCGTATTCGGTCGAAACGCCACCAGTCGTTGCCCGCGCATCGTCATCTCCTCACTCCCTTCTCTCGCCAGTGATAGAATGCATCACCGTTCCATTGGTGGCAATCGGGAAGGGAAAGAGATGAATTCGACAACCTCACTCCACATCTCCCGCGACCGCGCGGTTTCCCGGAACACGATGGTCGCCGCGAAACATCCGTGGGCGGTGGAGGCCGCGCTCGACATCCTCGACCGGGGTGGCAATGCCGTGGATGCGGCGGTGACGGCGGCCTTCGCGGTCGGTGTCGTCGAGCCGTGGATGAGCGGCCTCGGCGGAGGCGGCTTCATGACGATCCAGATGGCGGGGGGCACGCGCCATGTCATTGACTACTTCAGCCGTGCCCCGCAGGCCGCGACGCCGGACATGTATGAAATGACCGCAGGCGCGCGTGCCGATGCCGTCGGCTTCAGTGGTGTCAAGAATGAGGCGAACGCCTATGGCCCGCTTTCCGTCGCGGTGCCAGGGATGGTCGCCGGGATGGCGCTCGCCCTGGAGCGATTCGGCACGAAGGAAATCGGCGAGGTGATCGCGCCCGCGATAGACTTCGCGCAACGAGGCTTCCCGATAGACTGGTATCGCGGCATGTTGATCTCCTCCGAGGAAGCGGTGATCCGGCGCGATGCGGAAACCGCGCGCATCTTCCTGCAGGATGGTATCGCGCCTGCCCCTCACTTCGGCGGGCAATTGACGCTGCTCGTGCAACCCGACCTCGCCACCACCCTCCGACGTATCGCTACACGGGGGCCGGACGGCTTTTACCGGGGCGAGACCGCTGAACGAATCGCGGCGCATCTGCACTCTCTCGGCGGCATCCTGACCACTGACGACCTTGCGCGCTACGAACCGACGATCACCGATCCACTCGTGCTGCGGTACCGCGATGTCGAACTCGTCCTGCTGCCCTTCCAGGCGGGTGGCATCACGACCGGCGAGGCGTTCAACATCCTCGATGGCGTGGACCTGCGTTCCACCGGCTTCAACACCGCCGCGACCTTACATCAGATCGCGGAAGCGAGCCGCCGTGGCTACGCTGACCGTTTCGCCTACGTCGGCGACCCGGACTGGAGCGATGTGGATTGGCAACGGCTTGCCTCCAAGGAGTACGCCGCGCGCCGCCGGGCGGAGATTGATCCGCACCGCGCCTCCACGCCGAAACCGGGTGAGGGGATCACGCGCGGCGTCGCAAGACACATGGCGACGCAGGCAGACGGCGGTTGCACAACGCATCTCTCGGTCGTGGATCGGGACGGCAACATGGTCTCGCTGACGCAGACACTGACCCTGATCTTCGGCGCGGCAGTGACGGTGCCGGGGACGGGCGTCCTCCTCAACGACAGCATGAACCTCTTCGACCCGCTTTCCGGCGGGCCAAACGAAATCCGGCCCGGGAAACGCCCGGCATCGAGCATGGCGCACGTCATCGCCGTGCGCGATGGTACGCCGGTGCTTGCGGTCGGCGCGCCGGGTGGGCGGCGGATCATGGATACCTGCCTGCAGATGACGCTGGACACGCTTGACTTCGATCTGGACATTGCAGCGGCGTGTGCCGCACCGCTGATTGATTGCGCGGGGCCGGAACTGCTTGTGGACGACCGCGTACCCGCCGCGACGCGCGCCAGACTGCGGGAGATGGGGCATGATGTTGTCGAGGTCGAGGTCTCGTTCTCGCCACGCGGCTTCGCCAGCCCGACGGGTGTGACGGTGGATCCAACGAGCGGGCTGCGCTCCGGCGGTGCGGACCCTTTCGGTGCGGGCATCGCGGCGGGCCGCTAATACGGGGGAAGCAGGATGAAGCCTGCGCCACCGATCAGGAGGGATGATTATGACCGTCCAACTCAGTACACCGGAAGCCGTAACACAGGCTGATAGCATTAGCCATCCGCTGGAACCGCTGGTGGCGCAGGAGATCGCGGCGGCGGTCGCCCTCGTGCGTGCCAGTGGCAGGATCGGGGATCGGGTGCGGTTCGCTTCGATTACGCTGCATGAGCCGCCGAAGGAGTGCGTGCTGAACTACCGGGTCGGCGATCCCATTGAGAGACAAGCCTTCATCGTCATCCTCGACAACGCGACAAACGCGGTCTCTGAGATTGTCGTCTCGATCACCCAACGCAGCATCATCCGGTGGGAGCATATTCCCGGTGTGCAGCCGCAGATCATGTTTGATGAGTTCGTCGCGTGCGAGGCGGCATGCAAAGCGGATCCGGCGCTCCGGGCGGCGCTCGCGACGCGCGGTGTCACGGATATGGACCTCGTCATGGTCGAGCCGTGGTCGGCGGGCGACTACGGCGATGTGGACGATCGAGGGATGCGTCTCACCCGCGCCTTGCTGTTCGTGCGCGCCGCACCGCACGACAACGGGTATGCCCGCCCGGTCGAGGGATTGGTCGCGCTCGTGGACCTCAATGCGATGCGGATCGTGCGGCTGGAAGATACCGCTATCGTGCCGCTCCCACCGGAGGCGGGGAACTATGCCGCTGAGTTCATCCCGGCGATGCGGACGGACCGCAAGCCCATCGCGATTACGCAGCCGGAGGGGACGAGTTTTTCCGTGGATGGCCACGCCGTGACGTGGCAGAAGTGGCACTTCCGCATCGGCTTCACGCCGCGTGAGGGGTTGGTGCTGCATACGATCGGCTATGAGGACGGTGGACGTATCCGACCGGTCGTCTACCGCGCGGCGCTCTCGGAGATGGTCGTGCCCTATGGCGATCCGCATCCGAGCCATAACCGTAAGAACGCCTTTGATGTCGGCGAGTACGGTATCGGCCTGCTGGCGAATGCGCTCGCCCTCGGCTGCGACTGCCTCGGTGAGATTCACTACTTCGATGTCTTCCTCAACGACAGCCGGGGTGAGGTCGTGCGGTATCCAAATGTCGTCTGTATGCATGAGGAAGACACGGGCATTCTCTGGAAACACTACGATTGGCGGACGAATCAGACCGAGGTGCGCCGCGCGCGCCGCCTCGTCGTCTCCTTCATCGCGACGGTCGGGAACTACGAGTACGGTTTTTACTGGTACTTCTCCCAGGACGGCGCGATTGAGTACGAGATCAAACTGACGGGCGTCATCAACACGGGCGCGTTGCCGCCGGGCGAGACGCGCAAATATGGCACGATGGTCGCGCCGCAACTCTACGCGCCGAATCATCAACACTTCTTCAATGTGCGCCTCGACATGACGGTGGACGGCCCCACCAACTCCGTCTACGAGGTCCATACCGTTGCTGAACCACCGGGGCCGGAGAACCCCTACGGCAACGCCTTCTACGCCGAATCCACGTTGCTGAAGACGGAGCAGGAGGCGCAACAGTCGGTTGACCCCCTCAATGCGCGCTACTGGAAGATCGTCAACCCGTCGGTGCGGAATCGTCTGGGGCAGCCCGTCGCGTACAAACTGGCGCCGGGGGAGAATACCCGCTCCTTCGTGCAGCCGGATTCATTCGTCCGACAGCGCGCGGGCTTCATGGGCAATCATCTCTGGGTGACGCCGTACGACCCGGAGGAGCAGTACGCGGCGGGCGATTACCCGAACCAGCATCAGGGAGGAGCGGGCCTCCCCGCGTACACCGCGCAGGACCGACCGATTACGGAGACCGATCTTGTCGTCTGGTACACGATGGGCCATCACCATCTCCCGCGCCCGGAAGACTGGCCGGTGATGCCCGTCTCGCGGATTGGCTTTATGCTCAAGCCACTCGGCTTCTTCGACTGCAACCCGGCGCTCGATGTGCCGCCAGAAATGGCACACGGTGCATGTTGTGATGAGTAACGAGTAACGAGTGAGGATACGGAGGAATCAATGCCGGTCATCCAGTGTGACATTCGCGAAGGGCGTACCGAGGAGCAGAAGCGGGCGCTGGCGCGCGAGATTACCCGCGTCGTCCATGAGACGATTGATGCACCACTGGAGTACATCTACGTCCTCATTCGCGAAACGCCGGGATTTAACCACATCAAAGCGGGGCGGCATCTTCCTGAGTACCATCCCGATCCGGTGATAGTGGGCGATGCGGAAGGAAATGCACAATGATCCACAATCTGATTGGTGGCACATGGACGGAAGCAACGGGTGAGACGTTGCCGATTTTCAACCCGGCGACGGGCGAGGAGATCGAGCGGGTACCCCTCTCCGGCGCGACGGACGTAGACCGCGCGGTGCAGGCGGCGGCCGGCGCATATCAATCGTGGTCACAGACGCCGGTGATGGACCGCGTGCAACTGATGTTCCGCTATAAGGCGCTTCTGGACGAACACATTGACGAACTGGCGGCGATTGTCACACGCCACCACGGCAAGACGCTTGATGAGGCGCGCGGCGAGACGCGGCGCGGCATCGAGGTCGTGGACTTCGCGTGCGGCGCGCCGACCCTCCTGCAAGGGCGGACGCTCCGGCAAGTCAGTAGTAGCGTGGATCAGGATTACTACCGCTACCCGCTCGGTGTCGTCGCGGGTATCCCACCCTTCAACTTCCCGGTGATGATCCCCTTGTGGATGTTTCCCCTCGCCGTCGTCGCCGGGAACACCTTTATCTTGAAACCATCGGAGCGAACGCCTCTTGGCGCGGTACGGCTGGCGGAACTCTTCCTCGAAGCGGGCTTCCCGGAAGGCGTACTGAATATCGTCCATGGCGCGAAAGAGGCGGTGGACGCGCTGATTTCCCATCCCGATGTCGCGGCGGTCTCATTCGTCGGTTCGTCGGCAGTCGCGAACTATGTCCATACCGAGGCGGCGAAGCACGGCAAGCGCGTGCAGGCAGCGGGCGGCGCGAAGAACCACATCGTCATCCTGCCGGACGCCGATCTCGATCTGGCGATCCCCGCTGTCTTGAATTCCGCCTTCGGCAATGCCGGCGAACGCTGTCTGGCGGGAAGCGTCGCCGTCGCGGTCGGCAAGGCGGGGGAACCACTCCTGGAAGCCTTGCAGGCGGAAGCGCGCAAACTACCGGTCGGCCCCGGCGACGAGCCAGGCGTACTGATCGGCCCGCTGATCCGGGAGGAACATCGCGCGAAAGTCGTTGGCTACGTCGAGCGCGGGGAGCGAGAAGGCGCGACGGTGCTCGTGGACGGGCGGAACTATCTCGACCGTCCCGGTTACTTCCTCGGGCCGACGATCCTCGACAATGTCTCGGCAGAAATGGCGGCGGGTCGCGACGAGATTTTCGGGCCGGTGCTTTCCGTTTCACATGCAACGACGCTCGATGAGGCAATCGCGCAGGCGAACCGATCATCCTTCGGCAATATGGCGACGATCTTCACATCGAGCGGATCATCGGCGCGCGCGTTCCGCGAGCGGGTCGAGGCGGGAATGATCGGCGTCAACCTCGGCGTCGCTCAACCTTTCGCCTTCTATCCGTTTTCCGGCTGGAAAGGCTCGTTCTTTGGCGACCTCCACATCCACGGCACGGACGGCGTGGATTTCTACACGCGCAAAAAAGTTGTTGTCTCGCGTTGGTAGTATTGGTGGCGCAGGCTGCAGCCTGCGCCACCAATACTAAGGCCACCCGGTTGGGTGGCCTCAATTATGCCGCTGCGATTGAGATTAGACTGGCGAACGGCTACCTGAGATCGCGCGAACGATCCAGGTAAGGATCAGCGCGCCGATGAAGGCGACGACGATTGAATCAACCAGGCCAACGGTCGCGTTGATAAGAACCTGACAATGATGTCGCCGATAAAAGCGCCGATGAGGCCGACGATCAAGTCTGAGCATTGTCTGAAACATTACGAAGAGTCACCCCTCTCCCACTTGCGGGGGAGGGGTAGGGGGTACGGGACGCCAGCGTTCCGCGCCGAGGACGAGCGCCATCAGCAGCGTCGCCCACGCTGTGCCGAGCAGAAAGCCGCCGAGCACATCGGTCGGGTAATGCACGCCGAGGACGACCCGGCTCGCGCCCACACAGGCTATATAGACGACGAGGGCGAGCGTCCACGCAATCTTCACGGCGCGGTGCCAGGACAGCCGCCAGAGGATGAACCCTAACGCCAGGGCGAGGCAGGTGACATTCAGTGTGTGGCCGCTGGGGAAACTGTAGCCAGTGGCGGACGTGCGGAAAAACGCGGTCGGGCGCGCCCGGCTGACGAGGTGTTTCGTCAGCGGCGAGAGGAGCACGGCGCCAACAACCGCCACTATCAGCAGCGCGATGTCGGGCCAACGCCGCTCCCGCGCGAGGGAAGCGCCGACGACCGCTGTGATGACGGCGACGAGGGGAGCCGTGCCGAAGAGGGAGGCCGTCTCCGGTAGGACAAGCGGCCACGGTCGCGTCATGTCGGCGACGTTACGGAGAATCTGTTGATCGGTGCTGGTCGTCGCCGGCTCGCGCACTTCCGTACCGAGGTACGTAAACCCGATCACGAAGCAGAGACTGATCGCAAGCAACAGCAGAAGCGCCCGCGCGATGCCTGAGCCAGCCGCCCGACGTTGTACCAGTATTGGTTGATGGGACATCGTGGCGGTTTCCTCCGCTCCCGACAATTACGAATGCACGGTCGGTTCGTCCCGCGCGTAGGGGAGAGTAAAGAAGAACGTACTCCCCTCTCCGGGC
>JAABUO010004569.1_pt1 | contig 16298 bp, 18 predicted proteins | sample 5559291 | NCBI WGS metagenome assembly JAABUO01 (sample SAMN10711878, study PRJNA513372) | rock metagenome | isolation source: Antarctica rocks | place: Antarctica: Victoria Land, Finger Mt sud
CCCTCACCTGCACCCTGGGAGAAGTCTGGGTCTGTATGCCAGCCAGATGGAGGCTGTTGCCATTCTTGGCCCTGCCCTGACACACATGCCCAGTGCAGCAAGAGGCCCTCCAAATCAGGTCCTCCTGAAGCTGCCCCAGCTGCAATGCCTACCACAGCATATGGCTTTCCTTCAGCTTTAACAGATGCCACGTGGACTACCAAGTGGAAGTCTGGCAGGCTCGGAGCACCTGCTTCTGTCTTGGACACTTTCTGCATGCACCCCAGTATTGTCAGCAAACACAGGCCAAAATGCATGCGTAGAGCCAAAGCCAGTCCTCCTTGCAAGTACCTGACCATAGGCTGCTGACAAACTATTTGTCCCAAGATCAAGATACATCTGCTTTTGGTGTTAATGAAGCAGAAAGGCTGCTGCAATGCGGGTGTTTGTATCTGGACAAGCTGCATACAACCAGCTCTTCAGCAATTCACGTGTGCACTTTGGAGATGCTGCAAGGCATATGCAAGATGACTCGCATGAGCCATGACTCACGAAGGTATTGTCAGTGCATGCAGTGACTACATGACCACATACTGCTAGATTGCTGCTGTGGTGGTAACCTGAAAGCCTGATGCAGACGGGTGTGCTTGTTGCCATCTGTCCAATCGGCTGAGAGCAAGACTGTTTAAAGACTCTGGTGTGCTGCCTTGCTGGTCAGTAAAAGAGCTGGTCAAAGCATCAGATGCAGTTTGTATTTGTTTTTGTGCAGCGCTATTGGCTTGCTGGAAACTGAGGTCTGCAGTATCTGCCTTCCTGCAGCGGCAACAGGAGTTCAGGTGGTGTTTGCCACATTCTGACCAAGGCAGAGCTGTGCTGCTGCTTACTTTTTGGCATCACCAAGCTTAGCCTCGGCAGCAGCAGCTGCTTCTTCTGCATGTTCAGACTTTTCGAGAAGTTCTGAGGCGTCTCCATAGGCTGCATCAGCGTCAGACTTGAGCTGTTCCCACAACTGCAAAACAGCACAATGTTGTCAGGAACTGCTATTGGCAACGCACAAGGTACAATCGCGTGTTAACACCTGCTCAGGCTTTGCACTAACAGCCGCTGATGCGCAGATGAGCCAGCTCGGGCGTAGAACCGCACGAGTCCCTGCAAGCATACACTCAAACTGATCAGAAGTCACCAGTGTTGCAGCAGATTCTGCAGCTATTGCGACACAGTCTCCGCGAGGGTCGCTTGCACTGACCACGTGTAACCTTCGCTGGCCTTCTGCATGGCCTGCAAGCAGCTGGAACAGTGGAGCCTGATCGGTGCTGATGTAACGCAGGTAGTGATCTCAGTCCACCGACCGCGCCTATGCGGCGCGGCGTGCTGAAGAGGTCAAGCTCGCCGAGCATGTACATTGTTCAGAGGTTTAGTTTGCGTCGGACGGGTTCATTGTTGCTGGCAGGCTTCGCTCACTACAAGTTGAACTAGGACCGGTACAAATACTGAATGGTGAGGATGCAAAATCATTTGATGAGAGGCACTGTCTTGCATGACAAAAGCAAGGCAGCAGTACTCATACCCATCCCTTGGTCAAAGACTCTTTGGTCTGCTAATGTCCCTTGAGACCCACTCTGCAGTCTGGTTTGATGCTCAAGGAGTGGCTGTGAGGTTTCTGGTGTATACAGGTAGCGGATGTGAGTAATCATGTGAGCATATTATGCATGCGCATGCATACCATCATCAATGTTCTCCTCTGCAGTTTCCTTGTGGAAGTTTGTAATTGCATTGTAGATACAACAGGTGACCTGTCATGTTAAGGATGACGTAGCTATGTCTTCAAAATAATGTCAGTTGATATGAATGAGGAGGTAATTCAAAAATGAGTCTTTGCCAGAAAACATCTGATTGCAAGTCGTACTTCCCATATGACATCCACTCAATACTTGATTTGTATTAAAGCAAAGTACCACGCATTGTTGATTTCAATGAACCCTGTCATGATAATATTGTGTGACTGATGCCATCATAGGGCGCTCTGCAGTATGGACATTTGCGATCACCCTGTCTCTCCATTTCTCTCACGCAATCTTGGCAGAAATGGTAGTGCACGCTGTAGACGCAAATCACAGCTCAGCTTGCAATGGCAATGTATGTTTGGAGCTAGTTATTACCTTGTCAAGACCACTGCACATGGACTGGGACAAAGTAGCAGGTAAAACAGCGAGCACAAGACAAAGAATGTGCACCTGTGACCATGTTTGAGACCAGCAATGACAGGTTTGTCAAACCATATGCAGCATTCTTTGACAGATTCTGTGCCATCAGCTGGCTGGGCACCATTTACTGCATTGTTTCTGCTGATTCCAGCGACACCTTGTCCATTGAGTTCAGTACTAGCAGTGTGTCTGTGCTCGACCATACCTATGTCCACTACACCACCTGTACCTGCAGGTAGCACGTGGCTGCCATTTGCCACAACATCATAGCACCAAAGCTGCCCAGCTTTGACCAGCGCAAAAGCATGATGACAAGCTTACCTTGTGCCATGCCTGAGTTCTGGGATGGAAACTGTTGCGGCAATCACGACGGCGACGCTGCTGACTGTGCAAGTGTACCACTGCTTTCCTGTGAATGCGCATGCAAGGATTGCCGCAGGACACATCAGCGGTTCAACACAGGTAAAGAGTTGGTGTTAGCAGTAGTGGCAAACTGCGCTTGCCCCTCACACTGGCATGTGGGACAATAGCAGGTATCTGAACCTGAAGCATGGCAGGTGAGCTGCACGTTACAGGTAAACGGTGAAAAGAATACGTCTTGCCACAGGTTTTGTGCTGTGACAGTTTGTTGTCACTAGAGGTGATGCAACATGTTTTGCACATGCAGGCAAGCTGCAGCCCAACAGCAGCCAGAGGTACAGGAAGGTGCTAAGGGGTGAGTTCTACTGTTCAAAGCAATGCATCGATGAGCAGCTGTTTGGTGAGTGCTGTCACCTCTGCTTTCTGCAGCTGCAGAATGCCTGTGCCTCAGGCCAGGTATGTGTAGTGTCACGCTGAGTGTGTTGTTGTCTTATAGGCTACAGCTCAGCACCAGCAGTCCCACCAAAAGCTCAGACTGCTCCTCAAACACCAGTTGCTCCAGGTGCTGTCGGGAGCAAAGAGCAAGCAGCAAAAGCCCAGGGTCATGGCAATTTGGTGAGACTGCTGCTGCTCAGCGGCCTCTAACCTGCATCTTGCTGGCCCTGTGTGACATCAGCAGCGCATGTGAGGCATGCTTGTGCACAAAAGTGTGAAAATGCTCTTGATGCTGCAGGGGGAATTCAATCCATCAATCAATCAATCAATATATGTAATGTCCTGCGGGGCAACTGGGATCCAGCAGACAACATGTTCAGTTCAATGAATTCATGCAATCAGATTTTGCTTCCTACGTAGGTGTATACATGCAAAGCATTCCCTGAGGAAACCACCACAGCATTGCGTCACAGTGACAAATGCGGCACATGGCCGGAACATGATTGATGAGGCTAACATGGACATGTTGCTGTACTTAACTGCCATTATACCGTGTAAAACGCTCTGCCAACACAAGCAGCAGGTGACGTGGAAGCATGTTCTGCAGGGAGCCTGGAACCACAGACTGCTTCGCTGCGGCAAAAACGCAGCAGGTCACCAAGCACCAGTCACTGAAGCTGCTAGCGTTACGTGGCAGCAGGAAGCTGGAAGCAGCAGGAAGCAGGAAGCAGCAGCAGGAAGCTAGCCTGCCACAGACGTGCATCTCATTGCCCAAAGCATTGCCTGCCTTTTCGCTTGCAGAAGGTAGATGATATGCCTTTGTTAATGTTGACAGGCATCTTGTAGGTGTCTGCCAGCTTGCGCTCTCCCAAGCCTGATCAACTCAAAGCTTCGTCCGCGGTGAAACGGTCGAAACCCAAGATGTCATTGAAGGTAAAACGGTTTTTGGCGCAAATTTGTTTGCCCGATGTGCGTGTAGCGGTTGCAGAAACTGACTGCTGCTCGTGCAGGGACCATTGCTGAACGCGTCAGACAGCCAAGACAACACTTGGTGCTCAGTTGGACCGGCAGGCAGGCACAAGCACTGGCAGCCTGCAAAGGGCAATGCTGCAGCCTCAATGAACCACAAGTTTGACTTCTCACTTGCCTCTCTACCAGGCCCAGCTCTTGCCAGCATCTTTCACCACCTGGACATCCACTCATTCCACCAGCTTGCCCTTACCTGCCGAGCATGTGCCAGGGAGGCTGCACATCACAGAACTCGCTACAACACTAATTACTGCGCCAAGATCCTGCCAAAGGTGCAAAGTATTGCTGGGACAAGTTATGGTGGTTCCCCTTATGGTACCCTCAACTGCGCCTGGACTGGCAGGTCAAGCGATGCTCTGCCATACATACACGCCATGTCTCAACAGCCTGATTTCTTGGCAAGCATGTGGAAAGCAGCTTGGTCCGCAGTCCCACATTCTTTTTGCGCTGACATACGCAGCATGTGGGGTGAGGCCATGAGTGGCGACTTTGGATATGGTAACAAGGGTAGCTGTCTCACCATATGCCTGTTCATACATAGCACTACACCGCTGCACGTGTCCTTGGCTTGGCTGCAAGCCTTTTGTGAAACTGCAAAAGCCACAATCATAGAGAAATTTCTCGATGAGGGAGCAGGCTATGTTGATAATGTCATGGACATTACTTGTTGGGTTTACAGACCACAAGGTCAGCTTCAAGAGAATGAATGTGATGGAGTTGAATCACCACAGGGTGGGTCATGGAAATTTGTGTGCCAGCATCCTCACCCCAACAGGGATTGGTATAGTCGCTACGAGCCTGTTGCGTCAAAACCTGAGCACAGCGTAGCAGTGACAGGCAGTTGGTGTAATTTTGGCGAGGAAGGCTTCACCGGCAAACCCTCTGACCCGAAGCCTGACTTCGATAGGTACTACATCAAGAAAATGAAGCAGCCAAAAAGAGGTGGCAGGCGAGGCTGGAGGTTGTCAGAACGCAAGCAGTCAAGGGAGGCAAAAAGGCAGAGCTTCCAGATGCTTGCTGAATGACTTGATGATGACTATGCTTATAGTTCAGTAATTTGCTGAAATTTTTATACTGGTTGTGTGTCTGTGCATGCTTGTGCAACAGCTGTCTTTTCTGCTAGCAAACACTTGTATATACAATTTGCCTTTGATGTGTGTGGATTTGAAGCAGCTCCAAACACGGGACTGGCATGAACTTACCCCAAAGCATAGCTTTAACTTTACTTGAAAGATGTTGTTGTGACAGTTCAACTTGAATCATGTCCACATGTCGATTGTGCATACGCTTCCCTCTAGAGATTTGTCAACTGGTTGTGATGTCCACTGCAATCAAATTGACCTATTGGTCGTGAATAGCTAGAGGACCCTAAGTTGTTGTTCTTGTATCACCAGGTGGGTGTCGTATACATGCCTTGTTCCGTAATCTTCTCGTTGATAAATTAGCAACTGTAGGTTTCTTTGTTTTGACAACATTAGATGAACATCAGATTCTGAAAGAAACTTCCACACTTCTTACACAAGCTTCCACACTTCTTACACAAGCTTCCACACTTCTTACACAAGCTTCCACACTTCTTACACAAGCTTCCACACTTCTTACACAAGCTTCCACACTTCTTACACAAGCTTCCAACCTCACACTTCCACAACTGTGACACAGTACGTCATGCAAAGCCAAACCCTGATCCGCATGCAACTAGAATACTTGACCAAGGCTTAACGATGACTGCTGTCACTTGCCTGGTGACATGATTTTGGCTAGATACGTATGTATATATGCTGGAAGCTGAGGCAGCAGTCTTTCGGGTTGCAGCAACTGCAAGCCTGAAGAGTTGCAGCTGCAGCAAGCTGCCACAATGTGTAAGTGTTTTGTTACATATTGTTTCGGGCTGCGTTCTTGCATCATTGTGAGCTTGTAGTAGCATGATGGGCATCCCCCAGACATCTCAAGGCTCATGATAGGCGGCCAGCCCACCACAATTGACAAGATTGTAGATTCGCGCACAGCCTTGGTACCGGTCTTGCACAGCCTTGGCATGCAAAGGTCCGGTGGAGCATCCAAAGTTTTCCCCCGATTCCTTTCTTGTCAAGGCAGCAGTGCATCAGAACTCATTCAACACAGTCAATGACATCATCACATCATCATGCCTGTCAAAGGCTGCTCAGCTTGGTTGCAATGCCCACTCGCACTGTCTGGTCTAAAGCACCACAGCAAAACAACCCTTCCTTATCTCCTGACCAATCAAATGACGTCACAGGCTGACTAGACAAACTCTGCTCTGCTAGTAGTTCTACTGTCCCAATCACTCCCTTGGCTTTGCCATTGCCATCCTTCACCTTTCGCTGCTCAGGGTACTTGTACTTGTACAAGTGAGCTGAACCGTCCCCAGCAGTAATCATGAACACTTCCCGATTCTGGGGCAGGTGCACTGGCTTCCACAAGCTAGCCCCCTTGGCTGTTGTCTCAGACAGGCTTGCAAAGCCTTCCTGTGGGTGGTGAGTGCGTGCGTCGTAGACGTGAAACTGAGACTCTAAGCATGTGACCACAAACTTGTTCATGTTGATATCCTGCCTGTCAAACTGCACCCCACAGACCCCATTCCTGACGTTGGCTTCCCAGCGCAGCTTGTTCATGCGCAGGTCAAACATTTTCACGTCCCCATTGTCATAGCCAGCCAGTACGCACCGCTCTTCATCGTTGAAGGAGTTCCCAAAAGCCACACACCAGCAGTCTCGGACCTGCGCAAGTTGCACGTGACTCAGTGTTCTGCTGTCTGTCTGTGACCATATTAGACAACCTACAAGAATCAAGGCAAAGTGCGCGACGCCCTGCAGCACATTGAGGTCATTCCTACTTGAATGCAAGTGCTTGTGACACGGTGAGTGCCTGTACTCATCTTAAACAGCTACAAAATTGATGCCTGTGAATGGCTGTAGTATCAGGGTACGGCTGTTGTTATCTTGGAAATCCCAGACGTCACAATGGCATTTTGTGAGTACAGAACAGCTATGAACCCTCAAGCTCTATAGACAGCAGAGACTGCTGCAGAAGCTGTATGCGGAGTACCGCCTGATGCAGGCTTAGCAGGCGGAACAATTGAGTAAGCAGGAACTGTCATAATCCTGTGTGTGTAGCTCAAATGATCATACAGCCCAGGAGTGGGAGATGTGCATGATGCTTGAACATGCTTACTTGGCTTCCTGTCAGAGGTTCAAAGCTTGCCACAGGCTGGTCTTGCTGCCGCACATCCCACACACGCACACATCCATCCAGGCCACAGCTGGCCATCTCTGGGGGTCCATACCCCTTAACCTGTCACTCATACACCAGAGCTGATATTATGCAGGTATTTCAACCTAGCACACTCACAGGAGCTGGCATGCCATACAGTACAAAGACTTGCATGGCCATTGGCACAGGATGCCAGCTGCAGTAAGCTGTATGCTGAGACAGATCCCCACTTACTCGCATAATCTAAGCCTACTAATACAACATTCAGGAGAGATGCATTAAAAGCAATGCAGATTGAAGCGGCTGTGCAACGCATGCTTGCTCTATCATCTTGAGCAGTGTTGTTGATGGGCATTTCCAACACATGACTTGTGACAGAGAACAAACAGTATGTACTGGTGTATACTTTGGATCATTCTGTCAGAGCGTATCAGTGTTAATGTTTCAAGGCTGGGGGCTTGCCTGTCCACCTGTTCCATCAATCTGGTTGATTATGGAAGCATGGGCTTTGGCAGTATACACTGGATCCTTTGTGTGTTCTAGATCCCACATCTGCAAAATCCAGCTAGCATGTGCTGACTCACAGAGGTCACAAGGCTCATACAATCATGACTGCAACGTGTTCCACGCAAGTTACTGCAAGAAATTTACCTGCAGCTGGCCTTGAAAGCTACCAGTTGCAAGCTGCTTTTCAGATAAACTGCTGGCACCAAAAGTGCCGCACTTGAACCTTGAGGGCTTTTCAATTTCTTGTGACTTTTGCAACTCATTTCCGTGCAGCTCAAACACCTGTAAGAACACACTGTTCTGGTCATGCGACTTGCCTGTGGAAGTGTATTTTCAGCAACTGAGGAGATGTGCAACTAGTAACCTGCAGACAGCCTGTGTTGCGAGCATACTCGCCCAGGGCTACAAATTTAGCTGTTCCTGGTATCCATCTGCATGACTTTCACCGACCTTAACAAATTGCAATCAACAAATTCTTGCTGCTAGTTGGCTTCAACCTTCAGAGGTGCACCTACTTGGTGTCGTGTATTGTAACCGTCAAACTTTTCTGCAGGAGCTCCAAGATCCTCGGTTTGGATTGCGTGTCCATGACACCCACCATTAAGACAAGCGAGGTGCCCTCACGTGCTCCAGTGCTGATTGATCACTTCTGATCAGCAGGCATGGCTATCCAGAGGACTGTCCAGGTACCGATTTGTCAAGCGGAGGTCGGAGAAAACAAACGACAAGATCAGATTGTTTTTGGAGGTGGACGGCATTCAGATCGAGTGCCTGACCCTCAGGTGAAGCCCCCGCTCTTGTGCAGTTAGGTCAAATCAGTCGCACTGGTTTCACACAACGCATTTGCTCTGGCATTCTGATGATTAGGGGTCAATACTGGCCGCTCTGGCTTTGATGCCCAGGGGACAATTCTTGATGTTCATCCAGTGACTACTGTTTCAAAATGTGTTGGTCAGGCGCAACATGCTCATAGTAAGGTATAGACACGGTAATGAAACGTGTGCTGCTCAGCTGCTCACATATTTTATTGCAGCATGACAACTCTGAAATGCATACAGTACGTCCTCAAGCAAAGGGTGCCTTATGCCGCGAACTGCTGATGCCACTTGCACATCCACCTTCTGCGGACATGCTGTGTCTATTGCTGTCAGGATGCCTGCTGTTTGTTGCAGCAACGTATGAAGCGTCAGATGCTCATTTTAGCTGCTGCCATGGCTGCACGGCTGCATTTGCTATGTTTGTGACCTACAGCATTCATATGACGAACTGCTGGACGAGTGACAACTATGACTTGGACAGCCGCTGCACAGCTTGCACTGCACTTTGCTGTGTCCTCAGGTGTGTGCTGTTATCTGCAAGCTCCTGAAGCAACGGGATGGCAGCTTGCAGCTCCTGTAACAACAAATCCATATCCAGCTTGGGCTCCCATCTGAAGCAGATGTGCCTACCAAAGACAGCAATACACTTGCCCCTTTTTGACTTGACATGTCTGTATGAAGATGTGCTACAATAGCAGAATCCAGGCATGCATGCAAGATGACAAGCCAGACTTTGTTTGGATGAAGCTGATACATGCAGCAAAGGTAAGCCTGTGAGCAGGGTGATGCCAAGGCCCGACCTTTTTAGCAGCAGGCAGCTCCGCACAGTTGCAGATGAGCTCTACTAGGCAGGAGGCCAGGTGAGGTGGAGCATCCTCTAACAGCTCTACAAGCAAAGGCAGCTGACCTGACAACACCTGCATGACAAGAAAGCTACTGCATTATCCTTGTTCAGCTGCACTGCTGCTTCATAAAGTTGCTAAACTCAGGTTCTGGTGTTGTAAAGCATAGACTCGCAGCTAAGCCTGAAGCCTAGCTGAGTGGGCTGACATGCATACTGTCCGCTGAGTCCAACTGTATCATACTGCTCAGCACAAGCAGCCAAACACCAAGCAAGCCATGCGACTTGTGCGTTCTGCATAGCTCCTATGAATAGATTTGCCCATTGCCTCAGTCCATCTGCTGTAAGAGCATTGAACAAAAAGGGGTATACCATGCAATCATACCTAATGCAGCAGCAAGGGTACAGAATGACTGACCATGGCCTGTTTGCCTTGGACTGCAATTGTGATCTGCATGAAGGCTTCCACGGTTGCTGTGGACAAGCTCAGAGAGCCCTGTGTGAGGCACGGCAGCATTGCTACCACCAGCCCACTTCCCACTGCCTGCATGCCAAGTCATCATACAGTCATCCCTAATGCAGCACACAGAGCAGTGGCTTGCAGCAGATATCTGGACGACTAGAAGCACAATGTGAGGAAAAGGGATGAAACTCATTGCCTTGTACCTGTCTGCGCTTGTGCATGGGAGCCTGTGTGTCCTTGACGACGTCTGGTGTAATCACAACTGCTGGATTGCATGACAGCCAGGTGGGTGACGCAAGAAACGAATCAGCAGAGAGACAGGCAGTGGTCATGATAAGTGCAATCAGCAGCAGCAACACTGTGATGCAGCACGTTGGCGCAACACTGGCAGGACTGACTGAACACAAAGTGTATGGTGAAGAAGCTGATCTGACCTCTTGTCTGGCTTCAGGGGTGCTGCAGAGGCGCGTCAGCAAGCGCACAGCCCCCTCGCGAACCCCAGGCGTCTTGCCCTCCCTGATCAAAGCCTTCAGCACCGGCATAGCCTCCCCATCAATAATCAGCTGATCCACTCCGTTGTCTGCATAATCCCCACCTACAGCATACACATGCAGCTTGTGCATTTTGCGCCTCGCTGCTGTGGCTCAACAGTCTATATGGCTGCAAAGCATAACCGCCATCTGTGCAGCAGACAAACAAAAATTCCAGGAGGGCAGCAAGCAGCAGCGCCTAGTCTGCCTTATCAACTTGTACTAGCAAGTTTGTGTACTGATCTGTGTCACATCGAGCCACACAGTGTGCAGCAGAGCAGACTGATGCGAGCTGTACATAGCAGCATACATGATGCATGACTTGATGTCAAAAAGTTATGCACTGATCAAGCTTTAATTGTGGTGTATGCCCAAGCAATAACTGCTGCTGGCTTTCCTTGCGCATGAGCATTTGGGTATTCACCAAGAGCACATGCCAGGAGGATTGCCAATCCCTTCTCAGCTCGGTCAGGTGCCTCAGCCTGAACCATGGTCAGCAATCTGCCGAGCGCACTTTTGGTCTCTACCATTGCCTCTTGGAAGGCTGAGTGATGACAGCACTCCGACATGCAGCCATATGCTGCATCTCTGCAATCATACCAATACAGCTTAGCACCATGTATCCTTTGTCTAAGCATACAAGCCCTAGCTGGCCTTGCAGAGTATAAGTTGCAAGTTTGGCAGCACTCAAGACCTGGAAGCTGGACATGACCGCATCGTAATGCTTGTAAGCAGAATGTTACCTGACAGCAAGCTCAGCATCATGAAGTAGGTCAAGCAGCGTCGGAAGCGCTCCACAAACAAGAACTTTCCAGACTCCAGTTGCCTTGCGGCCAATCACAGTCATGCAGTTGGCTGCACGCTCCCGCACAAGGTTGTCGGAATCCTGCGCAAACAGTTGCTGCAATACTTCAGCAATCTGAGGACAAAGCAAACCTTGTCCAGATCCTGACTGAAGCATCGTGTAGCGCCTTGCCTGCAACAGTGCTGCCAGTGGTGGTGTGATGCCGGATGCCAAGCATTGCTCAAAGGAAAATTTTGAGCTCAACAACTCATGAGCTGCTAAAAGAGCTTTCTGCCGTATCAGAAGCTCTGGAGACTTCAGCTGACCAATCTACAACCAACAGAAGTGAGCACCACTTTGAATGTACAAGCAGCATCATTCGTATATCAAAGCCTGCTCAAGCAATACCAGCTTTGGAGGTGCTTGTGCCCCAAAAGCTCTAGTAACTGATAAGGGAGACTGCTCTGATGGATACGGCTTGGTGCCAAAGTTATAAACATGTCTGGAATGGGAAGAGATGAGAGTCTCATTGGCTTCCCGCATCTCAGAGAGATCACGAGAGTCACGCACGGTGCTAGCGTGTGAAGCACTGTTAGGATTGGTGCATGGCACGGCACAGTCAGTTTCTGAGCTTCTGTATAGAACGTCGGGGGATTGTCCTATGTGAGAACCAGTTCATGCATGGTGTTCACTCGTTTTGCAGCGGCGAGTCCGGTACCTGAGAACACCTAGGAGGACTGCATGCAGCATACGCCGTCAAAGTCAAGAGCGAGGGCAGTTAACACGTAACACATAACGCCAACGTCCTTACCTGCCATCCCAGTAGTTTCTGGTCACAACCTTTGCGAAGAATTCTGCCGATCGCATTTCCAGAAGGGCTTGACAAGTCTAACTGCGCAGTCCTTGGCATTGCATGAGAAGCCACTCCTGAGAAGGCCTCTAGCGTGACCATGCCTGGTCTTCCTATGCAGCAGGAGGCTATAGCCTTCACGCAAAAGATTCCAAGTACAGATGGGACCTCCCTTTACGATCATTTGACTGACGTTGTCATGAAGGTAAGCTTTGCAGAAAGCATTTTCCTCAAGCTACAAATCAGGTGATTGCCTATCTGCCTGAGCTATGTTCTGTGCAGATTCTCAACGAGCAACCGACGGACCCCGTCAATCTGCTTCAAACCTCGCTGATGGTGAAAAAAACAGCCAACAGCTTGGGACCCGATTCTGCTCAGAGCTTGTCCCTGCAGGTCAGCAGTGTTGGCCGTGTGTGGTCAACTGACTAGCACTTATTTTGCTTGCCTGCTCACAGACAAAGGTTTAAACGCAGGCTCCTCCTGACACATCAGACTCAGCTGCACTCAGCAAGGTCTTTGGGTGAGCTTTGGCACAATGTCAGCAAGTCAGGGACTTGTTTGCCTGCATTTATGAAGCACACCTTTGTCTCCCCATCTGTCATGTAGCTCTCCTATTGCAGAATGGCAGAGCTGCCAATCAACCCTGAGACGGGTGAGCCAGAAGAGGCTGAGGCACCCAATGAGGTACAGGGCCCAAACAGGGCCAGTGCCCTATTTTGAGCCAGTTGCCAGCATCTGCAGCTCAATGCAACAGTTGTGCAGCAGACTGCGAGCAGCAAACAGTGCTGCATCATGAAGCGGGTGTCAGGGCATACACAGAGCTCACTACGCTCTGTCATCAATTGCAGCTGAGCGCAGGCCTTTTAAAGAGAATCTTCTTTCACCTCTATGCCTGCTGCATGCAGTGCAGGCCCTTTTTCATTGACGTTTTGTTTTGTGCTGGTTCAGTACGAGTGTGAGAACGTGCTGAATGATGCGGCATTGATGGAGGCTTGTGGCGTGGGTCTGAGCCGCACCGACATGTATGGCGTAATGATGGTGTGCAAGCAGCTTGGAGAGGACCCCAAGCTTGGTGTAGCCACTGTCAGGTTCTTTGGCAAGGTAGTCATTCAAGATACAAGCTCAAATGACAGGCAGCTGTTCTCTCCTCGCCTGCTCTTTGGGGCCTGATACTTGCCCAGTCAGTTTTTCACCTATCAAATCTCATGTTTCACTGCACTCTTGACCAGCCACAATGCGCTTTGCAGTGCTTGCTGGCATCAAAGTCTGCTGCACAATGCAAGAAACAGAACGCCATTTCCGTGTCTGTGCTTGCAGCTGCTACAGCCGGTATAGCAAGCTTACCGCAAGCTTGTCAATGCTTTTGAAAACAGAGAAGATGAAAGACATGCTGATGGCTGGTTCCTGACCAAAGCATGATTGCCGTGCGCATCTTGCCAATTTGCAGTTGCATATCTGGTCAAAGTATGCCCAACCTGCATCTTGTGCACACGTCAAATGTGTCGAGTCACTGCAAGTCTGTATCTGGTTTCACAGGAGCTGTTTGACAGCAAGATTCACCTTGCATCTACCTAGCTTATGCTGGCACAGGTTCTAATGTCTTTTATGGTATTACTCATCACAGGTGCTAGGGGTGTATGCTGACTACTATGTGTTCGAGACTACCGTGAGAGAGCAGCCTGAGGAGGAAGAAGACACACTAGGTGCAGACACTGTCCAAATTGTTGCCAGTTGCATGGTGTACTGCATGTGGAGTCTCACTGCATGAGCTATGATCACGCATATCTTGCAATGGCAAGCCTGTCATGCAGTATGTTGCACCACCTTGTTGCGTGATTGCTGCTACATGAACAGGGTGCTGCCCACTGGTCCTTTTTGACAATGATTGTCAAGGCACAGGGACAATAAATTATGTTCTTGCAAATGTCATGTTCAGCAGCATGCTTGTCTGTAGTTTCAACATTTCCCTGGGTGTCATTTCTATCAGTTGCTTTTGCCAAGCAAGCTGCTGAGTGCTTTATGCTTTGCAAAGTTGCATTGTAGGGTTTTGGGCACTTTATCACACACTGAAGTCAATTGCGCGTGTGCAGGTCCCAACGAGGTGCCTTCAGAGAAGGGTGGGGCAGGTGCAAATGGCTACACCTACTTTGTGTGCAACAATCTGGGCGGCGCCCTTTCCCGCCTGCCCCCGGTCAAGCCTGCCCACATCAGGGCTGCCCGCCAAGTCAAGAAGTTTGCCAGTGGCAAGCTGGACGTTCAGGCAAGACAGCTTGAATCATGATTGCACAAGTGCACCTTAATACTGTCTTGTCTGTGCAACTCCTGCCTTTGCTCATGATCAGTTGGACTTCCAAGTGCATGTCGGTCTCAGTGTAGGGTACAGAAGGCAACGGTTGCAGTATGCAGTCACAGCTTCTAGTGTGTGGCCCACAGAGCAATTACAGCACATCAGTCAGCAACGCAGCTGAGTTTGCTCCAGCATTGCATCAGCAGCCGATGCATGGCTTCTAGCAGTCAGCCAGGAGTACTGCCACTCTGTGGTGTTCTTTTTGCATATACCCAGCTGCACACATTCTGTCTGTGCAATTGTTGACCTGGCCTAGAGTCCCATGAGCAATGGGAATGTGGGCCATGGCTCACAGGCCACTTTCCAATATGCTGAGATTGCTTGCATTGCTGTCAGCACTCTGCCTTCGCTTTGCTTGCTTTTGAGAGCTCACACATTGCCTGCCACCACTGCTGTGTGTTGATGCTCTCATCCCAAGGCAACAGAAGCACATGCCAGCAACTTTCTCTTCTGCAACACTCCAGGCATGAGTAGTGCCTCCCAGGATATGCTTACATCTGGGTGACATTTGAGTCTAAAGCAGTGCCTAGCTAGCATGCGACACTAACAATGTTGCTCATTGCAGTCTTTTGCGGCTAGCTAGCATGTAAGCCAAACTTTGGGCTAGTCCTGCAGGTGTCTGCCTACCCACCCTTCCCAGGTACAGAGGCCCACTTCCTGCGTGCCCAGCTGGCGCGCATTGCCGCCAGCACTGTGCTGTGCCCTGCCGGCTACTTCACAGCCAATGAAGAGGGGGGTCTGGACAAGGCCGAGGACTTCACCCCACCTGCCCCCACTGACCTGGGCACTGCTGGGGCTTGGGCCCACCGCTACCCCCACCTCAAGAAACAGGGTAGGCTGCTGCTTGCTAGAGAAGTGTCATGTTTGCGGTTGTGTTCAAGCAGCTGTTGTTTATTGTATAATGGTCGAATCATCCATACACTAAAGGGGCAGCGTCTGCCTCAGACAATCCATGTGGCCGGCACTGTGAGAGGGTTACTCTCCCTTAATGAAGGTTGTGATCAGAGACAGCTAATCTGTTTCCCTTTATTTCATTTGATAATTTTATGCAGACATGCATGCATGCACTGCTCAGCGCAAATGCAAAAATTGGCCTGCACCTCAGCGTGAGATGAGGGACTGCATCATGCTGATATGAGCTGATCAAATGCTGTAAGGAGGTGTTCATTCACAGGAGATCATCTGTAATTCCTTCACTTCCCTCAAGAGGTGTAATGTGCTTGTCACCTTGGAGCCCTATGCTCGTGCAAATGTTGTATAGGCACAATTGGCAACTGCCAGTTGCCAAAGACTGATTTCCCAAGACGCAGGCCCTCTGTCCCATGCTGTGCATCAACGCTGACACATCACGATCGCATCTCTTGTTTCATATGGCCCAGCACCATCAGCCACAACGCTGCAACACACTTGCTTTTGCCAAGAAGCCTGGAACAGGGAAGGGCTTCTAAGGTGCCAAAAAACTCCCAATGGTCCTGAAACAATTTTCATGTATTACTCTGCTACTGGGCAATGCAGTGCGTCTGCCGAAAGGGCTCTGCAAGGTGCAGGAGCATCTCAGATTACAGTGGAGGATGGCCACTATCAGTTAGTTTCTTGCAGCGAGGCCCCACTCACATGCAATGGCATGCTTACAGGGCATGCTACAGCATGCACCATTTAGGTTCTTGCAGCAAGGCACTACTCACATGCAATGGCATGCTTACAGGGCGTACTACAGCATGCACCAATCAGTTTCTTGCAGCAAGGCACTACTCACATGCAATGGCATGCTTACAGGGCGTACTACAGTGTTCACCAATCAGTTTCTTGCAGCAAGGCACTACTCACATGCAATGGCATGCTTACAGGGCGTACTACAGTGTTCACCAAGGAGGCTCCAGAAGGTGAGGAGGCGCCTGAGCCCACAGAGGAGGAGTC
>JAABUO010004571.1_pt1 | contig 16295 bp, 35 predicted proteins | sample 5559291 | NCBI WGS metagenome assembly JAABUO01 (sample SAMN10711878, study PRJNA513372) | rock metagenome | isolation source: Antarctica rocks | place: Antarctica: Victoria Land, Finger Mt sud
CCGACAGCTGCCAGGCCGACGCGCCGCTCGTGGCCTTCCACGCCAACACCCTCGCGCACCTGGCCGCGCTCAAGGCCAAGGGCGGCGGCCGCTACGACGCCATCCAGCTCTAGCCCTGGGTTGGGGGGCAGGCGGGCGGGCGCCTGCCGCGTGCGCTGCGCGCGTGCTGGGTCCCAGCGCGTGTGCGGCTTCTGTGCCGAGCAGAGGCGGGCCTGCGTTGACAGCTCCGCCTGGCTGCCAGCGCGGCGGGGCGGGAACCTGCTTCTGCTGCACACGTCAGCGCCTCCTGGGGCGTTGGCTGCCAGCGGGCCTGTGCCGCCTCTCCGCACTGGCGCGCTCGCCTGAGCGGCTCTTGGGTGCTCCGGTCTTGGGGGGCAGCACTTCTGTTGCCATCGTGTGGGCGCGTTGCGCCAGGCTCCCGCTGGGACGTGGGCGCCTGCGGCGTGCCTGTGCAGGACTGCCGCATGAAGCACCTGCTAGATCAGGGGTTGTTGACACCAGCTGCATCCTCGGCGCTCTCCTGGGTCGCCTTGCTGCATGGCTGCACACCAGCACTTGAAAACGTGAGAGTGAACGCGCTCGCACACCCAACTTCAGACACTGTTTGGCCGGCGTGGCCGCACAAGGCATGCTCAACACTGCTCGCGTCCGCCTGCTGACGCGCCTGCCCATCCATGCCCAGACCTTCAGTGCAAGGTTATCACAGCGCCCCATATTGGGAATAGGGATAGGGAATAGGGATAGGGGCATGCCCTGCGCATGGCGGCATGCACTGGTGCATCACATGCATGGCCCTAAGCGCTGCAGCTGTCGGCGTCATCCCCTGCCGCCCAGCTGCTGCTGCTCCAAGTACGCGTTGATCTCCTCGGGGCTCATGCCCTGCACAGCGACGCCAGCCACGTCACTGTACGTCGACCGCCGAGCGTGCATGCTCAAGCAGGCCGGCGCGCGGGCCCAAGCCTTGCTTCAACATGCTACCTCGCGCTCTTGACAGCGCACCGACAGGCGGCGTGGCACACGCTTGGCAGCGCAGCCTGCCTGCAGCCAACCCATGAAGCAGGCACAGCTGGCACAGCCGCCAAGGGTGCACAGACGACGGCTCACCTCAAAGGGGTCGCTGGAGGACGCCCCCTCAGTGGCCCTGGCCACGTACTCCTGGATCTCCTGCCGGCGCAAGTAGACTCGCTGCAGGCGGCAGATCACAAGCAAGCGTGGTGAGACCTCAACAGGGCTGGCGCGTGCGCAGCGCCTCGCAGAGCTGCCCCTTGGCTGGCGACTCAGAGCATGAGCGCCTGCCACGGCCGCGTAACCCGCCGCAAGTGCGGCCATGGCAGAGCGGCGGGGCGCGCCCGCGGCGAGAGCCCCTCGAAGGGGTCCTCTGTCTCCGTGAAGCTGCCGCCGGCGAGCGCCAGGCGCGCCGCGGCCACCTTGCGCGCCTCGCGCTCCTCCGCCACCTGTGCAGCAGCCGCGGGGGGGCAGGTGAGTGGCCGTGCTGAAAAGTGACAAGCCAAACCATGTGCGCCCTTTCTGCATGCACGCAAAGGCCCGCCGCCCAATGGCTGGTTGCATGGTAGCAGCATGCGTCGTGCATCAGAGTGCTCAGTGCGGCCCCCTGGCGCAAGGCTCCAGGCCGGCAACCTCTTTCGCTCCTCCCTGACACCCCGCCTCCAAAGCCTCTGAAGGTCGCTTCACGCGCGCCACTAGGCTCAAGCAGCTCTGGCCCGCTGAAAGCCGACATGCCTCTGCTGGCCGCAGCCACAGCCCCGGGCTGTTCGGAGCGTGCCTTCGTTAATCACCCGGTCAGCTCGCACGCCTGGGAGCGCTGCGCGGAGCAGGGGCGGGCGCGCGCGCGCCTTGGGGTCGGGCTTCTTCGCCTCGGGCATCAGCAGGCGTGTGTACAGCAGGACCGCCATGCCGCCCACGAACAGGCCCCAGTACACCTTCTCCCATGTGCGCAGCTGGCCGCTGCCCTCCATCTGCCGCCGCTCCCAGGGGAACATCCACGCCGACACTGCGCGCCCCGCACGGGGCGCCGTCAGGCGCCCTGCTCGCGCGGGCGGCGCGGGCGCCCGGCGCCTGCGGCCCGCGGCCCGCTCCACGTCGCGTGCAGCACAAACGCCGGAGACCCTGAGCTGCCTGCCTGTTTCACCTGAGCAGCTTCAGTCCAACCCGATGAGCAAGGAGGTGTCTGGCAAACGTCTTGGTGCCTGACGCTCGTATACTCATACACTTGCCTGGGAGTCGCCCGCCCAGGGCTGCCGCACACGCTGCGCGCTTGCCAGCTTGCACGACGCTCTGGTGCCCTCAGGCCTATGCCGCAGACACAACACGGCAAGCGCCTGCTCCACCTCGCCGCAACAAGCCAAGGAACCAACACGCTCCGGTCTGGAGACCTGCCAAGCACGAAGCGGTGAGCCTGCTGCGGCGCCGGCGCTACCTGCCTCCGCCGACGCCTTCTGCTCGGCCGCGGTGAGCGGCGCGTGCGGGCGCGCAGGCTCGGGCGCGCCCGGCGGCGCCTCCGCGGCGGCGCTCAGCTCCGCCGCCGGCGCGGCCGGCCGCGGCTTGGGCACTGCGACCTTGCCGGTGTACAGGCCCTTGTACTCCGCCGGCACCTGCGAGTATGGCCGGCAGTGCGCGTGCTGCGCCCCGGCTGCTCGGCGCCCCGCGCCATGCAGCAGCGGCGCCGCATGCGCCGCGGCGGGCAGCGACTCCGCTGCCGCTGCGGCCCGGTCCAAACACTGGCCAGCGGTGCCGGGAGCGCCTCCCAGTGGCTGGCCATACGCGCGGCACTGCATGAGCTGCGAGCCTGCACCGTTACGCGCATTGAGCAGGCCCAGGGAAGCGCGCAGGCGGGCGGCCAGGTCCGCCAGCCTGCGCCCGCTCATCGGTAGCACTGCCTGACACACGCGCTGAGCCCACGGTCCACACAGTCACAGATATACTGTGCAAATGCCGGCAGGATGCTGTGACTCACCAGGCGTGGTCGTGCGAGAGAGACTGCATTGAACAGGACAGTGAGACAGAGAGTGAGCGATGTCAAGCCAGGCATTAAGGAGAGAGCTAGCACTGGCATTACCCTCAGGAGCAGGCATGGCGGGTGTTACAGCCATCCTAGGGCAGCTCAGGTCCAGCTGTCCATGCTCACCGCCAGGCAATTGGCCAGCTAGAGCAGCCGGTCTCAGCCGTGAACACACCTCCTTCACCCGTCAGCATGGAGTGCATGACCTGCGGTTGGTCAGCGCGACATGTTCACTGCTCGTTCCGAGAGTTTGGCAGAGCCTGCACACGCTCTTTCCCCGTTCGTCTGCTCCCCAGAACCTGCAGAGCAGCTCACGGTCCACGCAAGCAGACATCCTCTCCATGCGCGGCCAGGTGACGCGGGTCCATGCAGGGACAGATACGCCGGAGCCCATGTCATGCGCCTCACGCAATGCCGTACGCTCTCCGCCACGCCGCATGCCCTGCCCTCCTCGTGCAGCGCCTGCGGTCATTTCTTGCCAAAGAACGACATGATGCCGCGCTGGCCCTTGCCGCCCCTGCCGCCCGCGGCCTGGGCCCTGCCTGCGCCGCGGCCGCCGCCCGAGGCCCCGCCGCCGCCGCCGCGGCCCCGCCCTCCGGCGGGTTTGCCACCCTTGGCAGGCGAGGGCTCCTGTGGTGCCCTGGACGGCTCGCCGCCTTTGGCGCCCTTCGCGGCGCCCCTGGCTCCCGCGCCCGCGCCTGCCGCGTCCCCGTCCGCGCCCTTCGCGCCCTCCGCCGCCGCGCCGGCCGCGCCTGCGGGCGCCTCGGCAGCGGCGCGCGCCTGGGCCTCGGCGGGCTCGCCATCGCCGGGGGCGGCGGCGGCGCCGTTGGCCTCGTCCGCCCAGACCGTCTCGGTGACCTCCTCGCCGGCGTCGTTGATGCTGACGCGCTGCATACGCCTGCGCTGCGACCCTGGGCGCAGCATGCGGGCACCGCCTGTCAGCGCTCGCCCGGTATCGCAGCACTGGGCGTACCGGGGCAGCAGTGCTTGCGCCGCGTCGCGTGGCGGGAGCGCACAGCGCGGGGAACGGCCTCACGGCGAGGCAAACAAGTCATCATGCAAGCGCCATGCATGCCCGGCAGAAAGGAAGGCATCTCGATAGCCTGGTTGTTAAAGTGGCGCGCCGGCAGCCCCGGCATCCTTGACGCGGCCGGCCGGCGCCGCGGCCGGCGCGGCCCTGCCCGCCGACTTGCGGCGCTTGGGCGGCTGCGCGTCCTCAGCAGCGGCCGGCGCGTCGCTGGCCTTGTCTGCCGAGAGCTGGACCACCACATCCTGCCGCAGAGCCAGGCACCATGCAGGGCTCATGGCTGTTCATGTCAGGGCCTCTATCATATGTGCATCTTGGTTTCAAGATTTCCTGCAAGCTGTCAATGTTGCGGGTTGGGAGTGCGCGCGCTGGCATGCTCAGCCGTGCACGGTGACGGGGTCATGCGCGAGAGGCGCACGCTTGAAGCTGGACAGACCAGCAAGGGATCGCGCGTCAGAACAAGAACGATCCTGGGCGCATGAGATGTAGGAATGCGCACCGCGTCGTCATCGCTGCCCTCTGCAGCCGCGGCCGTCGCCCGCGCGCGCTTGGCGGGCGCCTTGGCGGCCGGCGCGCGCTTGGCGGCCGGCTTGGCGGCCGGCTGGGCGGCTGGCGCTGGTCTGGGCGCATTCGCGGCGACCTCCGCAGCCCCTGCGCGTGTGCGGTCGCCAGCGGCGATGACCCGGCATGGCGGGGCGCAGCCTGACGGCACGCGGGCTGGCCCGGCATGGCTAACACTCGCACTGAAGCACATCGAATGCACACTTGCTTTTCAGCGGTCGACAACAGTAATGTTGTAAATGCTGACCCTCTCCAGTAGGCTGCTTGCCACAGGTAGTAAATACTCTCCAGGCTGCGTCAGGAATTTTTCTTCGAAGCCCGCTCGCAGCCAATGCAAGCGCCACGGCAGTGCTAGGGAGCAGAGTGCGGCCGGCGCGCCTGGCACGTCCGCCATGTCAGCATCGCTGTCACTATCGCTGTCGAGCTCCGCGCGCTTCGCGGCAGGTGCCCCCTTCGGCTTGGCCGGCGAGTCCTCGTCGTCCGAGCACAGCGCGCGGCGCCGGCCGGCGACCGGCGCGGGAGCGCCGCCGCTGTCGCTGTCGCTGCCGCCGCCGGCGTCCTCCTGGACCTGTGACAGAACGACAGTCGTGTCACATGCTGGATGCAGACCCCTGCGTGCGTGTTATGCAGGGCATACACAAGGCTGCCGGGCGTCCACACTGCCGTTGCCTGCCCCGTCTCAGCCAACGCCCGCCACGACACAGGTACTTGGCAGGGCTGTGGGGCTGTGAAATCCTGCTGGTCCTTGCGTCACTCGCCTGGCAGCACGCGCTGTTGAGCCCTCCCCCGCGCCTGAGGAGGCTGCGGCAATGGAGGTGCGCAAGCACTGCAGAAGCCAAGCAAGTGCGAGGGCACGCGGCGATGCTGTGCAAGGGCGCGCGAGAGCCGAGCAGGCGCGCGGAGACACGCGCGGCCCGGGCCCTGTCAAGATGAGAGGGTGCACCTGCTGCAGGCCCAGCGCGGCGTCGGCGTCCACCGCGCGCTGCGCGGCCGGCTTGGCCCCCGCAGCCGCCCCGGCACCCCTGCCCTTGGCCTTGCCCTTGCCGCCCGCGGCCGCGCCCGGCGGCTTCGCGGCCGCGCCCGCCGAGGGCGCAGACGCGGACTTGGGCTTGGCCGGCGGCGCCTTGCTCCACATGCTGCTGAGCGCGTTGCCGCCGGCGGCCTTCTTGCCAGGTGCGACCTTAGCAGGGGCGCCCTTGCCTGGCGCGGCCCTGGCCGGGGCGCCCTTCTTGGGGGAGCCCCCCGCGGGGCCCGCCCCCGCGCCGCCGCTGGCCGCCGGCGCGGCCTCCGCGCCGGGCGCGCCTGCCGCGCTACCAGGGCTGCCGCCCCCGCTCGGCGGCGCCGCGGGCGCGCTCTGGCCCGCCTTGCGGCCGCCTGCGCCGCCGCGGGACTCGCTGCGTTTGTGCGTGAAGGCCTGGGCCTCGATGGGCATGGCAGGCACTTGCGCTCTGCCAGCATCATGCACACCCGCCTTGCGCATTGCGCAGAAAGAGAGACAGTCTGCGGCACATTGCACCGCCCTCTGCGGTCGCCATCAGCAGGGCCCAGCAGGGTATCTGCACAGCCCTCAGTGGCGAGCTTGTGCACGATCTTTTTAAAACCCTGCGCTGGCGGTGCGCGCCTGCCGCAATGCTCTGTATCTTTTCCACGGTCTTGCTGCCGCCATGCGTGGGCGGAGCGGCGGCCGCGCCTCCGAGCGCGGCCGCTGCGGCCTCCGCCGCCGCGGCCACCTTGTTGCGCACCAGGTCGGGGTCTCGCGCGGCCTGGGACAGCGCGCGCGACGCGTTTAGACAGCCGCTTCACAGTGGCTCGGGATGTCCCTGGTGGCACTTGAGCTCTTGCCAATGCCGTCATAGCGCAGGTGGCCAGTAGTCCATCGCCGCCGGCGACCGCCGCACGTTCAGGCAAGCGGCACCTTGCTGCGCAGCAGAGTGAACAGCAGCGGCTTGAGCGCGGACATGGTACCCACAGCGCGCACGACAGCAACGGCCGCTCGCCGGCGGGTCGAGCGCCCGCGCCTGCGGGCAGGCCACGGCGGAGCAGCGGTTGTCGGCGAGGCAGTTGGCGGCGGGGTGCGCTTGCGCCAGCGCGGCGAACAGCGCCGTCGTCTGCTGGCTGTCGGCGTTCCACACGTCCAGCGCATCCTGGGCCGGCCCCCGTCTGCTGTCTCAAAGAGGGAGCAGCAGCGCATCCAGTGTGAGCGCGTGCTCGCCGGCTGGGCCTTTGCCTGCACCAGAAGCCCCGCTAGCCTGAGCGCTGCAAGTGAGCAAGCAGGTGCGTGAGGGACGGGCTGCCTGCCTTGGGCTGCGTCGGCTGCACGCTGTGCACGTGCACGTCGGTGAGGGGCTTCAGCGCGGCGCTGCGCTCGGCCAGCTGCACGGCGGGCACCAACTGCACGATGTGCCGCGCCGCGCCGCCGCCCACGTCCGCGGCCCAGCCCGCGAGCAGGTAGGTGGCGGCGACCTTGCCGCGGTGCGCCTCGGCAAACGCGAAGAGCAGCTGCTTGGCCAGGTTGGCCGGCAGCAGGCGCTCGCGCGCCAGCCATTTGTACGACACGGCCTGCGCGCACGGCGCCCGCGCGCTCGCTGCCAGTGCTGAGACTTGCTGCCATGTGGCCCATCACATTAACGCTGCTTCTGGCTGCAGGCGTGCGGTGTGCCATGCCCCTTGGCACCTATGCTTCACGCGGGCAACAGCCAGCGCTAGCACTGCAGCGCCAACATACCTTCAGCTCCTCCCCGACCAGCACTTTGAGCTCATTGAGTATTGCCTCGCAGTCCACTGCACCGCTGGCCGCCATAGCGCTGCCTCGCTGGCTGATGCGCCCCTACCTTGCACACACAGGCATGTTCACTTATGGCAGAGCACTGCCATCCTACGCAAAGTGATGGATCCCACGTGGGCCCGTCTCAAAGTCCTGTTTGGCTTCTGCTTCCAGAGCACAGTCACAGTAGTACAGCCTCTACAAGCCAACCACTGAGGTGAAGAGTAAGAGCATCTGCTGCTGTGGGGTACTCAGCAGCGGGTTTTTTCAAAGGTCCTTGGCAGAAGCCTTCCAAACACACATCTGCGGCAATGCAAGTTGCCGAGGTTTTGTGGTGGACGTGAAAAGTGTTGCTGGACCTCAGAGCGGCTTTTGCGCTCAAGTCTTGCACACGTCGGTGGGTTCGCTCACGTTCTGCCCATGCTATTGGTGCTTATTGCCACTATACACAGCCAGTTGTGCTGTGCACGAACGCCATGGGAAACAAGGCCATGTTCAGCAAGAGCAGACCCAACTGCGTGCATCTTGTTATACACGCCTCCCAGTACCTTGTGCCAGTTGCTGACCATGGGTCGTTCACAGGCGCTGAGCCAATGGCTGCTTACTGAAATCAGCTTGCTTGCAGCAATTGAGCTGTGAGTTGCGTTAATGACACCATGGTGAGCGCCACAATACTTCCCTGGTAAGGTGCACCATATAAGATGAGGTGCCAAGTGTGGCACTTCTTTGCAGGTCGCCTGGGTGCAGCTGGCTCTGCTCTCTGCGCTTGCACTGGCCGCGTCACTGCCAGTTGTCGATGCCGGCGCAGATGGCTTCGCCATAGTCACAACGCAGGGGACGCTGTTCAGCGCAAAAGGCAGCACGCTCTATGCAACAGGCACAAACATGTACACGCTCGCTGACACTGCGCAAGTCACTGACGCGGAAGTGTGCGAGTTCTTCGAGGTGCCGCCCCTGTGAAACTCAGCTTTTCATGCCATGGTCAACCCTGCAAGACCACCAAGTGCGCAGGTGCTGTCCAGCCATCATGCGACCGTGGTGCGGACGTTTGCATTTATCAATGGCTATGGAGGTCAGGCCTGACCCGTCGCGTGGCAGCACCTCACCTGCCACATGTGTCAGCAAACTGACCGCATTCGACCGCATGCTGGGCATAGGCAGGCTTGGCGGGCTGCCCGTAGATGCAACGCCTGTTCCCATTCAGGCATGCTCCTTCCAGAATGCTGATGTACTTGTGCAACGATTGGAGTCTGAAGCTTCAATCGCTACTGTTGCTGCAACTGGGTTGCTGTCGAGCGTGCAGCCTGCGCTCGGCATCTTTAACGAGCTCGCGCTACGGCGCCTGGATCTCATCCTTGCACAAGCGCGCCTGCGCGGCATCCGTGTCATCATGGTCCTGTCCAACTTCTGGTCGTGCCCCCGCCTTGCAGCTCTTGCGCTCCTGGGGAATACAGCTGACCAGGTCCCTCTGACTCCAGCCTGCGACTGGACGCGCAGGGGTGCCTTCGGTGGCATGCAGGCGCGCACAATGCTGCGGCCCGGGCGGCCACGAGCGCAGCTTACCCATTGCCTCACATGCACCTCCAGCCAACGTCCTGCGATGTGTGGGCCGTGTGGGCATGTGAGCGGCACGCGCGTGAGCCGCTCATGCGCTGTGCCAAATGCGCTTCAGTGGTATGTGGACCAAGCCGTCGGCATGGGCCAGCCGCTGGAGCTGTTCTACTCGGACGCGCGCTGCAAGGACGCATACAAGACGTATGTGGCCACCGTCACAGGGCGCACAAACACCGTCAACGGCATCCCGTACGCAAGCGATGGGGCAGGTGCCTCCCGACATCATCCTCCATGCATGTGCATTCGGAGGCTCTAAAGCGGCCCTAACGCTGAGTGCGCCGGGCAGTCTTTGCTTGGGAGCTGGCGAACGAGCCGCAGACGCGCGCATACTACGAGCACAACGCGAGCCTGCCGGTGTGCAGGGCGTCTGTGTGATGTTGGCATTTGGCCGTCTACAGCGGCCTGCCACAATGCAGCCAAGGTCATGCACACGGAAACAGTGTGGGAGTGCTGGTGCCTGCAGTGCGACAGTGCGAGTGCAGTCGGTTGTTCCCAATGCAGGGATGCAGGGATGCGCACTCCTTGTGTCACTCACCATGCAAGCGCACACAAGTAGGGGTTCTCTGCGCACCAAAGGGTGCAGCCAACGCATGCAGGCAGGCGCGCTGGTGACGGCCTGGCTGCGCGAGATGAGCGCCTATGTCAAGCAGCTGGACCCGGCGCACATGGTCAGCTCGGGCGGCGTCGGCTACCGGCTGTCTGCCCCCAGCATGCATCGGGCTGCCGGCGCTGCCGCCGCCGACGCGCGCCTGGAGAGCATGGAACGCCGCACCCTGGTTGCCGATGCTGCGGCCGAGCAAGCCTTCATAGCTGCTGCCTGCTATGCTGAGGGAGTCGCCAGACTGGGCGCAGATTAACTGGCCGTTTAAAGGAGAGGACTACGAGGCGAATGTGCTGATTGACACGCTGGACTTTGCCACTATCCACTCATACCCAGGTGACCCTATTGCTAACATTGGCCAGCTCATATGCATGTATCGCGCTCACCTCCTGTGTGCCCCCCATGACACCGGCTCAGGAGTGCCAACACACAATAGCATGCTAGCACGTGAGCACGGTACCTTCCAAGCATGTCCTGCCTTTTACATCATTCACTTTTGAGCTAAGTAGAGCAGCCAACATGCACCCAGCAGAGAATTTTGTTCTCAGCATTGCTGCAAGTGGAAACAGCAGCATGCCAAGCAAGGATTGTATCAGCCTTGCTGGAAGCATCAGTCTCTTCTATCACAATTGTGGTCTGTTGTCTGTTGGCCAGACGCAAAGAGTACTCGAAGCCATCGAGCAGCACGACTGTTGACGCCGTGCAAGCGCGCGCTGAGCATGCATGTGGGTGCGGCGCAGACCAGTGGGACATGGACCCGGCGCGCCTCGGGTGGCTGCAGCGGCACTTTTACGCCGACCGCGCGTCGCTCGCCCACCAGGCGGGGAAGCCACTGCTGGTCGAGGAGTACGGCACGCGGGTGCTCACCCTGTCCTGGCACATGCGCATATCTGGCTTCCAGGTGACACGTGGTGACGAGGGCCTCCCTGCTCCTCACCCTGCACGTCCACACTGCACCCTTCACAACTGACGCTTTTTGTAACTGTTATGCAGTGTCTTCCAGCTGCTGCTAGTACGTCTTTGCTCATGCTGTGCCTCACCAAGAGCAGCGAAGTCCAACGACCAACCCATTTGATGAATGACAGCAGCTGCCATGCGGCAGGAGCACTGGGCCGACCGCGACGCCGCGCTGGCGGTGATGCATGCGGGCGCCAACGCGCTGGGCCTGGCCGGGACGCTGTGCTGGCAGCTCTTTGCCTGGCAGCCCCCATCCTCTGGGGACGGCTACAACTTCTGGCTGGCGGCGCCGGGCGCCAATGCGATGCGCCAGCAGTTCAGATACCTTGCAAGCAAGAGCGCAGCGGCAAGCGCATGATCAGGCCGCCGCGTTGTGTGTAGTAGAAACATTTGGTGACCCGGCCACCCCACTTCCTAGGTGCAGCAGGGAACTGCGCTCAGCTTCAGCCTCTGGCCAGGTTCCAGGATCAGAAGAAGAGCCCGACACAAGCGGACGTGTTACTTGCAGCTTGGTTTAGACGAGTTGCCTCACTCGGACCGAGGATTTGCGCTCCCTGGACAGCTTTTAGAGCCTGTCAGCAGGGATGTCAAATTAAGCAAATGAGAAAGCACCGACACAACATGTGTCTGACAGTGGTTGTCGATAGATGCAGCACGTGCCACGGTTTACAACATGCAATGCAATTGCATGCAACGCAACCCATGGACGCTTCCAGACTGCAACTACAACGCGCACTGCAGCATGTGCCCGTTCGTGGCACATGCAAGCAGCAGCTTCTGCACAACAGCCAGTCTGGGGAAGCAGGGACAGGGTGCAAGCACACACAGAGCAGGCACACGAGAATGTTCTCTTGGGGCTGCATCAGTGATACAAGTACACAGGCGCTTGGCTTCATACTTCGATATGAGACACAGTCAGACTTGCACGCCAACGACCTGCCGCACCCGCCCTCGCATTTGCGGCAAAGCCGCTGCGGACGGCGAGCCTGCTGCCATGTCCGGGACACTCTGCTCGGGTCCAAAGATGTCGCGCACGTTGGCCCAGCGCTTGGCCGCGCGCGCCTCCCTGCAGAGCACTCGCTGTTTTGTGGAGCTGAACTATTCAAAACCCGGCCAAGATGCCTAGGCGTACATGTGATGCACCCTCAAACGTTCACATAACATGTGTGCTGCTATGTGCAGGCGCCCCAGCTTACCTGCACTTCCTGAGCAAGGTGCATGCTGCTGAAGCTGTAAGCTCAACGGTAGCAGCCCTCAGCTTTGCCTGGAGCTGGCCAGGCTTGGTGCCAAGTCGCTGCCTACAAGCAGGTGCTACGCCTCTGCACAAGCGCTGTTCCCTTCTGGCAGGCCCACGCAGACAAGCAAGGTGACCACGCACCAGTATCCACCCGTGTACACGAACGCCTGCTGCTCGCCGGCCACGGCGCCCGGCACGGGGTTGAACCAGCGCGGGCGGATGGGCTCGCCGCGGTCGGCCGCCTTGCGCGCGGCGCGCTGCTTCGTCTCCAGGCGCAGCTTCTCCAGGTTGGCCTGGCACCCGGGCGTGACCGCGTTCGGGTCACCTTGGGGATGTCGCACACATTCACACCACATCTCTGCATGCACATAGAACCATTTGAAAGAGCAGTCAAGGCGGGTAACCTCTGCGGGGACCGGCATGAATGCGGCCGTTGCTCGTCAGCGCGCAACGCTGCATGCAGAGCCAGAGAGGCAGGGCGGGCGCTTGGGGGCGCGGGCGCGGGCCAGGGCGCGCCTGGTCATACTGACCCAGCTCCAGGCAGTGCTGGTCCGGGCGCAGGCGGCAGTCGGTGGGCGCCAGCCGCTCGGCCAGGCCCGGCGTGACCTCGTTGAGCTTGATGGCCCAGCCCGTCAGATTGTACCTGCCGCGCGGCCGCGGCGCGCCTCCTCAGCCGCGCCCCAGCTCTGCACGACGCGGCCTTGCACTGCGTGTGAAGGACCGCGGAATTATTAGTACGGATGGGGCGCTACAGCATGAGTCGCGGTCCCTTTGCCTGTTCCAAGCACAGGGAGTTGGCACAAGGCGTAAAGTCAGGCAGCCGCAGGCGGCGACATGATGCACTGGCAGGCTCAGGAAAGGCTCCTGTGGCCCCACCTCGCACCAGCCAAAAACTAAAAACTTATTTACACTCAGCGAGCGCCACTTGAGATACAGGGAGCATGCAGTGGACGGGCAACGGCACATCGGCGGCGACGCGCGGGGCGCGCACCGCGTGGGGTCGACCGGCGGCGAGTTCTTCTGCCAGAGCAGGCGCTGCGCGCCGCCCGGCAACTCCGCGTGCATCGCCTCGTCCCAGCGCCCGTACAGGCTAGGGCCCGGCACGCGCGCGCCGTTGCGCTCCAGGTGGCCGCGCACCTGCACGCGCGCCGCATATAAGGATATAGGCATACCCTCTAGGGTGTGACCCTAGACGACTATACCCTGCTCTCATGCGCCTGCTGCCACCTCTCATGCGCCAGCTGCTGTCATGTCGAGCCTATAGCCTTAAGTGGCGGCAAGGCGTGCACGCATGCTGCAAAGCCTGCAGCATCGGCCTGTATTTGATTCCTGGGTCGCTTGGCAACGCAGCACCGGCTGGGAGCGGGGGGCCGGGGTGCGGGCGCGCGCCTCGTGCTCGTTGTGCGAGCGCAGGAAGGAGTGCTCGCGGAAGCGCAGCTTGGCGACCAGGCCGGTGGCCGCGTTGCGCACGCGCATCACGCCGCCGTGGTCGACATAGATGCGGCCGATGATCAGGTTGTTGATGCTGGTCACCACCTGGCCCGGCGCCCGCAAAAACCCTCAGTGGGGTGTATACCCTGCCTGTGCCGAGGAGAGTCTGACGCTGCGGCAAGACCGATGTTGCAAGGGCCTCTCTGTGGTCATGTGCAACCACACTGCAAGTAACAGACACAGCACTGGAGACTGCCATACAGATACGTGCAGGCCCGCGCTACCGCAGACAAGTATGCACGGACGCATGCGAAGGAACAAAAACAGCACCGCCGTGCAGCCGGGCCGCGGGGCGCGCCTTGCTCCAGGTGTACTCGTCGCCGTCCGCAAAGGTCAGCCGCAGCAGCCCGACCGGGTGCAGCTCGATCGAGCGGCCCCAGAACTTGCTGCGCAGCTCTGCGTCGCCCTCCAGCTTCCAGCGGCGGCCCTCGCTGACCGCCGCGATGATGGTCGGGTGGTGGCACACCTGCGGCCGCGCCCGGCCGCGCCGCTGGCTGGGGCTGTGCACACCGCCTCTGGGTTCAGACTAGCATTCCTGAATGCTAGTCCTGAAACCACTCTGTACACATCGTGCGCATGCCTGATGCTCGAGCGCTAGCTCGACTGCTACGCACGAAGCGTATGCCTGGCGCTCCGCCATGCACCAACATGGCATGGTGCGAGGGGGTGCCGCTGGAGGTCGCCGTCGCTCTGTGCATAGGGTTGGGGTGTGAGTGAGGGCAGCGAGGAAGGGAGAGGCACCTTCTCCGCCAGCATCCGGAAGCCCTTCTCCGCGCACAGCAGCTCGTACGTCTCGCCCAGCAGCGGATTGAACGGCTTGTTTGTGCGGCCCGCCGTGCCCGAGTACCTGGAAGTGGACAACACATCCAGCAGCGCGCGGACGCCTGTTGCAACTCTGCTGCACTCGCAGGCTGCTGGCATGTAGAATAAAAGCAAATATGCGCTCGCTCATAGTAGTGCGTGCGAAAGAGTGCTTCACAAGTAAGTGCAAAAGAGATGTAGAGCTGCAGGACCTGAGCTCGTGTCCCTGAGCAATGTCTGATGTGGCAAGTGCACGTACCCGCTCACGGCGAATGCCGCAATGTGCAGCATGCGCGCGTCGCTGCCGGGCGGCTCCGCTGCCGCCTGCGCAGTCCAGGCTCATCAGCACTCATGCCTTTGAGAGGCTGGCCCGCAGGTGCATCTCGTGCTGACCGCGCTGACATGCATGCATGTTTGCGGATGGCAGCACTGACACCTCACATTTCCAGATACCATCACATGCCAAGGCAGGCACACAGAGGAGGCCGCGCATTCGATCCAGCAGGCCCCAAGTATGCCAGATACCCAACCAGCAAGCTAAAGTACCATAGCCAGATCAGGAACCTCAATAGGCCGCGCAGCAGGCCCCAAGGACTCCACGTCCTCAAAGACCAGCGAGCTGTCATGTAGCAAGACCTGGTTTAAATACCCTACACAGCCAGATCAGGCACATACAGCAGGCCGCGCGCCTGGTCCAGCAGGCCCGAGTACTCCAGGTCCTCCGCCAGCTTTTGCAGCGCGGACAGCGGCTCGTTGAAGTAGACCGGCAGGCACACGCGCGACAGGTCCTTGCCGACGTTGTCGCGGATGATCGACCACAGCGACACGCTCTTCTCCTGCGCGCACGTGCGCGGCATGCACGTGCCTGAGCGCCGGAGATGTGCGGTGCGCTAGCTGATCATACAGCAGCGTGCTCCATCCACGGGACGACAGAACAGCACATGCAAAATTGTGTTCGGGTACGGCCGGCACCATGCCGAGTTTTGAACGCAGAACTTACACAAGGTAGCAAGCGTATGGATTATGACAGCACCCAAGTGGGTTGAGCGCAGCACCAAAAGCGCGCTTGTCCCAGGGAGCAGGGGCTCAGCACGTGCCAGTGCAGAGCTCACCTGCTGCGCCGGAGGCGGCAGCCGCTCGCGCCGCTTGGGCGGCGGCATCTCCGCGCGCAGCCACTCCGGCATGTCGCCTGCATCCCTGCGCCGCCTCTCGTGCAGCGGTCGGCATGCTCTGCCTCCAGGTACGTCCCGCGTTGAGAGTGGCCATTGCTGCAGCGGGCTGTGCAAGGCCGGCTGCCTCCTGCACATCCTGGCCTACACCTGGGTAAGTCACATCGAGACAAGGTCATGGCTATGCAGGCAGTGCAGGGCTGGGACGATCGCCACACTCGCAGACAGGCCAGCGGCCCTGGCGAGGCCCCTGGCAGCGGGCGCGCGCCCGCTGCGCTCGCCACTGGCCGCGAGGCTGCACGCATCCAGGTCCTCCGGTAGCGTCATACTGGGCCGCTGCAGCTCGCGCGCGTCGAAGTAGCGCGCCTCGTCGGTGGTTTCCTCATCGGAAGAGTCCACGCGCGCGTGCGCGCGCCCGCCCTCCAGCGACGGGTCCGCCTCAGCGTCGGACTGCTCGCTGTTCACCTGCGCGTTCACCTGTTCACTGATGGACCCGCACTGGCCCCCGCTGCCGGCGGCTCAGGGGCTGCGGAAGCACCCCTGGGAGGCGGCGCGGTGACACTGCTGCGCGCTCGCTGTCCTGGAGATCGGCCTGGGGAAGCGGCCAGCCTCTGTGACCAGGCCGTGGCTGTTCACCTGCGTGATGCAGTGCTGCGCGCGTGCCTCCAGCACGGGCGGAGCATTCAGGGTGCTACTGGCCATGTTGCTGAACACGACGTGTTGGTGGCGGCACTATCCGCAACCGACGCGTACAGCATAGAAAAGTGCGCCGCCGCAGGCTGAAGCGCTTGCGCATATCAAGGTCCTCGGGCGAGCAGTCACCAGACGGCCAGCAGAGTGCGAGCAGTGCGTCATGCCAGACAGCCACATGGACCCCGCGAGACAGAAGCGTGGGCATCAGAACTGCCGGCCATGGGGTTATGGGTCAGAGTGTCAATCGCACCATGGTGTTCCCCCACCCCCAATCACCTCCCAGCAGCGTGGGGGGGGGCGCGCCTCGGAGTCGCCGCCCTCGCCGGCCTCCAGCGAGCGCCGGGAGCCCTCGCCGCGGCGC
>JAABUO010004572.1_pt1 | contig 16291 bp, 22 predicted proteins | sample 5559291 | NCBI WGS metagenome assembly JAABUO01 (sample SAMN10711878, study PRJNA513372) | rock metagenome | isolation source: Antarctica rocks | place: Antarctica: Victoria Land, Finger Mt sud
TCAGCCCAGCTAGGCGTGCAGAATCAATGATGGCTTGTCTCTGACTCTGTCCAAAAAAGCTGGGGACTGTGATCACGCAATCACGGATCTCTCCAGCGCCTGCAAAGGCCTCTGTGATACCTTTGGCGTAGTGTAACATGCTGCCCTGCACAGGTGACGTACTGTGACCTAATGGCAACATGTGCACTGTACATTGGCAAGACTGCGACAAGACGTGCTGAGACATGATGGCAGGACCACAGTAGGTGAAGTACGTACCACAAGCTGTTCACTTGACAGCACACTGCCATCATCAGTGCTGACAGTGATGGTGCCACGTTGAGAGTCTGCCTCTATGCTGTAAGGTAGGAGGTGGGTTTGCTGAAGGTCCTTGATGGACGAATCTGCAGGTGACTTTCCTAACAGATCTCGTAATCTGCTGAAAACTTTGCTGGGATACCGGATGCTGAGCGCTGCAGCTTCCTCTCCAAGCAGACGGTTACCGTCGACAACTGCAACCTGGGCTGATGTGCGTCTTTTGGTCATTTCGTTGGTGACGATCTCTGGAAGCTTGCCCGGAGGCACCACGGCCACCTTGATGAACTCGCTGCCGAGATCAACCGCCATGAGGGGACCAGCTGCAGCTGATGTCGCGAGACTGATCAGGACAAGAATCGCCAACCCACCCCGGATTCCTAGGCCTCGGACGCCCATGCCTGCTGTCACAGGCAGAACACCAACGTTCCAGTTGACAGCTCAGCGAGTGTCGACGGACCCCGAGAGAGGGGGACAGACTCGAGGAACACGGACTGCTCGTTGACCTTAGGGCTGTCTTGTGTGAGGCTACGCTGCGCAAATTGATCAGCACAAAAGGTGCCCTATGCGTTTGCAATGAAGTCGACGAGGACCGAACGCTACCAGAGACGGAACATTTCTTGCAACAATTATGCCGACTTCGCCCTGCCAACCCCGATAGTGAAGAAGAATGGTAGCAAGCAGTCAAAAACTCAGAATTTCTGTCCACAGAAAAAAAGAAATTCCGATGCTTTTGTGTTCCATCACTAGTCAACATCCCGTCGCCACGACAACAGACAGAGCTGCAACGCCATCGACCGCTGTAACAGTCCGTGCTGTCAAAGCAAACTGATTCAAGTTAGTCATCTGACAACTCTTTGCCCTGATCGTGAACTAATCTTACAAGCCATAACCCCTGCGGAACCGCCGAAATGTCAGGCATGACCAGTCGTTTGCTGTCACACTCCGGCCTGTTGAGACAGATCGCCTCTAGCAATGCAGACGCCTGCAGAGGTTTTGCATCTCAGAGTGGATCAAGTGGTGCGCGTTTTGAAGGAGTGCACCGCGACATATTCTGACTGTGTTTGCAAGATGCAACCATGGCATGTGGCAATTTTTTGAACTGTAGTGTTCTAGCCACACATGCATGACGGTCAAGGCCAAAGGCAGTAAACCTCATTTCTGGCATTGTGTCCCTTGTCTTCTGCTCCCTGTGCGTGTGTCAAGTTTGGACAACTCTTGCACTGCAGTGTATGTCATCTTTGGCGCTACTGGAGGCATAGGCACAGATTTGGCAAAGCGACTTTTAGCTGGCAAGAGCACAGTCATTCTCGCAGCTGATAAAGGTGACAAGCTCAGCAAGCTCAAAGAGGAGCTTGGAGGGGGTGAGACAAAAGAAGTCGACGTGATGAACTCCAAGCAGGTTAGCAGCCTACCCTGATCATTGTACGATGACGCGTCACTGTTGCATCGCAGAAGCCATTTCAACACAGTTGCATCAGCATTAACTTGACGCACACTTGCCTCAGCCATGCTTGTGCAAGGCTGGTGTAAAATTGTGAATCCATCAGCGGTGACTCAGATAGTTGACTCGAGCACTCATTTTGAAGACTCATCTTGCAAGAAAGGCAATTGCGCTCAATCAAGACAAAGCATACTTGTCATTCTGGATTTGCAGATTGTTGAGTTCTTGGACGGTGTTGCTGAAGAGCACGGCGAGATCACAGGTGTCACCAACCTGATTGGCAACATGTGCATCAAGCCAGCTCACCTCACATCAGACGAAGAAGTAAGGCTTCAAAGCAAATTTGCATAGTAAGACCCATCAACATCTCTGACACAAGTTGCTTGACTCTCCTGTAGTCACGGTAACCGTACCAGTGTGCTGATCTACCTGATTGGGCTTGCAAGGGTTGCTACGGTCAATTGCGGGCACAATGCAAGTGCTGTTTGCAATTGCTGTCTGCAAATCCCATGGTGTAAGGTCTCAGACATGTGTGCCCTTTGCAGTTCAATACAGCATTGCAAGCCAACACCTGGTCTTCGTTCAACATCCTGAAGGGCGCTGCAAAAGCTATGATGAAGAACAAGAAGGGTGGCTCCATTGTCCTGACATCTGCGTCAGGTGCGTCCAATCTGTTGCCATTGCAACAGGATGCCATACTTTCCAAAGTGTGAATGCATCACCCTGCTACTGCCTTGTTATTGTGCAGCAGGCAACAGCAAGCGAAGTTCTTCCGCAACCGTTCGCTGCTTAGATGTGCATCAGTTGCTTGTCATCAGTCTGTTACCTGCCTTTGGTTATAATGGCTCTGATTCTGCGATTAACTGTGCAGTGGCACATACTGGTGTGGCAAACCATGATGCCATAGCAGCTGCCAAGGGCGCAGTCGCTGGTCTCACTACAGGAGCCTCAGCAACATATGCACCTCACAACATTAGAATCAATTGCATAGCTCCTGGCCTGGTAAGCATGGCAATCTGGCATAAACAAGCAAGGCAGTGAGGCGAGTTATTGAAAATGTGCTTGCCTGTGCAGACACATGCTGTATGTTCATATTCATATTCAGCATTGCCCAAAGATTGAATGTGTAGCAGCTATCATATTCATGCTCTCTCCACCAGCCCATGTCTAGACTATCACTCAGGATCAATGCATGTTATAATGTCTGACCTTCTGCAGACACTGCTGTCCTCACGTGGTTTTGTTGCTGGGTTATATTATAAATGTGTGGCTCGCATACTTCTGAACTTGGGTCCCTGTGAATGCAGATCCAGACAGGAATGACAGAATCTATCTGGAAGAATGAGTCTCACAAGGAGGCATCTGAAAATTTGCACCCCATGGGTCGGGTGGGTGAGCCAAAGGACATTGCCAGGGTGGTGGAATTTTTATTGCACCCTGACAGCGATTTCATCACAGGCCAGATATGGGGTGTTGATGGTGGCATGACAAATGTACAAGCCAAACAGTAGGGCGTGGAGTAAAATTGATCAAGAACTAGATCTGCAGCGTTGGTAGTTATGACTAATTCATATTTGTATTGAATGCAAGAGCAGTGTTGCTATGTCTGCTGGCATTGATGCCAAACTTGAACGCATTGTGTGTAGGGTTGCTGGTGTAGTGTGTGTGTTGAATTGTGCTGTGCTGCAAAAGCAGTTGTGTATGATGGCATCGGTGGAATGCTGAATATTGGTGAGCACAGATAAAACTTGTCTTTGTACAACTTTGCACGGTTCAATGACTGCAGTGTCATGAGTAACAGAGTGAGGGGATTTTTTTATCCAGCATGCACCGAACCTAATGACAAGTATTCGAAAACTACTAGGTATCATCAAGCCTTGCTTTTACAACCTGCTGGTGCTGCCAAGTGTCAAAGCATACATTTTACCAACATATGCTAATACACACGGCAATGTGTTGCAGACTGCTGTTGTCAACAGCAATACCATCATGCTCTATGTGTATGACCAACAGACTTGCAACATACAACACGTATGCATTTGCAAGAACCTTCAAGATAGCCTGTCCTGTGCAGGATTACTTGCAATCAGTCTACAATAGGTTAACTGATTCAAAAAGCAGACGTAATATGCCTAACCACCCAGTACTGAGCTTGGGCAGTTGGTGTGGCCTTTGCCTGGTTTGTGCAGTGACAAACTCCTGGCGCTGGCACAACCCTTTGACCATTGTGGGAAACTTGTCAGGCTGCTGAGTGGCCCTTGCGGTACCAGCCTGCCAGAGTATGCAGAGGAACACCGCAGTGGTAGGCCAGGATAATGGCCTGCATCACATATTGAGTCGTTGTTGTCATGCTGCATTGCCCAGACTATAGAGGGATGAGATGTATAGTCAGGCCGCAATTATGGTATTGCAAAAACAACATGAATAGTGATGTCACAAGGTATGATGCTGACCTTGTAGGATGCTAGCTACCTGTACCAATGGGGCAACCCTGTATATACATGTGATTGGGATCAGGCAAGTAAGTATTAAAGGCAGTGTGAATCGCGCATACAAGCTTTAACAATGATGATGAGGTGAGCGAGCACGCACGCGCGCACACGCCCCCACAAGGCATAGGCAAGCAGCTTGAGGAACAACAGGGGAAGAATATGCACTTGACTATGCTGATGTCCATGCACAGATGCAGAGGCATGGTGAGTGTGTGCTGTCCATGCTGCAGCAACAAGGCACTTGAGGAACTGTGTCGTGACAACACAAAGCAAACACATAGGCAAATCACACAGCCATGACAGCCATCAGGGATGATGAGTCGCATCCACCTGATTGGTGAGTGTGGTCCTAAAGAAGCCAACAGTCTGCCATCTGCGACCTGAGGTCTGTAGTGCATGAGGGATGATTGCCGGGGGGCCATACTTGCGTAATCTCTTGACAAGGTCATAGTCTTCCATGATTGGCACCTCTTTGAAGCCACCCAATTCCCTGCAACAGCACAGCAAAACACAGGAAGTCAGCAGGGAGTTGATGACCATTTACAGCAATGTCTAACACATGCAACATGGATGGTTCACCAGATGCCTATGCCAAGTGAAACTAAAGGCATGTCTGTGTCGAAGACAACACCACAGTAGAACAGCTACCATAGTGCAAACATCATCCAAATAAGGTCATAATTTTCAGTTGGTCAAGGCAGGAGGACTGCGACACAGAACCAGATTGGACTTGCTAGTGTTCTGCCAATCTGTTTCTTGCTGTATGCTTCATAGCTGGAGCTTGCATGGCAATGTGCAAGCCGTTGATAGTGTATGTCAAGGTTCAGGTGACAGCACTGCTCACCTAATCAGGCTTGCTTTGACAAACAAGGCTTGGTCACCGTATGGCATATGCTGCCACCTGGTTCGAGCTTTCACTGCCTGCTTCAAGACGCACCGGCGCAGGCCGTGTGGTATCTGACACATGGCAGATATTTTGTGCTAAAGCTGCTTGCATTTGCACAACATGGCTTTGGCAAAACTGATTAAGCAACAAATGTTTTCGATGATAGCCATAATGCGACATATCTGTGTGCAACATACAGTGTGTGCTTGCATAGCCTTCTTATGCAGTTCTGACACGCCGCAGGCAATCCCAGGATGTGAAGCACGTCAAGTCAGGTTCACGTGCAAGCTCTCACATCTGCATCAATCGTCTCAAAGCATCCCCACAAAAGGGATGGCATTTGTGCGGGCTGTTGCTTGCTCAGAGCTGCTTTGACCATGCCTTGGTATCTGGAAAGACACAATGAGCTCTTTTGCTGCTGAACGACTTCACCTTGACTGGCAATGTGGTTGCAGCCATCTTGCGCAGGCTGACTGGCTTGCTATTGACTGTTATGCAAGCTTCATGTTGACCACAGGCTGAAAATGCAAGCTTGTTATTGACTAAAAGCAGTGCAAAACAACTTCGTTGCTCACCCAGACGGCAGCGTACTGTCAGCATGAAGGAACAATAGGCAATCCCCATTTGAGTGCCTCCAACCCAGATTCATTTGGATGCCTCTACCTGGTCTGGAAAACAAGACCCTGCAGTTAGTCACGAGTCAGACAGTATAAGTCCCGCAGCTCCTTCGACAGATCTTGAGTATCTGCTAGCAACAATCAGATCATGCGCACCTTTGCACCCATGTTTTCCGCAATGCATACGGTGCGGTCCTTGCTACCGCCGTCTACTACCACAACCTCACAGCGTCGGTCAGGTCCGATCTGTTGCGCGCTGCAAAATCCGTTGTCTTCGTCATATGGAGCGACTAGTACAAAAAAGCCAACAGCTGCATAAACACCTGGCAATCGCTTTTGCGATACTACGCTCCTCGTTCTGTACTCACAAGCTGCAGTCAAGTAAGGCTGATCTGTCGCAGTTGAAAGCGACAGTGAAGAGTAAACACCAACATGCAGCCACGCACCAATGTCGGAATGACGACGGAGATGTCAGGGCGACGTGCGCTCAACGCCGAGGGCCGGGAGTGCTTGGCGCCCATCCAGATACTCAGGCATGCTGCTTTAGCTATATCGATGCAAAGTATTCAAATGAACTGTTGGCAAGCGACAAGAGTGTCGGCCCGTTCCAGGCGCAGTAGTTGCAATGAGATTTCGGCGCAGACAAATGATGTTCCGATGTTCCGTTGCTTTGAGCTTGACGTTACGTTGACCTTGAAAAGAAGAAGTTAGGGAGGAAGTGCAACAGCCAAGTTTGAAACCTGCCATCCTTGCTTGCGTTGAACAGAGTAGCGCAGCAGCTGTCGAGGGTTGAGTCACCGTGCAACGCGCATACGATATGGGTTTGCAATGATGTAGGTTTCAGATATTGACTATAGTCAGGGATGGCGCAGACTTCAGCTCAGCTTGTACCGCTTGATGCTAGCACGCAGTTTCCTTCCGCTCGATACGTTGACTGGCTACAAGTGCAAGGATTCTTGGACATGGCAGAAAGTGCATTGCGGGCGAAGAATGCAGCGAATGACGTGCGGTCCGGATCAGCCTTTGTGCTGCGTTTACTCTTGCGTCTAAAACGTGGACACTTTTGGACTGCAGATTCTGTTGAAGGAGAAAGCGACTGTCTTGCAACACATGTCGCAGCAGTCAGAACAGAGTATTCAGGTAGTGTTTCTTATCTGATTTTGCTTGCTGTCTGACGTCTCGCGTCACTCTTCGACCAGCGATCTGCACAAACATAGGAGGTCAGGCCCACATGCGTACCATTGTCACAAGCCTTGCTGTCATGCCTGGGCAGTCAGCATAGTCCCAACATGTTCTTACAGCAGCTTTGTGCTGTGCAGACAAGTGCTGCTTGCTATACCTGCTTGAAAGGCCTCACTGCATACACAACCTGAGTCTCTACCAGGAGAGCTTGGGTCATTGGACAGCTGAAAAGGTACTTCAGCATCAGAACAATGCTGGACACTTCATGAGCCGTTTGCAGCGTCAGCAGATGACCCATCATACTGTTGAGCACTGTCAAATGGAATGCGTCCTGGTCAGCAGCTCTGCAGTCAGCAGTGAATCACATCATTGTACTCCACCAAGTGCTGATGCCTGCTGTGGTGGTGCTCACTTTAAACGGTCAATGTTGTGACAAAATATACTGCATTTTTTAGCCAGTATATTTTCAGCTGCTGCAATGCGCATGTCAGCTACTATATGCATGGGTACAGATGTATCACCATGGGCACACCTGGGCAGGCCAGCAATGACTGAGGTGTCTAAAGCGCCAGCTATCTGCGTACTGTTGGTGATGGGGCCATGCCTCCTGTCCTTCATGCCTGCAGAGCAGCAGTACCACTTTACAAAGATAACATCTGCAGTACACTTGTGCAAAAGAACCATGCTGACAGGACGAATCAAACAGGATGCACAACAACAGACAGCTCTGCTGCAGTCTTTACACAAGCACTGTATTTGTCTTGCATATGGCAAGGTCTCAAGGTGGTCTTGCTTCATCTTTTGCCGGCAGGCCAATCACATGAGCAACTCAAGAAGCGTCCAACAGATGTTACCTGTTACAGAGTCCCAGGCAGCGGATGCACCCATCCCAGTGCAATGATGCATTTGTCTGGGTGCTGGTCGTGATTGCAAGGCTGTGACACAGGCCACACCATCATCAAAATGCACTGGAAGCTGTGTGTGCTGAGACAGCACTGACTTGCTTTGCACAGTTGCATTGCACACGGGCTGCTGAGCTGCTGACTGGTTTGTGTCAAGTGAGCTTTGGTAAAGAGGTTTTGGGGAGCTCGTGATGAAGCCTGACAGATTGCAAGGAGTGAGCTGATGTCCATGCGTTTGGCTGTTGTAAGCATCACGCTGCAAACCAAGGGGAGGTAGTGTGGGGATGGGTGACCCTGCTTTCATGTTGTACTCCTGTTCTTGGAAGCTTGCATCCAACATATGCGACAGGCGCCTGCATATACAAGCCTTGCAAAGTAAAGATCATCCGCCATAGCAACGAGTTGTGCAATGCAGCTGGTGCTTGGCACTGAGAACGTGGCAACGGGTCAAAGTACACGTGATGAGGGGGTCAAGCGGCATTTGCCGCAATCTTCACGATCTAACAAATTTGCTGTGTGTAGATGCCTGCAGCTCTTCACCTGATAGCCATAGGAGTATTCAGCATAGCTGGCAGATCCAGAGCATGGCCTTGGTGCCACATTCCCGGTGGGCTGCCTGGGCTGATTGGTATCGGTGATGATCCATGTGCTTGCTTTGTGAACTGTGGACTTTCCAGCTGGTCTTCACCTGACGATGTGTCACCTTTGTCATGTCCTGTAATACATGAGTGTTGCAACATAAGATAGATGGATGTTTGCAGCAGTGGCGCGCAATTGTGTAGCTTTACAACTAGGCGGGTGACTGCTCAACAGTAGCAAGTGTTTTGGCTTGACAACTGTTGTTAACAGTCAACCTGCTGCTGATGCTCATGCATAAGCTATTGTGATGTGCTGACTCACAGCCTACAAAAACATTCATTCCAGTGGCAGGTGTGACCAGCTAAGCACAGCCAATGACAGTGTCTCACTCTGACATTAAAGCCCAATAGTTCAATGTTCAGATCGTCTTAAAGCACTTTAATCTGAAAAGTGTTTGATTGTTCTGGTCAACCTGAAGCACTCACACAGTCCAGAAATTTCATGTGCAAACACAAACCTAAAACTTTCCAGCGTGTCTGTAGTTTACAAAATTAAGCTCAAGATCAACGCTATGCTATGCATACAAGTGATCTTGGCAACAGATCCTGAGCACATGGTTGCAAAGGCACCATGAAACAGCCATTTGTTGGTGATGCAAGACAGCGTGAGCATGCCACCATTTTAGGTAATATACCTTGCAGCAATTGTGAATCAGTGAGGCCTTGATTTTGCCAACGCCCAGCAGCCTGTGCACGAGGCTGAATGAGCTCAATGGGTGGTGCAGGAAAGTTGGATGCTCTGCCACCTGTTTCTTGAGGCACGCGGGTGCCAGCCCTTTGTGTATTGGGAGTGGGCCGAGCTTTACGTGCTAGGCTGCATCTCATCCTGTGTGTTTTGCGCTTGGAGGTTCTACCAAGGGGTTTGACTGGCTTTGCTTGGCATTTCACTGCTTTGCTGTCTTGTGCATGTGGCCCCAGAACACATTCAGGGGTAGCTATTCTCACAATAGGCGGCACCCATGTCAGGGGAACGTACTGAATGCTTCCTGCACAACATTTATGCGTTGCTGTCCAGATATGGATCAGATGACACAACCAGCCTAAATTGTCTGCTGGTCTGCAGAGCTTGACAGGGTCCCTGTTGCAATTTCCATGCTCACCTTTTCGTGGCTGATGCAATGTGAAAATGTGCATGGACTACATGTTGTCTGATCTGGGAGCTCAGCACTGCTGCAGATGTTGGACAAGTGCGCACTGATGTAGCTCATAGATGATGTATTGAGGGCGGGACAATCAAAGACAACAATACATCGATAGACATGCCTGCTGTCCCTGCATGTGACAGCTCAAAATGTTCGTCCTGAACTGCATCATGGCAATGCTTGTGATGTGATGAGATCATGCATGGGCAGTCAAGAATTGGGCAGTCAGCTCAGCTGACATACATTTTCATCAGGCAAGTTCGATGCAACAACTGATAAGACAGCTACCTTCAGTGCTGAGCTGCTGAAGCATAGCGCCATGAGGGTGTTTATTCACGGGAACTTGAGTCTTCTTGCTGCTGCCCGTCACGGGCACGGCTGTAGACGGCCCAGGGTCCATAATTGTGAACAGTCACGGCGAATTCGGTCCTGGTGCTGACAGTGAGGTGTTTTCTGCCAGAACACTGCGACACGCTATGCTCAGAAAAGGCTGCAGCGACGCTTGCAATTCAGTCAGTCATTGCGCGGAGTTCATCTACCACAAGCTGTGTTGCAGTAGCAGCTGACATTGCGTCTATGAGGCGCTAGCTTGTCATGATCAGACCTTGGATCAGCGAACTCCGCGGTGGCGCTATGATCATACGTGCGACCGATGTCCACAGCGGTAGCCGTATTTGCTCACTTTCAACGGGCGCATGGTGAAGTGAACATTCGCCTACCACCTGGCGGGCCGTGCACTGGCGGGTATAGCAGATGTCAGCTGACTCTGTTACCACGCTGTGCGTTTACACGGAACCAATGCAAACAACTACACTTGACACAAACCTTGACGACAGTGTGCAACGCAAACCATATACGCTGACTATCCAGGGCCAACTTGACATCACACGCACCACTGCTTGCAGCCTTTGTTGCCTCTCTTTTGACATCCAAAAACAAAAGATCTAGTGTCCATGGGCCTTGTGATACAACAAACGCTGCGTTGAGTCAACTTGGGTGTGCTCCTGATGAACGGTTACACAGGTTATCAGGCACTGCAGGCCACCGCACGTCCCATGCAAGCCACAGCTCAACAATAGATCATGCTTCTAGCCCACTTTCAACACTGTCACAATGCTGCACTGATGCAGCAGAAGCAATAAATGAGGCCACGATCAAAGTATTAGTGTTCACCCCATGGACCATATGCCTGCATCGCTAAGCATTCGTGATTGTGCTCAGATTCCCACACATTCACGCCTAAGGACAAGTGCGTCAGCATTTGCCCTGTCTCAGAGACTCAACGACAGCACTTTGCTCTGATCCTAAAGTACAGAAGTACATGACTCTGTTTTGTGCTGAACAAAGTGTGAGCTCTTCAGAGTCAAAATATATAGCTTGTACACTGAGATGATGTGGACCTATCAGTAAATTGGCATCTTTTGAGCTCTCTGCTCGTCTCCTATCGCTGACTCCTCAAGGCAGGTGTGCACTGTCTCACCACCAGTAAAGTCACTCAGCCCACAGTTAGTCAGCCTGACCCAGCAATGAATGATGCTCTACTAAGGCTGCCTGTGCTACCTGTGCTGGGTGCATTCATCTAGCCTTCACTTTGGTGGCATTGCGGGGTTTCTTCAGAGGCTGCTGGGGAGACTGCCTCGTCTGCAAGTAATGTCTTTTGAGGCTCAATGCAAAGTTGACCAGGGTGTCCTTTTCGTCAACAACCTGCAGATCAGAAATTAATCTTAAGAACATGCTGTTAGGATGACCCTTGGTGAAATCAAGTTGAATTGCGATGTAGCACACAAAAACAACACACCTGCTGAGAGAAGTGTTTTGCTACTGCTGGTATCATCTCCTCCTTAGATGCACCGGGTGGCAGGTCATCCATGTCGTGTAGTTTTCTGTACTTCTTTAAGCTTGCAGCCTACAGTGGCAATGATACACTTTGTCACCTGCCAAAGAAGATGTGAGTCTTGCAGACATGTAGAAGCACTCACATCCAGTTTAGAAAAGTCCACTTTGGGCTGCCTCCTGGTGGATGCGCGCTGAGGGACGGGTTGGCTGGGCACCTGCAAGGCAACGTACGACTGCTCACTGCCCTACCTACCAGCAGGCCGTTGATGCTCAATTTACGAGTCTTACCTCATAGTCCTCGTCGTCGCTGGAGCCTGCACCGTTGCCAGCATTTGCGCTGGCGGTGAGATCACTAGGCGGACGAGAGCTGGCCCGTAGAGGGCGCTTGCGGCCATGCTCCATAGACGCCGCTGACTCTCGAGGGCTGCTTGACTGAGGCCTACTTTGGACTGATCCTGCTTCGGACCACGATGTTCAGCACTACCAGTGCAACAGAGACACTGTTCCTGTCTAGCGTCAGCAGGCTTCAGGTAGTCGACGGGATGGCCAAAGGATCCTAGTGGAGACGGCGAAGCTGTTGCAAAGTTCGACTGGTCTAGCTGGGCGTAGCAGACCTAGGCGACTTAGAATGAGATGTTCTGGGCGAGAGTGCAGCAACAGATTTCAGGCGCAGCGTGAATAATCGCAAGGCGTTCTTCAAAGGCCACGATTTCTCGACCAAGCGTCAACTTCTAAACACCTTGCGCTATCGACACAAGCGTCTCAAACCTGACTGGACCTCTGTCGTGAAATGCAAAGTATCCGGAGCCACCAAGTGCTGCAGCAGGCGCATGTTGCCGTTGCACTTGCAGGCCTCGCACTGACGCCTACTCAACAGCCTGTGTCGGTGAGCTTTGAGGCTTTGAGTATGCGCGTTGACCGAGCTGCCACCTGCTCTACACCTCACATCGCGTCGCCAAGGTAGTAGACACGCCTCCGAAGTCAAGCTTATTCAACAAAAAAGCTTTTTCAAGTCGACATCAAATCAGCAAGACCTCGCCTGCCCAGGTAGTCTTGCGAACAATCCCCTAGCGGGCATGCACATGCGGTCAACGCATCTTCGACCTGTTCTGTATTTACAACCTTGCATCGCTTTGTTTGTCACGTCAAAAACACTTTCTCTGTGCTCGCTGATGTCAGTGTAACGTGTGCATGACAACCTGTGGTTGTTTCAGGGCAATCTTGGCAAGTCAAACTCTTGGACCGGCAGACATGGATGTAAGCTTGCCCCCGGCAACGAGTTTTCCGCTTATAGCCAGTTCAGGCGCTAGTCAGGTTGTGGTATGTTCGAGTGGCATTGCAGATGCTCAAAAGCGCGGCTGGCAGTTACATGGGCAAGTCAGGATCAGGAGCCTCTTCGGGAGGAGGCACCGACTGGAGCCAACTGGCCAATCTAGGGAACACCATGGCATCCCACGAAGAAAAGACAGGCGGCAGCTCTGACTTCGGTGCCTTTACATCAATGTGAGGACCCACAGGGCGTTACTCCTGGACCGCTTGTGGACAAATTGCATCACTTGCTTGGGCATAAGTTTCTGTGTAAATGCTGCCATGCAGTCAACACACTCAATGTGCCTGTTGCAGGCTGACAGGAGGCGGTGGTGCAGATGCAGCCAAAGCCAAGGGGGCTGATCCTAATGTGGTAAGTACCAGCTGCATGCACAGCTGTGTCTTGCGTCACACAATATCTGCTGATTGCCTAGTCATCAAGCATAGCAAGTTAAAGCCTGTGTTTCACAGATCAACAGCCTGTTGGGTGCTTTTGAGCAGCAAACGGGCCAGAAGTTTGGCGGCAGTGATGCTGAGTACACCGTTCTGCAGAAACTGGTAAGATGTCTAAAGTTGCCTCCCCATATTTCTTGCAGTTGTAAAGGAATCATAATTGACTCGAACCTGACACATTGTTGCCATGTAGGCAACAGACAAGACAGGTCTACCTTTTCAGAAGACCATCCTCAAGAAGCTGGTGGAATGGAAGATGCAAAGCATGTTCTGATGATGTTTAGAACATGCAGAGCATCTGTTTGCTGTGTAGCCAGACCTTTCACATTGTTTCATTGACAGGCATGCCAAGTCCTTCGCTTGAGTTTTGCTGCCAGCAGCAACTAATGATAGCAGAAATTGTACTTAGGAATGACAGCCTTCTGTTTGCTATTTTGAGATCTCTGCTTGTTATCAGATCTCTGCGTGTCATCAGATCTCTGCTTGTTAAACACAGACTTCAAGATGCAGTGAGAGGTGTCTCACCCAATAGGCTTTGTTTGTCTTTATCAGTGATAATGCTTGTGTGCACATGGTCTGAAGGTCACGAGGGAGATAACATTCTGCTTTGGAACATACTGGATGTAATGATGAGATCAAGAATAAAGAGTGATATGTAGTATTGTGCAGAGGCACGGTTGTTGCTTCTCTGATTGTACAAGATGCTGCATATCACTGATCATTAGGCACTGGACAACAGGAGTCAGTTCATGTCTGACAGTCAGGTGTGACTAACAAAAAGCCCTCAATCATCAAAGATTCTACTGACTATCAGAGCAAATGTCACTGACACATGTAACATCAGTTACAGCACAAATAAGTCTTAACAAACCTTGGGGTTTACCACATTCAGGTCTGATGGTATCATTATGTGGGTGCTCCTCAGCTTTACTTGGCCACAGTACCCACAGGCCTGTCTGTGAAGTCCCTGTTTCGCAGAATGCGGGGTGCCAACAGTGTCCAAATGTATAACACAACACAACACCACTGCGATGCCATCTTGACCCAGACTGCAATCCACCCCAGGTCAACCTGCAAGCCAATTTGACAGTCATGCGTGCTATGCAGCATGAAGAAGTGCCTAAATCTCTCTGCTGAGTGCAAACTACAGAATCTAACACAACAGCTTGGACACAGCCTGGGCTCACACATGACAGTGTGCTGCAGACCTATTTTCTATACTTGAACAATGTGCGACTGCACACAGAGGCCAGAGCGGGACTTACAGCATTACGCAGAAGTCAGCTGTGACAAGCAACCATTGAGACTCTGCAGATCGGATCCTGCAATGAGCTACTGAGGCAAGCAACAGCAGTGACACTCAACCCTCCTTGTATGATACTGCACGCTCATACCGCCTCAAACGTCTATTGGGTGTGCATATTTTGTGAAGTCTCCGAGGCTGCTAAAGCAAAGAGAAACCACTCGAGTTGCCCGACCTGAAATTTGCCGTCTCCAGAGAGGCTGGGCAGGGTGTCCAGGTTCCAGGAGATGTACAGCATGCATAGGTAGGCTGATGCCAGCCCAAAGATGGCATGGAAGAACTCTGGGCGGTAGGGAAGCAGCTCGCTGTCCTCCACCCTCTGTGCCTCCAAGTCCATGGCACGGCTCTCCACACAGGTTGTGATGACTGAGTAGCACACTGCTGCTATGCCAAGGATGAACGCAATTGCCTGCAACACAGTTCCGTTGTCTTGCATGCAGTGAGAGTCCACAATTTGTGTGCAACAAGCATGGTCAATCGCATGTGCTGTCGAGCAGATGTCAGTCAAAGGTTGGCACGACCTGCCAAAGGACCCTTACAGCAGGTGTGGAGTGTGATTGCTCATGCGACATGCTTCATAAAGTGGTGTCCTTTGAAGCAAATGCAGCAGAGCACGTAAATAAAATGTTGGAGAGGACATGTTTGTGATAGGAGGTAGGCTTATGAGAGCAAAAAGAGCTCTCAGATAGGCATACTGGGCTGACAGGCATCACAGATATCACTCTTGGAATGAGAAGAAGCCCATATGTGAGACATGAGCCAGTCCACATGACAGCTGAGCATTGCCACCAAACAATGTCAGTGTAATGCAGCAAGTTGTGCGCAAACAAGTCGCAGCAGCCATGGAAGGGCAGAGCACAAAGTGTAACTGCACCACCTCATCTTGCAGTTGCAGGCACTATCCTAGCAGTACCTGTTCACATGCCCACCATCGTTACACCCTAGCTTGTTGTGCACAGCACAATATGTCATGCATCTCATGCACACCTTACCAACAGTAGTCCTCTCCAACTCTGCCTTTTCAGCTTGCACCTGGCACGTCATGGCAGGGGCATGCTTTGCACAAGTGTTCACCTTCTCAGCAGTCGTTCCCCTGGACCCTTGGTAGGTACACCTGGCGTCATCTGGCTCGCTAGCCAGGGCAGACCAGCAGATCCAGGCACAGTACAGGAACACCACGCCAGACGTCAGCAATCCAGCTGTCTCCAGCCTCCAAGGCGATACTGAAATCAGGGTGAAGATCAATGCCAGCACAAGGGTGAAGGTGATGAAGAAGATGTTGAGGCCACAGCTAGGGTGGGGGGCCCAGAACTTGTAGATTGCCCCAATGATGGCTATGGCTCCACAGTAGCTGATGAAGGTGCCGATGACCAGCACAAACCCCATGTTTGCCTGCAGTGCGTGTAGTACACACTCATGTATGTAGTCATTCAGAAGTCTCCACAGTAGCTGATGCAGAATTTCATCATCAGGATGAAGCCTGTGACCTCTTGCAACACATGATGCATGTCAAACATGAGCTGCAGGTTTTTTTTGTTGTTTTAAGAGTTTGGCAGCAGCCAATCAAAAGTTACAATGTTGTGGAGAAACTGGCTGAACTCCTGCAACATGCGTCATGTCAGCTGTATTGACCATCTCTTAGACCGCCACCAAATAGACCTTTGTTGAGTCTGTTGGATTGTCGTTCAATTGCAACTCGAGTTTGTCATGCTGTTTGTGCTGGCCCAAGCCAGCATGTACGTGTCATGCCACTGTGGATTTCCTGCCGATCATGCTCTATGATCATGTCTACAG